>LNFM01004189.1_pt1 | contig 27018 bp, 24 predicted proteins | sample 596031 | NCBI WGS metagenome assembly LNFM01 (sample SAMN04254537, study PRJNA301005) | activated carbon metagenome | isolation source: dual media filters at the Ann Arbor, Michigan drinking water treatment plant | place: USA: Ann Arbor | reverse complement strand
TTGATAAAGCGGCACCAACTGGTCGAGCGGGCGGTCGCCGATCACCACGCCCGCAGCGTGGGTGGAGGCGTTGCGGTAGAGGCCTTCGATCTGCGCGGCGTAATCGAGCAGGCGACCCACCACCTCTTCCTTCGCGGCTTCGCGCAGGCGGGGTTCATCGGCCAAGGCCTTGGTAATGGAAACCGGCTTGACGCCTTCGACCGGGATCATCTTCGACAGCCGGTCGACCTGCCCGTAGGACATCTGCAACACGCGGCCCACGTCGCGCACGGCGGCCTTTGAGAGAAGCGCACCGAAGGTGATGATCTGGCCCACCTTGTCGCGGCCATAGCGGTCTTGGACGTAGCGGATCACCTCTTCGCGGCGGTCCATGCAGAAGTCGATGTCGAAGTCGGGCATCGACACGCGTTCCGGGTTCAGGAAGCGTTCGAAGAGAAGCGCGTAACGCAGGGGGTCGAGGTCGGTGATGGTGAGGGCGTAAGCGACAAGGCTGCCAGCGCCCGAACCCCGGCCCGGACCGACGGGAATGTTGTGATCCTTGGCCCATTTGATGAAGTCGGCCACGATCAGGAAGTAACCGGGGAAACCCATCTTTTCGATGATGCCCAGTTCAAAGTCCAAGCGTGCCTGATACTCCTCGCGCGTGGCAGACGGGGTGATGACGGCAAGCCGCGCGTTCAGCCCCTCGTTGGCCTGACGGCGCAACTCGTTCACTTCGTCATCCGCAAACTTCGGCAGGATCGGCGCGCGCTTCTTGGCGGCAAAGGCGCAGCGGCGGGCAATCTCAACCGTGTTTTCCAGCGCCTCGGGCAGATCGGCAAAGAGCGCGCACATTTCCGATTCGGTCTTGAAATAGTGCTGCGGCGTCAGGCGGCGGCGGGGCTGCTGCTGATCGACATAGGCACCTTCCGCGATGCAGATCAACGCATCGTGCGCCTGATACATGTCGGCTTTGATGAAATAGACATCGTTGGTGGCGACCAGCGGCAGGGCAAAATCGTAGGCGAGTTCGACCGAGCCGCGTTCGGCCAGCGCCTCGGCTTCGGGCAACTGGCCACCGGGGCCGGGGTGGCGCTGCAACTCGACATAAAGCCGGTTTGGGTAGATCGCGGCCAGACGTTGCAGCAAGGCGCGGGCCTTCGGCATCTGCCCGGCGGCAAGGAATCGACCAAGCGGGCCATCGGGACCGCCGGTCAGGCAGATGAGGCCGTCGGACTGGGCGGCAAGCTCATCCAGCGTGACCTGCGGCAGCGCGCCGGTGCCGGTAAGCGCGCCGTCGATATAAAGCTTGGTGTTGAGGCGCATTAGGTTCTGATAGCCCGCCTCATCCTGCGCCAGCAGCACTACGGGAGCAGGGTTGCGCGGGCGTTCGCCGGGTTGCGCCGGGTCGTGGCAGACCGAGACCTGGCAGCCAACGATGGGCTGCACCCCTGCCCCCATCGCGGTGACGGAAAACTCCAGCGCCGCGAACATGTTGTTGCTGTCGGTCACGGCGACGGCGGGCATGGCTTGCGTCTTGCACAGATCGACCAGCTTCTTCACCGGGACCGCACCTTCCAGAAGCGAATGTTCGGTATGGACGCGGAGGTGGATGAATCGGGGCTGGGACATGGCGGCAGGGTAGCGAAGCGCGACGGCCTGCGAAAGGTCTGCCCGTTCTTTCGGCTAAAGACGAAACTGCTTCCAGTATTTCGCAGAAGGTATGTCTTGCCAGGTGGCAACCTTCCGCGCTTCATGGTCTTTATAAACGAAGGGGCAAGAATGCCCTTGGGGTGTGTGCCGGCCTTACGCCGCATCGGGCGGGCACACGGGATACCTCGACCGGGGAGACCGCGGCGGATTATGACATGACGGAGATTTCGTTTCTCCTGAACGGTGCGCCTCAGCACGTCGCGGATCAACCGCCGACGCGGACGCTCCTTGATTGGCTGCGCGAGGTGCGCGGTCTCACTGGCACGAAGGAAGGCTGCAACGAAGGCGACTGTGGCGCCTGCACGGTGATGGTCACCGATGCGGACGGGTCGCGGGCGCTGAACGCCTGCATCCTGTTTCTGGCGCAGTTGCACGGCAAGGCGGTGCGCACGGTCGAAGGCATCGCCGCACCGGATGGCAGGCTGCACCCGGTGCAGGAGGCGATGGTCGCCCATCACGGCAGCCAGTGCGGTTTCTGCACGCCGGGGTTCATCGTGTCGATGGCGGTGGGCCATGCGCAGGGGCGGACCGATCATGACGACGTGCTGGCGGGCAATCTTTGCCGCTGCACCGGCTATGCGCCGATCATCCGCGCCGCCGAAGCGGCGGAGGAGGTACCGGTGCCGGAGTGGATGCACGAGGATGCGGGTTTCCTTTCTGCCGACACATCACGGGGGTCCGCGGGCAGCGCACCGGGCGCTTTCCTGCCGCGCGACAGCGACGAATTGGCAGAGTGGTATCTGGTGAACCCGGATGCCGTGCTGATTGCCGGGGCGACGGATGTCGGGCTTTGGGTGACAAAGCAGTTGCGCGACCTGAAGCCGGTCGCCTTTCTGAACGGCGTGCGCGACTTGCAGGCCATCGAGGAACAGGGCGGGCAGTTGCACATCGGCGCGGGCGTCACCATAGCGGCGCTGCACGCGGCGGTGAAGGACCGGTTGCCGTCCTTTGGCGAATTGCTGCGCCGCTATGCGAGCGTGCAGGTCCGGAACGCGGCGACGATTGGCGGCAACATCGCCAACGGCTCGCCGATCGGGGATGGCCCGCCGGCGCTGATCGCACTTGGGGCGACGCTGCATCTGCGGCGGGGCGATGCGATGCGGTCGATGCCGCTGGAGGAGTTTTTCCTCGAATACCGCAAGCAGGACCGGCTTCCGGGCGAGTTCGTGGCGGGGGTGTCGATGCCGGGCTCGGCGCCGAACTTGCGCTGCTACAAGCTGTCCAAGCGCTTCGATCAGGATATCTCGGCAGTCTGCGGCTGTTTCAACGTGAGCGTTGAGGCCAGCGTCGTGACCGGGGCGCGGATTGCGTTCGGCGGTATGGCCGGGGTGCCGAAGCGGGCGGCCGCGGCGGAGGCGGCGTTGGTCGGGCAAAGCTGGAGCCTTGCGGTGGCGGAGGCTGCTGCGGCGGCGATGGCGGCGGATTTCACGCCCTTGAGCGACATGCGGGCGAGCGCGGGCTACCGGATGGAAGCGGCGCAGAACATGATGATCCGCTATTTCCACGATCTTTCTGGCGTGCCGGTTTCGGTGCTGGAGGTGACGCCATGAGCATGGGCAAACCCCTGCCGCATGACGCGGCCCCGCTGCATGTCACGGGTCAGGCGCGCTATGTGGATGACATCCCGATGCCCGCGAACGCGCTGCATCTGGCCTTTGGGTTGTCGACCGTGGCGCATGGCGAGATCACCGGGATCGACCTTACGGCAGTGCGCAGCGCGCCGGGGGTTGTGGCGGTGCTGAGCGCCGACGACTTGCCGGACATGCCCGATTGTTCGCCTTCGGCGGCGGATGAGCCACTGTTGGCGGTGGGGACGGTGCATTATGTCGGCCAGCCGGTTTTCCTCGTGATCGCGACCAGCCATTTGGCGGCGCGCAAGGCGGCACGGTTGGGGAAGATCAGCTACCGCGAATTGCCGGCACTTTTGACGGTGGATGAGGCGCTGGCAGCAGATAGCCGGTTCGAGCAGGGGCCGGTCGTCTGGGCCAAGGGCGATGCGGGCCGGGCGATTGCCGGGGCGGCGCATGTGGTGGAAGGTTCGTTCGAGGTGGGCGGGCAGGAACATTTCTATCTGGAGGGTCACGTCGCGGCCGCCCTGCCGCAGGAGGGGGGCGACATGATCATCCACTCCTCCACCCAGCATCCGACGGAGGTGCAGCACAAGGTGGCCCACGCGTTGCATCTGCCGATGAGTGCGGTGCGCGTGGAAGTGCGGCGGATGGGCGGCGGGTTTGGCGGCAAGGAAAGCCAGGGAAATGCGCTGGCGATTGCCTGCGCGGTGGCCGCAAAGCTGACCGGGCGACCGGCGCGGATGCGCTACGACCGCGACGACGACATGGTGATCACCGGCAAGCGGCATGACCTACGGATCAACTACCGCGCGGGGGTGGACGCCGAAGGGCGCGTGCTGGGGCTGGAGTTCCAGCACCTCTTTCGTTGCGGTTGGTCGCAGGACCTGTCGCTGCCCGTGGCGGACCGGGCGATGCTGCATGCCGACAACTGCTATCACCTGCCGCATATCCGGATTGAATCGCACCGGCTGAAAACCAACACGCAGAGCGCCACCGCGTTTCGCGGCTTTGGCGGGCCGCAGGGGATGGTCGGGGTCGAGCGGGTGATGGACCATGTGGCGCATGTGGTGGGGCGCGATGCCTTGGCGGTGCGCAAGGTCAACTTCTACCGCGCGGCGGCACCGGTGGGAGCCTCCGGCGGGGATATTTCAGGACAGATGAAACCGGCAGGGGGTGTGGGCGAGACCGACCTCACCTCGCGCGGGGCGGCGGGACAGGCGGGGTCGCATCTGTTGCCAGCGGATGGGCCGGTTCAGACAACACCCTATCACATGCCCGTCGAGGATTTCATCGGGCATGAGTTGGTCGCGGAACTGGAGCGGACGTCGGATTTCGCGGCACGGAAGGCCGAGATCGCGGCGTGGAACGCGAAAAGCCCGATCCTGAAGCGCGGGATTGCGCTGACGCCGGTGAAGTTCGGCATCTCGTTCACGCTGACATGGCTCAATCAGGCGGGGGCCTTGGTACATGTGTATCAGGACGGCTCGATCCACCTGAACCATGGCGGCACCGAAATGGGACAGGGGTTGTTCCAGAAGGTCGCGCAGGTGACGGCGGGGGTGTTCGGGGTGGATGCGTCGGTGGTGAAGATCACCGCGACGGACACGGCCAAGGTGCCGAATACCAGTGCCACGGCGGCCAGTTCCGGGGCGGACCTGAACGGGATGGCGGCGAAGGCGGCGGCGGAGACCATTCGCGGGCGGCTAGCGGAGTTCATTGCCGAGAAGCATCAGGTGAAACCTGCGACGGTGCGCTTCGTGGATGGCGAGGTGCGCGTGGCGGGCGAGGTTTACGACTGGGCGAGGGTGGTGGCCTGGGCCTATCAGGCGCGGGTTTCGCTGTCGTCGACCGGCTTTTATGCCACGCCGAAGATCATCTGGGACCGGGTGCGCGGGACCGGGCGGCCGTTTTTCTACTTCGCCTATGGCGCCGCGGTGACGGAGGTGGTGATCGACCGGCTGACCGGGGAGAACCGGATTTTGCGGGCCGATGTGCTGCATGATACCGGGACGAGCCTCAACCCGGCGTTGGATATCGGTCAGGTCGAGGGGGCCTATGTGCAGGGCGCGGGCTGGCTGACGACGGAGGAGCTGGTCTGGGACGGCAAGGGGCGGCTCGCGACGCATGCGCCGTCAACCTACAAGATCCCGGCCTGTTCGGACCGGCCAAGGGTGTTCAACGTGGCCTTGTGGGGCAAGCCCAACCGCGAGGATGCGGTGGGCAAGTCGAAAGCGGTGGGCGAGCCGCCGTTCATGCTGGGGATTTCCGCGCTGATGGCGCTGTCGGATGCGGTGGCGGCCTGTGGCGACGGGTCGGTGTATCCAAGCCTTGATGCGCCGGCGACGGCGGAGCGGCTGCTGGCTGCGGTGCGGAGGCAGCATGTTTGATCTGGGTGCCATGCAGGCGGTGATCGACGCGCACGGGCCGGTGGCGCGGGTGGTGATTGCTGCGCATGACGGCAGCTCTCCGCGCGAGGTCGGGGCGGCGATGCTGGTCTGGGAGAGCGGTCAGGCGGGGACGATTGGCGGCGGCGCACTGGAGTGGGAGGCGTTGGCGCGGGCGCGGGCGATGCTGGCCTCGGGTGGGGCGCGGGTCGACCGGCAGGCGCTGGGGCCGGCCTTGGGGCAGTGCTGCGGCGGGGCGGTGACGCTGTGGACGGAAGTGTATGAGGCGGCTCCGGTGGCGGAGGCAGGGGTTGTGGCGCGCGGGCCGGGGGAGATGCCCTTGGCGGTGAAGCGGGTTTTGGCGCGGGCGCGGGGGGAAGGTGTCATGCCTTTGCCGGGGCTGGTGCAGGGCTGGCTGGTGGAGCCAGCGGTGGAGCCGAAGCGGGCGCTTTGGGTCTGGGGCGCGGGACATGTGGGGCGCGCGCTGGTGGCGGTGCTGGCCCCCCTGCCCGGTTTTGCGATCACCTGGGTAGATGTCGCGGCGGAGCGGTTTCCGGACGTGGTGCCAGAGGGTGTGACCGTGCTGCCGGTGGCGGTGCCAGAGGCCGCGGTGGCGCTTGCGCCGGTCGAGGCGGAGCATCTGGTGCTGACCTATAGTCACGCGCTGGACCTCGCGCTTTGTGATGCGCTGTTGCGGCGTGGGTTCGGGGCGCTGGGGCTGATCGGCTCGGCCACGAAATGGGCGCGGTTCCGGTCGCGGCTGGCGGCTTTGGGGCATGGCGCGGAAGCGATTGCGCGGATCGACTGCCCGATCGGCAACCCCGCGCTTGGCAAGCATCCGCATGCGATTGCGGTGGGTGTGGCGGCGGATCTGTTGGCAAGGCGTGTAACCCTTCGGCGAAAGATGAAAGCATGAGTGGCAAGGTCTTGTTGAGCGTCGAGGGGGTGACGAAAGCCTATCCCGGCGTGGTGGCGAACAGTGACGTGTCGTTTCAGATCAGCGAGGGCGAGGTTCACGCGCTTTTGGGCGAGAACGGCGCGGGGAAATCGACGCTGGTCAAGATGATCTATGGCCTCGTGAAGCCGGATGCGGGGCGGATGACGCTGCGGGGGCAGGCCTATGCGCCAGCCAAGCCGGGGCAGGCGCGGGCCTTGGGCGTGGCGATGGTTTTCCAGCACTTCAGCCTGTTCGAGGCGCTGAACGTGGCAGAGAACGTGGCGCTGGGGATGGAAAACCCGCCACCGATGCGGGAGTTGGCGAGCCGAATCAAGGCGGTGAGCGAGGAATACGGGCTGCCGTTGGACCCGGCGCGGATGGTGGGCGACCTGTCGGCGGGCGAGCGCCAGCGGGTGGAGATCGTGCGCTGCCTGTTGCAGGACCCGAAGCTGTTGATCATGGACGAGCCGACATCGGTGCTGACGCCGCAGGAGGTGGAGATCCTGTTCAAGACGCTCAGGCAGTTGTCGAGCGAGGGGACAGCAATCCTGTATATCAGCCACAAGCTGGAGGAGATCCGCGCCCTTTGCGACGAGGCGACCATCCTGCGCCGTGGCAAGGTGGTGGCGACCTGCACCCCGCGCGAGCGGACGGCGCGGGAGATGGCGGAACTGATGGTCGGCACGGTGCTGACGCCACCGGCACGGGCCGACAAGGCCAAGGGTGCGGTGGCGCTGGAGGTGACGGGGTTGTCGGTGAACTCTCCCATCCCGTTCGGCACCTCGCTGAAGAACGTGGGCTTTGCGGTGCGGAAGGGCGAGGTGCTGGGGATTGCCGGGGTGGCGGGCAACGGGCAGGACGAATTGCTGCTGGCTTTGTCGGGCGAGTTGAAGGCGACCGCCGATGCGGTGCGGATCGACGGGGCGGCGATGGGCGACAAGGGGCCGAACGACCGGCGCCGGGCCGGATTGGTGGCGGCACCGGAGGAACGGTTGGGCCATGCAGCGGCGCCGGACATGACCCTTGTGGAAAACGCGCTTCTGTCGGGCGTGGTGCGCAAAGGGCTGACCAAGCGCGGCTTCATCGATTGGGCGGCGACCGAGACCTTCGCGGCTGAAATCGTCAAGGATTTTGACGTGCGGACACCCGGCACCCATGTCGCGGCACGGGCGCTGTCGGGCGGGAACTTGCAGAAATTCGTCGTCGGACGCGAGTTGAGCCAGGCGCCGACGGTGATCGTGATCAACCAGCCGACCTGGGGGGTCGATGCGGCGGCGGCGGCGGCGATCCGGCAGGCGATCCTTGACCGGGCGGCGGGCGGCGCGGCGGTGGTGGTGATCAGCCAGGACCTGGACGAGCTTTTGGAGATCGCCGATGACTTTGCCGCACTGAACGGCGGGCGGCTGACGCCGACACGTCCGGTGCAGGGCCTGACGGTGGACGAGATCGGCCTGATGATGGGCGGCACGCATGGCATGGAGGTCGCGCATCATGGGCATTGAGGCGGGCGTGTTGTTCCCGAAGGCGGTATCGGCGCGCGGGACGCCCAGCGTTGCAGGGGGGCCGTCTGCCCCCCTCACCCCCCGAGGATATTTGGGAAAGGGAAAGCCATGCTGAGGCTGGAAAAGCGGCCATCGCCTTCGGCCTTCTGGCAGAAAGCCTCGCCCTTCCTAGCGGTCATTCTGACGATGATCGCGGGCGGCATCATGTTCGCGGCTCTGGGCAAGAACCCGGTGGAGGCGATACGGACAATCTTCTGGGATCCGCTGTTCGGCGAGTTTGCCTTCTACTTCCGCGGCCAGCTTCTGGTGAAGGCGGGGCCTTTGATCCTGATCGCTCTGGGCCTGTCGCTGGGGTTCCGGGCGGGCATCTGGAACATCGGCGCCGAAGGCCAATACATCATGGGTGCGATCATCGGGGCTTCGGTGGGGCTGGCAGTATTTCCGACCGAAAACCGGCTGATCTATCCGGTGATGGTTCTGGCCGGGGCGTTCGGCGGCTGGGCCTGGGCAATGATTCCGGCGATCTTGAAAACTCGGTTCAACACCAACGAGATTCTGGTGTCGCTGCTGTTGGTCTATGTGGCGCAGACCATCCTCGCCAAGGCGGCGACCGGGTTCCTGCGCAACCCCGAAGGCTCGGGCTTCCCCGGAAGCCGGAACTTTTCAAGCTATCCGGCGGCGTCGAACCCCGAACTGATCGCCGGGACAGGGATGCACTGGGGCGTGGTCGCGGCCTTCATCGCGGTGATTGCGGCCTATGTCCTGTTGCAGCGCCATCTTCTGGGGTTCCAGATCAAGCTTGCTGGTCAGGCGCCGCGCGCGGCGCGCTTTGCCGGGGTGGCGGCGAACCGGCTGGTGATCCTGTGCCTTGGCATCTCGGGGGCATTGGCGGGGCTTGCCGGGCTTTTTGAGGTGACCGGGCCTGCGGGGCAGATCACCATCGATTTCAACGTGGGCTACGGCTTTACCGCGATCATCGTGGCCTTCCTTGGCCGGTTGAACCCGGTGGGCATCCTCTTCGCCGGGCTGTTGATGGCGCTGACCTACATCGGCGGCGAGATGGCATCGACCAACCTCGGCCTGCCCTCGGCGGCGATCCAGGCGTTCCAGGGGATGCTGTTGTTCTTCCTTCTGGCCAGCGACGTGCTGACCAATTTCCGGGTCCGGTTTTCAACCAAGGCGGTGGCATGATGTTCGGCAGCATTGATCCGGCACTTCTGCTGGCCTCGGTGATCGTGGCATCGGTTCCGATCATCCTGGCCGCCATCGGCGAGTTGGTGGTGGAAAAGGCGGGTGTCCTGAACCTCGGCGTCGAGGGCATGATGATCATGGGTGCGATCTGTGGTTTTGTCGCCGCGGTGGAGACGGGAAGCCCGGTCATCGGCTTTGTTGGCGGGGCGCTTGGGGCGGCGGCGCTGGCCCTGATCTTTGCGCTTCTGACGCAGTACCTTTTGACCAATCAGGTCGCGACCGGGCTTGCACTGACGCTGTTTGGCCTCGGCCTTTCGTCGCTGATCGGGCAGGGCTATGTCGGGATCAAGCCGCCGGTGACGGCGGATGTGCCGTTCGGACCGCTGGCCGACATTCCGTTTCTGGGCCGGGTGCTGTTCAGCCATGACTGGGTGGCCTACCTGTCGGTCGCCGTCGTCGCGGCGGTCTGGTGGGTGCTGCGATCGACGCGGACCGGACTGATCTTGCGGGCGGTGGGCGAAAGCCACGATGCGGCCCATGCGCTGGGGTATAAGGTGACGCGAATCCGCGTACTGGCGATTCTGTTCGGCGGCGCGATGGCCGGCCTTGGCGGCGCCTACATCAGCCTGGTGCGCGTGCCGCAATGGACCGACGGGATCACCGCGGGCGCGGGCTGGATTGCGCTGGCAATCGTGGTCTTTGCCTCGTGGAAGCCGTGGCGGGTGCTGCTGGGTGCCTATCTTTTCGGCGGCATCACGGTTCTGCAACTGAACCTGCAAGCCGCCGGATCGCGGATACCGGTCGAATACTTGTCGATGGCGCCCTATCTGATAACCATCCTTGTATTGGTCATCATGTCATCCGGTCGCGGCAAGGCGTCGCTGAACGCACCGGCGAGCCTTGGCCAGAATTTCCACGCCTCGCGCTGAGGCACAACACTCCGGGGGCAGCAAGCCTTCGCATCAACGGGGAGACTGAAAATGAAACGCAGAACACTGCTTGCCACCGCGGCGCTGGGCCTTTCGCTGGCCTTTGGCGGCGCGGCATCGGCACAGGACAAGACCAAGGCCTGTTTTGTCTATGTTGGCCCGATCGGCGATGGCGGCTGGACCTACCAGCACCATCAGGGCGCGCTGGCCGTGCAGGAGACCTACGGCGACAAGGTCGAGATCGCGTGGCAGGAAAACGTGCCGGAGGGTGCCGATGCCGAGCGCGTGCTGACCCAGATGGCGCTGTCGGGCTGCGACATCATCTTCACCACCTCGTTCGGCTACATGGACGCGACCAACGCCGTTGCCGCCAAGTTCCCGGATGTGAAGTTCGAACATGCGACCGGCTACAAGCGCGACCATGCCAACGTGTCGACCTATAACGCGCGCTTCTACGAAGGCCGCGCGGTGCAGGGCCATATCGCGGGCAAGATGACGAAGTCGAACAAGATCGGCTACATCGGGTCGTTCCCGATTCCCGAAGTGATCATGGGGATCAACGCCTATTACCTGCACGCCAAGAAGGTGAACCCGAACGTCGAGCTTTCGGTGATCTGGGCTTACACCTGGTTCGATCCGGCGAAAGAGGCCGATGCCGCCAAGGCGCTGATCGAGCAGGGCGTCGACGTCATCGCGAGCCATACCGATTCGACCGCGCCCCTTGCCGAAGCGGCCAAGACGCCGGGCGTCATCGGCTTTGGGCAGGCCTCGGACATGGCGGCTTACAAGCCGAGCCCGCGGGTGTCGTCGATCATCGACAACTGGGCGCCCTACTACATCAAGCGCGTCGGTGCGTTGATGGACGGGAGCTACGCGCAGGCGGATGCCTGGGAAGGCATTGCGGGCGGCGAAGTGGAGATCGGCGAGATCACCGAGGCGGTGCCAGCCGACGTGAAGGCAGAGGCCGAAGCGATGCGCGATGCGATCGCGGCGGGGACCTATCACCCGTTCACCGGGCCGATCAACAAGCAGGACGGGACCGAGTGGCTGGCCGAGGGCGTGACCGCGCCGGACGGCGATCTTCTGGGCATGGCCTTCTATGTCGAGGGTATCACCGGCGATATCCCCAAGTGACGCGGGCGGAGCGGGGGTTTCGCACCCCCCGCGCCCCCGGCGGGATATTTGAAGACAGATGAAAGGGCATGGGAACCACCCGTGCCCTTTTTGAACGGAGGATGGGGCGGGATGGACGCGGATTTTCTGATTGTCGGCGCCGGGATTGCAGGGATTTCGGCGGCGGCGCGGCTGTCACATCTGGGGACGGTGATCGTTCTGGAGGCGGAAGGTGCGCTGGCGCATCACGCGTCGGGGCGGTCGGCGGCCTTGTTCGAGCCGCGCTATGGCGCGCCGGCGGTGGTGGGGCTGTCGATGGCCTCGACGGAGTATTTCGAGGCCGCGCCGGGCGTCTTGAGCCCGCGCGGGCTGATGCTGGTGGCCAAGGCCGAGGCGCGGGAAGCGTTCGAGCGGGACGTGGTGGCGATGGACTTCACGCCGATTTCGGTGGACGAGGCGCGCGCGATCATTCCGATCCTGAACCCCGAGACGGTGGCGCTGGCCGGGCATGCGACCCATGCGCAGGATGTGGACACCGACCTGTTGATCCAGGGTTTCGCCCGTGAGGCAAAGGCGAACGGCGCGCGGATCGTCACCAACGCGCGGGTCGCGGCGATTTCGAAGGACGGCGGCGGCTGGCGGGTGGACACGAACGACGGCAGTTATTCAGCCCGGATGATCATCAATGCGGCCGGGGCCTGGGTCGATCAGATCGCCGCCATGGCTGGGGTGCGGCCGCTTGGCTTTACGCCCTACCGCCGCTCAATGGCGCGGATACCCGCGCCGGGCGGGCATGATGTCAGCCGCTGGCCGATGCTGTTCGGCCCCGGCGAGGATTGGTACGCCAAGCCGGACGCGGGCGCGCTGATCGTCAGCCCGGCGGAGGAAGACCTGATGGAGCCACATGACGCCTGGGCTGATGACATGGTTCTGGCCGAGGGGCTGGCGCGCTATGAGGAGATGGTGACCGAGCCTGTCACCCGGCTGATCTCGAACTGGGCGGGCCTCAGGACGTTCAGCCCCGACCGGGTGCTGGTGATCGGGCGAGATGCGCGCGAGCCTTCGTTTTTCTGGCTGGCGGGGCAAGGCGGCTATGGGTTCCAGTCCTGCCCCGCCGCCAGCCAGCTTGCCGCCGACCTGATCGGCGGCCGCGCCCCTGCGATCGACGGAGACCTCGTGGCGCAGCTGTCGCCCGCGCGCTTCGGCTGAGTTCTGCTGACGCGCGGCTCGCTGCGCTTTGCCGGGGGCTGACAGGCGGCGCGGTTTCGGACACCATGCCGATCATGTTGAAAGCTGTGCTGGCCTTTGGCCTTTGCCTTCTCCTCATCGGGTGTGGCGGGGGCAGACCCGAACGTCCTGCCCCTGCGGGCGGCGAGATCACCGTGACCTCATCGAACTTCAGCGATGCCGACCCGACCGATTGGCCGGGTCGTGCGCCCGAGCGCTATCCGGTGCATGGCATCGACTTGTCACGGTTCCAGACGAGCGTGGATTGGCAGACTGCACGGGCGAACGGGGTGAACTTTGCCTTCATCAAGGCGACCGAGGGCGGCGATCTGCTGGACCCGATGTTCAAGGACCACTGGCGCGGTGCAGGCGCGGCCGGGGTGAAGCGGGGCGCCTATCATTTCTTCTACCATTGCCGTCCGGCCGCGGAGCAGGCGCGCTGGTATATCCGCAACGTGCCAAAGACGCCGGGCGCCCTGCCCCCGGTTCTTGACATGGAGTGGACGCCGACCTCGCCAACCTGCACCATCCGCCGCGACGGCGAGACGATCAGGCGCGAGGCGCGTACTTTCCTGGACATCCTGACCCGCCATTATGGCCAGCGCCCGCTGATCTACACCACGGTCGATTTCTACGAGGACACCGAGCTTTGGCGGCTGTCGGGGGTGGAGTTCTGGCTGCGGTCGGTCGCGGCGCACCCGCATGACCGCTATGAGGGCCAGAGCTGGAGCTTCTGGCAATACACCTCGACCGGGCTGGTGCCGGGGATTGCGGGACGGGTGGATGTGAACGTGTTTGCCGGATCGCGGGCCGCCTGGGCCGGATGGCTGGGCGCGCGGGCGCTTTAGCCGTCGTTCCGGTGGTTCCAGCGGCGCCAGAGAAGGCTGATGCGGCGGCGCGCCCAGATCATTGCTGCGGAAATCGGGCCGCGCATGAACGGCAGGTCCACCGCCAAAAGGAGGAGGCCGAGGGGCAGCATCCAGATGCCGAGGAACGGCAGGAAGGACACGAAGCCGCCGACGATCATGACGAGCGCGAGCGGGATGCGCAGGTAGATCAAGCGGTCGCTGCGCAGCGCCTTGATCGGGCCACGGAGCGCCGGGACAAGCCGGGAGATCGCCTCGAATTGCCGTTCGAACCTGCGGTCGCGTTTCTTTCGGTGCGATGCGTCCATTCCGTTCCCCTGCCCGGCATCTGTTCGAGCCGGGCCGGGGTTGCGTCAAGCCGCCGGTTCAGCCATCCACCCGGATACGTGCGTTGGCGGGATCGAAGGGGCTGTCTTCGACAACCACGGCGTCCCATTCCTTGAGCAACATCTTGACCTTCAGCTTCGTTCCGACCTCGGCCAGATCGGGGCGGACGTAGCCCATGCCGATCTGCTTGCCGAAGGCGACGGAATACCCCCCGGAGGTGAGGCGGCCGATCTTCTCGCCGTTGAGGAGCAGCGCTTCCTTGCCCCATGGGTCGGCGTCGGCGGGGCCGTCGATCAGGAGGGTGCAGCATTTGGAACGGATGCCGGTTTTCAGCATCGCGTCCTTGCCTTGGAAGTCTTTGGAAAGGTCGACGAAGCGGTCGAGCGCGGCTTCGAGCGGTGTCGCGTCGCGGCCAAGCTCGTTGCCGAAGGCGCGGTAGGATTTCTCCTGCCGGAGCCAGTTCTGGGCACGGGCGCCGACGAGTTTCATCCCGTGCTTTTCGCCAGCGGCGAGAAGGAGGTCCCAGAGATAACGCTGCATCTCGATCGGGTGGTGAAGCTCCCAGCCAAGTTCGCCCGTGTAGGCGACGCGGATCGCGTTGACGGGGCACATGCCAAGCTCAAGCTTGCGGGCCGAAAGCCAGGGGAAGCGCTTGTTGGAAAGAACTGTGTCGGGGTCGGCGTCCTTGACGATTTCGCGCAGTATCTTGCGGGCATTCGGACCGGCGAGGGCGAATACGCCCCACTGCGTGGTGACATCGTGGATATCGATGTAGCCGCCGCCCTGCCCCATGAAATCTTCGGCGGATTGGCGGAGGTAATCGGCGTCATAGGCCGTCCATGCGCCTGCCGAGACGAGGTAATAGTCATTCTCGCCGTTGCGGACGATGGTGTATTCGGTGCGGGTGGTGCCGTGCGCGGTGAGCGCATAGGTCAGGTTGATGCGGCCAACCTTCGGCAGGGCGTTGCAGGTGAACCAGTCGAGGAAGGCCGTCGCACCGGGGCCGCGCACGATGTGCTTGGTGAAGGCGGTGGCGTCGATCAGGCCGGCGGTTTCGCGGATGGCCTTCGCCTCCTCCACCGCGAAGGGCCACCACGCGCCGCGACGGAACGAGCGGCTGTCGTGGTCGAAGCTTTCGGGGGCGTCTTTCGGGCCGTAGTAGATCGGGCGTTCCCAGCCGTTCACCTGGCCGAACTGCGCGCCGAGCGCCTTTTGCCGGTCGTAGACGGGGGCGGTGCGCAGGGGGCGGCAGGCTTCGCGTTCCTCATCGGGGTGGTGGAGGATGAAGACGTGGTTGTAGCACTCCTCGTTCTTCCGAGCGGCGTATTCGGTGGTCATCCAACTGCCGTAGCGCTTGGGGTCGAGCGAGGCCATGTCGATCTCGGCCTCGCCTTGGGTCATCAGCTGGGCGAGGTAGTAGCCGGTGCCGCCAGCCGCCGTGATGCCGAAGGAAAAGCCCTCGGCCAGCCACATGTTGCGCAGGCCGGGGGCCGGGCCGACGAGGGGGTTGCCGTCGGGGGTGTAGCAGATCGGGCCGTTGAAATCGTCTTTCAGGCCAACGGTTTCCGAGGATGGCAGGCGGTGGATCATCGACATGTATTCCGCCTCGATCCGTTCCAGATCGAGCGGGAAGAGGTCGGCGCGGAAGCTTTCCGGCACCTCGTAGGGGAAGCGGGCGGGGGCGCCGTATTCGTAGGGGCCAAGAATCCAGCCGCCGCGTTCCTCGCGGACATACCACTTGGCGTCGGCATCGCGGAGGACCGGGTGCTGGGGGTTGGTCTTCCGCCATTCGACGAGCGCGGGGTCAGGCTCGGTGACGATATACTGATGCTCGACCGGGATCGCGGGGATCTTGATGCCGAGAAGGCGGGCGGTGCGCTGCGCGTGGTTGCCGGTGGCGGTCACGACATGTTCGGCGGTGATCTCGAACTTGTCGTCGGACGGCACGAGGCGGCCGCCGGTTTCGACCATGCGGGTGCAGGAGACGATCCATTCCGACCCGGTCCAGCGGTAGGCATCGACCTGCACCTTGCGCTCGAAGGTGCAGCCAAAGGCGCGGGCGCCCTTGGCCATGGCTTGCGTCACGTCGGCCGGATTGATGTAGCCATCCTGCGGGTGGTAAAGCGCGCCGACGAGGTCATCGGTGCGCAGCAGCGGCCAACGGTCCTTCATCTCCTTCGGGGTCAGGAATTCGTGGTAGACCCCGGCGGTTTCCGCGACCGAGGAGTAGAGCATGTATTCATCCATGCGTTCCTGACGCTGGGCCATCCGCAGGTTGCCGACAACGTAAAAGCCGGGGTTGAGGCCGGTTTCCGCCTCCAGTCCCTTGTAGAAATCGACGCTGTACTTGTGGATGTGGGTCGTCGCGTAGGACATGTTGAACAGGGGCAGAAGGCCCGCCGCGTGCCATGTGGAGCCGGCGGTCAGTTCGTCCCGTTCGACGAGCATGGTGTCCCAGCCAGCCTTGGCGAGGTGATAGGCGATCCCGGTGCCCACCGCGCCACCACCGACGACCAATGCTTTGACATGCGTTTTCATTTTGCGGACTCCCGGACAAGCTTTGCCCCTATCTGCCAGACGCGCGGCAAACCGGGCAAGTCCACCCGACCTTTGGCATCAGAAAACGACATGGCCTTGTCTTTGCGCGGCGCGGGCAGGAGCGGCGGGCCGTTACTCGCCTTCGGTCGGGGCTGGCGGTGCGGAGCAGGATTTGCCGCCCGCCCGATCGGCGCAGTCGGCACCAAGGCTGTTGCCCTTCATTTCCAGCCGACCTGTCGGTTGCAGCACGCCGTCCGCCTTCGCTTCAGCCTCTTCTGCCGCGCGGGCCTCGGCTTCGTCGGCCAGACGCCTCGCCTCGCGCTCGGCGGCCGCAATCTCGGCGCGGGCGGCACGGTCGGCCTCGAAGGCTTCGCGCGTGGCCTTGTCAAGTTCGGAGGCAAGCACGATCACCGGCACGTCGCCAAGGCCTGAAACCTTGTCGACGACCGACGCATTCATCGCCTTGACGTGCAGGGTCTGGAAGAAGGGCACAAGGTCGGCGTCGCTCATCCGGGATGAGGCGACCACGCGGATCTGAATCTGGGCCCCGACATTTGCAAGGAAATAGCGGCCCCGCATGCCCTTTGGCAGGATATCCTCGGTCACGTCCAACCCGCGCACCGTCATGAACGGCGAGGGCTGGAATTGCGCACCCAGCATCTGCAATTCAAAGCGCTGCTGCATCATCATGAAGCTGGTAAAGATCATGTCCGGATAGCGCACTGCCTGAAACACCACCCGCCGCTCGCCCTTTTCATAGGTCAGCGCGACCTGATCGAAATCGCCACGCTTGCTGGCGACCGCAGCGATGTACCTGCCCGCCTCGCGCGTCTTGGCGGTGGTTTCCCTTGCCATGAACGGATCGGTGTCTTCGGGCACGGCGGGGCGCACCGACCAGCCTTCGGGTGCCTTTGGCATCATCGCCGCCAGCTCGTTTGGCAGCCCCGAGGCAGCTGACGCGCTGGAGGCAAAGCCGGTCACCCGCCCGGTAAAGCCGCTGATGTATTCGGAAACCGTCAGGCCCTGCCCGTCTTCGGTGTTGGCCCACTTCTTTGCCATCGTGAAGTCGATGAACAGAAAGAGGCCAAGCGACGCCAGCGCCGGGATGATGAAGACTAACGCACGAAGCACTTGATCGGCACCTTTTGCAGATGTGGTGCATCGCGCTTAGCGCAAGATTCGGGCAAGCTTCGGGCAGCGTTCAGGCATTTTCGGACCTGATGCCGATTTGCCTCAGCCGCGCATCCGGCCCAAGCTTGCGCTGAGGGCGAAGGCACCGGCCGCGGCAACGATGATCGACGGGCCTGCGGGAGTGTCCTGCCAGAGCGAGAGGGCAAGCCCGCACAGCGCCGAAACCGCGCCGATGGCAGCCGCCTGCAGCGCCATCGTCTCGGGGTTGCGGGCAAGGCCCCGCGCCGCTGCGGCGGGGATGATCAGCATCGCCGCGATCAGAAGCGCGCCGACCACCTTAAGCGAGACGGCGACAACGACGGCGAGGGCGAGGACCAGCACCATGCGTTCCCGCTCCGGGCGGATGCCGGCGGCGTGGGCGAGGTCTTCGCTGAGGGTTGCGGTGAGGAGCCGCTGCCAGCGCCAGGCGATCAGCCCCGCCACGGCAAGCGCGCCCACCCAGATGAGCGCGAGATCGGCGCGGCTGACGGCGAGGATGTCACCGAAAAGATAGGCCGAAAGGTCGGTGCGCACGCCGGGAAAGAAGCTGACGGCGACAAGACCGAACGCGAGGGCGGAATGGGCAAGAACGCCAAGCGTGGTGTCCATCGCCCAGCCGCGCGCGGCGAGGGTGGCGACGGTCACCGCCATTGCCAGCGCCACGACCAGGGTTCCGGCAACGATCGGCAGGTCGGTGGCCAGGGCCAGTGCCACACCGAGGATCGCGGCATGGGCGGTGGCATCACCGAAATAGGCCATCCGGCGCCAGACCACGAAGGCGCCAAGCGGCCCGGTCGCCAGCGAGAGCCCAACCCCGGCAAGGGCGGCGCGCACGAGGAAATCGTCAAGCATGGTCGTGCTCGGGGTGCGGATGGGGGTGCGGCGGATGCAGGTGGCCAGAATGGTCATGACCCGAATGATCGTGGCCCGAATGATCGTGGCCCGAATGATCGTGGCCGGCATGGTCGTGGTCATGCACATGCTGGTAAAGCGCCAGCGCGCCTTGTGTGCCAAGCCCGAAAAGCGCGCGGTATTCCGGCGCGCTGGACACCACGCGGGGGGTGCCTTCGCAGCAGATGTGCCCGTTCAGGCAGATCACCCGGTCGCTGGCAGCCATCACGACATGCAGATCGTGGCTTACCATCAGCACCGCCGCGCCGGTTTCCTTGCGGACGGTCTCGATCAGTCGGTAAAAGCCCGCCTCGCCGGGTTGGTCGAGGCCTTGCGTCGGCTCATCAAGGACCAGAAGCTGCGGGTCCGAGAGCAGCGCCCGTGCGAGCAGCACACGTTGCGTCTGGCCGCCGGAGAGATCGGTCATCTGCCGGGTGCCGGTGCCTGCCATGCCGACCCGATCCAGCGCCGCGTCTGCGGCGGCGTCCGATACACGGACCGGCAGCGACAGAAAGCGGCGCACCGTCAGCGGCATCGACCGGTCGATGTGCAGCCGTTGCGGAACATAGCCGAGCCGCAGGCCGGGCGCGCGCGTGACACTGCCCTCGGCCACCGGAACGATGCCGAGAAGCGCGCGCAGCAGCGTCGATTTGCCCGAGCCGTTCGGGCCGAGAATCGTCACGATCTCGCCCGGTGCGACCGACAGGGTCACGTCATGCAGCACCTCGTCCGAACCGTAGCGGACGCAGATGTGGTCGGCGCTGATCAGGGTCATGCGGCCTCCCGGCAGGACGGGCAGAGGCCGAGCGCCTCGATGGTGGAGCCTTCGATGGCAAAGCCGAGGTCCCTGGCCGCTGCGTCCAGCGCCTTGCGCACCGGGGCGGCCGCAGCTTCGGCGACGACCGAGCAGTTGCGGCAAATGAGGAACACCGGTTGATGCGCCTCGCCGGGGTGCATGCAGGCGGTAAAGGCGTTGAGCCGCTGGATGCGGTGGGCAAGCCCTTGATCGACAAGAAAATCGAGTGCGCGGTAGACCACGGGCGGCTGGTTGCCGAAACCCTCCGTCGCGAGCCGGTTCAGCACATCGTAAGCCCCGAGCGCGCGATGCTCCTCAAGCAGAATCTCCAGCACACGGCGGCGCACGGGGGTCATCCGCGCGCCAGCGTCGGCACAGATCGTCTCGGCGCGCGACAACGCATCGGCGGCACAATGGGCGTGATCATGCCGGGCAAAGGCCAGATCGGCGGTGGGGTCGGGGGTCGGCATTTTCGCGCCTTGACTTGTTATGATATTACATTCAATAGACGATCCAGCAGATCAAGGAAAGCCCGATCCATGCGTTATATCATTACGGCCCTGATGGCCAGCACCGCCCTGCCCGCGCTGGCCGAAGTGCCGAGCGTTGTCACCGACATTCCGCCGGTTCATTCGCTGGTCGCACAGGTGATGGGCGACCTTGGCAGCCCGACGCTTTTGCTGGCGAAGGGGGCGGATGAGCATGATTTCCAGCTGCGCCCCAGTCAGGCGAGCGATGTTGCGGACGCGGCGCTGGTGGTGTGGATCGGGCCGGAACTGACGCCGTGGCTGGATGCCGCGTTGACCAACCGGGACGAGGGTGCGGCGGCGCTGGCGCTGTTGTCGGCACCGGGGACCGTGACCATCGCCTATGGTGAGAAGGCGGAGGGGCATGACGAACATGCTGACGAACATGGGGATGAAGGGGAGCATGATCACGGCGAGTTCGACCCGCATGCCTGGCTTGACCCCGGCAATGCGAAAGTCTGGCTTGGGCTGATCGCGGCCGAACTGGCGCGGCTGGATCCGGCGAACGCGGCCACCTACGCCGCCAACGCGGCAACCGCGACTGCGGGGATCGACGCGCTGGACGCAGACCTCACCGCCCTTCTGGCACCGGTGCGAGACCGCGCCTTCGTGACATTCCACGACGCTTACGGCTATTTCACTGACCATTACGGGCTTGCGAGTGCGGGCAGCATCGCGCTTGGCGATGCCGCAGACCCGGGCGCAAAACGGCTGACCGAAATTCGTGCGACGCTGGAGGCAGGCTCGGTGGCCTGCATCTTCCCAGAAGTGCAGCATGATCCGGCCTTGGTGGAGCAGGTGGCCGAAGGCACGGATGCGGTGATCGGCGGCGCGCTTGACCCGGTGGGGTCGTCGCTGGAGCCGGGTCCGGGTGCCTATGCCGCACTGCTGACCGGGATCGCCGAGACCTTGGTGGCCTGCAAGACCCCGTGATCGCGCTTGACCATTCCCCTCGGCCAGCCCAAGTCTGCGCGGGCTTCGAGGAGGAAAGACCATGCACAGCGGGATCGAAACCATCGGCACCACCACAACCGGCGCGTCGGTGGAGCGCGTCACCATCGCGGCGGGCGAGCTGACGGTATCGGTGCTGACGCTGGGAGCGGCGCTGCGAGGGGTCTGGCTGGCGGGGGTGCCCCATAACTTGACCCTCGGGTCGGACGATGTGGCGCTTTATGAAACGGTCTTTCGCCACCACGGCACGTTGATCGGCCCGGTGGCGAACCGGATCACCGGAGCGGTGGCGCAGATCGACGGGGTGACGCACCATTTCCAGACCGATCCGGGCAGCGATCTGATCCTGCATTCGGGGCCAGTCGGCACGCACCGCAAGGTCTGGGCGGTGGTGGACCGGTCGGACAGCCATGTCACGCTTGGTCTGACCCTGCCCGACGGCGAGGGCGGCTTTCCCGGCACGCGGGAGGTGCGCGCGACCTATCGCGTGATCGCCCCGGCGACCCTGCGGCTGGAAATGGCGGTGACGACGGACCGTGCCACCCTGATCAACTTTGCCAGCCACGGCTACTGGAACCTAGATGGCAGCGAGACGTGGTTCGGCCATACCTTGCGGATTGCGGCCGATCATTACCTGCCGACAACCGACGCGATCACCCCTACGGGCGAGATTGCAACCGTTGCCGGCACCGACTTCGATTTCCGCAGCCCGCGGGTGGCGGAACGCGACGTGCCGCCGTTGGATACCAACTTCTGCCTTGCCGACCGCCGCCGCGCGCTGACCGAGGTCTTGGAACTGACCGGGCAATCGGGCGTGCGGATGCGTCTGTCAACGACCGAACCGGGGCTTCAGCTTTATGACGGGCGGAACGCAGGGGGACCGGGCTACCCTACCTATCAGGCCGTGGCGATCGAACCGCAGTTTTGGCCGGACGCGCCGACGCATCCGGGTTTTCCACCGATCGACCTTGCGCCGGGCGAAGTTTATGCGCCCGTTTCGGAATGGCGGTTCGACCGGGGGTAGCGGCGGTCAGATCAGACCTTCGCTGCGAAACAGGGCCTTGAGGTCGGCTTCGGGCCGGGCGCCGAAATGGCTGATCACCTCGGCGGCAGCGACACAGCCCATGCGGCCCGAGGTTGCGAGGCTTTGTCCGGTGGCCAGACCGTAGAGGAACCCGGCGGCGAACTGGTCGCCTGCCCCGGTGGCATCGACGGGCACTACGCGGCGGACGGGGACGACCACCTGTTCCTCGCCGCGCACCACGATCACGTCATGACCGGAGCGGGTGCAGACCACGAGGCCGGCATCGGCGGATGCCTGTTCGAGGGCTGTGGAAAGGTCGGTCTGGTAAAGCGAGGACCACTCGTGTTCGTTGCCGATGACGTAGTCGAGCGATTTGACCAGACGGCGGAAGTCGTCGCGGTGGCGGTCGACGCAGAACGGGTCGGAAAGCGCAATGCCAGCCTTGCCGCCCTTGGCGTGGCAAAGCTCGACGGCGCGTTCAAAGGCCTGTTTGCCCTTGGGTTTGTCGTAGAGGTAGCCTTCGAGGAACAGGATCTCGGCACGGCCGGCGACGCTGTCGGACACATCGTCAGGGCCAAGCTCGGACGAGATGCCGAGGTAGGTGTTCATCGACCGCTCGCCATCCGGCGAAACGAAGATCATCGAGCGTGAGGTTGGCAGCTCGCCCCCCGGCACCAGCGGGTTGACGAAATCGGTGCCCTCATCCGCCATCACCTTGGCGTAGAAACGACCGAGGGCATCGTCATGCACCCGACCGATGAAGGCGGTGGTCAGGCCAAGGCTGCCGAGACCGGCGAGGGTATTGGCGACCGAGCCGCCGGGGGCCTGCTGGCGGTTGGTCATCGCGCCATAAAGAAGCTCGCCCCGTTCGCGTTCCACCAGTTGCATGATGCCCTTCTGGATACCCATCAGGTCCAGAAAACTGTCGTCGGCGGTGGAGAACACATCGACGATGGCGTTGCCGATGCCGACGACCTGATAGGTTTTCATGCGGTCTTGTCCTCGTAAAGGCACCACTCCCGGATCGGGCAGATGCCGCATTTCGGTGTGCGCGCGACGCAGATATACCGTCCGTGCAGGATGAGCCAGTGGTGCGCGTGGCGCTGGAATTCCACCGGCACATTGTCTTCGATGGCGCGCTCGACGGCCAGTTCGTCCCGGCCGGGACTGATACCGGAGCGGTTGCCGACGCGGAAGATGTGGGTGTCGACCGCCTGCGCCGGATAGCCGTGCCACATGTTGAGAACCACATTGGCCGTCTTGCGCCCGACGCCGGGAAGGGATTGCAGAGCTGCGCGCGACGTGGGCACCTGACCATCGAACTGCTCGATCAGGATGCGGCTGAGCTTGATGACGTTCTTCGCCTTGTTGCGGAAAATGCCGATGGTCTTGATCATCTCGGTCAGGCGTTCCTCGCCCAAGGCCAGCATCTTTGCGGGGCTGTCAGCGATCTGGAAGAGCGCACGGGTGGCCTTGTTCACGCCGACGTCGGTGGCTTGGGCCGAGAGTGCCACGGCGACGAGAAGGGTGAAGTCGTTGACATGCTCCAACTCGCCCTTCGGCTCTGGCTCGACCTCGCTGAAGCGGGTGAAAACGGCCCGCATCGCGGCGTAGGGAAGCTGTCTGACCATGCCGTCTTTTGCCAGCCGGACCGCAGCATGGCAAGGATGCGCAACATCCGGGTCGCAGGGCGGCGAGGGGTTTCGTAAGATGACCGCCAAGGAGACCGCCATGACCGACCAAGCCCCCGCCTATCATTACGCCGTCATCGCCCGCGCGCTGAAGATCATCGACGCGGCGGGGCCGGGTCTGACGCTGGACGAACTGGCGGGCGAGATGGCGATGAGCCCGGCGCATTTTCAGCGGGTGTTTTCGGCCTGGGTCGGGGTCAGCCCGAAGAAGTACCAACAATACCTGGCGATCAATCACGCAAGGCTGTTGCTGGCCGAGCGGCACACCACCCTTTCGGCGGCGCTGGAGGTGGGGCTTTCGGGGACCGGGCGGCTGCATGACCTGTTCCTGACATGGGAGGCGATGGCGCCCGGCGACTATGCGCGCGGCGGTGCCGGACTGGAAATCCGCTGGGGCTGGCACGAGAGCCCGTTCGGCCCGGCGCTGGTCATGGCAACGGAAAAGGGCATCTGCGGCATCGGCTTCGCCGAAGAGGCCGGCACCGAGGCGGCGATGGCGGATATGGTCAGCCGCTGGCCGAAAGCCCGCTTTGTCGCCGCCCCGGAGGCGACGGCCCCGCTGGCGGACGCGGCCTTTGGTGGGCGCGACACGGGCCTGCACCTGATCGGCGCGCCGTTCCAGATCAAGGTCTGGGAGGCGCTTCTGGCGATACCTTCGGGCCATGTGACGACCTATGCCGATATCGCGGGCGCGATCGGCCACCCTTCGGCGCACCGGGCGGTGGGGACGGCGGTGGGGCGAAACCCGATTTCCTTCCTGATCCCCTGCCACCGCGCCTTGCGCCGGGACGGCGGGCTTGGGGGGTATCACTGGGGCCTGCCGCGCAAACGGGCGATGCTGGCCTGGGAAGCGGCGCGCACGAACCTTTGATGCGCGGAAGCCTGCCGAATGGGCAGGGGGCTGTAAGTCTTTGTCCGCCGCTGGTATAAGATCGCCACGAGCCCGGCACACGGGCCGACCCATCACTCGAGGCGAGAGCGAACATGTTGAAAACTCCAATCCTTCTGGCAAGCGCCGGATTGCTGGCACTGACGGGCTGCGTCGACCCCAATGCCTATCCCGATGATCCCAACGCCCGGTCGCGCCAGGGCGCGATCCTTGGCGGCCTGACCGGCGCTGTGCTGGGTGGCACCTCGGGCGGTGACGACCGGCTGGCAAAGGCCGCCGTTGGCGGCATCGTCGGCGCGGCGCTGGGCGGTGCGGTCGGCGCATCGCTGGACCAGCAGGCCGCCGAACTGCGCGGCTCGCTGAACTCCAACATCTCGGTCACCAACACCGGGCAGTATCTGGTCGTGAACATGCCGCAGGACGTGCTGTTCGCCACCGACAGCGCCACGCTGCGCCCGGACCTGACGCGCGACATCAAGACCGTCGCATCGAGCCTGTTGCGCTACCCCAACAGCCGCATCGAGGTGATCGGCCACACCGACAACACCGGGTCGGCCGCCTACAACCAGGATCTGTCGCAGCGCCGCGCGGTTTCGGTTGCCAACATCCTGCGCGAAAGCGGTGTGCCGAACGGGCGGATCACGGCCTTTGGCCGGGGCGAGGACGCGCCCATTGCATCGAACCTGTCGCCAGAGGGCCGCGCCCAGAACCGCCGGGTCGAGATCATCATCCGCCCGACGACGTAAGCAAGCGGACAGTATGAAACAGGGCCGGGGGCACCCCCCGGCCCTTTTTCATTGAGCTTTCGCCCGATTGGTCATAATTTCAAACCAATCATTGGGGGCGGGAATGCCATTCTTGAAGGTCCAGACCGAGAAACTGTCACACTCGGTTATCCGCCAGATCGAACAACTGATCCTGCGTGGCATCCTGCGACCGGGTGAGCGGCTGCCCTCGGAACGTGACATGGCCGACAAGCTTGGCGTGTCGCGCCCGAGCCTGCGGGACGCGATAGCCGACCTTTGCGAGCGCGGGCTTCTGGTCACGCGGCCCGGTGCGGGGGTGTTTGTGGCCGATGTGCTGGGATCGGCCTTCTCCGACGCGCTGATCCAGCTGTTCTCGGCGCATGAGGAAGCGGTGTTCGACTACATCTCGTTCCGCCGCGACATGGAGGGGCTGGCGGCCGAGCGTGCGGCGCGGCTGGGGTCGGAAACCGACCTGAAGGTGATCGACACGATCTTCGCCAAGATGGAAGTGGCCCATCAGAAACGCGACCCGTCGGATGAGGCGCAACTGGATGCCGAGTTCCACATGGCGATCATCGAGGCGAGCCACAACGTCATCATGCTGCACATGCTGCGGTCGATGTTCGATCTGTTGAAGCAGGGCGTGTTCTACAATCGGCAGGTGATGTTCAGGAACCGGATGACCCGCGACCAGTTGCTGGACCAGCACCGCGCGATCAACAAGGCGGTGCAGGCGCGTGATTCGGTAGCCGCGCGGGCGGCGGTGACGGCGCATCTCGATTATGTCGAGCAGTCGTTCAACGACCAGATCAAGGCCGACAAGCACGAAGCCATCGCGCGCCAGCGGTTCGAGCACGAAAAGACGCGCTAGACGTCGGGCAAGAAAAAACCCGGGCGCCTTGCGGGCCCGGGTTTCTTGCAAGTTTCTGGCGTTGGATCAGTGCAGCTTGGCGTCGACCTGTGCGATGGCCGCGTCGATCGAAGCCTTGGCACCATCTGCGGTCATCTGCCGTGCCAAGACATCGGCGGCGGCCGCGACAGCAAGGTTGACAGCCTGTTCACGCACCTGACGGACAGCGGCGGTTTCGGCCGAAGCGATCTGGTCGGTCGCCGCGGCAAGCCGCCGGGCGATGGAGACCTTGAGATCCTCCTTGGCCTGGGCCGCGGCGGCGAGCGCCTCTTCCCGTGCCGAGGAGACGATACGGTCAGCCTGCTCCTGCACTTCCTTCTGACGACGCTCATAGGTCGCCAGAATGGTCTTGGCCTCTTCGCGAAGCGCACGCGCCTCGTCGAGTTCGGCCTTGATCTGGGCGGCGCGGGCATCAAGCATGCCGGTCAGCTTTCCCGGCACCTTGAGGTACACGAGCAGCGCCACGAAGGCGAGAAAGCCCAGGAGCACAACAAAGTTGGTGTTGCTGAGGGAAAAGAACGGGCCGGTCGCCGCCAGCGCGGGCGATGCGATCAGCGCCAGAAGAATGGAAAGCCGTTTCATCGCCTTATCCTTTCAACCGGGCAGCAACCGCAGCGGCCACCGTCTTTGCGTCGGCTGCCCCGCCAAGGGCCGCGACAAGTTCATTTGCAGTGTCACGCGCCACTTCGGTGACGGCTGCCACAGCACCTTCGCGGATACCGGCGATGGTCTTTTCCGATTCCGCAGCTTTCGCTGCAATCTCGGCATCTGCCCGTGCGGTGGCGGCGTCCAGGTCTTTCTGGATGTCAGCCTTTGCTGCGGCCACGATCTTTGCAGCCTCGCTGCGGGCCGAAGCCAGCGCATCATTATAGGCCTTTTCCGCCGCGACGGCCTTGAGCTTCAGCTCTTCGGCAGCAGCGAGGTCATTGGTGATCGTGCCCTTGCGTTCCGCCAGAACCGCGCCGATGCGCGGCAGGGCGATACGCGACAGCACGAAGTAGATCACGACCAGCGTGACCAGAAGCCAGAAAATCTGGTTCGGCCAGGTCGCGAAATCCAGCTGGGGCATGCCCACAGCGGCTTCGGCCTCGCCTGTTGCCTCGGTTGCCATGTCGTCTCTCCTAAGCCTCGGGAACCGGGGCCAGC
>LNFM01004188.1_pt1 | contig 27024 bp, 25 predicted proteins | sample 596031 | NCBI WGS metagenome assembly LNFM01 (sample SAMN04254537, study PRJNA301005) | activated carbon metagenome | isolation source: dual media filters at the Ann Arbor, Michigan drinking water treatment plant | place: USA: Ann Arbor | reverse complement strand
ACGCGCCCCTCGCAGCCGTCAACGCCATGATTTATATGCGAAATATCACGATTACGACAGCGAAATCAGCGACTTACTTGGAGAATGTGGGGTCTATACCATGCTGCGGATTGGCTTTGGCCTCGGCTTGCCGGCGGTTTTCTTGCTGCTGCTTTTCGCCGCACGCCTGCCAGAACCGCCGCTGCCTTCGGCCCTTGCGTCGCGGTTGGCCGGCCTCAGCAACCTTGCGACATACCAGATCCTGTCAGTGCTGATCTGGCTTGGCTACTTCGGCCCCTCCAACTGGTTGAACGGGCGGGTCAAGGCCCGCAAGCTGCGCATCGAGGAAAGTTTCCCCAACGCCCTTGATCTGCTGCAGATCTCGATCGAAGCCGGGATGGGCTTTGACGCGGCCATGACCCGTGTCGGCAACGAGCTCCTGAGCGTGTCGCCAGAAATCGCGCATGAATTCCTCACCGTCCAGCATCAGGTCCAGGCCGGCAGGCCGCGTGAGGCAGCGCTGCGCGACATGGCCGATCGCATCGGGCTCGAAACCGTGCGTTCCTTTGCCAATGTTGTGCAGCAGTCGATGAAGTTCGGAACCAGCATGGCCCAGGCGATGACGACCTATTCCGAAGAACTGCGCCAGACCCGGGAATTGCGCGCGCAGGAAATGGCCAACAAGCTGCCCGTCAAGATGTCGGGCGTGATGGCAACCCTGATGCTGCCTGCCATGGTGATCATGACGATCGGCCCGGTCGTGATCCGCTATCTGAAAGATTTCTGACGAGGCCAAACCCGCCCAAAACCCTCGGCGAACCCGCCTTGCCAGCGCAAATATTAACCGAAAATGAACAGATCATTACTGCACCGTTAATAAACGGTCGGGCAGGGTGCTGCGATAACGAGTCGAAGGTCATTTCAAGGCTCGCTGATTCCCTGCCTGTGGGTTGCACGCAGGTGTTCGTGGAATTGATTTGGTGTGTGAATAGTGATGAATTCTTCCGGCAACAGACCCTCCGATAGCTCGGAAAGCAGCCATATCGCTGAAGCAGGCATGATTGGCGCGGTAGCGCAGTGGTGCGACTGCGTGCATGGTCGCGATCCCCTGTTGAAAAGCCTCGAATCCTTGGCAAACGGCCTTTCCGCCGAGATTGTCGCGCTTGTGCGATACTCACGCCCCAATGATACGGGCGGCCGCACCGTCGCCTGGGACCGCGCCGCGCGCGATGTCCGGGGCGGGCGGCTGAACTGCGGCTTTGCAAGTTCCCTGATGGCCCCCTATTTCGACGCGGCACGCCCTGGCAGCCTCTGGTTCCGCTCGATGGTCGAAGAGGGCAAGTCACCCGAACTGGTCGAATTCCATGTTTCGCGCCAGTTGCGCGAACTGGTCGTCATCCCGCTCGAGACCAACGCCCGTTTCATCGACACCTTCGAAGTGCACTTCGACGAGCGCCTGCGCGGCCACCAGCAGATGATCCTGAATGCCCTCGGCCCGGTCCTGGCCCGCACTTGGCAGAACCGCGCACAGGGTCTTTTCACCGAGTCGCTGCTGCGCCTTGCTCCGCCCCCGATCCTGCCCAGCCTTGCTCCTATCCTCAGCGTGGAAAACCCGGCGCGCCTCAGCCGCGCCGAATACCGCGTGTCGCTGATGCTCAGCCGAGGCATGTCCGCCGACGAGGTGATGACCGAGCTGCGTATTCGTGAATCGACGCTGCGCACCCATCTTGGCAGCCTTTACGCCAAGACCGGATCGTCTAACCTCAGCGAGCTGGTCTATCGTCTGACCTCGCGCACCCCCCACAGCGCGGCAGACCGGCAGAGCCTGCTGGCATGACCGAGCCTGCCGTCCTGCTGTTGCTGGCACTGATTCCCGTGCTGGTGGCCAGCGCGCTGACCGACCTGCGCAGCCTCCGAATTCCGAACACGCATGTCCTTCTTGCGCTTGCAATCTTTGTCGTTGCGGCACCCTTCGCGCTGACATGGCCCGAGCTTTACCCCCGGCTCATTGCCGCCGGCATCACCTTTGCCATCGGGTTCGTGCTGTTTGCGCTGCGGATGTTCGGCGGCGGCGACGCCAAGATGATGCCGGTGGTCATGCTCTACATTCCTGCGGACGATGTCGTGCTTTATCTGCGCCTCTTTGCGGCTGCGTTGCTCGTGGTCAGCCTTCTTGCCCTCGTGGTGCAGAAAGCTCCGGCGTTTCGAAACCTCGGCTGGGCCAGCGCGCGAAACCGCCGGCACGTCCCGGTCGGTGTCGCAATGGCCGCTTCCGTCATGCTTCTTGTCGCTGTCCGGCTCTGGCCCATCTGACGGCTTGCATCGCTGAAGGGTCCCCCGCATCCTGCCGAAATGGCTCCTTACCGTTGCACCGCACCTTGCGATTGGCTCGCCCTGCTGCGCCTGATCCAGACCGCCTTCGCCGACATGGACGGCCGCATCGACCCGCCCTCGTCGATGCATAGCCTGACCGAGGACACCATTGCCGATCAGGCCCGCACGGCCGAAGTCTGGGCGATTGGCACGCCACCCGTCGCCTGCATGTTCCTCACCCCACGCGACGGCAGCCTCTACATCGGCAAGCTCGCCGTCGCCCGCGCCCACCGCGGCCAGGGTCTGGCCCGCGCCCTGATTGCGACCGCCGAACTCCGCGCCCGCGCGCTGCACTATCCTGCGCTCGAATTGCAGACGCGGGTGGAACTCGTCGAAAACCACGTTACCTTTCGCGCGCTGGGCTTCGTTGAAGTCGCCCGCACGGCGCATTCCGGTTTTACCCGGCCCACTACTGTCACCTTCCGTCGACCTGTTCTCCCGCAACCGGTCGACTGACCGAAAGGCTGCCATGCTGAAACTGCTCGGTATTCCCGGCGCGCTGCGCGCCGCCTCGACCAACCGCCTGCTGCTCGCCGAGGCGCGCCTTGCCTTTGGCGAGGCCACTCATAGCGAAGCGAACCTCCGGCTGCCGCTCTATGACGGCGACCTCGAAAACGCCCACGGCATCCCGGCCGAGGTGCAAACCCTCGCCGACCAGATCGCCGCCGCCGATGCGGTGGTGATCGCCACGCCCGAATACAACAAGGCGCTGCCCGGTGTTCTGAAGAACGCGCTTGACTGGGTCAGCCGCACCAAGGGCGCCCCCTTGCGCGACAAGCCCGTTGCGATCATCTCCGCCGCCGATGGCAGGGGCGGCGGAGACCGGTCGCAATTCTCGCTCCGCCTTGCGCTGACCCCGTTCCGCCCGCGTCTCCTCTCCGGGCCCGAGGTGCTGGTGGCCGATAGCAGCAACGCCTTCACGCCCGAAGGCCGCCTGATCGACGCCCGCTATCAAAAGGCGCTGACCGAACTCATGCAGCTTCTCCGCGCCGAGGCTGCCCGCCGCTGAGGTTTCCCCTTCGCCAAATATCCTCAGGGGGTGAGCCCGGCCTTGCCGGGCGAGGGGGCAGAATGCCCCCTTACAGCGACGCCTCGACCCGAAAGCCCTCCGGCACCCCGTCGCGCCCATCGAGCGCCAGATCGGCCATCACCTCGGCCACCTTCGGCGCCATCCCGAAGCCGATCTTGAAGCCGCCGTTCGCCACGAACCACCCGGACCGCCCCGGCCACGCCCCCAGCATCGGCGCTCGGCTTCGCGCGCGGGGTCGCACCCCGGCCCAGCGCTCCACCATCTCGGCGCCCGCCAGTATCGGCACTGCCGCGACGGCCTTCGCGATCAGCGCGTCCAGCGCCGCATCGGTCGCCATGCCGTCCCAGACGTTTTCGCTGGTCGACCCGATCGCCACCGTCCCGTCCGCGTGCGCCACGATATGCAACGCGTCCACATAGATCTGCGGCGCGTTGCCGGCGTCGAACCGAAGCGCTGCCGCCTGCCCCTTGACCCCGCCGCCCACCGGTTTGCCGACCGTATCCGTCAAGGCCGCCAACCCGGCCACACCTGTGGCGTCGATCACGGGGCCCGCCTCGTCACCGTCCCGCAGAATCTGCCCGCCCAGGGCCACCACCCCGGCCGCCAGCGCCGCCAGCCCCATTCGGGGCGACAGCCGCGCAGTCAACGTGTCGCGCACCACAAGGCCGGTGGGCGACAGTGGCCCCCAACCCGCAGGTGCCTCCTCCACCCGCCACACCGCCGCATCGCTCCAAAGCGCCGCCGCCGTCGCCTCGCGCGCCCGCGCCACCTCGACCGCGCGCGCATCCGCCAAAGGCTGCAACCGTCCCGACCGCAGATAGCCCGTCGCCAGACCGGAGGCGGCAGCCACCTCGCCCCACCAGCCCTCGGCCATCAACAGGCTCTCCAGCTGAAACTGCTTCTTGTCGTTCCAGGCTTCGGGCACATGGGGCGCCAGCGCGCCGACCAGCCCGCCGGACGACCCCGCCCCAACCCCGCCCGGGTCGATGACCCGCACGCGCGCGCCCCGCCGCGCACAGGCAAAGGCAATCGACAGGCCGAAGATCCCCGCGCCACGGACCGTCACATCCACCCTTGCCATTCCGCTTGCCCTTGCCCATTCACCCATCAAACCGGGGTAACGCAAATGCCACCACACCCACAACCGGACTTGGATTGGCGCGACGCGGTCATCCCCGTCAGCCGCGCCTTCGACGACCCCTATTTCTCGCTCGCGGGCGGCCTCGCCGAAACCCGCCATGTATTCCTTGCCGGAAATCGGCTTCCCGCCCGCTTTCGCGATGGTTTCCACATTGCCGAACTGGGCTTTGGGACCGGCCTGAACCTCCTCGCCACCCTCGCCGCGCATCAGACCGACGCTCACCTCCACTATACCAGCTTCGAGGCCTTCCCGCTTGGCGCCCCCGACATGGCACGCGCGCTGGCAGCCTTCCCCGAGGTTTCGGATTTTGCCGCAACGCTGCTCGAACAATGGGCGATCGGCGCGACCACGCTCCGTTTTCCGAACCTGACCGCGACCGTCATCCTCGGCGACGCGCGCGACACGCTGCGGTCCTGGCGGGGCCGCGCCGACGCTTGGTTCCTCGACGGTTTCTCGCCTGCGAAGAACCCCGAACTCTGGTCCCCCGCCCTTCTGCATGACGTCGCCCGCCACACCGCCCCCGGCGGCACCTTCGCCACCTACACCGCCGCAGGCCACGTCCGCCGCGCGCTGGCGGATGCGGGCTTTACCGTCACCCGCCAGCCCGGCTTTGGCCGCAAGCGCCACATGACGACCGGTGAACTGCCTCTGTAACCCCTGCAATCGCCATGCTAGGGGCGGACCATGACCTCACGCCCCATGAACGCGCCGCAGAATACCACGCTCGGCATCTGGCTGATGATTGCCACCACGGTCGTCTTTGCCATGCAGGATGGCATCTCGCGTCACTTGGGCGATGCCTACGGCGTGACAATGATCGTGATGATCCGGTTCTGGTTTTTTGGTCTCTTCGTCGTCGCGATCGCAGCCCGCAGCGCCGGTGGTCTCGCCGCAGCCGCACGCACGCATTACCCGCTGATCCAGTTACTGCGCGGGGTGATCCTCGTGGTGGAAATCTGCGTCATGGTGGTGGGCTTTGTCTATCTCGGCCTGATCGAGGCGCATGCCGTCTTCACCTGCTACCCGCTTCTTGTGGCAGCACTTTCCGGCCCGATCCTCGGTGAAAAGGTCGGCTGGCGACGCTGGACCGCGATCCTCGTCGGTTTTGTCGGCGTGCTCATCATCCTGCAGCCGGGCGTTGGAGTTTTCTCGCCCTGGGCGTTGGTTCCGCTCCTTGCCGCCACGCTTTTTGCAATCTACGGCCTGCTGACCCGGTATGTGGCACGCAAGGACAGCGCCTCGGTCAGCTTCTTCTGGACCGGCGTCGTCGGCGCCCTGACCATGACGCCGATCGGCCTTTGGAACTGGCAACCGATGTCACCGCCCGACTGGGGCTGGATGGCTCTGCTCTGCGTCCTCGCCGTTGTTGGCCACGGGCTTTTGATCAAGTCCTATGCCGTGGCCGAAGCCTCCGCCGTGCAACCCTTCGCCTACCTGCAACTGGTGTTCGCCTCGATGGTCGGCCTCTTCGTCTTCGGCGAGGTTCTGCGCCTGAACGTTGCCATTGGCGTTGGCATCGTGGTGGCCGCCGGTATCTTTACCCTGTGGCGTCAGCGGGTGCGGGAAAAGGCGGCACTGCGCGAGGCATCGGGCAGAACCGGCTGATTCGTCGCCAGACGGACGGCGCGGCTTGGTCCAGACAGCCGGACCCCGTTGCCCCGCACCCGCCATCCGCGTAAAACCCCACCAGCAACAGGAGCCCACCCATGCCAGCACCGAAACCCGTCGTCCTCTGCATCCTCGACGGCTGGGGCATCGGTGCCGATCCGGCAGTGTCAGCGCCGGCGCAGGCCAAGGTTCCCACCTTCAATCATCTCTGGGCCACCCGGCCCCACGCCACCCTCATCACCCACGGGCCTGACGTAGGCCTGCCCACCGGCCAGATGGGCAACTCTGAGGTCGGCCACACCAATATCGGCGCAGGCCGCGTCGTGGCGATGGATCTTGGCGCCATCGACCTTGCGGTCGAAAATGGCAGCTTTGCACGGAACCCCGAAGTCGTCGCCTTTGCGGCCAAGGTCCGCGCGCAGGGCGGCACCGCGCATCTGATGGGCGTTGTGTCGAACGGTGGCGTGCATGGCCACATCAGCCACATCATCGCCGCCTGCAACGCGATCACCGCCCAAGGTGTGCCAGTCGCGGTGCACGCGATCACCGATGGCCGCGACGTGGCACCATCCTCTGCGGCCAGCTTCATGGCGCAACTGACGGCCGCGCTGCCATCAGGCGCGACCGTCGCCACCGTGATCGGGCGCTACTGGGCGATGGACCGTGACAATCGCTGGGATCGGGTTTCCCGCGCCTACGCCGCAATGGTCCGCGCCAACGGCGAGGCAGCCCCCGATGCGGCCACCGCCGTAATCCATTCCTACGCCAAGGGCGAAACGGACGAATTTCTCGCCCCGACCGTGATCGACGGCTACCAAGGCGTGAAAGATGGCGACGGCCTCTTCTGTCTGAACTTCCGCGCCGACCGCGCCCGCGAAATCCTTGCGGCCCTCGGTGACCCGACCTTTGCCGCCTTTGACACCGCCCCGCGCCCCGCCTGGTCGGCAATGCTGGGAATGGTCGAATATTCGACCCCCCACAACGCCTACATGGCCACCGCCTTTCCCAAGCGCACCCTCGTCAACACCCTCGGGGAATGGGTCTCCAGCCACGGCAAGACCCAATTCCGCCTCGCCGAGACCGAGAAATACCCCCACGTCACCTTCTTTCTGAACGGTGGGCGCGAGGAGCCATATCCCGGCGAAGACCGCGCCATGCCGCTGTCGCCCAAGGTGGCGACCTACGACCTGCAACCGGAAATGAGCGCGCCCGAGGTTGGAGACCGTCTCGTCGAGGCGATAGAGAAGGGCTACGACCTGATCGTGGTCAACTTCGCCAATCCCGACATGGTCGGTCACACCGGCAGCCTTCCCGCCGCGATCAAGGCCTGCGAGGCGGTGGACGCCTGCCTGACCCGTGCGCTGGCAGCGCTTGAGGCGCGCGGTGGCGCCATGGTGATCTGCGCCGACCACGGCAACTGTGAGCTGATGGTCGACCCCATCACCGGCGGCCCGCACACGGCGCACACCACCAACCCGGTGCCGGTGATTCTTGTCGGCGGCCCGCCCGGCACCTCCCTGCGCCCCGGTCGCCTGTCCGACCTTGCGCCGACGCTTCTGCACCTGATGGGCCTGCCGCAACCGGCCGAAATGACCGGGACCTCCCTCATCGCATGATCCGCGCCACGCTCGTCCTTCTTCTTCTGGCGGCACCGTTGCGCGCCGAGACCGTTGCCGAACAGGCGGCGCTGGCTGCAGCCGACCTGCAAGCCGCTGTCGCCGCGCTGGATCAGGCGACCGAGGCGCGAGACCGCGTTGCCGCCCTCAGCCAGACGATCCGCGCCTATGAACTGGGCCTTGCCGCCCTTCGCACCGCGCTGCGCGAAGCCCGCTTGCGCGAGGCGACGCTGACCCTGCAATTCGACACCCAAAGGGCCCAAATCGCCCAGCTTCTGGGCGTTCTGGCGCGCATGGAACAAAATCCGGCGCCGCTTCTTCTGCTGCATCCAGACGGGCCGGCAGGCACCGCTCGGTCAGGCATGATGCTGGCAGACGTGACCCCCGCCCTGCAAGCCGAAGCGCAGAAACTGAAGGCGGAACTGGCCGAACTGAACCAGCTTCGCATGCTCCAGCAATCCGCCGGAGAGACCCTGTCGCGTGGGCTTGCCACCGCGCAACAGGCCCGCACCGACCTGTCGCAGGCGATCTCGGACCGCACCGAGCTGCCCACCCGTTTCACCGACGACCCAGAGGTCCTGCGCGGCCTGCTGGAAAGCGCAGACACGCTCGATGCCTTTGCCGAAGGCCTTGCCCTCAATGTCGACGACCGGCAGGACCAGACCTTCTCCAACGCCCGCGGCACCCTGCCGCTTCCCGTCCTCGGCACCCTCCTCCGCCGCGCGGACGAGGCCGACGCCGCCGGCGTCCGCCGCCCCGGCATCGCAATCGCAACCCAGGCCCGCGCGCTGGTCACTGCGCCCTGGCCGTCCACCATCCGTTACCGAGGCCCGCTCCTCGACTACGGAAATGTGATGATCATCGAGCCGGGGGACGGCTATCTACTGGTTCTGGCAGGGCTAGATACCGTGTATGGCGAGGTGGGAGAGGTCGTCGCCGCAGGCGCCCCCCTCGGCCTCATGGGCGGAGCAGAACCCGGCGCAACCGAATTCACCCGCTTGTCGCCAGATGGCTCTGGCCCTCGCGATACGGAAACGCTTTATATGGAACTCAGACAGGGCGCAGCACCCGTGAACCCGGAAGATTGGTTCACCGCCACAGCCCGCAGTGGAGATTGAGACAGGCATGAAGAAATTCGTGATGGCCGCCCTTGGCGGAACCGTGGCAGGCGCGCTTCTGACCACCCAGGTTGCCGGCCCCCTGATCGCCCAGGAGGCGGCCAAGGACAGCTCGATCTACGAACAGCTCGACCTGTTCGGCGACATCTTCGAACGCATCCGCGGTCAGTATGTCGAACCGGTGGAAACCGAAGCGCTGGTCGAGGCGGCGATCAACGGCATGCTCACCTCGCTTGACCCACATTCAAGCTATCTGTCGGCAAAAGACTTCGATGACATGCAGGTCCAGACCCGCGGTGAATTCGGCGGACTCGGCATCGAGGTTACGCAGGAAGAAGGCTTCATCAAGGTCATCTCGCCGATGGACGGTACGCCTGCCGCAAAGGCCGGCATCCAGGCCGGTGATTTCATCACTCACGTCGACGGCGAATCCGTCCTCGGCTTGGTCCTCGACGACGCCGTCGCCATGATGCGCGGCCCGATCGGATCGGAGATCATCATCACCGTGGTGCGTGAAGGCACGGCAGAACCCTTCGACGTTTCGATCATCCGCGACACCATCAAGCTCTCGGCCGTACGCGGCCGCGTCGTCGGCAACACCGTCATCCTCCGCATCACGACCTTCAATGACCAGACCACCCCCGGCATGACCGACGCCCTGAAGAAGGGCATCGAGGATTTGGGCGGCATCGACAGTCTGGACGGCGTGGTCATCGACCTGCGCAACAATCCCGGCGGCCTCCTGAACGAGGCGATCAGCGTCTCCGACGCCTTCCTCGACAAGGGCGAGATCGTCTCCACCCGTGGCCGCGACCCGTCCAGCGGCGAACGCTACAACGCCGCCACCGGTGACCTTGTGAACGGCAAGCCCATCGTCGTGCTGATCAACGGCGGCTCTGCCTCGGCGTCGGAAATCGTGGCAGGTGCGCTGCAAGATCACCGCCGCGCCATCGTGGTCGGCACCAAAAGCTTCGGCAAAGGCTCGGTTCAGACGCTGGTCCCGCTGCGGGGCGACGGCGCGATGCGTCTGACCACCGCGCGCTACTACACGCCCTCGGGCCGTTCGATCCAGGCGCTCGGGATTTCGCCCGACATTGTGGTGAACCAGCCCGCCGTCGAGCCGCCCACTCCGGGCGAAGAGGACAATGGCCCGGCTTCCGCGATTCAGGATCGCACCGAAGCCAGCTTGCGTGGGGCGATCTCGAACGACTCGATGACAGACGAGGAAAAGCGGCTCTACGAGGAAGAACTCACCCGCGCCGAGGAATCTGCCAAGCTGCGCGACGAGGATTACCAGCTTGCCTACGCTGTCGACATCCTGAAGGGGCTGACCGCAATCGCCCCCGAACCTGCGCCCTGAGCCCATGGGCGGGGGCAACCCCGCCCTCGCACCCATGGCAGACCTCGCAACCCTTCCCTACCGGCCCTGTGTCGGCGTCGTGCTGATCAACGGCGATGGCCTGATTTTCGCCGGCCAGCGCCTCGACAGCCCGTCGCCCGCCTGGCAGATGCCGCAGGGCGGAATCGACGACGGCGAAAAGCCGAAGGCCGCCGCCCTGCGCGAACTTTGGGAAGAAACCGGCATCACGTCCGATCTGGTTGAAAGCGTTGCCAAGACGCATGGCTGGGTCACCTACGACCTGCCACCCGAACTTTTGGGCAAGGTCTGGGGCGGCAAGTATCGCGGCCAGAAGCAGAAGTGGTTCCTGTTCCGCTTTCTGGGCAGCGACAGCGATGTAAGGATCGCGACCGATCACCCCGAATTCTCCAGCTGGCGCTGGATACCGGCTGACCAGATGGTGGCTGAAATTGTCCCCTTCAAACGCTCCGTCTACGAAGAGGTCGTTCGCAGCTTTCGCGCTTATCTGGCGTAACGACTTGGCCCGCACCAGCAAAAAGGCGGCCCACCAAGGGGCCGCCTTTTGCGTTCCTTTGAAAGCGTTCAGCGCAGGCGCAGACCGTCGTTGCCGAACACCATCGTATCCTTCGCATCGAACGCGATGCCGACCTTGTCACCCATCCCGACACCGACCTGATCGTGGCTTTCGATGATCAGCTTCTCGCCCGAAGGTGCCACGACGTGGACAAAGCTCACCCCGCCCAAGGCCTCGGTCATCTCGACCCGGTAGTCGCTGCCGGACACGATCTTCAGGTGCTGCGGGCGCAAGCCTACGCTGACCTCGGCCCCTGCCCCCGGCAAGGCCACGCCGGTCGCCACCGTGCCGCCAAGGCCCTTCACCGTGATCGACCCCGAACCGGCTACCGTTCCCGCCACAAAGTTCATCGCCGGGCTGCCGATGAAGCCCGCCACGAACTTGTTGTCGGGGTCGTTGTAAAGGTCGAGCGGCTTTCCCACCTGCTCCACCCGGCCTTTGCGCAGGACCACGATCTTGTCCGCCAGCGTCATCGCCTCGACCTGATCATGGGTCACATAGATCATCGTCGCGCCGATCTCGCGGTGCAGGCGGGCGATTTCAACCCGCATCTCCACCCGCAACTCGGCATCAAGGTTTGAAAGCGGCTCGTCGAACAGAAACACCTCCGGCCCCCGCACGATTGCCCGGCCAATGGCGACGCGCTGCCGTTGCCCGCCCGACAGTGCCTTGGGCTTGCGCGCCAGATAGTCGTCCAGCTTCAGGATGCGGCTTGCTTCGGTGACCTTGCGCTCGATCTCGGCCTTCGGATGGCCGGTCATCTTCAGGCCGAAGCCCATGTTTTCGGCCACGGTCATATGAGGATAAAGTGCGTAGGTCTGGAACACCATCGCCACCCCCCGCTCGCTCGGATCAGCGTCGGTGACATCGCGCGCGCCGATGCGGATCGACCCGTCACTGGTTTCCTCCAACCCTGCAACCATCCGCAGGAGAGTCGATTTTCCGCAGCCCGACGGGCCGACAAAAACGCAGAACTCGCCGTCCTTCACTTCCAGATCAATGCCATGGATGACCTGCACATCCCCGTACCGCTTCACCACCTTCTGCAGCGTGACGCCCGTCATGTCGTGTCCCTCCCCTTTATCCCTGTTCCGGAAAACGCCAGCTTTCCGCCTCGGCGGAAATGCGCGTTGCAATGTCCTTGATCAGCCCTGCCCGCGCCTCCAGCGCGGCCAGTGTTGTCCGGGCTGTCGTCGATGTCACCGACAGCGCACCGATCACACGCCCGACACGGCTCAGAATCGGCACCGCGCAGCAAATGATTCCCGGCTCGTGTTCTTCACGGTCAAATCCGTAGCCCCGCGCCCGAATCGCCTGCAACTCGGCCCGCAGCTTGGCCGGGGTGTCCAGCGTATGCTCGGTGTGACGGTGAAACGACTGACGGGCCAGGGCCGCCTCAAGCGCATCTTCGGCCAAGTAGGCCAGCATCGCCTTGCCGACCCCCGTGCAATAGGCCGGCCCGACCTTGCCGGCCTGCGCGAACATCTCCACCGGTCGCGCCGCATTCCTTTTGTCGACGTACAGGACCTGCCCAAGGTCCATCTGCGCCAGATGGATCGTCTCGCCGGTTTTTTCCGCCAGTTCATCAAGATAGGGTCGTGCAATCGGGGCCAGCGACGATTGCGCCCAGGCCGCATGTGCCAGCCTGACCAACCGCACTCCCAGCGCATATGTGCCGCTGTCGGGGTCATGCACCAGCATGCCCTGATGCGTCAGTGTCTGCAGGAACCGGTACAGCGTCGCCTTGGGAAAGGCGCCTTCGGTCAGCAACTCGCTGAACCGCACCGGTCGGGCATGGCTGGCGACCATGTCCAGGACATCCAGCGCCTTGCCGACAGTTCCGTCCGCGTGCCTTTCCGCGCCCATGCTCGCTCCGTTGAGGTCCGTGGTTGACAGCCATAACGATAGCGGACATAGTTTTCAATATTCAAGACTTAGTTTCACATAATGGAACCAAAAGGGAGGAAACCATGGTCCATAAGAAAGCGGGCGCGCTCGCCCTCGTGGCGGCGTTGCTGGCGTCCACGTCGGCCTTCGCCCAAGACAAGCGTGTCGTCACCTGGAACGCGGACTACGATCCGATCCCGCTGGCTGCCGCCGAAGCGATGATCGCCGACTTCGAGGCCGCGAACCCCGAGATCGACGTCGTGCTCACCAACTTCGACCACGAAGCCTACAAGAACGCGATCCGCAACTTCCTGACCGCTGACCCACCGGATCTGGCCAACTGGTACGCCGCAAACCGCATGCGTCCCTTCGTCGAGGCCGGCCTTTTCGCCGATATCTCGGACCTCTGGGCCTCGGAAGGGCTTAACGACGCTCTGGCTTCGTCGGTCCCGTCGATGACCATCGACGGCAAGCAGTGGGGCATCCCCTACACCTACTACCAGTGGGGCATCTATTTTAACCGCGACGCCTACACCGCTGCGGGCGCCGAGATGCCGGGCGAGAACGGCCTGACCTGGGACCAGTTCCTCGCCAACTGCGAGAAGTTCAAGGCCGCCGAAATCGACTGCGTGACCACCGGGTCAAGCGCCCTGTGGCCGGTTGCAGGCATCTTCGACTACGTCTCGATGCGCACCAACGGCTACCAGTTCCACAGCGACCTTGCTGCCGGCAAGGTCTCGTGGACCTCGCCTGAAGCGCGGGCCGTGTTCGAAAACCTCGGCAAGCTGCAGCCCTACGTCACTGAAAACCATGCCGCGATCGACTGGCAGGATGCTGCGGCGCTGTTCGTGCAAGGCAAGGCTGCCAACTACGTGATGGGCAACTTCGCCGTCGGCGTCTTCAAGGAAGGCGGGATGACCAACGACAACCTCGGCTTCATGGTGTTCCCCGAGATCACCGCCGGCATCGCCCGGTCCGAGGAAGCGCCGACCGACACGATCCACCTGACCTCGGGCGCGAAGAACGCCGAGGATGCGAAGAAGTTCCTGGCTTACATGGCCTCGGCTGACGCGCAGTCCAAGTGGAACGCCGCTGTCGGCCAGCTGCCGACCAACAAGAACGCGACCGTTGATGCGGCCGATCCGTTCCTGACCGCAGGCTTCCAAGCGCTGTCGACGGCAACTGGCGGCATCGCCCAGTTCTGGGACCGCGACGCGGATGCCGAATACGCCAAGGCCGGCATGGAAGGCTTCCAGCGGTTCCTCGTGCAGCCCGATGCGCTGGAAGAGATCCTCGCCCAGCTGGAAGCGACGCGCACGCGCATCTTCCCACAGTGATCTGACAACGCGGGCGTCCCTCCCTAGGGACGCCCGTCTTCTGTTTACCGGAGGGCGCAACATGTCACAGGCAACAGACGCAGGCGCGGTGGTCCCGGTCAGGCGAACCGCAAAGCGCTGGAACCAGCGGGCCGTTGCGCCTTGGCTGTTCCTGGCGCCAGGGCTTTTCATGTTCGCCGTCTATGTGCTCTGGCCGATCGTCCAGAGCATCACGCTGTCATTCTACGACTGGAACGGGCTTTACAATCAGGACGGCGAGTTCACTGGCACCTTCATCGGGCTGCAGAACTACCGCGAACTGGGGACCGACCCGGCGTTCGAGACCTCGCTGTGGAACAACCTCAAGTGGCTGGTCCTGTACATGGCTGCTCTGCCGATCGGCCTGTTCATCGCGATTTTTCTGAACCAGACAGTTCGCGGCATCCGGCTCTACAAGTCTTTGTTCTTCTTTCCCTTCGTGATCAGCCAGGTCGTCGTCGGCCTGATCTTCGCATGGTTCTACGCGCCGAACTTCGGCCTGTTCTACCTGCTGACGGAATCGATCACCGGCAAGGGCACCGCCATCCTCGCCAACCCCGACCTTGTCACCTACGGCATCATCGTTGCGGGGCTATGGCCGCAGATCGCCTATGTGATGATCCTCTATCTCACCGGCCTGAACAACGTCGCCCCCGACCAGATCGAAGCGGCGCGGCTTGATGGGGCGAAGGGCTGGAAGATGCTGTGGTATGTCGTCCTGCCACAACTGCGCCCCGCCACCTTCATCGCCGTGATCGTCACCGTCATCGGCGCACTACGCAGCTTCGACCTCGTCTCGATCATGACCTCGGGCGGACCGTTCGGATCGTCCCGTGTCCTTTCCTACTACATGTTCGAGATGGCTCTGGGCGAGTTCGGCTTCCGCATGGGCTATGGTGCGGCCATCGCCGTCGTGCTGTTCGCGATCATGATGATCTTCATTTCGGGCTTCATCTGGAAGATGTGGCGCGACGAAACGGAGCGTTAGGCCATGTTTCCCCGTCCCATTCAGCAATCCGCCCCCGCCGCACAGTGGCTCTACACCATCGCCTTGCCGATCGCGTTGTTGATCTGGCTGTTCCCGCTTCTCGGCGTCGCGCTGACCTCGCTGCGCCCGGCGTCCGACCTTGCCCAGGGCAACTACTTCGGAATGCCCTCGGGCATTGCCTGGGAAAACTACGTCTTCATCTTCACCGAAACGCCCATCGGCCAGTACATGATCAACTCGCTCTGGGTCACGATCCCGACGGTGATCGGCGCGGTGGGACTGTCGCTGATGACCGGCTTTGCGCTGGCGGTCTACGGGTTCCGGGCGAACATCCTGGTGTTCTTCATGTTCGTCGCGGGCAACTTCGTGCCGTTCCAGATCCTGATGGTTCCAGTGCGCGACATGACGCTGCAACTTGGCATGTACAACACCTGGTACGGCCTCGCGCTCTTTCACATCGCCTTCCAGACCGGGTTTTGCACCCTCTTCATGCGCAACTTCATCAAGGCCCTGCCGTTTGAACTGATCGAGGCCGCGCGGGTCGAGGGCGTCACCGAATGGCGGATCTTCTGGTACATCGTGCTGCCCCTGATGCGCCCGGCCATCGCCGCGCTCAGCGTTCTGGTCTTCACCTTCATCTGGAATGACTTTTTCTGGGCCACGGTCCTGACGCAAGGCGTGGAAAGCCAGCCGATCACGGCGGGGCTGTCGTCCCTGAATGGCCAATGGATCGCACAGTGGCACCTTGTATCGGCCGGCTCGATTCTTGCCGCCCTGCCCCCGGTCGCGATGTTCTTCCTGATGCAGAAGCACTTCATCGCCGGTCTTACCCTTGGTGCGGTCAAGTAACATGGAATGGCGCGTCGATGCAGGGGGCCAGACCCTGGCCCTTGCCACCACCGGTGGCATCCCCGAGGTCATCTACTGGGGTGCCACCCTGCCCCCCGGCGAAGACCTGTCACAACTGGCTGTCGCCGCGCTGAACGACATCACCGGCGGGATGCTCGACAAACTGCCTGCCCTGTCGCTGTCGCCCGAACCCGGCCGCGCCTTTCAGGGCCAACCCGGCCATCTGCTGGCCGAAGCCGACGGCACCCCGCTCGCCCCCGCCTTCAGTTTCACCCATGCCGAGGAATCTCCCGGCCACCTCACCCTGCACAGCCGCGACGACGGCCTGACCCTCAGCCACCACATCACGGCGCAAGCGACCGGCGTCCTGACCCTGCGTACCACCCTCACCGCCAACCGCAGGGTCCGCGTCCACTGGCTCGCCGCCCCCGTGTTGCCCGCGCCGCAAACCGGCCAGATGATCGACGTCCACGGCAAATGGACGCGCGAATTTCACCTCAACCACACCGACTGGACCCCCGGCATCCGCCTGCGTGAGGCACGCACCGGGCGTTCCGGCCACGAACACCCGCCCTACCTGATCCTCACCGAACAGGGCTGCACCAACACCCAAGGCACCGCATCGGCGCTCCATTACGCATGGTCCGGCGGGCACCGCATGGTGGCTGAAGAACTGCCCGACGGTCGCCGCCAGATCCAGTTCGGCGCGCCCATTGGCGCCGAAACCACCCCCGGCATGCACTTTGAAACCGCCGAGCTGATCGCCGTGCATTCCACCACCGGCCTGAACGGTATCGCCGCCGCCTTCCAGCACGATATCCGCGACCGCGTGGTGCAGTGGCCCAATCCCGCCCGCCCCCGCCCCGTCCATTACAACTGCTGGGAAGCGGTCTATTTCCGCCATGCCCTGCCCGAACTGGCCGAAATCGCCACCCGCGCCGCCGCCCTTGGTGCCGAACGCTTCGTCCTTGATGACGGCTGGTTCGGAAAGCGCGACGACGACACCACCTCGCTTGGCGACTGGACGATGGACCGCCGCAAATGGCCCGATGGCCTGCAGCCGCTCATCGCCCATATCCACTCGCTCGGCATGACCTTCGGCCTCTGGTTCGAGCCGGAAATGGTCAACCCCGACTCCGACCTTTTCCGCGCCCATCCCGACTGGATGCTCGGGCCCCGCGACCAGACCACCGGCCGCCACCAGATGGTCCTCGACCTCGCCAATCCGGCGGTGCGCGACAACCTTTTCGCGCAGGTCTCGGCCATCCTGACCGAATACCCGATCGACTACATCAAGTGGGACCATAACCGCCTCCTCCCCGTGATCGACACCGCCCAGACCCACGGCATCTACGACCTCCTTTCCCGCCTCCGCACCGCCCACCCGCAGGTGGAAATCGAATCCTGTGCCTCGGGCGGTGGCCGCATCGACGCGGGCATCCTCTCCCACACCCACCGCGTCTGGCTTTCCGACAGCAACGACGCCCTCGAACGCCTGGCGATGCAGCATGACGCGGCCCTGTTCCTGCCCGCCGCGATCACCGGCTCCCACGTCGGCCCGCGCCACTGCCACACCTCGGGGCGCGAGCTTTCCATGTCCTTCCGCGCCTGGGTCGCCGCGCAGCGCCACATGGGCTTCGAGATGGACCTGCGCGAACTGACCGAGGCCGAGGCACTGACCCTTGGCCGCACAACCGCATGGTGGAAAGCGAACCGCGACTGGACGATGTCCGGCACCATTCACCGGCTCGATGCGGCAGACCCCGCCGTCACTGCCGAACTGCAGATCGCAGCCGATGGCCACCGCTTTGTCCTCTTCGCAGGCCAAGCTGAGACCAGCGCCCAGATCCTGCCGCGCCCCCTCGCCCTCACTGGGCTGGAACCCGACGCCCGCTACTGCGTCACCCTCATCAATCCCGAAGACGCCCCCCGCCAATCGCGTGGCCCGAACGCGCTCAAATCCGCGCCGCTCACCCTGACAGGCCGCGCCTTGATGACACGGGGGCTCTTGCTCCCGGTGGCTTGGCCCGCCACCATGTGGGTCGTTGAAGGAAGGAAGCTTGATGATTGACCTGCCCACATTTCCCGATCTGAAAGGGCAGTCCGTCTTTGTCACCGGCGGCGGTTCCGGCATCGGGGCCGCACTGACCGAAGGCTTCCTGCGCCAAGGCTGCAAGGTCGCCTTCTGCCAGCGCTCAGACGCGACCGCTTTCTGTGAAGAAATGGAACAGAAAACCGGCAACCGCCCGCTGTTCCTGCCGTGCGACCTTACCCTCGTCGATCAGGTGCAACTGACCCTCTCGACCGCCGCCCGTGTCCACGGCCCGATCACCGTGCTCGTCAACAATGCCGCCGATGACAAGCGCGTGGAAACGGCCAAGATCGACGAAGCGTTCTGGGATTGGTCGATGGCGATCAACCTGCGCTCCTATTTCTTCGCAGCCCAGGCCGTGCTTCCGGGCATGAAGGGCGCAGGCGGCGGCTCGATCATAAATTTCTCCTCGATCAGCTACATGATGGCTGACACAGGTTACCTCCCCTACATCACCGCGAATGCCGGCATCACCGGCATGACCCGCACGCTTGCGCGCGAATTCGGCCCCGACCGCATCCGCGTCAACGCCCTCGCCCCCGGCTGGGTGCTGACGCAAAAGCAGAAAGACCTCTGGGTCACGCCCGCGGCCTTGGCGGCCCACGTCGCGCGCCAATGCCTGAAAGACACCATCGAACCCGAGGACATCGTTGGTGGGGTGTTGTTCCTCGCCTCGAAGGCGTCGCGCATGATGACCGGCCAGGCAATGGTCATCGACGGCGGCGTGGTGGTGACCGGATGAAACCAGCATGGATCGCCGTCGATTGGGGCACCTCCAACCTTCGCGCCTGGGCGATGGGGCCGGACGGCGCTGTCCTTGACCATGCGGAATCGCATGATGGCATGGGCAAGCTTGCCCGCGATGCGTTCGAACCCGCGCTCCTCCGCCTCCTCACACCTTGGCTGGGTGACGGCGTTACCACCGTCATCGCCTGCGGCATGGTCGGCTCGCGGCAAGGCTGGCATGAGGCGCCCTACCGCACCGTTCCCTGCACCCCGCTTGACCATGCGGCCCTCGTCACCGCCCCCACCACCGACCCCCGCATCCACGTCCGCCTCGCCCCCGGCCTGCGCCAGATGAAGCCGGCCGACGTGATGCGCGGCGAGGAAACCCAGATCGCCGGCGCACTGGCGCTGTCGCCCGGTTTCGACGGCGTGATGTGCCTGCCCGGCACGCATTCCAAATGGGTCCACCTCAGCGCGGGCGAAGTGGTCAGCTTCCAGACCTTCATGACCGGCGAACTGTTCGCCCTTCTCTCCGAACAATCCGTCCTGCGCCACGGCATGGCCGGCGAAGGCTGGGACGAAGCCGCCTTCGACGAAGCCCTCTCCGACGCCCTCTCGCGGCCCGAGAAGATCGCCGCCCGTCTCTTTGCCCTGCGTGCCGAAGGGTTGGTCAGCGGCCTTTCTCCCGCCGCTGCCCGCTCGCGTCTGTCGGGCCTTCTGATCGGCATCGAACTTGCCGGCGCGCGGCCCTACTGGCTCGGCCAGCATGTAGCCCTGATCGGAGCGCAAAAGCTGTCCGCCACCTACGCCCGCGCGCTCAAGGCCCAAGGCGTCGAGGCCCGCCTCCTCCCCGCCACCGACTGCACGCTGGCGGGTCTCGCCGCCCTCGCCCGCCAACCAGAGGTCACCCGATGAAACACCGAAACCTCATTGCCATCCTGCGCGGCCTGACCCCCGATGAAGCCGTCCCGATCGCCGAGGCGCTGATCGCCGCCGGCATCACCAGGCTTGAAGTGCCGCTGAACTCGCCCCACCCGGTGACCTCGATCGCGGCGATGGCCCGCGCCTTTGGCCACCACGCCGAAATCGGCGCAGGCACCGTCCTCACCGTGCAGGACGTGGCCGAAGTGGCGGATGCCGGCGGCACCCTCATCGTCTCGCCGAACTGCGACCCCGAGGTTATCGCCGCCACCCGCGCCCGTGGCATGGCGTCTTGGCCCGGCGTGATGACCCCGACCGAATGCTTCGCTGCCCTGAAGGCCGGCGCGACCGGCCTCAAGATCTTCCCCGCCTCGCTCATCGGCCCCGACGGGCTGAAGGCGATCCGCGCCGTCCTGCCGAAAACCACGCCCGTCTACGCCGTCGGCGGCGCCGGCCCCGGCAATTTCGCGCAATGGGTCAACGCCGGCGCCTCCGGCTTCGGCATCGGCACGGCCCTTTACACCCCCGGCACCACCCCCGCCGAGATCACCGCCCGCGCCGCGACCATCGTCGCCGCCCACGACAGCGCCTTCACATGATCTTCGATGACCGCATCTGCACGCTTGGCGAAGGCCCGCTCTGGCACCCGCTCCGCCAGCAACTTTACTGGTTCGACATCATCGGCCAGCGCCTCCTGACCCGCACCGACGCCGGCCCCGCCGAATGGCACTTCACCGAAATGGTCTCCGCCGCCGGCTGGATCGACCCTGACACGCTGCTCGTCGCCTCCGAAACGGCCCTCTTCCGCTTCAACGTTGAGACCGGCGCGCAAACCCACCTGATCGCGCTGGAAGCCGACAACCCCAAGACCCGCTCCAACGACGGCCGCGCCGATCCGCAGGGTGGCTTCTGGATCGGCACGATGGGCAAGGCCGAAGGCCCCGGCACCCCCGCCGCCGGCGCAATCTACCGCTATTACAAGGGCGAGCTTCGCAAGCTTTTCGCCCCCATCGCCATCCCCAACTCCATCTCCTTCCCCCCCGGCGGCACCTCCGCCAGCTTCACCGACACCGTCACCGGCCGTGTCCTCCGTGTGGCACTTGACGCCGACGGCTGGCCCAAAGGCCAACCCGAGGTCTTCCTCGACCTCACCGCGCTCGGCCTTCACCCCGACGGCGCTGTGTTCGACGCTGACGGCATCTTCTGGCTTGCCCAATGGGGTGCCTCGCGCGTCGCCGCCTATGCGCCCGACGGCACCTTCCTGCGCGCCGTCCCGTTCGACGCCCCGCACACCTCCTGCCCGGCCTTCGGCGGCGACACGCTCTACTGCACCACGGCCCTTCACAACATGGACGCCGACGCACGCGCCAGCCACCCCAACGCAGGCAAAACCTTCATGGCCAAGGGCATCGCCCCCGGCCAACCGGAACATCAGGTCATCTTATGAAACGCACTTTGGGCGTCTGCTACTACCCCGAACACTGGCCCGAAACCCAATGGGCCGAAGACGCCGCCCGCATGGCCGCCCTCGGCCTCACCTGGGTCCGCATTGGCGAATTTGCCTGGAGCCGGATGGAACCCACCCCCGGCACCTACCAGTGGGAGTGGCTCGACCGCGCCATCGCGACCCTTGGCCAGGCCGGCCTCAAGGTCGTCCTCGGCACCCCCACCGCCACCCCGCCGCGCTGGATGCTCGACCGGCACCCCGACATGCTGGCGCTGGATAAAGACGGCAAGCCTCGAGGCTTTGGCTCGCGCCGCCACTACTGCTTTTCGCATCAGGGCTACCGCACCGAATGTGCCAGGATCGTCACCGCTCTGGCCGAACGCTATGGCCGCAGCCCCTTCGTCGCCGCCTGGCAGACCGACAATGAATACGCCTGCCACGCCACCACGCTCAGCTACTCCGACGCCGCCCGCAGCGGGTTCCGCGACTGGCTTGCCCGCAAATACCAGTCGCCCGACGCCCTGAACCGCGCCTGGGGCAACGTGTTTTGGTCGATGGAATACAGCGATTTCAACGACATCGGCCTGCCGAACCTGACCGTCACCGAACCGAACCCATCCCATGTGATGGATTTCCGCCGCTTCGCATCAGACGAGGTGGTCAGCTTCAACCGCCTGCAGACCGACATCATCCGCAAGCACTCCCCCTACCCGATCGCGCACAACTACATGGGTGCCGTCACCGAATTTGACCATTTCGCCACCGGCGCCGATCTCGATATCGCAAGCTGGGACAGCTACCCCCTCGGCTTTCTCTCAGACCGCATCCCGGCGCCGGCCGAACACAAGCGCCGCTTCGTCCGCCAGGGCGATCCGGACTTTCAGGCCTTCCACCACGATCTTTACCGCGCCGTAGGCCGTGGCCGCTGGTGGATCATGGAACAGCAACCCGGCCCGGTGAACTGGGCGCCCTTCAACCCTGATCCCCTGCCCGGCATGGCCCGCCTCTGGGCGTGGGAGGCGTTTGCCCACGGGGCTGAAGCGGTCTGCTATTTCCGCTGGCGTCAGGCCCCCTTTGCACAGGAACAGATGCACGCAGGGCTCCTGCGGCCCGACAGTGCGCCAGCGCAAGCCTACGCCGAAGCCGAACAGGTCGCTGAGGAGTTGAAGGAAATGCCGGATGTCGGCACCGCCCGCGCCGACGTGGCCCTGATTTTCGATTACGCCTCCGACTGGGCGTGGGAAATCCAGCCGCAAGGCCGCAGCTTTTCCTACCTCTGGCTGGTGTTCGATACTTACCGCGCGCTCCGCCGTCTCGGCCTCAGCATCGACATCCTGCCGCCCGACACCACCGATCTGTCAGCCTACAAGATGGTGCTCGCCCCCGGCGTCTTTACCGTGTCGGACAATCTGAAAGCCGCCCTCGCCGCCTACAAGGGCACCGCCATCCTCGGCCCGCGCACCAATTCCAAAACCCCCAACTTCGCCATCCCGGTCCCGCTGCCACCGGCCCTCCCCGGCCTCGACGCCAGGGTTATCCGTGTCGAAAGCCTGCCACCCGATGTGCCGGTGCCACTGGCGGGCGGCGGCAATTTCCAGCATTGGCGCGAAAAGCTGGAAGGCACTGCCGAGGTCACCGAATTGACCACCGACGGCTGGCCCGCCCTCGTCTCTGCCGGTAAACTGCACTACCTCGCCGGCTGGCCCGATGACGACGCGATGACCCGCCTCCTCAACGCCGCCTGCGCCGCCGAAGGCATCGAAACCGACCCGTTGCCCGAGGGCCTGCGCCGTCGCGACACCGCGACCCACCGCTTTCTCTTCAACTACAACCCGGTTCCCGCCGAATGGGGCGGCGTCATCATCCCGCCGGGCGGCGTCCACTGGACCGCGCTCTGATCGCGCACCTCCCCTCCCCCTCGTGGGGAGGGGCCGGGGGAGGGGGCGGCGCTCCCCTAGCGCAACCCTACCGGCACGCCTCCAGCCGCCGCATCTGTCGCCCGTCCGCATCGAAATTCGCCGGGTCGAGCCACGCCTCGAACGCCGCTCGCAAGCTTGGCCAATCCTTGTCGATCATCGCGAACCACGCCGTGTCGCGGTTGCGCCCCTTGACGATCATGTGCTGGCGAAACACGCCCTCGGCCTGAAAGCCAAAGCGCAGCGCCGCCCGCTTCGACGGCTCGTTCTCATCGTTGCACTTCCATTCAAATCGCCGATAGCCCAGATCGTCGAACACATGCCGCGCCATCAGATACAGGGCCTCGGTCGCCGCTGGCTGCCGCGCGATCGTCGGCCCCCAGTAGATGTGGCCGATTTCGATCACCCCGAAGGTGGTGTCGATCCGCATCAGCGCCTGCCGCCCGGCCACCCGGCCGCTGGCCTTGTCGATCACCGCAAAGAACAGCGGATCGTCGCTCGCCGCTACACGTTCCAGCCACGGGCGTAACTCATCTCGCGTGGCCGGAGGCACGTCGGGCAGCCACGCAAAGCGCTGCTCTGCCTCGGTGTCGGCGACGGTTATTTCGTCATAAAGCCCGTCCAGATGCCGCATCTCCAACGGCTCGATCCGCACAAACCGCCCGTCCAGTACGGTCCGCTCCGGTCGCAGGCGTGGCGTCCAGTGTGCAAGATCTTCGCTCATTGCCCCGTCCTCAAACCTTTCCAAAACGCTAACGCCAGCGCCCAAGTCATTGATATTTCTTGTGGGCGCTATGTGACCCACCGTGGACACTCAGTCCCGCAACCGCACCTCGCCCGTCACCGTCAAAAACGCCGCCGCATTCGGGCCAAGCATCAGCCGCCCGTCCTGCAACGCCGAGGCGAGTGACGGCCCGACCAAGCCGCCGACCCCGTCGACCGTCACGCTGACCGCGACGGGCGACAGGTTGAACACGCACAAAAGACCGTCCCCCTGCCCCTCGCGCACAAAGGCCAGCACCGGCTCGCCCACCTCCAGAAACCGCGTCCGCCCGGCGGTCAGCGCCGCCGACCCCTTCCGAAACGCGATCATCTCCCGGTAGCTTTCCAGCACCGAGCCCGCCACCCCCGCCTGCCCCGCCACATGCCGCGCCCGTTGCGGCGGCTTCACCGGCAGCCACGGTTGCACGGTGGAAAACCCGCCGAACTCCGACCCGTCCCAGACCATCGGCGTGCGGGTATTGTCCCGCCCCACCGGCTCCGGCCAGAAGGCGATGCCCTGCGGGTCGGTCAACTCGTCGAAGGAAAGCTCCGTATCGGTCTGCCCCAACTCCTCGCCCTGCCACAGACAGATCGACCCCTCGAACGACAACAAAAGCGCCCCAGCCTGCTTTGCCAGCGCATCCTGACTGACGCCTTGCTTCGCCCAGCGACTGACGTGCCGAACCACATCATGGTTGGAAAACGCCCACATCGGCCAGCCATCCGGCGCGTCGGCAAAGAACTCGGCCAGCTTGCCGCGAAAGAACGCGGCCGAATAGTCATACCCCATCAATTCGAACGAATAGCACTGATGCAGCCGCCCCGGCGCGGTGTAGTCGCCCATCATGCGGATCGCGTGGTGGCTCTCGCCCATCTCGCCCACCGAAGCCGCGCCGTATTCATCCAGCAGCGCCCGGATACGCTCCATCCACGCAAGGTTCTCCGGCTGGTTCTTGTCGAAGAGGTGGTACTGCATCCCGTAGGGGTTGCCCTCCGCCTCCGCCTTGACCCGGAAATCGGCAGGGTTGTCGCGAAAGAGGGGGTCGTGGAAGAAGTAGTTGACGGTATCGAAGCGAAACCCATCCACCCCCCGTTCCAGCCAGAAGCGCAGGTTGCCGAGCGCCCAGTCCTGAACCTCCGGGTTGTGGTAGTTCAGGTCCGGCTGCGAGGTCAGGAAGTTGTGCAGGAAATACTGCTTGCGGCGCGCATCCCAGGCCCAGGCGCTGCCGCCGAACACCGACAGCCAGTTCGACGGTGGGCTGCCGTCATGTTTCGGGTCGGCCCAGACATACCAGTCGGCCTTGGGGTTTACCCGGTCGGCCCGGCTTTCGGCAAAAGCGGGGTGCTGATCGGACGAATGGCTGAGAACCTGATCGATGATGACTTTCAGCCCCAGCCCATGCGCCCGCGCCGCCAGCGCATCGAATTCGGCCAACGTGCCGAACACCGGATCAACGTCGCAGTAATCGCTGACGTCGTAGCCCATGTCCTTCATCGGGCTGCGGAAGAACGGCGACAGCCAGACCGCATCGACGCCAAGATCGGCCAGATACGGCAACCGCCGGGTGATGCCCGGCAGGTCGCCCACCCCATCGGCGTTGTCGTCCTGAAACGACCGTGGATAGACCTGATAGGTCACCGAACCACGCCACCAGTCACGCATCCCACGCCTCCCCGTTCGCTTTCGGCGCGCATAGCGGCCCGAACCATCTGGCAACAGCTATCCGTGCAAATCCCCGCCCACAATCACCGCATTTGCGGCAGTTCAGCCACGGATCGCCCTCTTGGCGGTTGTATCCGGCACAATTCTCCGTTTGACGCGGCCAACCGTGCATCGCAACTTCCCCGCCTTGCGGACGGAGAGTTGCGGAATGACCAAGACGGCCATGTTCACCCCGGTTCTCGTGGCGGGTTGCACGATCCTGATGATCTCGTTCGCGATCCGCGCCAGCTTTGGCGTGTTCCAGATCCCTGTCGCCACCGAGTTCGGCTGGCCGCGTGCTGATTTCTCGATGGCGATCGCCATTCAGAACCTTGCCTGGGGCATCGGACAGCCGATGTTTTCGGCCTTTGGCGAACGCTTCGGTGACCGCAAGACCATCACCATCGGGGCGCTTCTCTATGCACTCGGCATGGTTTTGTCGGCCTATGCCATCACGCCGGGCCAGCATCAGGTGCTGGCAATCCTTGTGGGCTTCGGCATTGCGGGAACCGGGTTTGGCGTCATCCTGCCGCTGATCGGCCGTGCCGTAAGCCCTGAAAAGCGCAGCCTGACGCTTGGCATCGGGTCGGCCATCGGGTCTGCCGGGCAGGTGATCGGGCCTCCCGTGGCCGAAGCGTTGCTGCAGACTTACACTTGGCAGACCGTCTTCATCATCTTTGCGGTCGTGATCCTGACTACCCTGCTCGTGCTGCCGATCCTTCGAGCGCCCGACAAGGCGCAGCGCAAGGACGAACCCGACGAAGGCATGCTGACGGTGGTGTCGCGCGCCTTTCGTGACCCGTCTTACGCGCTGATCTTCCTTGGCTTCTTTTCGTGCGGTTACCAGCTTGGCTTCATCACCGCCCACTTCCCCGCCTTCATCACCGAGGTTTGCGGCCCGATAGATCCCGGCGGGATGCTGGCGGGAATGGGCATCACCACCACCTCGGCACTGGGCGCCACGGCCATCGCGGTGATCGGCATCGCCAATATCGGGGGGTCGGTCCTGTCGGGCTGGCTTGGGGCGCATTTCCCGAAGAAATACCTTTTGGCCGCGATCTACACCGGGCGAACGGTGGCATCCGCGGCCTTCATCCTGATGCCGATAACGCCGACCACGGTCCTGATCTATTCCGCCGTCATGGGATCGCTCTGGCTGGCCACGGTTCCGCTGACAAGCGGTCTGGTCGCGCAGATCTACGGGGTGCGCTACATGGGTACGCTTTATGGCTTCGTTTTCTTCAGCCACCAGATCGGCAGCTTTCTCGGCGTCTGGCTGGGCGGCAAGTTCTACGACCTGAACGGCGACTACACGCTGGTCTGGTGGATCGGCGTCGGCGTCGGGGCGTTTTCGGCCATCGTCCACCTGCCCATCCGCGAGCGTCCGATGCGGGCACAGGCCGCGTGAGCGGCCGGCAACAGGGGTGTCCCGATGACGCGCTCTGACCACTGGCCCTTTCGCGGTCAAACCCCTATGGCTTCGGATGTTCTGCCCAGAAAGTGACCCATGCGCGCCGGAATTGCCTCGCTTCTCATCGCTTATGTGCTCAGCCAGTTCTACCGGGCCTTTCTTGCCGTCC
>LNFM01014517.1_pt1 | contig 27036 bp, 30 predicted proteins | sample 596031 | NCBI WGS metagenome assembly LNFM01 (sample SAMN04254537, study PRJNA301005) | activated carbon metagenome | isolation source: dual media filters at the Ann Arbor, Michigan drinking water treatment plant | place: USA: Ann Arbor | reverse complement strand
AATAACTGTCCGTTTAAAGTACGTCGCTTTAACTGGTCTGATTATACAGGCGCCGATAGTTTCCCTAATAACCAGGATCAGCAGATTGTAGGTAAATTAGATCCGGTTGTTTTCCAAATGAATGATGACTTAACGAGAATGGTATTGAATCCTGATGTTACTGTTCGTTCAAGAGGGGTGATTGAAAAATGTTCTTTCTGTGTACAGAAATTACAAGCAGCTAAGTTGGATGCGAAAAAAGAGAATCGCCCAATGAAAGGCGATGAAGCAAAAACAGCTTGTCAAACAGCTTGTGCTGCTGATGCAATTGTTTTTGGTAACTCCCATGATAAAGAGAGTTCTATTTCAAAAGTAAGAGCAGAAAATACACAACGTGGTTTCCATGTACTAGAGCAATTACATGTGTTGCCCAATGTTACATACCTGGCTAAAATCAGGAATACCGATGAAATAGATGCTCATTGGGGTGGTGAGCATGGCGAAGAACATGCTGCAACAGGTGGTGAACATAAAACAGGAGAAGAGCATAAAGCTGACAGCACATTGCCATCAGCACCAAAAACAGAAGCAAGTCATTAAGAACGAAGTTGATTAAAAAATATAAGCTGGTATTTGCCAAAACCAATAACAGCTAAAAGCTAAATCAAATTATGTCATTACTCAGATACGAATCACAGGTAAGACCAGCACTGGTAGAAGGGGATAAAGATTATCACCAGGTAACGGAAGATATTTGCCGCCCCGTAGAAGCAAAACCATCCAAACTTTGGTGGATTGGATTTATTATTTCTGTGTTGATGCTTGGTTTTGGTATTCTCTCTGTTACGGTGGAGGTGATTTATGGTACAGGACAGTGGAACCTGAATAAAACCATCGGATGGGGTTGGGATATTACCAATTTCGTATGGTGGGTAGGTATTGGTCACGCCGGAACATTGATCTCTGCTATCTTATTATTATTCCGCCAGGGTTGGAGAACAGGTGTAAACCGTGCAGCGGAAGCGATGACGATTTTTGCTGTAATGTGTGCGGGCCAGTTTCCTATCTGGCACATGGGTCGTGTGTGGAATGCCTTCTTTGTTTTGCCTTATCCAAATACAAGAGGTCCTTTGTGGGTGAACTTTAATTCACCATTGTTGTGGGACGTATTTGCGATATCAACTTACTTCACTGTTTCACTTTTATTCTGGTATTCTGGTTTGTTACCTGACTTAGCAACACTTCGTGACAGAGCTAAAAAGAAATGGAGAAAAGCATTCTATGGAGTAGCTGCATTTGGATGGACTGGTAGCACTAAACACTGGCAACGTCATGAAGCACTTTCATTAGTGTTAGCAGGTTTAAGTACACCACTTGTATTATCAGTACACACTATTGTATCCTTCGACTTCGCAACTTCAGTAGTTCCGGGTTGGCATACCACCATCTTCCCGCCTTACTTCGTTGCGGGTGCCATCTTCTCGGGTTTTGCCATGGTGCAAACACTATTGGTAGTAACAAGAAAAGTATTGGGGCTTGAAGAATATATTACTATCGAGCATATCAATGTAATGAATAAAGTAATTGTACTAACAGGTTCTATTGTTGGTATTGCTTATCTCACCGAGTTGTTCATGGCGTGGTACTCTGCTGTGGATTATGAAAATTTTGCTTTCTTCGAAAACCGTTTGAACCTGAACAGTCCATACGGTTGGAGTTACTGGATCATGATGGGATGTAACGTATTATCGCCACAGATTTTCTGGTTTAAGAAAATGAGAACAAACCTGGTGGTTACCTTCTTCATGTCAATATTGGTAAACATTGGTATGTGGTTCGAACGTTTTGTAATTATCGTAACATCAGTTTACCGAGACTACCTGCCAAGTGCATGGAGTACTTACTATACACCAACGATCTGGGAGGTTGGATTTTACATGGGAACATTCGGTTTATTCTTTACCTGTTACTTCCTGTTCTCTAAATTCTTCCCGGTTATTGCAATTGCAGAGATCAAACACATCTTGAAAAGAAGTGGAGATAATTATAAAGAGAAAATGGATGTGGTGGAGAAAGAAGGAACTATTGAGTTTGCTGAAAAGCAGGCGCATGATCATTAAGTAAAAAGAAACGAGCTAATAGCTGCGATTTTAGAGTTTCTTGCTCGCAGCCCGAAACTCATAGCTAAAAGCTAAACAATGGCGGTACAAAAATTTATAACGGGTAATTTTTATGATGAGGCAGTTTTATTTCCTGCCGTAAAGAAAGTACGTCGTGGAGGTTACAAGATTCATGAAGTGTTTACACCATTTCCTATTCATGGATTAGATAAAGCAATGGGTCTCCGTGATACCAGCCTTCACACTGCAGGTTTCATTTATGCAATTACCGGAACTGCAACAGCAGTAGGTTTTATTACCTGGGCATTAACGGTTGACTGGCAGATAAACTTTGGTGGTAAACCATTTTTTGCATTACCGGCGTGGATACCAATTACTTTTGAGTTAACGGTTTTGTTTGCAGCAGTAGGTATGGTTCTTACATTTTGCTACCTGTGTCAGTTAGCACCATTCGTAAGAAAAGACCATTTCAACCTGCGTTCTACAGATGATACGTTTGTATTAGTGTTAGAGTGTACCGATAAAACCAATGATGCAGAAGCGATGAGCTTTTTACAAAGCATCGGAGGACAAGATGTACAAGTACAATACAAAGAAACTGGTTGGTGGCTTGGCAGATACGATAAAGACACAAAACGATTTGAAAGAAAAGCGGAGGCAGCGCATTAATATTTTTTGTTTGGGATTTAAATAAAAGAGGATGAAAAAAATTTGGATTATAACAGGATGTGTGGCGTTAATGGCTGGTATGATCAGTTGTAACAAAACCCGTCGTAATACCGGAAGAGCTTATATGCCGGACATGGCTTATAGCCGTGCTTATGAAACCTATTCTTCTACAGAGAACCTGAAAGAAAAAGGTATTCATTATACATCTATGCCTGTTGAAGGAACTATAGCAAGAGGTGATATGGCAGGGTATTCATTAAAGAATGACTCAAGCGGGTATGTGCAATCAGCGACTGTAAAAAGCCCATTGACTGTTGATAGTATTGACATGAAAGAAGCAGAAAGATTATATCTTATTAATTGTGCCATTTGCCACGGAACAAAATTGGACGGAAACGGTCCTTTGTGGAATAACGGTGACGGCCCTTATCCTGTTGCTCCAAGAAATCTTATCACCGATCCAATTACGGCAAATATGGCCGAGGGGACTATGTTTCATTCATTAACTTATGGAAGAAACAGTATGGGAAGCTACGCTTCGCAACTAAATACAAAACAACGTTGGGAGATTGTAGCATATATAAAATCAAAGCAGGGATCAGCCAGTGCTGCAAAACCTGCTGCTGATACAGCTACTGCGGCGCAATCTAAATAGTTTTTGAAGAAACAATAAACGAACACAGATGACAATCCGGGAAAATTACATAGTACCAAAAAGATTCAATACGATAGCCTTTACGCTAATGGTGATTGGCTTGCTGACCATTGTTGGTTTATATGCCACACATGGTTCTAAAGAGGATCCGATTGCACAAGCCCGTTTCTGGGGATCGTTGCTGCAAAACAGCGTTTACTTTTTATTAGTAGTAAATGCGGCGATGTTTTTTATCTGCGCAACCACATTAGCCTGGGGCGGCTGGCAAATGTCTTTCCGTCGTGTGGCAGAAGCTGTGTCTGCCTGTGTGCCTGTAGTAGGAACCATTTGCGGCGTTATTCTTTTATTGATTTGCTTTGGTGGCAATCATGAAATTTTTCACTGGACAGACACAGAGCATGTAAAACATGATAAAATTCTGAGTTTTAAAGCCGGATTTTTAAATAAAGGTTTTTTTGCTGCAATGACGGTAGCTACCATTGTTCTTTGGTCGTTGCTGGGCTGGAAGATGAGAAAATTATCCCGCAGTATTGATGATAAGCCACTGAACGCCGAAGAAAGCAAGAAATATATCTGGAAAAATACAGTGTGGGCTGCCGTTTATATTATTGTATGTCTTCTATTCCATGGTTGTGGTTAATGAGTATTGATGCACACTGGTATAGCACCATGTACAGTTGGTACACATTCGCCAGCACATTTGTAGCAGGTGTAGCACTGATCACTTTATTTGTGGTGTTCCTGAAAAACAATAATTACCTGGAATTGACCAACGAAGAGCATTTACATGACCTTGGTAAGTTTATGTTCGCTTTCTCCGTATTCTGGACCTATTTGTGGTTCTCCCAGTTCATGTTGATCTGGTATGCAAACATTCCGGAAGAAACAACTTATTTCAAACCAAGAGCACAAGGAATATATAGCGGAATTTTTTGGCTAATGTTTATAATCAATTTCCTTGCTCCGTTGTTAATATTAATGAGAAGAGGGGCCAAGAGAAATTATACTACGGTAACATTTATGGCATTGCTGATCATTTTCGGTCACTGGTTGGACTTCTTCCAAATGGTGTTCCCGGGTCATCAAAAAGATAAAGTGCCAATGATGTTATGGGATTTCGGTGTTGCATTAGGTTTTGTAGGGCTGATCATGTTTTTAACAGGCAGAGCATTAAGTAAGTCGCCACTGCTTGCAAAAAATCACCCTTTTATAAAAGAAAGTGTGATACACCATACTTAATTGAACAAGAATAAAAGTTGACAAGTAAATAAGATAGAAAAACTGAATTATAGGTTATGCAAACATTTTTCATAGTAACGTTTCAGATTGCCAAAGCCAGCGAATATGTGGCCGTATTACGTGGTGAAGAAAGAGCCAGAAAGCAAACCAATAAGGTGAATGCTTTTATGTTATTGGCATTCTTGATCATTGGCTTGATCGGTGTGTACTATTGCAACGAGCAATTGAAAGGAAAAATTTTAGGTGAGCCAGCTTCTGATCATGGTATTTTGATTGACAGAATGCTCTATATCACTATTGCACTGACAGGTATTGTGTTTGTAATTACCCAAGTTGCTTTATTCTGGTTCTCTTACAAATATCAGGAGTCTGATAAAAGAAAAGCTTTCTACTATCCGCACAATAATAAATTAGAGTTGATCTGGACCGTAATACCTGCTATTACATTAACCATACTAGTTGGATTTGGATTGTTTTATTGGTTTAAAATAACTGGTGATGCTCCAAAAAATTCTATGGTGGTGGAAGTAGTAGGAAAGCAGTTTGGCTGGGAGTTTCGTTATCCGGGCAAAGATGGAATACTGGGTAAAAAGTATTTCAAAAAAGTGGATCCTGCCAATAATAATCCTGCAGGTCAGCTTTGGGAAGATGAAGCCAACCATGATGATGTATTTATGGAGCAGGAAATGCACCTGGTGGTAAACAAACCAGTGAAATTAGTGATAGGTGCAAAGGATGTGATACATGATGTGGGTCTTGCTCATTTTAGAATGAAGATGGACGCAGTACCGGGTACACCCACAACAATGTGGTTTACTCCCCGATTTACAACTAAAGAAATGATTGAGAAAACTGGCAAGCCAAACTTCACCTATGAAATTTCATGTGATCAGATGTGCGGACAAGGTCACTGGAGTATGAGAGGTGTAATTGTTGTAGAAACACAGGAAGAGTTTGACGCATGGATGGCACAAAAGAAGCCTCAGTATTTTGTTGCTAATCCTGATAAAGATCCAAAAGCAAAAGTTGATACAGCAGCAAAACAACCAGTTGCCGCTGTAGTAAATGGTAATTAATTAATGCCGGTAGCGGCAGTTGAATAAATAAAAGAATTTGAAATCCTCCTTTCACGGAATGGAGGCAAAACAAAAGAATATGAGCGAAGCAATAAATGTACACTCAGGAGCAGCACATGTGGAGCATCATGATGCTCATTCACACGGCCATCATAAAGAAACATTTGTTTCTAAGTACATCTTTAGCATGGATCACAAGACCATTGCCAAACAGTTTTTAATAACAGGTATTATTTGGGCTATCGTTGGTGGTTTATTTTCTGTACTATTTCGTTTGCAATTAGGTTATCCGGGTCAAAGCTTCCCGATACTGGAAACATTTTTCGGTAACTGGGCTAAAGGCGGACAGATACAGCCCGAATTTTATTATGCATTAATTACTATGCACGGAACGGTGTTGGTATTCTTTGTATTAACAGCCGGATTGAGCGGAACCTTCGCCAACTTTTTAATTCCACTACAGATCGGAGCAAGAGATATGGCTTCTCCATTTTTGAATATGCTTTCTTACTGGTTCTTCTTCTTAGCCAGTGTGGTTATGATTTCATCATTGTTTATTTCAACAGGACCTGCATCTGGAGGTTGGACGGTGTATCCACCGCTGAGTGCATTGGGGCAAGCATCTTCCGGCTCTAAGCTGGGTATGGATTTATGGATCGTTAGTATGGCTTTATTCGTTGTGTCTTCACTATTGGGCGGCTTGAATTATATTTCTACTATACTTAACCTTCGTACAAAAGGTATGAGTATGACCAGAATGCCATTAACTATCTGGGCATTATTCTTTACTGCGGTATTAGGCGTATTATCATTCCCGGTATTGTTATCTGGTTTAATATTATTGTTGTTCGACCGTAACCTTGGTACAAGTTTCTACCTGAGCGACATAGTTGTAAATGGTGAAATATTAGCTAACGAAGGTGGTAGTGCTATTTTGTTCCAGCATTTATTCTGGTTCTTAGGTCACCCGGAGGTATACATCATCTTATTACCAGCAATGGGAATGGTATCAGAGATTCTTTCCGTAAATAGCCGCAAACCAATCTTTGGTTATATGGCAATGCTAGGTTCTTTATTCGCTATTACAATTCTTGCATTCCTGGTTTGGGCTCACCACATGTTTGTTACAGGGTTGAATCCATTCCTCGGTTCCATATTCGTATTACTTACTCTATTAATTGCGGTGCCTTCAGCCATTAAAGTATTTAACTGGCTAACCACATTGTGGAGAGGTAATATTCGCTTCACGCCGGCCACATTATTTGCCATTGGCTTTGTAAGCTTATTCATCTCTGGTGGTTTAACCGGTATCTTCCTGGGTAATTCAACTATTGATATTCACTTGCATGATACCATGTTTGTGGTAGCACACTTCCACATTGTAATGGGAGTAGCTTCTATGTTTGGAATGTTTGCTGGTATCTATCATTGGTTTCCAAAAATGTTTGGTCGCTATTTAAATAGCACATTAGGCTATATCCACTTTTGGGTAACTATGATCGGATCTTACCTGATCTTCTGGCCAATGCATTACCAGGGTCTTGCGGGTATTCCACGCCGTTATTTAGATAAAAGAGGATGGGTATCATTTAATGATTTCCCTGAGCTGGATAAAATGATCACTATTGTTTCTATCATAGTATTTGCAGTACAGTTAATGTTTGTGTTTAATTTCTTCTATTCTATTTTCAAAGGAAGAAAAGTAACAAATCTAAACCCATGGGGTGCAAATACATTGGAGTGGACTACACCACTTCGTCCGGGTCACGGTAACTGGGATGGAGAAATTCCTGAAGTGCATCGTTGGGCTTATGATTATGCAAAAGACGGAAGGGATTTTATTCCGCAAACAGAACCGATTGGTGAGAATGAGAGTAAGCATTAGTGAATGGTGAATGGGGCGTTGCAAAGAGGGGATATTTTGACAGGCTCAGAAGTGCACAGAACGATGAAGTGTGCGACGCAACTGGGTTCATAGTCATAAATTTTATGTTCTTAAAATATAGCGGTGGCTGAATGAAGAAGATCAAGGACTATTTACAGTTAATGAAGCCTTCGCTGAGTATCATGGTGGTGTTCAGCAGTGTTATTAGTTTTCTGCTGACACAAGGTTCGGATGATTATGTGAGGAACCGTTGGATGATGATACTATTGCTCTTTGCAGGTGGGATGTTGGTAACAGGCAGTGCGAATGCCATCAACCAGGTAGTTGAAAAAGATACCGATGCATTGATGAAGCGGACGGCAAGTCGCCCCGTAGCATCAGGCAGAATGAGTGTAACAGAAGGATGGATTTTTTCCATTGCAACCGGAGCACTCGGTGTATTTATTTTAGGAAATTATTTCAACTGGCTGGCAGCAGGTTTAGCAGCGTTTAGTTTATTCCTGTACGCATTTATTTATACACCATTGAAGAAAGTAAATTCAATAGCGGTGTTAGTAGGTGCTGTGCCGGGAGCTTTACCTTGTTTGATCGGTTGGGCCGCAGGTGATAATAACCTGGGCATTGGTGGTTGGGTATTGTTTGCGTTTCAATTCTTTTGGCAATTTCCCCATTTTTGGGCTATTGCCTGGGTGGCACACAAAGATTACTCAACAGCAGGGTTTAAGTTGTTGCCCGCAGATAAAGGACCAACAAAATTTACAGCGTTGCAAACGATTATGTATTCGCTGTTATTGATTCCGGTTACACTGGCTCCGTATTTTATAGGAATGTGTAGCTATGATGATGTACAAGGAATAATAAGTTTAGTGTTGATAGGATTTGCAAACTTATTTATGATTGGAAGATGTGTGACTTTGTATAAAAATATGGATGTGGGTTCGGCAAGACAAGTGATGTTTGGAAGTTATATGTATTTGCCAGTTGTAATGTTAGCGATGTTATTAAGTAAAGTTTGATAAGTAAAAAGGGGAGTCTGATATATCAGTTGGATTTTCGACTTTTTAATTTTGTTTTTTTGAATTCGATATATGAGTACTGTGAGTTTAGAACAAAAAAAGAAAATGCATCCACACAAGTTTACGTTGTGGGTGGCAATAGGCAGTATTGTAATGATGTTTGCCGGGTTGACGAGTGCTTTTATAGTAAAAAGCAATCAGACAGGCTGGAAGTCAGTTGATTTGCCAAATGAATTCTGGTATTCTACTGCCGTAATAGTTTTAAGCAGTTTAACCTTGCAAATGGCATTGAGCTCTTTTAAGAACAGGGAAATGAATAAATACCGGTCGTTGATTGGTATTACTTTATTACTGGGAGTTGCGTTTGTAGTGTTGCAATGGTTTGGATTCCAGAATTTGTGGGCACAGGGAATTACTTTCAAAGGTTCTGGCGCCGGGCAATTTTTGTATGTGATATTCGGTTTGCATGCAATACATGTGGTGGGTGGCATTATTACATTAATAGTAATGTTCATTAAAGCATTTTTCGGTAAAACAAAATTGTATAGTTCAGTACCGGTAGAAGTGGCAGCATTGTACTGGCATTTTGTAGATGCACTTTGGATTTATTTGTTAGTGTTCTTTTTAATAATTGGCGGATAGAAATAAATACCTAATCCCGAAAGGTATTTTATGAATACATAATGATTTTCAAAACCCCCCTTTAGGGGATGGGGGTAAATTTTATAAACATGGCTACAACAGGAACAGTACATCAGACCAAATGGTGGAGCGGCGGTAAAAGCCCCTTCAACATGGAGTACGGCAAACTGATGATGTGGTACTTTTTGATGAGTGACGCTTTTACATTTGGCGCATTCCTTATTTCTTATGGATCTATTCGTTTCAGCCAAAACTTCTGGCCTGATCCAAACGTAGTCTTCAATGCTTTCCCAGGAGCTGGGCATGCTAATCTTCCATTGGCGTTTGTGAGTGTGATGACGTTTATACTGATCATCAGTTCTGTTACAATGGTGCTGGCAGTACATGCCGGACATAAAGGAGATAAGCAAGGTGTTATAAAATGGATGTTGTGGACTATTGTGGGTGGTCTTGCATTCTTAGGATGCCAGGCCTGGGAGTGGCATCACCTTATTACCGGCGAACATGCGGTATTAGCTGATGGAAAATTGGAAATGATTGGACAAACAATGACAGGAAACCCCTGGGGTAACCTGGTTGAAGATAATGCAGCACTTACAGCAGCATTAAGTAATACCTCACACGAAACATTGGTGAGCCTGGTTCAAAGCCATGATCATACTCATTCTGCAAAAGAGTTGGCAGCAATGTCTGATGCACAACTAAAAGGAATGGTGAACCTTGCTGAAATGCATGTTAGAGAAAAAGGACCTGTGGCTTTTGGTGGCTATTTCTATGGCATTACAGGTTTCCACGGTTTCCACGTATTTTCTGGAGTAATCATTAATATAATAATGTTGATGATGGCGCAGAAAGATGTGTTTGCAAAAAGAGGTCATTACCTGATGATAGAAAAGGCAGGATTGTACTGGCACTTTGTAGACCTGGTTTGGGTATTCGTATTCCTTTGTTTTTATCTTATTTAATAATTTTTGAAGCTATATAGATTATGAGTAATCATTACGATCCAACGAAAGACATTTCTCCCTCAGCAGCATACCCTGAAGTAAGTTTTCATCATCATACAGATGATGCGGAATTTAAGAGGAGAGTAAAAAAGACAACGATCTTGTTATCGGTTGTAACCATCGTAGAATTGGCGATTGGACTATTGATTTATAACCTGCATAAAGGAGAAGTTAACCGGGATTTTTTAATACTACTTTTTAAAGGCGTAGTTTGTATTTTAACCCTTTTAAAAGCATATTGGATCGTTTCTATTTTCATGCACCTGGGTGATGAAATAAAGAACATGATCATGACGATAATTGTGCCTTTACTATTATTTGTATGGTTCATTTTCGCCTTTATTTATGAGGGCAATTCATACAAAAATCTGAGAAATACTTACGATTTGCATTTTAAAGAAACAACTACTCCTGTAAAGTATCATAAGGCAGATAAAGCCGAAGAGAAGCCTGCAGAAAAGAGCGGAAAAGAATAAAGTGATTTTTAATCAAACCAAACCATTAAGCCTGATGCTTGTTGACAAGCAGGGTTTAAGAAAGCATTGTATGCGGTAATGCTGGCAATATTGCTGCCGTTATTAGCCTACTTTATCGTAAAAAGAAAAAGTGAAACTGCAGTGGCAATGCCAAGGCATTACCTGCCAGACTCTGTCGTTTCTATAACCAAGAAAGGTAAAAAAGTAAACGATACTGCCTGGCACCAGGTGGCTGATTTTTCTTTAGTGAACCAGGAAGGAAAAAAAGTAACATTAGATAGCCTGAAAGGCAAAATCATTATTGCCGATTTCTTTTTTACCAGATGCCCAACCATTTGTCCGGGGCTTACTAAGAATATGAAGCGGTTGGCGGAGTCCATTCACAACGGACAGAGAGTTGGTGATAGAACTAATAAGAAAGTGCACTTTATTTCTTTTAGTATTGACCCCGAAAGAGATTCTGTGGAACGGCTTAAATTTTGGGCTGATAAATATCAAATAAACCCTGAACAATGGTGGCTGCTTACAGGAGAGAAAAAAGAAATTTATGACTTACTAATTAATGAACTAAAAATACCTGCGCAGGATGGAAAGGGTATTGATACAGATTTTGTTCATACCGATCATTTTGTTTTAATAGATAGTAACAGGCATGTAAGAGGATACTATCATGGCCTTGATACAATGGCATTAAAGAATTTATCCAAAGACCTTGTTTTGCTAACCATGGAGAAAGATCCTAAAGCAAAAAGTTTCTTTGATGGAAAATTACAATTAATGGCGGTTGTTTTTTTAATTGCCATTTTTGGAGTAGGCCTGTTATTCTTTTTCTTCAGAAAAAAATCATAGTATATGTTGAGGGCAGCATGGAAAAAAAATGATAAGAAAGCAAAGACGCTTATTTTAATATTTTCAGCAATTGTTTTTATTGCTATTACCGCATTAAGCCAGGTAAAAATGGAGGTTGACTTAGGGTTTGATCTGCATTTATTTGCAAAGGCAAATGCAATAATTAATTCTTGTGTTGCTGTTTTATTGGTTGCAGCATTGGTAGCTGTAAAAGCAAAAAATTATAGGCTGCATCGAAATATCATGTTTGCTGCTATGTTTTTATCAATACTCTTTCTGGTAAGTTATATCTGCCATCACTTGTTTACCGGAAGTACAAAATTTGGAGGGGAAGGCATTGAAAAAACTATTTATTTCATTATACTTTTTACACATATCCCTTTGGCAGGTATAATTCTACCTTTTATTCTTTTCTCTGCCTATAGAGGCCTTACCGGAGAATTTGATAAGCATAAAAAATTAGTTCGAATTACATGGCCAATTTGGTTTTATGTAGCTGTAACCGGTGTGGTAGTTTATTGGATGATAAGCCCCTATTATACGTAGCAGAATTTACTTTTCCTTTTTATCTTCTTCAGCAGTAACAATGCTGCTTTCAGCGAGGTTGTATTCGTCGGCAAGTGGGTCTACAAATTCATTCATGTATATTTTGAATAGTAGAATAATATAACTTACCAGCAGTGGTCCAAACACAAGTCCAATAAATCCAAATAATCCTAATCCAATGATGATACCTAATACTGTGATTACAGGATGTACATCTCCCAGTTTTCTCATGATTGTAATCCTTGAGATATAATCTACATTGCCCGTGACTATAATGCTATAGAGGCCTAACCCAATAGCCATACCAGTATCACCACTTACATACGTATACACTACCAACGGCACCCAAACGAGCATTGTACCCACCACAGGAAAGAAAGCAAATACACCAGTTAGAAATCCCCATAAAGCCCACTCGTTTACACCGAAAATAAAATATCCCAACGTGGCGGTAAGACCTTGAATGATGGATATTAATGGTATGCCAAGAGCATTTGCTTTCACTACTCTTTTTGTTTCTGATGCGAGCATGGTAATATTATCATCCTTCAACGGTATCATGTGAAATAATGTTCTTTCTATCTCTTTTCCATAGTAAAGCATATAGTAAAGGAAAAATAACATGATGGCAAGATTGGTAATCAGGTTAGCTGTACTATTAAGAAGTGAAGGGAGGATTTCGGTTACTTTTTCAAGAGAACCGGCTAACGATTTTTCCGTAACAAACTCAAATCCAATTTTTTCCTGCACTTGTAATACCGCCGATTTTACACTACCAATCATAGCGGTGGGGTCGTTTAGAAAAGTATTTATTTTGGGGCTTATGAGTGTTGTTGCCAGAAAAACAGGAAGTCCAAGTAAAATAAGATAATAAAGAATAAAGAGTCCTGCGGCTCTCCCTTTCTTCCATTTCTTTTTATAAATGAGTTGAAAATAATTAGCCCGGCTTAAAATGTATAAAGTTACAGCACCCAGCAAACCAGGAAGGCATATAACTAATTCTTTAATAGATACCCAAACAAGCAGAATTAGTAGCCCAAGCAAGAGTACTTGTTTGACCCGGTTATTAAATTTAATATTCATCAGGCTAACATTTCAAAAGACAAAAATGTATATGCTATACACTCTTGGCTTTACCAAATATAAATTAATAAAGTAAAGGTTAATGGGCTATTCTTCAGAATTATCTTCTCTTGCCTGGTGAAGTTTTTGGCTTACAAAGTTTGTAAGCAGTAATTGTAGCGCAGAACCAGTAATTTTTCCAAATATTCCTCCTGTCTTATTCACCAATATTTTCTTACCAATAAATCCTGCTCCAAGACCTACTGCCGTATCAATCAGGTTCCCTTTAAGGCCGGGTGATGTCACAACGTTCCTCAGTGTACTTTTTAAAATTTGCATGGGGGACACACTATCTATAAGTCCAGAGGCAGACTGTTTAATGTCGGCCACTTGCTCTGCATACTGAAGTTCCAGTTCTTTAATCCGGGTTTCTAAATTTTCAATTGAGGAAGGCTGCTTCATAAACTTTATTTAGCAATTTTATCAGCAATAAGATTGCTCAAAGGAGCTTTAATCAAGTCTTTCCGGAAAATAAAAACCATAAGTCCGATAAGAGCATAAAAACCACCTACAATAAAAAATCCGTAACTGGTATTATCTAATTCTTTTCCAATCCAAAAGGCAACGCCAAAGCTTAATATAATAAGTGCGGCACCTGCCAATATTATTATTGCTATTAAAGAAATAACTGATGATACTGTTTCAGATATTCTGCCTGCAGCTTTTAATTTCCAGATCTCCATCTTTGTTTCGGCCAGATCTCCAGCTTTAGAAACAATTTGCTCGATATGTTCCACTGCAGTATGCATAATTATAGTTTTTAACTCTTATCGGAAATGGTTTAAGTCAATCAGGATAGTGCATTTTTCACTTCGTTCCTGACTGTATTCATTTTTGCAGTTGCTTCATCTTTCAGATCTTGAGCACCACCTTTAGCACTGCTGTAAGTTTCTTTTATCTTATCAGCAAATTCATTCATTGTGCCCTTTACAGAATCTTTTATATCTCCTGCTTTACTAGCAATCTTTTTACGGGTTTCGGAACCTTTATCAGGGGCCAAAAGAATACCAGCTAATGCACCGACTGCCGCACCGGCTAAAAAACCTAACATTGTTTTACTCATAAAATTAATTTTTAACTATTAAAAAATATTGATGATTGATTGACTATTTATATTTAATAAAAAGCTCTTTCCATTTTGCTGTTGCAGGTGCCATTAACGATCGGATATAAAGAAGTATTGATAAAGCAAGGAAGAAATGAATAAATCTTCCTGTATTAGTAAAAAAAACTCCAACTATCCAAATTGTAATCGCTACTAAACTTGTTATAAAAAGCAGCTTTTTCATATTAAATACATTTTAAAGGAAATAGGGGAAAAATTGGGGCAATGCTGATTATGCTTTGTTCAACATTACCCTTTTTTTATACGTCTGTTTTTCCAAAAGATTTTCCAAATAATAAGGACAGAACAAATAGTATAAGGAAAATAAAGAATAAGATCTTAGCAATTCCTGCTGCTCCGGCAGCAATTCCACCGAATCCAAACAATGCGGCGATTAACGCAACTACTAAGAATGTGATTGTCCAGCGTAGCATAGGTTGTGGTTTTAAAAATGAATAATTCCGTTGACAATAGGGGTATTGAAAATCCTATGCCAGAAAAAAATGGCTTTGTCTAAACTAAATTTAGAGCTGAAACTGTGGATTTTTTGCAACGGTATGGGAAAGATCAGTAGTAAATAATGCTGAATTTAAGTTGGAATCAAAGTTGCTTTTTTGGATTTATTCTTTCTTTAATAAAAAATAAATTATGAAACCAGCTATTGGCCTCTCAGAGAAAAATTTAGCAGCAGTAAATGCCATGTTAACAGGTGTTTTATCAGATGGAGTTGTTCTTTATACGAAAACGAGAAAATTTCATTGGAATGTATCCGGAAACAGTTTTATGGAGCTGCATCAATTATTTGAAGAGCATTATAAAAAAATGGAACAATCTATTGATGAGGTGGCGGAGCGAATAAATAAACTGGGTGCTAACACTCCGGGTACGATGCAGGAGTTTTTAGAACATACTTCATTAAAGGAATCTCCGGGTAAATATCCTGCTCAGAATGAAATGATAAAAGAATTATTAAAAGATTATGAAGCGATTATTGTTCAGCTTCGAAAGAACATCGATGACTGTGATGAGAAATTCAAGGATGCAGGTACGGCTGATTTCCTCACTGACTTGCTACGAGAGCATGAAACGATGGCCTGGACACTGAGACGTTACCTTAAATAAGTCAGCGTATGATTTTAAAGTCGGGCTATCCTTTTTCCCTTATTAAAAACGGATTGGTTGCAACTTATCCTAAGCTGGAAAAAAATATTCGTACGGAGGTAGTTATTCTTGGAGGCGGTATTTCGGGTGCACTAATGGCCTATCAATTAGTACAGCAGGGAATCTCTTGTGTAATAGTTGATGCAAGAAGTATTGGCCTGGGAAGTACCTGCGCCAGCACATCGCTGTTGCAATATGAAATAGATATACCCTTACATAAATTGGCAGATCAAATCGGGGAAAAAAATGCTGCCAAAGCTTACTGGCTTTGCCGGGAGGCGATTGATACATTGGCGGCTATTGCAGCTAAAATAGGATTTGTGGATTTTCAAAAAAGAAAAAGCCTGTATTATGCAGCAGCAAAAAAAGATGTACCATCGCTGTTAAAAGAATTTACCAGCAGAAAAAAGCATGGATTTCAAGTACAATATTTTTCAGAAAAAGATGTAAGGGATAAATGTGGTATTAATGCACCTGCCGCTATTCTATCAAAAGATGGTGCACAAACAGATGCCTATTTGTTTACCCATGCCCTCCATCAGTACAATATAAAAAAAGGATTAGCAGTATATGACAGGACACCGATAATTAAGCTCAGGCATGATAAAAATAGCGTACGGTTAGTGACCGAAAATGGGTATGAATTAAAATGTAAAAAATTAGTGTATGCTACCGGCTATGAGGTTGTTCAATATATTGATAAGCCAATTGTAAAATTGCATTCCACATATGCAATAGTAAGTGAGTCGTTGAGTATAAAAAAGCCTTTTTGGAAAAATGATATGCTTTTATGGAATACGGCTGATCCTTACTTGTATTTACGAACAACAAAAGATAACCGTATTTTGATTGGTGGCAGAGACGAAGATTATTATTCTCCCGGTAGGCGAGATGCTTTGATCCAAAAAAAATCAAAACAATTAGCCCGGGACTTTACAAAACTATTTCCTCATATTTCTTTTGCGCCAGAGTTTAGTTGGACAGGCACCTTCGGATCCACAAAAGATGGGTTGCCTTATATTGGTGAATATGCTAAATTGCCGAACAGCTATTTTGCACTAGGCTTTGGTGGAAACGGTATTACCTTTAGCATGATTGCTGCAGAAAGTATTGCTAATTCGATTAGCGGAAGAAATAATGTCGATTTAAAAATTTTTTCTTTTAACCGTTAATAAACGACACTCCGCTTTAATAAATTTCAATATGGAAAATGCGTTAAAGAAAATAAAGAACGATAGTAGAATCAGAACAGGTTATTTTAGCGGTTTCATTTTTTTGCTAATTGCCTGCCTGGCTACTTTATACGCTAACAGGCAGCTTACTTCCCAATCAAAAAGAGTAGAGGATACCAATAGAATAATCTCGAATTTGGAAGCCATGCTCTCTGAAGTGAAAGATGCAGAAACAGGTATCAGAGGTTATCTTATTAACCATGACAGCTCTTTTCTTCAACCGTATACGGGTAGCAGAAGGGCAATGGATTCAATATTTAATCTTGTAAAAGAGCAAACAAAGGACAATGAATCTCAACAAATCAGGCTCAGCGAATTAAGACAAACCCTAGAGAAGCGGTATTTTGTGCTACAGGAAAATATCGATGTTTATAACAGGAACAGAAAAATGATCATCGATACCATTTATATACAACAGGTAACAGGAAAAAGATTAATGGATGAGGTGCGAAGAAGAATTGCTGAAATTCAAGTACATGAGGCAGAACTACTTAATATAAGAAATCAAAAACTAGCCCGGGATTTTAGAGCCTTAAATATTATTATCATTTCTACATTGGTAATAGCCGTAGGGATTGTAATTTTTGGATTTATTACCCACACAAAGGAACGCAAAGCCAGGAGAGAGGCAGAACGAAAAATTATAAACTACCAGGACGAGTTAAAGAATAGAATTGCCCAACTGGATAAAGCCAATCAGGAATTAATACAGATGCGTAGCCAGGAGAAATTTGCGGCTACAGGACGTATGGCAAGAACTATTGCCCATGAAGTTAGAAACCCATTAACAAATATTAACCTGGCAGTAGATCAACTAAAAGGAGAAATGACAGGGCCAGCCGAGAATACCGATTTCTTATTTGAAATGATAGGCAGAAACAGTCATCGCATAAACCAGCTTATATCTGATTTACTGAACTCTACTAAGTTTTCTGAGCTTTCGTTTAATAAAGTTTCTATTAATAAACTGTTGGACGAGGCTTTACAGCAGGCTCAAGATAGAGTAGCTTTAACGAATATTGAACTAATTAGAAATTATAGCACCGATATATGCGATGTATCAGTTGATAATGAACGAATAAAGATTGCCATGCTTAATATTATTATTAATGCATTAGAAGCAATGGAGGGTAGAGAAGGAAGCAAATTATGGTTAGAAACAAGAGGTGAAAATAATAGGTGTAAAGTAATAATCAGGGATAACGGTCCCGGTATGGACGAAGAAGCGGTATCGAAAATATTTGAACCTTATTTTACCAGCAAGCAAAATGGGAATGGATTAGGTCTTACGAACACTCAAAATATAATATTAAATCATAAAGGAGACATCAGTGTTAGTAGCCGGGTAGAAGAGGGAACTAGCTTTATTATTACACTTAATTTCGCCTAGCCGTACAAAATAAACTGTGGAGAGAATTCCACAAGGCGTGGAAAAAAGGAGTCAATCATCCTCCTGTTCCATTAACACATCAATTATTTTATTTACCTCTGTAATGGTAAATGGCTTGGAAAGAAAGAAGTCGATGCCATTATTATAGGCCTTCGATCTGTCTTGCGGACTATCATGTGCGGTAATCATAATGATTTTTACATCCGGATATTTGCTCTTGATTTTTGTAACGTAGTTTATACCAAAACCATCTGGTAAGTGATTGTCTAATAGTACAATCGCTGGTTTCTCTTGCTGCAACTGGATTTCAGCGTCTCTCAAAGTATGTACATAAGAAACATTGAATTCTCTTTTTGCAAGATTTCGGCTTAAAAAGTAGCAGATATCAACTTCGTCGTCTACAATTAAAATTTTTACAAGGGACCTCATGGTTGCATTTAAGTTATTCACTCTCACTTCAAATTACGATTTCTGTTTTATACGCAAAACATTTGCCAAGCAATTTTTAGTGTCAAATTCAGCAATTTCAGGCACTTTGTTTGTAAATACTCCTACCTGAGATAATTTGGAGGGAATATAATTACTCACACTGTTCTAAAATATCTACTTTAATTTTAAACATTATTACCATTTACTCAATACACTGACAATGAAAAAAATCCTGATTATAGATGATGACATGGATATGTGCAAATTGCTGAGCCATTTCTTGCAACGCAAGGGATTTGAAACAGATACTGCTTATACCGGAAATAAGGGACTGGCTAAGTTCAAAGAAGAAAGCTTTGATGTAGTGCTTTGCGATTTTCGTTTGGGCGATATGGATGGCGTGAAAGTTTTAACTGGTATACGAGAAATAAACCCTTCGGCCCTTGTAATTATTATAACAGGCTATTCTGATATAAAAATGGCGGTGGAAGTGATGCGCCAGGGAGCATTTGATTATATAACCAAGCCATTAATACCTGAAGAAGTAATCAATGTAATAAACAAAGGCCTTGCAGCAGGTGGAACACCTGATAAAAATGAAGCTGGAAGTTCAAGAATAGCATCAAAGAATATTTCATTTAATGAAGAGTATCTTGTAGGTGGGGCACCCCGCACTGCAGAAATGTACAAGCAGGTAGAGCTGGTAGCACCTACTCCTTACAGTGTGATATTGTATGGCGAAAGTGGAACTGGTAAGGAAGTGATTGCAAAAACGATTCATCAAAGTAGTAATAGAAAGGACAAGCCATTTATGGCAGTGGACTGTGGCACCCTTTCCCGTGAGTTGGCCGCAAGTGAATTGTTTGGTCATGTAAAAGGTTCTTTCACAGGAGCACTGGCAGATAAAGAAGGTTTTTTTGAAGCAGCAAATGGAGGAACTCTCTTCCTGGATGAAGTGGTGAATCTTCCGTTAGATGTTCAGGCCACTTTGCTAAGAGTAGTGCAGGAGAGAAAATTTAAAAGAGTTGGTAGTAATAAAGATCAAACTACAGATGTACGAGTTATTGTTGCCTCTAATGAAAATTTGCAGGAAGCATATAGAAAGGGAAAATTCAGAGAAGACTTATACCATCGTTTTAATGAGTTTTCAATAACCATTCCACCACTTCGTATGCGCCAGGAAGATATTATTCCTTTTTCTGAATTTTTTCTGGCCAAGGCTTGTAGCGAATTAGGTAAACAGTTAGATGGATTTGATGAAGAATCAATACAATTGTTTTTAAACTACAGCTGGCCGGGTAACTTACGGGAATTTAGAAATGTTATTCGCCGGGCAGCATTACTTTCTTCAGCAGGAAAAATAACTAGTAATGTATTGCCTTGGGAAATTATTGGAGGTGTGACAGAGAAAACTACCCATCCGGTATCTTCCGAGAATGAGCAAGTTTCATCAGCAACGAATGTAAATGCTTCTCCGCTTGGCTTAAAAGATGCAGCCTCACATGCAGAATACCAGGCAATCATGGAAGTTTTAAAGGAAGTGAAATTTAATAAAACAAAAGCAGCGGCCCGTTTAAATATTGATAGAAAAACGTTGTACAATAAAATAAGATACTTCGAAGAGAATAATCAAAAAGCATAAATCCGGGTTACTACAATACAGCAAAGCTGTTTTCCGAGTAAAGTAGAATAATAAAATGCATCGCATATAAAGCCAGTACTAATTAATTATTGCTGGCTTTATTATAATGTAACCATTTACCATAGAAAAATAAAAGTTGGCGACTCAATAAACGGCACAACATTAGTAATAAAGTGGTTTATTAAACTTAATCGATATGCTTAAAAGTATTCAAATCTTTACACTGTTTTTACAATCGAAACGATATTTAAAGCCGGTATGTGGTGGGCTTTTTTTCTTGTTTTTCTAGTTGTATTTATAATAGGATGGTTTATTTTGCGTAAGAAGAAATAAAATTGCTGAAAGCACATCCTAATTTCAAAATCATTTAACTGGACACTATTACACATATTGCCCTGGGTGCTTGCATGGGCGAGGCTTTTGCCGGCCGTCAGTTGGGAAGAAAGGCAATGTTGGCAGGTGTAATTGCTCATAGCTTACCAGATATAGATTTTGTTGCTGCTTTGTGGTTAAGTACCGCCGATAACCTGCATGCCCATAGGGGATTTACACATTCAATTCTTTATATTTTATTGATAAGTCCTCTACTGGCAGTAGTAGCAAGATTTTTTCTAAAGCATGAAGAAATATCGTTCAGAAGATGGGTGATTTTTTTCCTGATCATCTCGGCGTTACATATTTTCCTCGATGCATTTAATAATTATGGTGTTGGCTGGTTTGAACCTTTTAGCAGCTATCGAATTTCATTTGATACCATCTATGTTGCAGATCCATTTTTTTCTATAATGCCCGGTATGGCATTGGTGATGTTATTATTAATAAGACATGGACAACAAGCCCGAAGATTTTGGTGGAAAGTCGGCCTCTATTCCTGTTTAATTTATCTGAGCTATACAGTTATTAATAAAATCATTATAAATAACCGGGTAACAAGAGTACTTGCCAATCAACAAATAGTTGCCAAAAGAGTTTTTACTACACCCGCACCTTTGCAAAACTGGCTTTGGTTTGTAGCGGCAGAAATGGATAGCGGATTTTATACCGGCTATGTTTCTGTGTTTGATAAAAAATTGACTAATGAACTTATTTATTCTCCAAAGAATGATAGTATTCTCAATCTTTTACCTAATAGAGAAGAAGCGAATAAAATAATAAAATTTTCTCAGGGATATTATACCGTTGAAAAACATGCTGATACAATATTGCTAAATGATCTTCGGTTTGGACAAATAACAGGTTGGCACGACCCACGGCAACGATTTGCATTTTACTATTACCTGCAACCAGAAATGGATAACACACTGGTAGTGCAAAGGGGCCGGTTTGCCAATTGGAATAAAGAAACCTTCCAATCTTTTATCAAACGTATCAAGGGTAATTGATTTTATAATACGGGAGAAAATAACCTGGCAAATTTTTCAGGCAATTGCACATGCCATGGGCGGGATAACCAGACGTCTTTATCAATTTTTTCAGCATCTTTCAAGTCTTCAAAAAAAGTACTACGCATTTCTTCTGCTATTTCTTTATCATATACCAATGCATTCACTTCAAAGTTGAGCTCAAAACTTCGATAGTCCATATTCGCAGTACCTAATAAAGTAAGCATAGAGTCGGTAACCATAGTTTTAGCATGAACAAATCCTTTTTGATAGAGATAGATTTCTACACCGGCTTCCAGCAATTTATTATAATATGATTTAGCAGCGGCATTCACTATTCTTGAATCGCTTACCCCCGGCACCAGCATTTTTACTGATAAACCGCTTAGTGCTGCCACACTCAATGCATCCATAATACTATCTCCCGGAATAAAATAAGGAGTTGTAATTAGAATTTCTTTCTTCGCCATGTAAATAGCCTGTAGTATTGAATAAAGAACAGATGGCAAAACAGAATCAGGGCCGCTGGCGGCTATTTGTACAAAGCTATCTTGCTTCGTTTCTTTCAATATTTTAAAATATACTTCTTCTGTCTTCAATGAATTGTTACAACAGAATTTCCAATCCGTAATGAAAAGATATTGAAGATAGTACACAGCGGGTCCATCAATGCGGATATGGGTATCTCTCCAGTATAATTTGTTCTTGCCGTTGTTTATGTATTTATCAGAAACATTAATGCCCCCTACAAATGCAGTTTGTCCATCTATTATTACAATTTTGCGATGATTACGATAGTTGAGCCGGTTGGCAAACAAAAAGAATCGTACTTTATGAAAAGGATGAACTTCTGCGCCGGCATCCCGCATTCTTTTTTCTGTAGCTTTTTTTATGGTTGGACTTCCAAAGTCATCATAGATCAGCCGCACTTCAACACCTTCTTTTGCTTTTTTAATTAATAATTCAATGATTTCGGTGCCGATTGTATCGTACTCATAAATGTAATATTCAATATGGATATGATGCGTAGCGTTCCTGATCGCCTTCAGCAACTCCGGAAATTTTTCTTCTCCATTCTTTAAGAGTTTTACTGCGTTGTTTTTTGTAAGCGGACTTCCCAGATCCCGGACAAGCATTGATGCTAACTCTGTATGTTGTTGTACAGATTCATCCTGATGCTGGATAGCAGTATCATCAAATTGAACAATTCCTTTTTTTAGTTTTCCCAGTATTTCATTGTCCTGGATTGATTTTTTGCTATACCGTCTTTTTTTCCAGTAATTAACGCCAAAAAGAAAATAAAACCCTACTCCTACAACAGGAAGAAAAATGGCAAACATGATGTAGGCTAACGCTTTGTTAGCATACTGTGTTGATAATAATATGCGAATACATACAAAAACAATAAACAGAATATAAAGCAGCGTTATTAATATAAAACCAATCATATAGGAAAGGGAAGCTTATTATTTAAGAACAGAAGTTACTTAATAATACTGGAGGCTCTTGTTTTTTTTGAATTACATAGTAAGCTTAAAGAAGAGTCTAACAGCTTTATAAAATTCCCAAAATGGGGTGGCATAGCATTTGCACCCTGAGGGCAATTAGCCGGCATACTCCGGTTGGTTTTGGTTACGGAGCACCATTTCTATGGTGCTCTCTTTTTTGTTTTAAGCTGAAATCAAGTTTATAGTCTCAGGCTTTCTGCCGGATCCCAAAATACATTTTTAAAATCCTGCACCTGGTCATTCTTTACTTTAATACCTTCATTTTTTAAAAGTTTCTCCATCATACCCGGTGGTGTAAAATGGTGTTTGCCACTTAATATACCGAGGCGATTAACAACACGGTGTGCTGGTACATTTGGTTTTACTCTTCCTGCCCCATTCATGGCCCAGCCTACCATGCGGGAGGATGATTTAGCTCCGAGACATGCAGCAATGGCGCCATAAGAAGTTACCCGCCCTTTCGGAATTTGACGGGCTACTTGAAACACCATTTCAAAAAAATTATCATCTTTCTTACCGGAAGGGCGTACGGATTTTAATTTAACGGGTGGTTTTTTCTTTGTAGCCATTATTTGAAATTATACTTTTTTGACTAAACATTTTGCTGTGGCCCGCATTACTAAATGTGGTGCATACAGCCTGTATATTTATATATTTTCTTTTTTTGTAAGCAACTCACTCCGGCGGGGCTCCGGCACATTTTCATATTGGTACGGGCAATGAAGACAGCCATTGCCACAGCAATAGCCTTTATCTAAATGATACTTTTCTGTTAGCACCACATAGCCAGCGGAATTAATGTAGTAATCAATTTCCTCAATCAGCTCCTTCATGTTTGAATAGTAATTGTTTTAATTCTTCATCTTTTTCTTTGCCGGGTAGTGTAGCAGGTATCGAGAAACATAAATAATGAATACGATTGCTACCGGCTATATCAAGCGACTCATAATGTGTTTTTATTTTCAACTCTTCTGTTATCATTTCCTCCTTGTACACATTGTCGCTTTCTTTTAATACCGGACAGTTATACAGCTCAATCACTTGTTTCGTAAAAGTATATAAATCGGGGCTATCCGTTTTTAAATGTATTAAACCACCGGGAACAAGAAATTGTTGATATAGTCGTAAAAATTTTGGATGTGTTAGTCTTTTTTTAGCTTTCGACATTCGTAGTTGCGGATCAGGAAAAGTGATCCAGATCTCTGCTACTTCACCAGGATTGAAGTATTCTGCTACCTGGTCTATTTTGGTTCTAAGAAAACCAACATTGCTTAAATTATTTTGCAAAGCCTTTTTAGCACCCACCCAAATGCGGTTTCCTTTTAAGTCAATACCGATAAAATTTCGGTTTGGATAAAGCTGACCAAGCCCAACTGCATATTCTCCTTTGCCGCATGCCAATTCTAATGTTATGGGATTTGTATTTCCGAAGAAATGATTCCACTTTCCTTTTATATCGGTTGGATATTGCAGTACATTTTTGAAAGTCAATAGCTCTTCAAACCGAATTAATTTCTTTTGTCCCATACCGTACAAAGATAAATGTAGTAGTGCAGATGGCAGAAAAATCCATATTCAAAAAATCGGCGGTCATATTTTTATTTGCAGGCCAACCCCTATTATTGATTTTAATTGTAAAGCTGGTGATGAACTCTCTTTGCCAAATACTTTTACATCATCATCATAGATCATATCTACGTTCCAGCTAAAGGCAAGAATCTTTGCTACTTTGGCGGAAAGAGAATTTGTCATGTATAAATCTGCATTCAAGGGATCCTTTTTATAGTTGGAGAATAAATCTATTCTTCCTCTATATGATACATATTTGTTGAAAGCTTTCTGATAGTTAATAGTTGCAAAAGCACCGAGATGATTTAGGCTATTTGTTCCGGGAATTACTCCATACTCACCCCTGGCAGAGAGGCTATCATCTTTTACAATTATCCAGCGGGAGGTAACAGGCGAAATAAAAATGGAAAGACTTTTACCTGCTTTATAATCTATTCCCAAACTTGTAACTACATAGGCGGGGGATAATAATGCTGAAGCAAAACTTTTAGTATTATCATGATAAGTATAGCCTTTAAAAAACTGCGAACGAAAATTTACAAGCGATGCAAGATTTAAATGTTTGTCCAGTGAATAGCCGTACTTGGAAACAAAATCAAATCGGTCATCATTCTTACGGCTTCCAAGGCTGGTAGTATTTACATAGCCAAAGTTTATATCTAGTGTATTATCCCAATTATGTTTTTTCTTTTTATAAAAACCATGCAGGTTAAGCGATGTAGAAATAGTAAGCGAAAAATCATCACCACCAGCCGCCCAGTTGCTAAGACTGCTTTGTCCAACATTAATATTATATAAGGCACCTGCTTTCCATTTTTTCCAGGCACTATCCGGAATATCTTTTTTTATTGTTCGTAACGATTCTACCTGAAGCTTTTTTATAATAGCATCTTGTGATAATACAGTTAGGTAACTGGCAAGCAAAACACTAAGAGCTGATACTTTTTTCATACTTAATAGTTCGGTTTTGGTGGTGAAATGGATACTGCTTATAAGAGAAGCAGACAATCAGAAAAGTTTTTTAGCGGATACCGGATATGCGCAAATATAAAAGAGAGAATAAATAGGTAGAGGAACTTTTTTATTTTATTAAGAATGTTAAAACATAAATATGCTAATGACTGTTTGTAAAAAAAATGCTGCTTTCTGTTAAAAAAGCAGCATGTTATTGCGAATAAAAATATATCAAACGATTGTTTAGAACTTAACCAACAATCCAATACCTACTAATGATTTTACTTGTAAGGCAGGAGAAGTTTTGTTCGGGCCAAATAATTTAACATCATCATCATAAATAAGATCAACACCCCAGGTAGCGGATAATACTTTTGACAATTTTACATTCAGGATATTAGACATAAATAAATCAACATTTTGCGGGTTTCTTCTGTAGTTGGAAAATAAATCAAGTCTGGCTTTATAAGTTATATTCTTGGAGATTTCTTTTAAATAATTGATAGAGGCAAACGCACCGATCTCCAAATTTGATTTTTTACCCGGTGTTACTCCATATGCACCTTTGTTGGATAATGCGGTATCTCTTACAATTACCCAACGGGCTGTTAGCGGGGAAACATAAATAGAAAGTGCTTTATTGGGTTTATAATCAAGCCCAGCACTCACTAACAAATACCCTGGTGCCATAAAGTTCGAAGAAAGAGTTTTTACATTACCAAAAGAGTAACCTTTAAAAAATTGCGAACGAAGATTGACCAACCCCGCAAGATTAAGTTTGGAGTTTAGCGCATATCCATATTTTGATAAGAGATCAAATCGGTCATCATTTTTTCTTCCGCCAATACTGGTAGACTTTACATAACCAAGGTTAAAGTCAAATGTGTTGTCCCAACTGTGTTTTTCTTTTTGGTAAAAAGCATACATACTAAGCAGGGAGTTAACTGCAAGAGAGAATTCATCCCCACCGGCTGCCCAGTTAGTTAAAGATGCCTGCGATACATTCAGGCTATAGATACCCCCCTTTCTCCAATTTTTTTTACTGGTATCAACCGGATCTTTTTTTATTGTTTTACCTGACTCTGCTTGCAATGCTTTTACAGTTTGATCCTGGGCCATTGTAAGTAAAGAAAAAAGAGTACCCACAATAATTGCAATAATTTTCATGCTTGATTTTTTTGGCTGCAAAAATATAGTTGTAAGGCGATGAAATATAATATTTCAACGAAATTGCTCAAACGATTGTCGGAGCGTAAATAAAAAAGCCTCCGAATTTCGGAGGCTTTTTTAAGTGCTGTAGGGGGAGGGTTCGAACCTCCACGGGGCAGTTAGCTGTAGTACAAAGTTCGGTGGTCGACCCCGGTCGTTTTGATATTGCTATCA
>LNFM01005509.1_pt1 | contig 27047 bp, 21 predicted proteins | sample 596031 | NCBI WGS metagenome assembly LNFM01 (sample SAMN04254537, study PRJNA301005) | activated carbon metagenome | isolation source: dual media filters at the Ann Arbor, Michigan drinking water treatment plant | place: USA: Ann Arbor | reverse complement strand
CGTGGCGGGTGATGTAGGGGTCGAGCACACCGTCGCTGAAGATGCCTTCCAGCCACAGGCGCGCCTGCAGCCGCTGCTGGCTGTAGATGGCGGCCAGCTCGGCCTGCACCGGTGCGCCCAGTATCTCGAAGGTCAGCTGGTCGCCCACCTTCAGGCCGAGCTGGTCGGCCTCGCGGTCTTCCATCGCCACCAGCGGCGCGCCGCTGTGGTCGGCGGGCCACCAGGCGCCGTCGCGGATCACCACGTCGTCGATGTTGCCGGCGCGGCTGCTGAACTTCTGTTCGTCGCGCGCTTCGCGCACGCGTTCGCCATCGCCGCTGTCGCGCAACACCTCGCCGTTCACCCCGATCAGGCGGCCCAGCACCAGCGGCGCGGTGGTGACTTCACGCAGGCCCGGCTGGGCCTTGAGTGTGTCTTGCAGCAGCGGGATCTGCTCGGTCTGCACGTCGTAGAACACCATGGCCGGTGCGTTGGCGGGCACGGTTTCGTTCACCGTGCGCAAGAGCGAGGTGACCACCAGCGTGCAGGCCACCAGCAGCGTGAGCGCCGCACCCAGCGAGAGCAGGGCGGCGCGCAGCGGCGAGTCGCTGCGCTGCAGGCCGGCCATGGCCAGGCGCAACTCGAACGGCAGCTGCGCGCCGCGCCGGTTGAGCTGGCGCCGCGCCAGGCCCCGCAGCACGCGGGTCACGCCTTCGAGCAGCACCAGCAGCAGCACCGTGGCGACCACGAAGGCCAGGCCGAAGCGCGCGTCGGGCACGCTGGCCACCACCAACACACCCACCACCGCGGCCACACCCGCGGTGAGCCACCACACGCGGCGCGGCGTCTTGAGCGTGTTGCCGTCGATGCCGCGGAACAGCGCCGCTGGCGAGACCGACAAGGCGCGGCCCAGCGCGGGCAGGGCAAAGGTGAGTGCGGTCAGCACGCCAAAGCTCAGCCCCACCAGCGACGGCAGCCACAGGCCGACCACCAGTGGCGCCAGCGGCAGCTGCTGCGCGGCGGCCAGCGTGCCGCCCAGTGCGAGCGCGTTGCCGATGAGCACACCGCCCAGGCTGGAGAGGCCAGGCGGCCGTCGCGCAGGCCCACGGCGCGCAGCGTGGCCAGCGTGCCGAGCTTGCCCTGCAGGTAGGCCTGCACGCTGTTGAACACACCGAGTCCGCCAATGAACAGCGCGGAGAAGCCAATGAGCAGCAGCCCCGAGCCGATCTGGCCCAGCACCTCGGCCATGCGGTCGCTGCGCTCTTCAAACGTTCGCACCTCGGCCTGCAGATCGGGGTAGGCGGCGATGAAGGCGTCGCGCCACGCGGCGGCGGGCTGCGGCGTGCGCACGCGGTAGTGGTATTCGACGCGGCTGAGCGGCTGCACCAGGCCGGTGGCGGCGAGCGCGCCGTCGGCCACCAGCACCGGGGCACCGCCCCAGTCGGCGCGCAGGCTGCGGTCGGGCTGGCGCACCACGAGGGCGCGCACCTCCAGGCTCAGGTTGCCCACCTCCACCGTGTCGCCGGGTTGGAGGTCCAGGCGCTGGGCGAGGGTGGCGTCCAGCGCCGCGCCCCACACCCCGTTGCGTTCCAGCAGCGCGGCGCTCAGATCACCCGCGGGGGCCAGCTCCACCGTGCCGTACAGCGGGTAGCGCGCGTCGGCGCTCTGCAGTTCGATCAGCTGGGCCCGGCCATCGGGCGCGCGCAGCATGGTGCGCAGCTCCACCAGCCGTGACACATCACCGCGCCCGTTCATCCAGGCCAGCACCTCGGGCGGCAGTGGCGCGGTTTGCTCCACCTCCACGTCGCCGCCGAACATCAGCCGCGCGTCGCTCACCAGCGCGCCCGCCACCTGGCGGTACAGGCCGCCACCGGCCGTGACGAGCGCCACGCCCAGCACCAGGCAGGCACAGAAGATCCACAGGTGTCGGCCGCTGGCGCGCAGGTCGCGCCACGCCAGGCTAAACAGGAACCGCATCGGGGGCTCGCTCGGTGGTCTTCATTTCATTCAGGTGGCCGTCGTGCAGGCGCAGCACGCGGTCGCAGCGCGCGGCGAAGTCGGGGTCGTGCGTCACCAGCACCAGCGTCGTGCCTGCCTCCGGTGTGGTCGTCGAGGTTGCCGGTGGGCTCGTCGGCCAGCAGCAGGCGCGGGCGGTGCACCAGCGCGCGCGCAATCGCCACGCGCTGCTGCTCACCACCCGAAAGCTGGCTCGGGTAGTGCCCCTGCCGTGCGCCCAGACCCACGCGTTCCAGCAGTGCCGCCGCGCGCTCGTGCGCATCGGGCCGGTTGGCCATCTGCAGCGGCAGGGCCACGTTGTCCAGCGCACTCAGGCTGGGCAGCAGGTGGAACGACTGGAACACGATGCCGATGCGGTCGCGCCGCAGGTCGGCCAGGGCGTCGGCGTCCATGCCGCCAAGGCTCACACCGTCGATGGCCACCCGCCCGCTGGCCGGGCGCTCCAGGCCCGAGAGCAGCAGCAACAAGGAGGTTTTGCCCGAGCCGGAGGGCCCGGTGATGGCCACGCGCTGGCCGGCGGCCACCGAGAGGTTCACCGAGCGCAACACGTCGATGCGCGCGGCCCCCAGCTGGTAGTGCATGGAGAGGTCTGAAATGTCGATCATGCGGGGTGAGTTCGTGTTCGAGGCGAAAGGTTCAGTGGGCCGAGCGGTTGACCGGGCCAGCCGGGCCGGATTTTTTGCGCGACGACGGGCCCCTTGTTGTGCTCTCCTGACGCGAACGCGACCCCCGGGCCCTACACTGGGCAGGGTATGTGCAACAGAATGTTGCCAGTGTTCCTGTGCTTCCGGGTGGACCGACAACACGTGCTTATGAAACATGGCGCAGGCCCATCGAGGGCGGGTGAAGAAGGGAGAGGCGATCTGCAGCGCGGAGGGTGGCGCTGTGGCTGGCGCGCGCTGGGCGCTGCGGCGCTGCTGGCGCTGGCGGCTTGCGGCAAACCCGTCGATCCACCCCTCACCGTGGGCATGAACCCCTGGGTGGGATACGACCCACTGGTGCTGGCGCGCGACCGCGGCATGACCGATCCCCGGCAACTGCGGGTGGTGGAGTTGCCCTCGGCGTCCGAGACGCTCCGCCATTTGCGCAATGGCCTGCTCGATGCCGCCACGCTCACGCTGGACGAAACGCTGCGCTTGGCCGATGACGGTGTCGACGTGCGCATCGTGAGCATGCTCGATGCCTCCAGCGGTGGTGATGTGGTGATGGCCGCACCCCGCATCGCTTCGCCCGCGCAGCTCAAGGGCGAATTCATCGCGGTCGAGGACTCGGCGGTGGGCGCGCTGCTGCTGCAGCGGATGCTGCAGAAAGCCGGACTGACCCGCGCCGATGTGCGGGTGACCAACCTCGAAGTGGCCCAGCACCAGGCGGCCCTGCAGGCGGGGACCGTGGCCGCAGCGGTGACCTTCGAGCCGCTGGCCGGGTCGATGGAAGCGGCGGGCTACCGGCGCATCTTCGACAGCAGCGAGATCCCGGGCGAGATCCTGGACGTGCTGGTGGTTCGAGCCGAGGTGCTGCAACAGCGCCCAGCGTCGGTGGATGCCCTGCTGCGCGCCTGGTACGCCGGCCTGAACGTCTTTCAGCTCGACACCCCGGGCGCGGCGCAATCGCTGGCCCTGGGCACCGATCTCTCGCCCGAAGCCTATGAATCGGTGCTGGGTGGGCTGGCTTTCTATTCCCGGGAAGCATCCGAACGCGAGCTCTCCGGCAACCCGGCCCCGCTGGTGGCGCAGGCCGGCAACGTGGCCACCACGCTCATCGACATCGGCCTGCTCCGGCGCCCGCCGCGCTGGGAACAACTGATCGATGCATCGCCCCTGCAGCGCCTGCGCGCCCGGGGGACGCCGCCGTGAAGTCGCTCTCCGCGCGCCTCACCCTGCCTGGCCGTTGGCTGGCGCCCTTGATGCTGGTGCTGTTCGCGCTCACGGCATCCACGATCAACTACGTCGTGCAGGCGCGCAAGGTGGAGGCGCAGGTGCTGGAGCAGGAAACCCGCCGGTTGCGTGAACGCCTGAGCGTGGAGCAGAGCCGCCTGAGTGCGCAGACCAGCATGGAGAACCAGGCGCTGGTGCGCCGACTGGTGGGGGGCATGGGCCTGTACAGCGGCATGCAGCACAGCTACCTGCTGCAGCCCAATGGCCTGGTGCAGGCCTCGCTGGTGCGCTCCGACATCGGGCAGGCGTTTGGCGACGTGCTGCGCCAACGCGCCGACCTGGCCGCGCTCGCCACCCTGCTCTTCAACGGCCCCTCGGACGCGGCCATCACCGTGGTGCCGCTGCCGTGCACGCAACAACTGGCCGGCGTGGTGCCGTTTGCCAGCGGGCGGCGGCTGATCGCCGTGGTCGACCTGCAGCTGCCGCAGGCCATGCGCTTTGCCGACATGCAGCAAGAGGCCGTGCGCGAAGGCCTGCTGCTGCTGGGCCTGGCGGCCTTGCTGGCCTTGGTGGTGCATCTGGTGTGGTTTCGCCGCGCCCGTCACCTGGCGCTGGCCCTCCAGCGCATGGGCGAAGGGGATTTGCAGACACGCGCCGGGCTGCAGGGACACGACGAGCTGGCCATGATCGGCAGCGAAGCCGACCGCATGGCCCAGCGACTGCAGACCGACCAGGCGCGGATCCGGCACCTGGTCGATCTGGTGGACCGCTCGCCCGTGGTGGTGGTCGAGTGGCGCAACCTCCCCGGCTGGCCCATGACCTACATCAGCGAATCGGTGGCGCAGTGGGGCTACCAGTCGGCCGCGCTGCTGGGCGGTCAGGTGCTGTACGCCGACCTGATCCATCCCGATGACCTGGTGGGCATCACCAGCGAGGCGGCGCGCTACTTCGCGAACGGGCCCGACGAACACCGCCAGGAATACCGTTTGCGGTGTGCCGATGGCCGCTGGGTGTGGGTGGACGACCGCACCACGCTGACCCGCAATGCCCAGGGCGAGCTCACCGGCATCAGCGGGGTCCTGCTGGACATCACGGTTCAGAAGGAAGCGCAGCTGGCCCAACAGGCGCAGGCCGAGTTTTTGCGCCTGTTCTACGAACTGCCCTTCATCGGCATGGCGATCTCCGAACCCGGCTCCACGCGCTGGATCCAGGTGAACCACCAACTCAGCGCCATCCTGGGGTACACCCGCGAAGAGTTGCTGCGCATGACCTGGACCGAGATGACGCCCCAGCCCGATCTGGACCAGAACCTCGCCCTGCGCAACGAGATGCTGGCCAACCGCACCGACAACTACAAAATGCGCAAGCGCTTCGTGCGCAAGGGCGGTGGGATCGTGCACACCGAGATCGACGTGCGCGCGGTGCGCCACCCCGACGGCACCCTCAAGCACCTGTTCTCCACCATCAAGGACATCACCGAGCGGTTGCAGGCCGAAGCCGCGATCAGCGAGCAGAAGGAGCAGCTGGAGCTGGCCGAATCCATGGCCGGTCTGGGCAGCTGGCTCTACGGCACCCGATCGGGTCACATCTGGTGGTCGCGCCAGATGTACCGCAATTTCGACCGCGACCCGATGCTGGGTCCCCCGGTGGACTTGAGGGCCTACCTGGACTGCATCCACCCCGATGACCGCGACCGGGTCGACCGTTTCATGCGCTCCGTGCCGGGTCAGGAGCAGATGGTCACCGCCGAGTTCCGCCGCCATCCCCAGCTGGGGCCGCTGCGCTGGTTTCGCGGCAGCGTGCAAAGCAAGGCCACGACCACGGGCGGTGGCTACCAGTACAGCGGCACCTTGCTCGACATCACCCAGCTCAAACTCGCGCAGACCAGCCTGGAGCAGATCAACGTCGCGCTGGAGCAGCGGGTGACCGAGCGCACGGCCCAGTTGCGCCGCCTCAACGAAGAACTCGAGGCCTTCTCCTACACCGTCTCGCACGACCTGAAGGCACCGTTGCGCGGCATCGACGGCTACAGCCAGTTGCTGGAGGAAGAGCACAGCCAGCACCTCGATGACGAGGGACGCCAGTTCCTCGGGCGCATCCGCCGGGGCGTGCAGCAGATGGGCGACCTGATCTCCGGCGTGCTCGACTATTCGCGCATGGAGCGCCGCACCATGGAGCATCACCGCGTGGATGTGCCGGCCCTGGTGGCGCAGGTGATCGAGGGCTACAGCGCCGACATCGAAAGCACCCAGGTGCGCCTGAGCCTGACACTGGAGCCCATGGTCCTGGAACTCGACCGCGAAGGCATGGCCGTGGTGTTGCGCAACCTGGTGGGCAACGCCATCAAGTTCAGCCGCACCACGGCACAGCCCGAGGTGGAAATCGGTGCCCGCTGCGACGGCGCGCGGCGCATTCTGTGGGTGCGCGACAACGGGGTGGGCTTCGACATGAAGTACCACGACCGCATCTTCGGCATCTTTCAGCGCTTGCAGCGCGCCGAGGATTACCAGGGCACCGGCCTGGGGCTCGCGCTGGTGGCCAAAGCCGTGCAGCGCATGGGCGGCCGCGTGTGGGCCGAGAGCCAGCCCGGACAGGGTTCCATTTTTTATCTGGAGTTTTCCGCATGAACACGCCCTCCACGCTGCCGCCGATCCTGCTGGTCGAAGACAACCCGATGGATCTCGACCTCACCTTGCGTGCGTTCAACAAGAAGAAGTTCTCCAACACCATCCAGATCGCACGCGACGGCGAAGAAGCCCTGGCGTTTTTTGCGCGCTGGGACGCGGGAGATCCGCTGCCTGCCGTCATACTGCTGGACATCAACCTGCCCAAGGTCAATGGACTGGAGGTGCTGCAAAAGCTCAAGGCGCACCCGGTGTTCCGGCGCATTCCGGTGGTGGTGCTCACCTCGTCGCGTGAAAACTCCGACCTCAAGACCGCCTACGATCTGGGCGTGAACTCCTACATCGAGAAGCCGGTCAGCTTCAACAAGTTCATTGAAGTGGCCGAGCACATCGAGCTCTACTGGTGCCTGCTCAACGAGCGGCCTGTCTGACAACCAAGGAATTCCCCATGATCAAGTACCTCATCCCCGTCGATGGCTCCGCCCAGGCCATGCACGCGGCCTACCACGCCATGCGCCTGGTCAGCTCGGGGCTGAAGGCCCGCTTCGTGGTGGCCAACGTGCAGGAAGCGCCCAACCTCTACGAGCTGGTGGTCGCGCACGACCCCGATGTGCTGCACGAGGTCAGTGACGCCGCCGGGCACGATCTGATCCGCGCGGCGGTGGCGCTGCTGGCGTCGGCCAGCCAGCTGGTGGAAGCGGTGGTGGTCAGCGGTGACCCGGCCCATGCCTTGCTGGAGCTGGTGGAGAGCCATGCGTGCGACGCCGTGATCATGAGCGCCCACGGTGGTGGCGAAAGCGAGCGCGGTCTGGGTTCGGTGGCGCAGCACCTGGTGCAGCACTGCCCGGTGCCGGTCACCATCGTGCGTCCCGCGTTGCCTGGGTCAGCCGACGCACCGTGAGGGCCACGACCCGACCCGACCCCGTCCCTTTCGCCGAAGCGCTGAGGTTCTGGCTCAAGCTCGGCTTCATCAGCTTCGGCGGTCCGGCCGGGCAGATCGCGATCATGCACACCGAGCTGGTGGAGCGGCGGCGCTGGATCAGCGAGAACCGTTTTCTGCATGCGCTCAACTACTGCATGCTCCTGCCCGGACCCGAGGCCCAGCAGCTGGCAACCTACATCGGCTGGCTGCTGCACCGCGGCTGGGGCGGCATCGCCGCGGGGGCCCTGTTCGTGCTGCCCTCGCTGTTCATCCTGATCGCACTGTCCTGGATCTACCTCGTCTTTGGCGACGTGCCGGTGGTGGCGGGTCTGTTCTACGGCATCAAGCCCGCGGTCACCGCGCTGGTGCTGCACGCCGCCCACCGCATCGGCACGCGGGCGCTCAAGAACCGCTGGATGTGGGGCATCGCGGCCGCGTCGTTTGTGGCGATCTTCGCGTTCGACACGCCGTTTCCCGCCATCGTCGCCGCCGCCGGCTTGATCGGCTGGCTGGGGTCCCGGCGCTGGCCACCGGTGTTTGCCTTGGGTGGTGGGCACGCGGGGGCGCTCAAGGGGTATGGCCCGGCGTTGATCGACGACGACACCCCCACGCCGGATCACGCGAGGTTCAACGGCGGTCGGCTGGTGCGCGTGCTGGCTTCGGGCCTGGCGCTCTGGCTGCTGGGCATGGGAACCTTGGTGGCCTGGCAGGGCTGGGACGCCACGCTGGCGCAGATGGGCTGGTTTTTCACCAAGGCCGCGTTGCTGACCTTCGGCGGCGCCTACGCGGTGTTGCCCTATGTGTACCAGGGCGCGGTGGAGACGTTCCAGTGGCTCAGCGGTCCGCAGATGATCGATGGCCTGGCCCTGGGCGAAACCACGCCGGGGCCGCTGATCATGGTGGTGGCTTTCGTCGGCTTTGTGGGGGGGTGGAACCAGGCCGTGCTGGGGCCGGACGCGTTGTTCGCGGGTGCGGCGCTGGCGGCCGCCGTGGTCACCTTCTTCACGTTCCTGCCGTCTTTCCTGTTCATTCTCGCCGGCGGCCCGCTGGTGGAAGCCACCCACGGCAAGCTGGGCTTCACCGCGCCGCTCTCGGCCATCACGGCGGCGGTGGTGGGCGTCATCCTGAACCTCGCGCTGTTCTTTGCGTACCACGTGTGGTGGCCGCAGGGCTTTGACGGTGCTTTCGATGCCGTGTCGGCCGCGATCACCGTGGCGGCTGCGGTGGCGTTGTTCCGCTTCAAGGTCGGCGTGCTTCCCCTGCTCGCCGCCTGCGCCGTTGCCGGGCTGGCTGTCACGCTGCTGCGCTGAGCGGGGGCTCTCCGGCCTGCGGCGCGCCGAGGGTCGTGTCGGCCGGCGGGCACCGAGGGCTCAGTGCGCTCGGCTCTCCAGCCGGAAGATCTTCACCGCGTCGTTCATCACGCGGGCCTGCGCCTGCAGCGAGCTGGCGGCGGCGGAGAGCTCTTCGACCATGGCCGAGTTCTGCTGCGTGACCGAGTCGAGCTGGCCCACCGCCTGGTTGATTTGCGCCAGCCCCATCGATTGCTCTTGCGTGGCGCCGGTGATCTCGGCGATCAGGCCGTTGACCTGTTCCACCGAGCCCACCACGTTGGACATGGTCTGCCCGGCGGTCTGCACCAGATGGCTGCCGTGCGTGACCTTGGCGGCCGACTCGTCGATCAGCACCTTGATCTCCTTGGCCGCGCTCAGGGTGCGCTGTGCGAGGTTGCGCACCTCGCCGGCCACCACCGCGAAACCCCGTCCCTGTTCGCCCGCGCGGGCAGCTTCCACGGCCGCGTTGAGCGCGAGGATGTTGGTCTGGAAGGCAATGCCGTCGATCACGCCGATGATTTCACCGATGCGGTGCGAGGACTTGCTGATGTCTTGCATGGTGGCGACCACCTGCGTCATGGCCTCGTTGCCCTCACGTGCCACGGCGGCCGAGCGTTGCGACAACACCGAGGCCTCGCGCGAGGAGTTGGCGCTTTGCTGCACGGTGCTGGTGAGCTGCTCCATCGACGCGGCGGTTTCTTCCAGGCTGCTGGCTTGTGATTCGGTGCGCGAGGACAGGTCGGAGTTGCCGGCGGCGATTTCGTTGGACGCCACCTGCACGCCCTCGACCTCATGGCGCACGTCGGACACCACCGCCTGCAGGTTCACGTTGAGCTGGTTGAGCGCGCGCGAGAGTTCCCCGAACTCGCCACGGCTCTCGCCTTTGAAACGCGCCGACAGATCACCGGCGGCCATCTGGTTGGCAAAGGCGATCGACTGCAGGAGCCGGCCCACGATCTGGTTGCGCAGGCTCAGCGCGGCGAGCGAGGCGATCACCAGCAGCGCCGCGCCCGCACCCACGTGGACCGCGGTGCCGTGCGTGGCCGCGTACTCACCGATCACCAGGCCCACCGCGGCCAGGCCCACCGACGACAGGGCGATGCGTTTGCCCAGCGTGAGCTGCAGCGCGAGTTGCAGCCGGCCGACCAGACCGGTGCGCACCACTCGGCCGTGGTGCAGGGCGATGCTGGGCTGGCCCGATGCGGTTTCGCTGCGCATGCGTGCGTAGAGTGCTTCGGCCTCCTGCACCTGCTGCCGTGTGGGCTTGGTGCGCACCGACATGTAGCCCACCGCCTGCCCGTTTTCCATCACCGGCGTGGCGTTGGCCACCACCCAGTAGTGGTCGCCGTTCTTGCGCCGGTTTTTCACCAGCGCCGACCAGGGCGCGCCGCTGGCCAGCGTGGCCCACATGTCGCGAAAGGCCTCCGTGGGCATGTCGGGATGGCGGACCAGGTTGTGCGGCTGTCCGATCAGTTCTTCGCGTTCAAACCCGCTGACCGCCACAAAGGCGGGGTTGCAGTAGGTGATGCGGCTTTGCAGGTCGGTGGTTGACACGAGGGTCACGCCCTCGGGAATGACGAACTCTTGGTGGGTGACGGGCAGGTTGGCTCGCATGGGGCTCTCGCTGGTGCGTTGGCGATGTGGCACCAAGCGCTGCGTTGGCTTGTGTTTGGTACCGGTCAGAAGAAGTATCGGCAATACCCTTGGTGAATTAAGGGTTGAGTAAAGCCGCCATTGCCGTTCAGTACCGGGTGATGTAGGGAGCTACCGATCGGTCGCAAACTGCTCCACCCGGTGAGCCGGTTGCAGGTCGTCAGTGGGCGTACCCGGCGGGCAGAAAGTTCATGAGGTTGCGCTCCCTGGCAAAGCTCACCACCGCCTGTTTGTCCGCGGGCAGCAGGTCGATGCGGAACTCCACCAGGCCCTGGACCAGGTGCAGGCAACGTTCCAGATCGTTGGTTTTCATGTAAATCTTGATGGCCTCCCGCAAGCCTGCACTGCGCAGCTTGACGGCCTCCGCATGGGTTGCCTTGCACAGCAGGGCCATCACGGGCCCGCAGTAGGTGCGTTCGACCGGTGTGGACGCGAGGTGGTCGGCCACCGCCGTGCCCTGATCCTTGTGGGCCCCCAGCAGCCGCATGAGCGCCTGCGCCGCACCCAGGACGAATTCGGTGGTGAACCAGTAGCGTTGCTGGCGGTTTCTGCGCACGGGTGCGGGTGTCTGGCCACCAAAGAGGTCCAGCGGCTCCAGCTCGATCAGCGAGCGGTTGCCGTGCAGGTGGTCGGTGAATTCTTGCTGGATGCCGGCCGAGCACATCTGGATGCCGGGTACGTTGAGCAGTTCCAGGGTGGTGTTGGTCTGCAGACAGAGGGCCATGCGCTGCAGACAGTGGTCGTTGAAGTTCTCGTCGTTCGCATCCGTGATCTTCAAGGTGAGCTGGGTCAGGGCGGTGCGGTCGGCCGCGAGGGCATCGAACAACAAACCGGGGTCCTGGTGCGGCACGTGCTCAACATTGCCCGGAGCCGCCGGTGCCACTTCGCACTCGAGGTAGAGGCTGCTGATGCACCGGTTGGCCAGCACCAACCGGGTGATCAGGTCGAAGTTCAGGGGCACCTCGGGGCTCATGAGGCAGAGGTGCTGGAGCCGCTGCCAGCCAGCGAGTGCGGGCAACACCCGATCCATGGGGGCTGCCGCAGGCGCCACCGTGAGTTCGTCGCTCCAGTCCAACGTATCGACCGTGAGGGCCGTGGTCGGAAACCGGACCTGCTCATCGGCGAACGTGCATTCCGCGAACTCCAGCGCGGTGATCGCGCACGCGGGGGAATCCAACGTGGCCTGGAGCAGGGTGCAGACCGCCGAGGTCAGCACGGCCTCCACCACCACGAGGTTCGTGACACTCGGCGCCTCGCTGATGCGCTGCGCGAAGAAGGCCAACAGGCCGTCGGGGAGTGGAACGACATCGGTGCCTGTGTCATCCGTCGCGCAGAGCAGCAGGCGCTTGTTCTGGGTGTGCTGGAGAAGCGCCAGCAGCAAGGCGGGTTCGTTGGCCCGGATGAGTTTGTCGGACAGTTCGTTGTAGGGCAGTGGATCGGGCAGCTTGCCGTCCAGAAACGCCGCCACCTGCGGGTCGCGCAGCAAGGTGTGTTGGTGCCGGATCAGGGCGCGGCGGTTGGGTGGGATCGGGGTGGTGTCGGTGGAGCGTTTCACAGCGGCTTTCGGGGGTGGGTGGCCCCGTTGGACTCGCGCGACTGTGGCGGTGGTTCCGCCCCCCGGCGATCGCGCCTAAGGCACAGGCCGGGGTGGCGGTGACCAGCCCTTGAGGGAGCCGTGCCGGTGCGCGTACACGCTGGTGAACTCGGCCCCGAGCAGGAACACCTGCGCTGAGTAGTACACCCACAACAGCAGCACCACGATGGAAGCGGCTGCGCCGAATACCGAGGCCACGCCGCTGCGCCCGATGTACTGGCCGATCAGCTCCTTGCCCACGGTGAACAGCAGCGCGGTGATGGCCGCGCCCAGCCAGACGTCGCGCCAGGCCACCGGGACGCGCGGCATCCACTTGTAGATCATGGCGAACACGGTGGTGATGAAGAGGTAGCTCAGCCCGAAGTTGATCGCATCGGCCACGAAGGCGAGTTCACCCAGCCAGGGTGCCCACCACTTGCCCGCCGCTGCCATGGCCGCGCTGAGCACGAGCGAGACCATGAGCAAGAACCCGATGCCCAGCACCATGCTGGTGGAGAGCAGGCGCACGCGAATGAAGCGCAGCACGCCGCCGCCTTCGGGGTGCGGTGGTGCGCGCCAGATGCGGTCCATCGCGTCCTGCAGTTCGGCAAACACGGTGGTGGCGCCGGCCACCACCACCACCACGCCCACGAGCGTTCCCCAGATGCCTGCCTCCGGTCGGTCCAGGCCTTTGAGCAGCGCGTCCACCGCCACCGCGCTGTCGGTCCCCACCAGCTGGGTGAGCTGCGCCAGAATCTCGCCGCGCGCGGCCGGCTCGCCGAACAGCAGGCCGGCCACCGAAATCACGATCAGCAGCAGCGGGGCGATGGAGAACAGCGTGTAGAACGCGAGTGCGGCACCCATGCTGGGGGCGTAATCGTCCAGCCAGGCGTTGATGGTGTCGCGGATCAGGGCCCAGGCGGTGTTCAGCATGGTGACGAAGGCAATGGACAGTGCATCCGGCGCATTCTCGTGGCCGTGCGACGGGGGAGATGTGCGCTGGCGCACGGTCGGGCCGAAGCGACCCGGAAAAATGCCGAAAAGAAGCCTCAAGTCCGGTTCAAGACCGCCGATACAGACCCAAGAACACCGGGCATGTTTGCGCTTGGTGGCCACTTGCGAGGTTCGCCATGATCAACATCTCCACCACCAGCCCCGTGTCCTGGCCCACGCCGCCGTCCACCGCCGTTGCGCCGGTGTCCGCCACGCCGGCCATCCAGCCGGTGCAGTCGGGTGGGCGCGAGGCGCAGGCCGATGTGGAGGCCCGCCGCGAGATCCGCCGCAAGCCCAAAACGGACGACGAGACCGGCCCGGCGCTGTCGTTGCCCCGGTCATCGGCACCGGCGGGGGACGACAAGGCTGCGGTGCAGGCGCGACAGGACGCGGCCGCGCAGCGCTCCGAACAAGCGCTGAAGAAGGCCGAAGCCGACAAGGCGAGCCACCGCAAGGCCATGGACCGCTTGCAGGAGGTGCTCTCCAACATGTGGGCGGCCAGCGCCGCGGTGGTGGACCGTGCCCTGGGGCTGGACCCCAAGGGCGAGGCCCTGCCCGGCAACCAGAGCGACACCGCACCCGACCTGTCGGCCGTGGCGGCATCCACCATTCAGCGCCGCCTGCTGCCCGGGACAAAGGACGGCGCACCGGCTGCCGGTCAGCCCGCGCCCGAGGGCATGCCCTGGCCGGTGATGCCACCGGCCACCGAAGAAGCCGCTGCCGTTGCACCCGAGGTGCCCGGCGGCGAGGTGATTGCCTACGACGAGCACGGCAACAGCAGCCTGGCGCCGCTGGAAGCGGGCACGCTGCTGAGCGAAAAAGCCTGAGGGGGAGAGCCCCCACGCTCCGCCGCTGCGCGGGTCGCTGCCCCCCGAGGGGGCTGAGCCTGCCTGGGGGCGGCCCGGCGGCTGGCTCGGTGCCCCCACGCTCCGCCGCTGCGCGGGTCGCTGCCCCCCGAGGGGGCTGAGCCTGCCTGGGGGCGGCCCGGCGGCTGGCTCGGTGCCCCCCACGCTCCGCCGCTGCGCGGGTCGCTGCCCCCCGAGGGGGCTGAGTCTGCCTGGGGGCGGCCCGGCGGCTGGCTCGGTGCCCTGACGTGCGGTCTTCCGTTCAGCTCCGCAGCTTGAACACCGCCACCGCACCCACCAGGTCCGCTGCTTGCGTGCGCAAGCTGGTGGCGGCTGCTGCCATCTCTTCCACCAGCGCGGCGTTTTGCTGTGTGGCCTGGTCCATCTGGGTGATGGCTTCGCCCACCTGACCCACCCCGGCGCTTTGTTCGGCGCTGGCGTTGCTGATCTCTTCCATGATCGAGGTCACGCGGCGTATCGCCGCGACCACCTCGTTCATGGTGGTGCCGGCGCGGTCCACCAGGGCGGTGCCCTGGCCCACGCGCTCGGCGCTGGTGGAGATCAGTCCCTTGATCTGTTTGGCCGCCTCGGCGCTGCGCTGTGCGAGGTTGCGCACCTCGCCAGCCACCACGGCAAAGCCCCGACCCTGCTCACCCGCGCGGGCGGCTTCCACCGCGGCGTTGAGCGCCAGGATGTTGGTCTGGAACGCGATGCCGTCGATCACGCCGATGATCTCGGCGATCTTCTGGCTGCTGTCGTTGATGTCCTTCATGGTGGTCACCACCTGGCCCACCACCTCACCGCCCTGCGTGGCCAGGATGGAGGCCGACTGCGCCAGCTGGTTGGCGGTGCGCGCGTTGTCGGCGTTTTGCCGCACGGTGGAGCCAAGTTCTTCCATCGAGGCCGACGTCTGCTCCAGCGCACTGGCCTGGCTCTCGGTGCGGCCCGACAGGTCCGAGTTGCCCGAGGCGATTTCCGAGCTGGCGTTGGACACGCCCTCGGCCCCCGAGCGCACCCGGCTCACCGACTGCGCCAGTTGTCGGGTCATGGTGTGCAGGGCGGCCATGGCGCTGGTGGTGTCGCCGGGCTTGAGCTCGATGGGCACACCCAGGTCGCCTTGCGCCACGGCTTCGGCCACGCGCTTGAGCTGGTCGGGGTCGGCGCCGAGTTGTTGCGTCACCTGACCGAGGTACCAGGTCATGCCCATCAAGCCTGCGGCCACTACCAGCACGGCGCCGATGACCACGTCCCGGTCCAGCTGCGAGAAGGCCTTCACCTCGCCCACGCGGAACTGCAGGCGGTCACCCTGGCGGCGCTTCTCCAAAGCCAGTGGCGCCAGCAGCGCGTTGCGCGCTGGAATCGTTTTGTCCACCAGGAAGGCGAACGCTTCGTCTTTCTTGCCCTGCTGGATCAGGGCCACGTTGGCCGAGCCCTGCTTCCAGAACTCGTCCATCAGGGCGGGCAAGGGCGCAAAGGCCCGACGCCCATCCTCGTCGATCATGCCCTTGCCGAAAGCGTCCAGCTTCTCGGTCAGGAGCTGCTTCTTGGCTGCCACGTCGTCCAGCGTGGTTTGCAATTCCTGCGGATTGCGCGAGAGGATGGCGTGGCGGACTTGCAGCGAGGTGCGCGTGACGTTGAGTTCCAGCTCGGCAATGAGCTCAAGCTGCGGCACGTTGGTCTTGCTGATGCGGTCGGCCGCGCTCATGACCTTGTCCATCATGAACCAGACCGTGAGGGACACGATGATCAGCAGTCCGATCAGGGTGGTGTTGATGAGCAGGAGACGTCTGGCAAGTGTCATGCGACCCGACATGGTGGTTCCTTGGTGGGGATTCCGGGGTGGCCCCCGGTCGGCAAGCCTGTGGACTGCCTGTTGTCCAGATCTTCCTGCGTTGGCGGCGCTTCAAAGCCCATATGAATCAGGGGTTTGTGGCGTTGCTCGCGGGTTTCACCGGTTTCCCGAGGTTTCGGCGCGGCGGGCCCCAACTTGATGGTTCAGGGCGGTTGATGTGTGCGCTATCGAACACAGGATGTCGTGATCTTGTTCCTCAAGTGGCTGCAGAAGGCTGTCGAAAGGACACAAAACGCTGGCCTGCTTTCCCGCTCATGAACGATTTCCTCCCCCCCCTGGGCGACGCCTCCTTGTTGGTGCAGGGGCGTCATGATCCGGCGCTCGTGCTGCTGTCCGTCGGTCTGGCGGTGCTGGCTGGTGTGGCCGCCATGGTGGTGTCGTCGCAGGCGAGCCGGTTGCGCGGCGTGTCTGCCTTGTGCATGGTGCTCGCAGGCGGGCTGGCGCTGGGCTCTGGCGTGTGGGCCATGCACTTTGTGGGCATGCTCGCGCTCGACCTGTGCCGGGCCGCAGGTTACCGGCTGGACATCACGGCACTCTCCATGGTGCCCAGCGTGCTGGCGTCGTCGATGGCGCTCTGGTTTCTGATGCTCAGACAGCAGAGCACCGCCATGCTCTGGCTCGGCGGGGGACTGTTCGGACTGGGCGTGGGTGCCATGCACTACAGCGGGATGCTGGCGCTGGAGGGTCTGGACGGCCTGCACTTCGACCCGCTGATGGTGGTGGTCTCGGTGGTTGTGGCGGTGCTGCTGGCGGTGTTGGCACTCTGGGTGCGCGAGGCCTTGCAGCGTTGGCGTCCGGGTTGGTCGGACGTCTGGCGCAACGCGGTCTCGGGCGTGCTCCTGGGTTTGGCGGTCTCCGCCATGCACCACTGCGGCATGGCCGCCGTGCACTTCACCGGCACGCCGCCACCGGGTGATGCTTCGCAGGCCGGCTCGCCGTGGTTGATGGTCGGCATTGCGGTCACCGTGGCTGCCATCTCGATCCTGGTGGTGCTGCTGTCCATGGTGATCCGCCTGCGCGGTCTGACCGCCAGACTCCAGTACGTGCAGTCGGTGGTCGAGAGCTCGAACGACGCGATCGTCACCAAGACCACCGACGGTGTGGTCATGACCTGGAACCAGGGAGCGACCGAGATCTTTGGCTACAGCGCTGCCGAGATGGTGGGACAGCCCATCACCCGCCTGTTCAAGCCCGAAGACGTCCCCACCGAGACAGCGCTGCTCCAGCGCGTGCTGGCGGGCGAATCGGTGCCCAACGCCGATGTCGTCCGGCTGCACAAGGACGGACGCCCGGTGCATCTGTCGGTGTCCGTCTCGCCCATCCGCGACGAATCCGGGCGCATTGTGGGTGTTTCCAAGCTGGCGCAGGACATCTCCGACCGCAAGGCCGTGGCCGACCTGCAACTGGCCCGGCTGCAAGCCGAGAAGGTGGCCGAGGCGCGCGGCACCTTTCTCGCCAACATGAGCCACGAAGTGCGCACGCCCATGAACGCCATCCTGGGCTTCATCAGCGTGCTGCTCGGCGGGCCGCTGCAGCCCGAACAACGCGAACAGTTGAAGGTGGTCGAAGACTCCGCGCGCTCGCTGTTGCGACTGCTCAACGAAATCCTGGACACCGCCAAGCTCGACAAGGGTCTGGTGGAGTTCGAGATCTGCCCGTTCAGTGTGGACGCGTTGGTGCACGAGCTGTCCCTGGTGTACGGCGCTGCGGCGCGCGCCAAGGGCATCGACCTGCGGGTGGTGCAACAGCCCGGGGTGGCGCCGTGCTACGAGGGCGATGGCTTCCGCATCCGGCAGGTGCTGGGGAACCTGCTGGACAACGCCATCAAGTTCACACCGGTCGGGCGTGTGTGCCTGGACATCCGTGCCGAGCGTGGCGGGCTGGTGTTCGAGGTCAGCGATTCCGGCGTGGGCATGCCCGCACCTTACCTGGACCAGATCTTCGAGCCGTTCAGCCAGGTGGATTCGTCCACCACGCGGCGCTTCGGCGGCACCGGTCTGGGCACGACCATCTGCAAGAAACTGGTCGATCTGATGGGTGGCACGATCCAGGTCGTCAGCGAACTGGAGCAGGGCAGCACTTTCACCGTGTGGCTGCCCCTGCCTGTGGCCTCCATTGAGGCGCAGGTCGAATCGCCCGCCGCCGCCTCGGTCGCCCTGCCGCGGCTCAACATCCTGATTGCCGACGACGTGCTGCTCAACATGGAGGTGCTGCGCCTGCTGTTGGGCAAGGCGCACCGCGTGACCTGCGTGGGCGGCGGCGCAGAGGCGGTGCAGGCCGCAGCGCAAGAGCGCTTCGACGTGGTGCTGATGGATCTGCAGATGCCCGAGGTGGACGGACTCGAGGCCAGCCGGCGCATCCGGGCGCGCGAGCAGGTCGGTCGGCTGGCACCGGTGCCCATCATTGCGCTGACCGCCAGCGCGTTGGCGCAGGACATCGCGGCCGCCCGCGCGTCGGGCATGAACGGCTTTGTCACCAAGTCATCGAAATTGCCGGTGCTGCTGGCGGAAATTGCCCGCGTCCTGGCGCTGAAGCAGGAGGCGACCGAGGTGGTTTCATGATCTGGATCAAGACACGGGCATTGACGTGCTGAATTGATCGCTGGCGGCACCCCGCGGCGGTGGGCGGGCCGCAGAATGGCACCCAGCAGCTTCTGCTGCCCCGGTTGGTGGGTCAACGGAACATGCCTTCCGCACCGCTGCCCGGGACTGGTCAGGCGCACCGATGACGTTCAATCCCCCGGCAACGCTGGCTCACGCTGGATCGCCCGCCCTGCGCCTGGGGTTCACCACGCACAAGTACCTGTTGCTGGCCATCCTGGAGTGTCAGCAGCAGCGACAGCCCCGGCGCGGGTCTGTGCCGACCGGGGAGCGGGACACGTCGGCGACGCACCGCTGGATGCGTGAGCCTTCGGCCGAACGCGAAGCCACCCCCTGCATCGTGATGCGGGAGCACCACGACCGCGGCGACCTGTCGGTGGCGCAAGTGGCGTTGCATGACCGGTACCTGCACACGCAACCGTTGGCCGACTGGATGCGCCGGACACTGGCACCGACCAGTCAACCCGACCGCGACATCCTCCACCTCGCCATGGCACCGACCTTGCCCGGCGTTCCGATGCTGTTCCACTCGATCGCGGCCGATGGCGAGGCCATCACCCACATGTTCGCCCACAGCGTGTGGTCGGTGTGCAGCGACGTGCAGTTCCTGCTGCGGGCGATCCGCTACGCCCAGCTGGTGGCCACGGCCATCCCGCTGAGCGGGAGCGCTTCCCAGCCGATGTCGGGGCCGCCCGATGTGAAGGCCCCTGGCGATGGCGGTGCAGACGGCCCTGTCTGTGACCTGTCCATGCTGGGTCGGGTGTACGACCACATTGCGGTGCACGCGGCCATTCTGGAGTTGTGCGAGTTTCGCCGGGGCCGGAAACGCCCGTGAAGGGCGCTCCCGGCCCGGGCCTGCGGGTCAGGCAGACAGGGCTGGTGTGAATTCGCTGAGGGCCTGCTGCGTGCGGGTCATGTCGGTCATCAGCTGGGTGGCCAGCTCGCGGCGCAACGACACATCCTCTTCCCGGGCCAGGCGTTCAATCTGCGCCGAGGTGCGCACCAGTGCCCGAAAGCCCAGCAGCATCGCCGTTCCCTTGAGCTTGTGGGCGTCGTAGGCGATCTGGTCGGCATCCCCGGCGGCCAGTGAAGCCAGTAGCACCTGCACGCTGCCCTGGGGCGGCTCGAACAGCGTGTTCAGCAACTCGTCCATGGTGTCGGGCGGCATCATCGACACGATCTCGGTGTACGACTCGGTGTCGATCAGTCCCGCCGCGCTGGCGTTGAGCGCCTGCACCTCGGGCGCTGCCACTTCGGGGGCGGGCGCCGGCGGGTCGTCTCCCACCAGCACGGTGGCGGCATCGAGCAGGCCGCAGCGCTCCAGCGCGCGCTGCAGGTCCTGTGCCTGCAGGGGTTTGCTGGCGAATTCGTTGACACCGACCTCCAGCGCCCGTCTGCGCGTGTCGTTCACCACGTCGGCCGTGACCAGCACCACCTTGATGTTTTTGCTGGGGCCGTTGAGCGCCCGGATGGCCTCGGTGGTGGCCAGGCCATCGAGCACCGGCATGTGGTAATCGAGCAGCACCACATCAAACCGCTGGCGCTCCAGCAGCTGCAGGGCCTCCTGTCCGTTTTCGCAGAACACCGCCTCGTGGCCCATGCGGTCGAGCAGGATGTGCATGTACTTGAGGTTGATGGGGTGGTCTTCGGCCACCAGCACGCGCAGCTGGCGTGATGGGCCGGCGCTCTCCCCCGACGGCACCGGCAGCGCCGGCGCCTCGGTCTCGGGCAGGATCATGTGCACGGTGAACAGCGATCCCTGACCCGGCTCGCTGTCGACTTCGATGTTGCCGCCCATCATGTGGGCGAGGTTGCGCGAGATCTCCAGCCCCAGTCCGCTGCCGCCGATGCGCCGGCGCACCGAGTTGTCGGCCTGGTAGAAGCGGGTGAACAGCTGGGCCACGGTGGCCGCGTCCATGCCCATGCCGGTGTCCTGCACCGTGAGGCACACGCCATCGGGCGTGCCCTTGAGCCGGGACAGTCGCGCCGTGATGCTGCCCTGGTGGGTGAACTTCACCGCGTTGCCCAGCAGGTTGAACAGGATCTGGCGAACGCGCGTGGGATCGGCCATCACCCACTCGGGCAGGTCGGGTGCCGTGTGGACGTCCAGCGTCAGGCCCTTCTCGCGTGCGCCGGCACGCATCAGACCTTCGACCTCTTGCACCAGCGAACGCAGGCGCGCCGGCTCGGGCGCCAGGCGCATCGTGCCGGACTCCATCGTGGACACGTCCAGGATGTCGTTGAGCACACCGAGCAGGTGCTGCGCCGAGTCGCGCGCGGTCTGCACGTAGTCGCGTTGCTGGCCGGAGAGCTGGGTTTCATCGAGCAGGTTGAGCATGCCCATCACGCCCTGGAACGGCGTGCGGATCTCGTGGCTCATGTTGGCGAGGAACACACTCTTGCCGTGGTTGGCGGCTTCGGCCTCTTCCTTGGCCACGGCCAGCTCGCGCGAAATGGCTTGCAGTCTTTCGTATTGCACGACCTGGCGGCGCAGGTGGCGCACCAGCACCACCACAAACAGCAGGAGCACAGCCGCCTGCACGGCGGCCAGTGCGATGACCACGCGTCCCTGGTCGCGCAGCTGCGTGTTGCGTTCGTCCACAAACCGCGCCGTGGCCCGGTTGGCCTCGCGCGTGAGTTCGCCCAGCAGCGGACCCAGCTGCTCGATGGACTGGATCAGCGCCTGGCGCGTGGCCCTTTGAGCCAGCTGCCCTTGCGGGTCGGCAAACACCGGATCGGCCTGGGTCACGAAAGCGTTCACCAGGCGGATGGCGTCCAGGTAGGCGGGAGTGGTGTTGAGCAGGTCGCTGCGCGGCATGTCGGTGACGAGTGCGATGCGGCTCACAAACACCTCGTAGCGTTCCACCAGGAAGTCGGGCGCGACGGTGCTGTCGGGGTCGAGCGAACCGTGCACCGCGTAGGCCAGGTGGCTGAGTTCGCGTTCGAGCTGGTACGCCTGCCACATGATCGAGTCGATCTGGTTGATCGCCACGTCCTGCATCAGGTTGAACTGTTTCCACTGGATGTAGCTCAGCGGCGTCAGGGTCACCAACAGGGCGGCGCCGATGGCGGTCAGCCAGTGGCTCATGCGCCAGCCACCAAAACCGGTGGGTCGGGTGTTCATTGAATGTCCAGGGCCTTGAGTTGCCAGATCGAGCGTTCGTAGTACACCGAGGAGCGCAGCACGGCCGCGTTGTCGAAGGGGTAGACCACGAACAGCGGTCCCTTGCTGCGCACGGGAATCGGCTTGTCGTCGATCAGGCGCGCCATGAGCACGCCGTGTTTGCCGATGTCTTCCATCGGAATGCTGATCTTGTAGTCGTTGATCGCCACGGCGCTCACCTGGGTGCCGCTGGCCTTGACCAGGGCCAGCACGTCCGACAGCAGCGGACCGGTGAATTTCACCGGCTTGTCGTACCAGGGCGTGCGGGTAGTGAAGCTGTGCTGCGGCAGTTTTTCGATCATGGCCATGTCGAACACGGCCAGATCGCCCTTGTTTTTTGCCTCGATTTTGCCGCTCACGCTCAGGATGACCCGGCCCTTGGGCGCATCCAGTGATTGGGCAAACGACAGGGGGGTGGTGGCGGCCAGGGCCAGCAGCAGGGTGAAAGCGCGACGGGGGTTCATGTTGGGACTCGTTGGACGGGGATCAGATGCGGTGGCGCACGCCGGCGGGTGCGCTGGCGAGGCGGTTGAGCACGGCGGAGGCAATTTGCGACAGCGGCAGGATCTCGTGGGCCGCACCGCACTGGATGGCCATGCGCGGCATGCCGAAGACCACGCAGCTGGCTTCGTCCTGCACGTAGTTGTAGCTGCCGGCGTCTTTCATTTCACGCATGGCCTGCGCGCCATCGGCACCCATACCGGTGAGCATGATGCCCAGCGCGTTGGGGCCCAGCACGCGGGCGGCCGACTTGAAGAGCACCTCCACCGAAGGACGGTGGCGGTTCACGGGTTCGGTGTCTTCGACCACGGCCACGTAGTTGGAGCCGCTGCGGTCGATGCGGAAGTGGTGGCCGCCGGGAGCGATGTAGGCGTGTCCCGGCAAGATGCGCTCGCCGTGGCGGGCTTCCTGCACGCGGATGCGGCACAGCGTGTTGAGCCGGTTGGCGAAGCTGGTGGTGAAGCCTGGTGGCATGTGCTGGGTGATCACGATCGCGGGCGCGTCGGCCGGCATGGGCATCAGCACTTCGCGGATGGCTTCAGTGCCGCCGGTGGATGCACCGATGCAGATGACCTTTTCGGTGGACACGCGCGGCAGCGCCGCGCGCGGCGTTTCGTGCGCGCTGCCCCCGGCGGGCGCCGCGCCAGCGGCCGTGGCAGGCGGCAGGCGCTTGACGTGGGCCGCCGCTGCGACGCGGATCTTGTCGACGATGTCGCCCGCGAGCTCCTGCAAACCGCTGCTCACGCCGATGCGGGGTTTGGCCACGAAATCCACCGCGCCCAGTTCGAGCGCGCGCAGGGTGGCCTCAGCCCCTTGCTCGGTGAGGGTGGAGACCATCACCACCGGCATGGGCCGCAGGCGCATCAGACGGGAGAGAAACTCCAGCCCGTCCATGCGCGGCATCTCCACATCCAGCGTGATCACGTCGGGATTGGTTTCGCGGATCATCTCGCGCGCGACCAGCGGATCGGCTGCAGCGCCCACGCAGGTCATGTCGGTCTGGCGGTTGATGATTTCGGTCAGCAGGCTGCGCACCAGCGCGGAATCGTCCACCACGACCACTTTGATCTTTGCCATGGTCCTCTCCTTGTCGTCTTGTTGATGCGTTCAGAACAGGTCGACGGAGCCACCCGACACCGCTTTCGCGACCACCGATGCGCTGCTCTTGCGTTCCTGGGTTTCCAGCGTCTCCGGGTGCGAATGCGCCAGCCGCTTGACCATGGCCTTGCCGGTGGCCGGGAAGTAGCACACCTTGCGCGGGTGGATGTCGAGCACGTCCTTCGAGATCACCGCGATGCGTTCGGTCTGCAGATAGTCCAGCACGAACTGCGTGTTGCGTTCACCCACGTTCATGGTGGTGAAGGTGTGCATCACCTGCCCACCGCCAAACACCTTGGCCTGCATGGTCTCGCGCCGGGCGCCGAGCTTCATCATCTCGTTGATCAGCAGTTCCATCGCGAACGAGCCATAGCGCCCGCCGGCGTCCGTGCCACCGTCGGGGAGCATGAAGTGGTTCATGCCGCCCACGCGAACCCGCGGGTCGTAGATGCAGGCGGCGATGCAGGAGCCCAGCACCGTCATCACCATCATGTCGTCGGCGGTCACAAAGTACTCGCCGGGCAGCACCTTCACCGCGTCCTGGTGGAAGTGGTGGTCGTGGTAGAAAAAGCTCGCCTCGCCCGCCTTGCCCTTGCGGGCCTTGAGCTGGTCGAGTCGGGAGGTGGGGGCCGCGATCATCTTGTCTTCTTCACAGACGTTCGTAGACCGTTTTGCCGCGCAGCGCGAACAGGCTGCGCGCATCGCTGAAGTTCTCGGCGTGGCCCACGAACAGCATGCCACCGGGCTTCATGGCGGCGTCGAAATAGATCATCACGTTGCGGCAGAACACCACGTCGAAGGGTTCGCGAAACGGCAGGTCCTGGATCAGGTTGACGGTCTGGAAACTCATGTGTTTCTGCAGCTCGGGCTTCACGCGCATGAAGCCTTCGTTGCTGCCCTTGCCGCGCATGAAGAAGCGCTGCATGCGTTCGGGGCTCAGGCCCTTGGTGCCGTCGGCCTTGTAGACGCCGCGTTGGGCGGTGGCCAGGACCTTGGTGTCGATGTCGCTGTTGACGATCTCGAACGAACCGCTGGTGCCCAGGCCTTCGTGGGCCGTCATCGCGATGGAGTAGGGCTCTTCGCCGGTGGAGGCGGCCGAGCACCAGATGCGCCAGTTCTGGGAACGTTTGGCGGCGAACATCTGCGCCAGGATCTCGAAGTGGTGCGACTCGCGGAAGAACGCCGTGAGGTTGGTGGTCAGCGCGTTGATGAACTCCTGCCACTCGGCGCCGTCGTGGTGTTCGAGCCAGTCCAGGTAGGTCTTGAAGCTGTCGTGACCGGTCTCGCGCAGACGGCGCGACACCCGGCTGTAGACCATAGCGTGCTTGCCGTCGTGCAGGCTGATGCCGGCCTTCTTGTAGATCAGTGCCTTGATGCGCGAAAAGTCGGCGTCGGACCAGACAAATTCGCGACCTTCGGCCAGTGGACCGTCTTCGGACGCGGGTGTCCTCGGAGGAGGAACCGACCGCGCGACGCGTTGGGGGGAAGGGGTCTGGTGCAGCATCGGGATTCCTGGCCGGTTGGGGGCGGGGGCGCGCTGGGCGCCGGGAAGAGACGGTGGTGTTCAGTGCCTGGAGCGGCGCACCAGGCTGGAGGTGTCGAGGATCAGCGCGACCTTGCCGTCGCCCAGGATGGTGGCACCCGACACGTTGGGCACCCGCCGGTAGTTCGACTCCAGGTTCTTGATCACCACCTGTTGCTGGCCGAGCAGTTCGTCGACCATGAGCGCCACACGCTGGCCGTCGGCTTCCACCACGACCATGATCGGGCTCGCGCCGCTGTGCTCGAAGCGCGGCACCTGGAACACGCGCTCCAGCTCGATCACCGGCATGTACTCGTCGCGCACTTTCACCACCTGCGCGCCTTGCGCCAGGGTGTTGATGTCGGTGGGCTTGATCTGGAAGGATTCGATCACGCTGGACAGCGGCAGGATGTAGACCTCGTCGCTCACGCGCACCGACATGCCGTCCATGATGGCCAGGGTCAGTGGCAGGCGCACCGAGACGCGCATGCCGTAGCCCTCGGCCGAATCGATCTCCACGGTGCCGTTGAGCGCGGTGATGTTCTTCTTGACCACGTCCATGCCCACGCCGCGGCCGGAGACGTCGGTGACCTGGTCGGCGGTGGAAAAGCCCGGTGCAAAGATCAGGCTCCAGACCTCGGTGTCGGTCATCGAGTCGGGTGCGTCGATGCCTTTTTCGCGCGCCTTGGTCAGGAGCTTCTCGCGCGAGAGACCCTTGCCGTCGTCGCGCACCTCGATCAGGATCGAGCCGCCTTCGTGCGTGGCCGAGAGCGTGATCGTGCCGTGCTCGGACTTGCCCCTGGCGCGGCGGTCTTCGGGCATCTCGATACCGTGGTCGCAGCTGTTGCGGATCAGGTGGGTCAGGGGATCGGTGATTTTTTCCACCAGGCCCTTGTCGAGCTCGGTGGACTCGCCCTGCGTGACCAGCTGCGGGAAGCGGTTGAACACCACCGACATCGGGATCATGCGGATCGACATCACCGCTTCCTGCAGGTCGCGGGTGTTGCGGTCGAGGTCGGCCAGGCCGGCCAGCAGCGGCTGGTTGGCGCCGTCGTCGAGTTCGCGGCTCTTCTGCGCCAGCATGGCCTGGGTGATGACGAGTTCGCCCACCAGGTTGATGAGCTGGTCGACCTTGCTCACCGACACGCGCAGCGTGCTCGATTCCATGGCGGCCGGTGCGGCGGCGCGGGCATCTGCCTTGGGCGCGGCGGGTTTGTCGGTGCCGTCGGGTGCGGTGATCGTGGCCTGCGTTGCCGCGGCGTTGGGTGCGGCGGGCACGCCGGGGGCACCGTCGAAGAAGCCGAAGTCCTGGCCATCGGCCGGCGTCGTGGCCGCCAGCACCGGCGCTGTTTCGGCGGGTGCTGCGCAGTCGACGATGCGAATTTCTTCCTTGCTCACGTGGAAAGTGAAGAGGTCCATCAGGTCGGCATCGGACGAGGTCGTGGTGGCGCGGTAGACGCGCTTGTTGGCCTGGTCGCAGGGCAGGGACTCGATGGTGCCCAGCCCGGGAATGTCGCGGAACAGCTCGGCCACACCGTCGGCTTGCGCCACGTTGTCCAGCGGCCCGATGTGAATCTCGAGTTCGCGACTGGCCTTGACCACCGGCTTGTTGATCACACGCGCGGGTGCGGTGGCTGGCGCCTCCACCACGGGCGCTGCCACCACCGGTGCGGGCACGGCAGCGGGCGCAACGGCTTCTTCGCCATTGGCCAGCGCGTAAATGCGGGCGACCAGGTCGCCGGTCGCGGGGGTGTCGTTACCGCGGCCCTGGTGGTGGGCGAGTTGCAGGCGCAGCGCGTCGCTGGATTCGAGCAGCACGTCCACCATGGCGGCGGTGGGGTGGAGTTCGTGGCGGCGCAGTTTGTCCAGCAGCGACTCCATCTGGTGCGTGAGCTCGGCGACGTCGGCAAAGCCGAAGGTGGCGGCACCGCCCTTGATCGAGTGCGCGCAACGGAAGATGGCGTTGAGCTCTTCGTCGTCGGCTTTCTCCACGTCCAGGTCAAAGAAGATTTGATAGAACTGGCTCAGGTCAATGTCGTTGGCCAGGCTTTGACCTTCGTTCATCATTTCACCCATGTGGGGTCTCCTTGGCTGCTGGTGAGCGGCGCGCGTTTATCGGATGACTTTTTGTATGACTTCGATCAACCGGCTGGGATCGAAGGGTTTGACCAGCCAGCCGGTGGCGCCTGCGCTGCGTCCGGCTTGCTTCATCTGGTCGCTGGACTCGGTGGTCAGGATCAGGATGGGCGTGGTCTTGAACTTGGGGTGCTCGCGCAGTTTGCGCGTGAGGCCCAGGCCGTCCAGGTTGGGCATGTTCTGGTCGGTCAGCACCAGGTCGATGCTGTGCATCTGCGCTTTTTCGAAAGCGTCCTGACCATCCACCGCTTCGACCACGTGGTAGCCCGCTCCGGTGAGGGTGAACGCCACCATTTTTCGCATGGAAGCCGAATCGTCGACGGCAAGAATGGATCGCATGGCTAACTCCGTGTTTCAGTCAAATA
>LNFM01008505.1_pt1 | contig 27054 bp, 24 predicted proteins | sample 596031 | NCBI WGS metagenome assembly LNFM01 (sample SAMN04254537, study PRJNA301005) | activated carbon metagenome | isolation source: dual media filters at the Ann Arbor, Michigan drinking water treatment plant | place: USA: Ann Arbor | reverse complement strand
ACGGCCGATTGGACGCGGAAATGAACCGACCCGCGCCTCGCATCACTTGCGGGAGCGGGGGATGGTGCGCGTGGTATCAATGGGACGCATGGCGTTGGGCACCAAGGAACGGATCTCTCGAACGCTCGTCGTCGCGACCCTCGCCCTGGCCCTCGGGCCTGCGGTGGCCTGCGGTGGAGGTGGCGGCGGCGGTGGTGGGGCCGAGGCGGCGGACACCACGGGCGGCGCGACCACGGGCGGCGCGACCACCGAGGGCTCGAGCTCCGGCGGCGCCGACACGGGCACGCCGGCCGATCCCATGGGGGTCTCGCGCGTCGGCCTGCGTCGGCTGACCCGCTACGAGTTCGACAACGTGGTGCGCGACCTGCTGCTCGACACCACGCGGCCGGCGTCGCAGCTGCTGCCCGAGGACGCCCGCACGCCGTTCGACAACGACTACACCCTGCAGATCGCGACGCAGCCCCTGGTCGATGGCATCGAGGTGCTGGCCGCGGGCGCGGCCGAGCGGCTGCTCGAGGACGCCGACAAGCGCGACACCGTCGTCGGTTGCACGCCCTCGGGCACGACCGACGAGGCGTGCATGCGCGAGTTCGTGGCGCGGTTCGGTCGGCTCGCGCTGCGTCGCGCGCTCGAGACCGAGGAGGTCGACGAGTACGTCGCGCTGGGCCTCGACTTCGCCGAGCGCGGCGAGGACTTCTACGTCGGCGTCGAGGTCATCGTCCGCGCGCTGCTGCAGGACGCCGAGTTCGTCTACCGTGTCGAGCTCGGCACGCCGGTCGACGGTGAGCCGGGTGTGTTCCAGCTCGGGGGCTACGAGCTCGCCTCGCGGCTGTCGTTCTTCCTGTGGGGCACGACGCCGGACTCGGCGCTGCTCGACGCGGCCGAGGCCGGCGAGCTCGATGGCCCCGACGGCGTGCGGCAGATCGCCGAGGGCATGCTCGCCGACGGGCGCGCGCGCGTCCACGTCGACCGCTTCCACTCGCTGTGGCTGGGCTACGCCGAGCTGCCGCACCCCGCGGCGCTCACCCAGGCGATGCGTACCGAGAGCGCGGCGCTCGTCGACCGCGTGGTGTTCGAGGACCAGTCGTCGTGGCTGGACCTGTTCACCGCCGACGAGACGTACATCGACGAGGTGCTCGCCGAGCAGTATGGCCTGCCGGCGCCCCAGGGCGGGGCGGCGTGGGTCGGCTACGGCGACACCGGGCGTATGGGCATCCTGTCCCACGGCGCGTTCCTGTCGGTGGCGTCCAACGTGGGCGACACCAGCCCGACCAAGCGCGGCATCTACATCCGCGAGCAGCTGATGTGCCAGCCGATCCCGCCGCCACCGCCCAACGTCGACGCCGACAATCCGCCCGGCGAGGGCAGCGGTGAGTGCAAGCAGGATCGCTACTCGGCCCACGCGCAGGGCTCCTGCGCCGCATGCCACGAGCAGATCGATCCGATCGGCTTCGGCCTCGAGAACTACGACAAGGCGGGCAAGTACCGCACCCACGACGACGACAACGCCGCGTGCGTCATCGAGGGCGAGGGCGCGATCGAGGGCATCGGCGACTTCGAGGGGCCCGCGGGTCTGGCCACGCTGCTGGTCGACAACGCGGTGCTCGAGGGCTGCGTCACCCAGCAGCTCTACCGCTTCGCCCTCGGGCGCGAGCTCGGCGACGAGGACCTCGCGCTCACCACCGCCGCCGGCGACGCCTTCGTCGAGGGCGGTCTCCGCTTCGACCAGCTGCTCGTCGAGGTCGTCGCTCACCCCTCGTTCGGCTTCCGCCGCGAGGAGGAGGTCTGAACATGCGCAGCGTACGACTCCCCCGCCGCACCTTCCTGCGTGGCCTCGGTGGCACCGCCGTCGCGCTCCCGCTGCTCGACGCGATGCTCGGCGATCACGGTGACGCGCTCGCCCACGGCGGCGCCATCCCGCTGCGCTACCTGCTGCTGTTCGGCGGCTTCGCCCTGGGCTGCGACTCGGGCCCGCTGCCGAACAACGTGGTCCCGGCGCAGACGGGCCCGGACTACCCGCTCGGGCCCGGCATCGCGCCGTTCGGCGACTACGACGACGTGCGTCAGCAGATCACCGTGATCTCGGGGCTGTCGATCCCGACCCAGACGGTGTTCGGTCAGCCGATCCCACCGGGTGGTCGCGGCATCAACTTCCACGCCCACACCAACCCGCTGTTCACGGGCACCTCCTCGCTGACGCCGGCCCCGGGCGAGTCGCACGACTACCGTGTGACGAACTGGAGTTCGGACCAGAAGGTCGCCGACGCGATCGGCACCGACACCAACTTCAAGTCGCTGCAGTACCGCGCGCAGGCGCTGCTCTACAACTCGGGCGTTGGCCCGTACAACCGCGACCTCATGTCGTGGCGGCTCGATCGGCCCGGCGATCCCGAGCCGCTGTACCCGGTCGCGAGCCCGCGGCAGGCCTACGACACCCTGTTCCTCGGCTTCGTGCCGGACGACCCGATCGAGGCCGCGAAGAAGGCCTTCGATCTCGAGAAGCGCAAGAGCGTGCTCGACGTCGTCGACCGGCGGATGGGCGGCATGGTCGACCGGCTCGGCGCGGCCGACAAGGCCAAGCTGCAGGAGCACTTCGACAAGATCCGCAACCTCGAGGATCTGCTCGACAACCTGCCGCCCGACCAGACCGGCGCGTGCACGCAGCTGCCCGATCCGGGCGAGGATCCGGCGCTCGGCGGGGCGTTCGGCGGCGACGATCCCAACGCCTACGACGTCAACGCCGGCTACAGCGGCGAAGCCACGCGCATCCGCGTGTTCTCCGACCTCCTGCACATGGCGCTGGTCTGCGATCTCACCCGCGTCGCGACGTTCATGCACACGATGATGCAGTCGTTCATGAACGTCGAGCCGTTCACCGGCCACCAGTTCGCGATGCACGACATGTCGCACAACGGCCAGACCGTGAACTACGACGACGTCATCGCGTGGCACATGGACCACTACGCGTACCTCGTCGCGAAGCTGCGCGACACGCCGGAGGGCGCGGGCACGCTGCTCGACAGCTGCGCGGTCGTCTACCTCACCGAGGCGGGCGGCGGCTACAGCTACGAGAACGGCTCGGCCTTCAGCGCGCACTCGACCGACAACATGGCGATGTTCATCGCCGGTGGTGCCGGCGGCCTGGTCCGTGGGCAGCACATCGTGGCGCCCAACGGGGCGAACCACCCGTCGAACGTGTTGATCTCGGCGATGCACGCCGTCGGCGTCGAGGAGGATCTCGGGGACGTCGAGGGGTATATTCCGGAGCTGTTCGCGTAGCAGGTTGGGAAGAACGCAGAGCGTTCTTTCCAACCTGCTCCGTGCCCGTGCCCGTGCCCGTGCCCGCCCGTGCCCGTGCCCCGGGCGGGGCGTCGGGTAACGGGTACGGATTACGGCCGGGTACGGGCACGGGCACGGGCACGGAGCGGGGTGTTCGGAAGAACGCTTTGCGTTCTTCCGCACCCCGCTAAATCCAGATCTCCGACTCCAACCCCGTCATCAACATCTGCGACGACCGAAACCCCTCGAGCACCTCGGGATCCCGCGCCGACACCAGCAGTCGATCCACCGCGTCGATCACCGCCCCCGCCTCGATCAGCTCGTGCGCCATCACGCCGCTGGTCGTGCCAGCCAGACCCGTGCACCCGTCCTGCATCGCGCAGTCGAGCAGCGCGGCGACCACGGCCGCGCGGTGGCGGGGCAGGGCCACGATCGACGCGACCTCGGACGGCATGCCCTGGCGCACGTAGTAGAGGAACCACCCGACCGGCTCGCCACCGGCGCGCGCGACGAACCAGCGGAAGCCGCCGCGCGACGGATAGTCGGCGAGGTAGTCGTACTGCCACTTCGCGAGCGGCGCGTCGTCGACGAGGATCGGCGAGTAGGCCTTCGCCAGGGCGAGGCGGGTCTCGAGCAGCGCCGCCGGCGTCATCGCGTCGAGCACGAGGTCGTCGGCCTTGGCGGGCAGCGGGCGCGGGTGCCTGCGGTCCCACGCCGTGGCGGCGCGCTGGACCACGCGGTCGAGTGGCGCGAGCGCCGGCCAGTATCGCTTCCACCGCAGCCGCTCGCGGACACGCTGCCTCGCGTCGTCGGTGCGCGCCAGGGGCAGCCGCCAGCAGTAGCCGTGGCCCGTGATGACGTGGCTGCGGAACACGACGTTGTTGGCCGCGCCCCGCGACACGCCGGCACCGGTCCGCATCTTCACGACCAGCTCCGTCGGCTTGTCGCACAAGGAGACGTCGTACGACTGACCGAGCCCCTCGCGGGTCAGCCACAGCGCGCTGTGCATGACCTCGGCGTGCGTCGGATCGACGACCATGCCGGTCGCGGCGACGCCGACGAGGGTGCGCTCGCCGAACCGCCAGCGCCGCGGGATCACGCCGAGGAAGCCGACCAGGCGACCATCGCTGCCCTCGTGCACCACCGAGCGCGCGGCCCCGGCGTCGGGGAACGGGCACTGCAGCAGGCACTCGTCGAGCTTGCGGCGGACCTCGGCCTCGGGGCGGAGCAGCGCGCCGGGGGCGATGGAGCGGTACAGCTCCACGACGCGCGGGAGGTCGCGCGGCTCGATCGGGCGCGCTCGCCCGGGGCGCTGTCCCCCGCTCACGGCATCGACTCCGGGCGCGCGCGTCTCCACGGCAGCGGAGGCATCCGCGCTCGCGCAGCGTCGAGGGCGAACCGTGCCCCGCTGCGGAACGTCAGCATCGGCGACGGCGTCGCCTCGGCGCCCCAGGAGGTCTTGAACCGCGCGAGGCCCTCGTTGCCGTCGTTGATCCCGCCGAGGTCGACGTGGGCGAGCCCGCGGGCCTCGGCGGTCTGCAGCGCGTACCAGTACAGCGCCACGTGGGGATTGACGTCCTTGACCGTGCGGTCGATCGCGCCTTGGAAGTAGTGCATCGAGGCGTGATCGTACATCAGCACACCGCCGCCGATGACACGGCCCTCGTGGAGCACCACCGCGAGCTCGCCACCGCGGCCGAACTCGTTGGCGACGACGTGGAAGAAGTGCCGCGGGAACGGCTCACCGACCCACGCGTTCTCCCGGAACGATCGCTCGTAGATCTCGACGTACGCCTCGACCTGCGCGGCATCGGGTCGGGCGACGACGGTGACGCCGGCCTTGTCGTTGCGGCGCACGTAGCGACGCATCGTCGAGCTGACGGAGCGCTCGAGGTGGGCCTCGGCGGTCCCGTCGAGCCGGATGACGTACGTCTCGTGGAGACCGACCTCGACGCCGCTCGTCAGGTGCTGCTGCGGCTCGATCCGCAGGCCCTGGACATGCCACGACGGCAGCCACCAGATGAAGTGGGTGATCCGCGGGGTGCACAGCGCCCGCATCCACAGGTCGAGCTCGGCCTGGCCGAGTCTCGCGCGCTCGATCGGCATGACGTCGTAGCCGGTCGGGACCACGCGCAGCTGCCAGCGACCGAAGCGATCGCGACGCCCGAGCACCGGGAGATGCTGCTCGAGATCGTCGACCACGAGCATCCGCAGCTGCCACTCGGGCTCGAGCTGGTGCGAGAGGCGCTGGAAGGCGGGGCAGCTGAACGCAGAGGCGCCGAGGCCCCCGGGGAAGGCGCTGCGCCACAGGGCGTCGTCGGGCGTCCGGATGTGAACGCGGGGACCAAGGAGCATGGGGCGTCGGGACCTTCGAGGGGGAGCGCGGGTCGGTCCTCACAGGAGCGCTGTTCCGGTGGTTAGCATGGATACACGCCGGGCCGAAAGCCGGGGCAGCGAGCGCAGAGCGCGCTTCTTGTCACGATGGCGCGGCGAAGGGGTCCAGGACCACCCCGCGGATCGGGTGTGCGGGCCGGCGCGGTTCAGTTGAGGTCGGCCTTGCTCACGCCGAGCAGCCCCTCGAGCTCCGAGCGCTGCGACAACCCGACGCGGCGACCGATCTCGCGACCGTCGCGGAAGACGACGAGCGTCGGCACGCTCGTGGCGTCGTACTGCTCGGCGAGCTCGGGGTTCTCGTCGATGTCCACCTTCACCACGCGGAAGCGGCCGGCCGCGCCGTGGGCGAGTCGGTCGAGGATCGGCGCCTGACGCTGGCACGGCCCGCACCACGTCGCGGTGAAGTCGACGAGGACCGGCAGGTCCGCGGCGAGCACGAGCTCGGCGAACTCCGCGTCACCGATGTGCCGGACCGGCTCGGTGTGGGCCATCCGCTCGCGATGGGCGGCGAACGCCGCGATGAACCCGGGGTCGCGGCGGAGATCGCCGAGATCGTCGTCCACCTCGAGCTTGTCGAGGTGATCGTAGTCGCGGGCGACCGCGCGCTCGACCTGGCGCAGCGCGTCCTCGTACCGGCCCACCGCGACGTACGCACACGCGGCGCCATGGAAGATGTACGGGTTCTCTTCGGCGTACTGCTGCGCGATGTCGGCGAGCGCCGCGGCGCGCCCGAAGTCGCCGAGCTGGTGGGCGAGGATGCACGCGTTGTTGTGCGCGTAGGTGAACGCCTCGCGATGGGGGCCCGCCTCGGGTTCGGGCAGATCGATCACGTACTCGAGCATCGCGAGCCGCAGCAGCGCGTCCTCGCAGCGCGCGGTCGCGTTGAAGATGTGCGCGGCGAGGTCTCCGCGGGCCGGGAGCATCGCGAGCACCCGCGGCAGCTCGTCCGGGACATGGGCCGCGATCGCGACCAGCAGCTCGGTCGTCTGCTCCTCGGGCCCCGCCTCGACCGCGGCGGCGTCGAGCAGCGACAGGGCCTCGCGCATGTGTCCCGCGGCGTGCTCGGCCACCAGCGCGATCGTGTGGGCGCGGATCTCCGGGGCGGCGCCCGCCGCCCGCTGCAACGCCTGCTCGACCCGACCGCTGCGGACCAGCGCGACCTGGGCGTACGGCGCCGCCTCTACGTTGCTCGGGTCGATCGCCGCGGCGCGATCGAAGCGCGCTGCCGCCCGCGCACCGTCGTCGGCGTCGTCCGGATCGAGATCGGTCCCCGCTTCGACGAACATCGTCGCGAGCTCGCGGCTCGACCACAACGTCTGGCTGGCGAGCCACGCGGCCGTGGCGGCCTCGTCGTCGAGCAGCGACCGCAGCGGATTGCCCGCGAGCACCGACGGCGGCCCCTCGAGCCCCATCGCCTCACCGTACTTCTGCTCCATCGTGGCCCCGGTGAACCGCGCGTGGGCGACGGGGACGATCTGGTGGATCGCCGCCGCGATCCACAGCAAGTGATGGACCATCTGCGCGACGGTGGCCGGCGGCGCGAACTCGTCGACCCACAGGATCGCCGCTCGCGCGACGGGGTCGAACGCGACCCCGGAATTGCGGAACGCCTGATCGTCCACGCGACGATCCACGTACGCCCCGATCCACACCTGCTGCAACGCCCGCAGCACCACGGCCTCACCGGGCCGCCCCGGCGCCGCGAGCTTCAACGCGATCCCGAAGTCGTCGCCGTCGAACTCCTCCAGGATCTCTGGAAACCCCTCGAGTTCGAACGGCACCTCGGCCACGCCCGGTGGCTCCCCGTACCGCCAGAAGGCCGCCTCCTGATCGTGCTCGGCGTGGTCATCGTGCTCGGCGTGGTCGACCCCCTCCGCCGCGATCGCGTCGATCGTCGTCCCCGTCGCGAAGAACCACGCCGCCTCCACCCCGCGCTCACCCAACCCCCGCAGCTGCTCGATCGCCGCCGCATGGGCCTCCTCGGTCCGGGGCACCCACGTGCCGGCGACGAAGCACGTGCCCGCCCTCGGATCCAGCGCGGCCATCACCTCCTCGAGCACGTTCGCGCTCGCGAGGTGCTCCGTGAGGGCCCGCACCGCGTCGACGCCGACCGGCGCGCCGAACCGGAGGATGCAGACGGCGTGGGCGAGGCGGCGCGGGAGCTCGTCGAAGTGGTGGAGTTGCACGCGCGTGACGCTATCGCACGGAGCGTGACGTCGGGCCAGCGGGCCCTCGTGCCCGATCTTGCGCAGGGCACACCTGGCCGCTAGCGTGGCCTGGCCGTGGCGTTCCGCCCAATTCCCCTGGCCCTCGGTTCGATCCTCGGCGCGTGCACGGAGGCTGCCTCCGGGGCGGGCGCGGGCACCACCGCCGAGGCGACGACGACGGCGGCATCGACATCGACATCGACATCGACGTCGTCGACCGGGACCACTGCGCCGAGCCGCGACACCGAGGGCGCCGAGCTCACCGGCGCGACCGAGAGCGCAGGCCCCCCAGGCGAGGTCGGCAAGGGCGAGGTCCGCTTCGTCGCGCTCGGCGACGCAGGTGAGGGCAATGACACGCAGGTCGCCGTGGGCCAGGCCATCGCGACCGTGTGCGGTGAGCGGGGCTGCGACTTCGCGCTGTACCTCGGCGACAACATCTACGACGTCGGCGTGACCTCGCCGATGGACGTGCAGTTCGACGAGAAGTTCGAGATCCCGTATGCGCCGCTCGACTTCCCGTTCTACGTCGCGCTGGGCAATCACGACTACGGATTGCTCGGCAACGACTGGGCCCGCGGCTCGTTCCAGATCGAGTACAGCGGCTACAGCGACAAGTGGACCCTGCCGAGCGCCTTCTACTCGTTCCAGCGCGAGAACGTGCACTTCGTGTCGCTCGACACCGCGCAGCTGTTCTGGGACCACGAGACCGACGCGCAGCGGCAGTTCCTCCTGCAGGACCTCGCGGGGCTGCAGGACACGTGGATCATCGTCTTCGGCCACCACCCGTACATCTCCAACGGCGAGCACGGCAACGCCGGCAACTACGAGGGCCTCGGCGGGATCATCGGCGGCGCCCCGCTGCAGGACTTCTTCGAGGAGGAGATCTGCGGTCGCGCGCACCTGTACCTGTGCGGCCACGATCACAACCGCCAGTGGTTGCTGTCGCAGTGCGGCACCGAGTTCCTGGTCTCGGGCGGCGGCGCCAAGCTCACCGAGTTCGTCCGCCGCGACGACAACCCGATGCACTGGGGCGACGATCAGACCGCGGGCTTCCTCTGGGTCGAGATCATCGACAACACGCTCACCGGCGTGTTCTACGACCGCGACGCCAACCCGCAGTACGAGCGGACGCTGACGTTGTAGACGCGTCATGCCGCTGCCTCGGCGCTTCTACGATCGCGACGTCGTCGCGGTGGCGCAGGACCTGCTCGGCGCGGTGATCCGCCGCGGCGCGGTCGCGCTGCGCATCACCGAGGTCGAGGCCTATCGCTGGCCCGGTGACACCGCGTGCCACGCCCGCGCCGGCCGGACGGCCCGCAACGCGGCGCTGTTCGGGCCCTGCGGCCACGCCTACGTGTACCTCTGCTACGGGCTGCACCACATGCTGAACCTCGTCACCGGCGGCGACGCCGAGGCCGCCGCGGTGCTCGTGCGCGCGTGCGAGCCGCTCGAAGGGCTCGCGACGATCCGTCGCCGGCGCGGCGGCAAGTCGGGCCCCGAGCTGCTGACCGGGCCCGGCAAGGTCGCCGCGGCCCTCGGTCTCGACCGGAGCATGGACGCCCACCCCGTGTATCGTCCCGGCGAGCTCGTCGTGGAGCGCGGCGATGCGCCGGCCTCGGTGTTGGTCGGTCCGCGCGTCGGCATCGACTTCGCCGAGCCCGCCCACCGCGTGCTGCCATGGCGCTTCGCCGCCGCGGGCACGGCGTGGGTCTCGCGGCCCATCGCCTCGCTCGTGCCGTTGACGTCGCTGCGCCGCGACGACCGCCCGTGATAGCGTGGCGCTCGCCATGGTTCACATCGCCCAGCGCCCCCGGCCACGGCGCAACCGCAAGTCCGAGGCCATCCGCAGCGCGTGTCGCGAGACCACGTGCACCGCCGCGAACTTCATCTATCCGCTGTTCATCCACGAGGCCGACGTCGACATACCGATCGCGTCGATGCCCGGGTGCGCGAGGCTGTCGCCAGCGGGCCTGCTCGCCGAGGTCGAGCGCGCCCGCGACGTCGGCGTGATGATGATCGCGCTGTTCCCCGCGGTGGCCGAGGCCCTCAAGGACCCCACCGGCCGCGAGTCGTTCAACCCCGACGGGCTCATCCCCCGCACGGTGAAGCGGCTCAAGGATCGCTGGCCCGACGTGATGCTGGTGACCGACGTCGCCCTCGATCCGTACTCGTCCGACGGCCACGACGGCATCGTCGCGCCCGACGGCCGCGTCCTCAACGACGAGACCGTCGCGGTGCTGTGCAAGCAGGCGGTCGCGCAGGCCCGCGCGGGCGCCGACATCATCGCGCCCAGCGACATGATGGACGGTCGGGTCGGGCGCATCCGCGATGCCCTCGACGCCGAGGGCTTCACCGAGGTGTCGATCCTCGCCTACACGGCGAAGTACGCCTCGGCGATGTACGGCCCGTTCCGCGACGCCCTCGACAGCGCGCCGCGCCACGGCGACAAGAAGACGTACCAGATGGATCCCGCCAACGCCCGCGAGGCCCTGCGCGAGCTGGCGCTCGACGAGGCCGAGGGCGCCGACATGGTGATGGTGAAGCCGGCGGGCGCCTACCTCGACATCATCGCCCGCGTACGCGACGCGACGTCGCTGCCCGTCGCGGCGTACCAGGTCAGCGGTGAGTACGCGATGCTCAAGGCCGCGGCGGAGCGCGGCTGGCTCGACGAGCGCCGCGCCGCGCTCGAGTCCCTGCTCGCGATCCGTCGCGCGGGGGCCGACGTGATCCTCACCTACTACGCGCGGCAGGCCGCGCAGTGGCTGCAGGGCTAGTCCGTGCGCTCCGTCGCCGCGGGGCTCGTCGTCCTCGTTGCCCTCGGCTGTCGGCCGCGCGGCGCCGTCGACGGGCCCGAGCGCGGCGTGGCGCCGCCGGTCGCGGCGCGCGAGCCGACCACCCTGACCCTGCACGGCCGGCGCTTCGTCGACGCGTACGCGTGGCTGCGCGACCGGGATGACCCGCGGACGCGCGCGTACCTCGATGCCGAGAACGCCTTCGCGGCCGCGGTGCTCCGACCGCTGACGCCGCTACACGACGCGATCGTGCACGAGATGCGGCGGCGCATCGTCGCGGACGAGGTGGACCCGCCGGTCGAGCACGGTCCGTTCGCGTACGTCACCCGGCGCGTCGCCGGGGGCGACTACTGGATCGCGGAGCGTCGGCCGAAGGCGGGCGGGCCGACGACCATCGTGCTCGACGCCAACCGCCGCGCGAAGGGCCACGCCTACTATGACGTCGGCGGCTACGACATCTCGCCGGACCACCGTCGGCTCGCCTGGGGCGAGGACACCCGCGGGGACGAGCACTACCGCGTCTTCGTGATCGACATCGAGACGGGCCGCGCGCTCGCGGAGTTCGGCGGCGACAACGGGCCGTCGATGACGTGGGCGGGCGACTCGGAGACGCTCTGGACCACGCGCCTCGACGCGACCAACCGCGAGCACCAGCTCTGGCGGCAGCGCATCGGCGACGACGCGCCGCCGGTGCTCTCGTACCAAGAGGATGACCCGCGGTTCTCGGTAGCGATCGGGCGCTCGCGCGACGAACGGTGGTTGCAGCTGGCGATCAGCAGCGGCGTGACCTCGGAGGTGCGCATGATGGATGCGGCGCGCCCGACCGATCCGTGGCGCGCGGTCGAACCGCGGCGCGCGGGGGTCGAGGTCGAGCTCGCGCACCACGGCGAGCGGCTGTTCCTGCGCACCAACGACGCCCCGAGTTCGCGGTGCGCGAGGCGAGGCTCGACCCGACGAGCCCCACCGGCCACACGCCGTGGGTGCCCTTCGCCGCGCCGGCGCCGGGCGAGAGCTTCACCTCCATCGACACGTTCGCGGGGCACCTCGTCGTCAGCGGGCGGGCCCGCGGCCTGCCGCAGGTCTGGATCCATCCCCTGGACGGTCGACCCGCCCACGCGATCGCCTGGCCCGATGCGGCCTGGAGCGTCTCGCTCGACGACAACCCCGAGTTCGACACCGCGTCGCTGCGCGTCTCGTACAGCTCGCCGACCACCCCGGACTCCACGCTGTCGTACGGCATGGAGACGCGCGAGACGACGGTGCTCCATCGCGAGGCGGTGCCCGACTTCGATCCCGCGCGCCTGCAGCTCGAGCGCCTCGAGGCCATCGCCGACGACGGCACGGCGATCCCCATCACGCTCGTGCGTCGGCGCGACGCCCCGCGGCCCGGACCCCTGGTGTTGCTGGGCTACGGCGCGTACGGCTCGAGCTGGGACCCCGAGTTCGTCCGCGGCGATCTGCCGCTGCTCGATCGCGGCGTCGCGATCGCGATCGCCCACGTGCGCGGCGGCGGCGAGCTCGGTCGCGCGTGGCACGACGCGGGCAAGCTCGCCGCGAAGCCCAACACGTTCGGCGATTTCATCCGGGCCGCGGAGTTCCTCGTGCAGCGCGGCGACACCTCGGCGGAACGCCTGGCGATCCAGGGCGGCAGCGCCGGGGGGTTGCTCGTCGGCGCCGTGGTCAACGCGCGACCCGAGCTGTTCGCCGCCGCCGTCGCCGAGGTCCCGTTCGTCGACGTGGTCAACACCATGCGCGACGCGAGCCTGCCGCTGACCGCCGCCGAGTGGGAGGAGTGGGGGAACCCGGAGGTCGCCGAACAGCTCGCGGTGATGGCGGGCTACTCGCCGTACGACAACGTCGGTCCGCGGCCATACCCGTCGATGCTCGTCACCGCGGGGTTCAACGATCCGCGGGTCGGGTACTGGGAGCCCGCGAAGTGGGTCGCGCGCATGCGGGCCGAGGGCCGCGGCCGGGGTCCCCTGCTGTTGCGCACCGAGATGGGCGCGGGGCACTCGGGCGCCACAGGGCGCTATGGCGCGCTCGACGACCAGGCGTGGGTCCACGCGTTCGTACTGCACGCCCTGGGCATCGATCGCTGAGCGCAGATCGATCTGCGTTTCAGGCGACCCTGCGCTCGAGCACGACCGGCGCGTGACTCTGCCACGGCGCGGGCGCGCGGCTCCTCAGGGGACGGGGACCTCGAACACCCCCGGGATGCGGACCAGCTTCGCGAGCACCGTGCCGTCTGGCTTCACCCGCAGGTAGAACTCCTGGCCGTTCGACTCGACCTCGATCGTCAGCTCGTCCATGTTCGGGCCGCGCTTGGTCTCGGCCTCGAGCACCTTGCCCTGGGGGAACAGCTCGGTGACCTTCGCGGCGACGGCGGCCGGGAGCTGGTCGGCCGCGATCTGGCACTCCTCGTAGAGGTCGGTGCCGTCGGCCTTGACCGCGAGCTCGCAGACGCCGCCCTCGGCGGTCTTGACCTCGACCTCGTGGACGCGGCCGTGCTCGGCGTACAGCTCGGTCTCGAAGCGGTGCACGGTCGAGCCGGGCCACTTCGCGAGGGCCTTGGCCTTCGCGGCCTCGGGGATCGCAGCGGCGTCGCCGTGGTAGAGCGACTGCTTCTGGATCGCGCCGCTGGCGTCGATGCGTAGCTTGAACTTGGTGGCGACCCCGGGCTTCGCGGCGATGCTCGCGAGCTCGGCGTCGATGCCCGTCGCGCCCGCCGGCGTCGCAGCGGTATCGACGGGCGTCGTGGTCGGCTTCTCGTGGTGGCAGCCGAGCGAGAGCGGCAACCCCAACGCGACCGCGAGCGCAGGCGAGAGGATGGAGGCGGACAGGGCGGGCAGGCGCGTCATGGGCGGGATGCTGGCCCCGGCAGGTCGGCCCCGTCAACGCCGCGCGAAGCCGTCGGTTGCGCGGCGCAGCGCCGCCGAGATCGCGGGTTCGTTCGCCGAGTGCCCGGCGCCCTCGGCCACGATGAGCTCGGCCTCGGGCCAGGCGCGGTGGAGCCGCCAGGCGTTGCGCATCGGGCAGATGGTGTCGTAGCGGCCGTGCACGATCACCGCGGGGATGTGCCGGATCGCGTCGAGCCCCTCGAGCAGCTGGGTGTCGCGCTCGAGGAAGCCGCGATGGACGAAGTAGTGGCACTCGATCCGCGCGAACGCCATCGTGAACGCGACATCGCTGCAGTGCGCGACGAGATCGGGATCCTGGCGCAGCGTCGCGACGCTGCACTCCCAGGTGCTCCACGCCCGCGCGGCCTCCTCGCGCGCGCGCCGGTCGTCGCCGACGAGTCGCCGGTGGTACGCCGCGATGAGGTCGTGGCGCTCGTCGGGAGGGATCGCGCCTTCGAACGCCGCCCATGCGTCGGGGAACAGCACGCGCGTGCCGGTGCGGTAGAACCACGCCATCTCGTCGTCGGCGAACGTGAAGATCCCGCGCAGGATCATCTCGGTCACCCGCGTGGGGTGGGTCTGGGCGTAGGCGAGGGCGAGCGTGCTGCCCCACGAGCCGCCGAACACCTGCCAGCGTTCGATGCCGAGGTGGACGCGCAGCCGCTCGATGTCGGCGACGAGGTCCCATGTGGTGTTGTCGACCAGCGACGCGTGGGGGATGCTCCGGCCGCACCCACGCTGATCGAACAGGATGATCCGGTATCGGGCGGGGTCGAAGAAACACCGCTGCCGCGGCTCGGTGCCCCCACCGGGGCCGCCGTGGAGGAACACCACGGGCTTGCCCTGGGGATTGCCGGAGACCTCGTAGTAGATCGAGTGCAGCCCGGAGACCGCGAGCATGCCGGTGTGGAAGGGCTCGATGTCGGGGTAGAGGACGGCGCGAGCTTCCACGGCGGTCGAACGTCGCCCACAACCCTCTGGGGCGTCCAGCGTTTTCGTGGACGTCGCGCTGCGAGCGGGGCGATTGCCCCACGGGTTCGTCGGGCTGCGTGCATGAGTTCCTGATGCGTCACGCGTCTCCGGTGTCCAGCGCCGCGCTCGCGCGCGGGTTCGTCCTCGTCGTCGCGCTCGTCGCCCCTGCGTGCGCGGGGCCTACGGAGGACGCGGCGGCCGAGTCCGGCGGAACCACCGCGGCTGGCGTCGAGACGGGCAGCGCGCCCAGCACGACGACTCCGGGCGACGCGTCCGCGGCCGAGGCGTCCGCGTCGACAGCGTCGACGGCCGAGACCTCGACCTCCGGTACGGGCGACGAGCCCTCGGACGACGATGGGCCCGGTCACGATCTACCGCCGCACACGGTGAGCCCCTGCGACGGGCTCGCCGCACCGAGTACGTGGGAGGACATCACGCCGCCGCTCGTCGAGCTGCCCGACGCAGCGCCTTGCGCCTATGGCGGTGCCTTCGCCATGAACCCGCAGGATCCGTCGACGGTGTGGCTCGGCACCTGCAACCAAGGGGTGTGGAAGACCAGCGATTGCGGGGCCAGCTGGACGCACGTCGACACCGGCACCAACGGCGACGTCCTCGACGCCGGACGGCAGTGGACGTTCGCGATCGATCCCAGCGATCCCGACGTGCTCTACACCAACAGCGGCTACGGCGTGTTCTCGAACGGCGCGCTGAAATCCGTGGACGGCGGCGTGAACTGGTCGGTGATCTGGCCGCCCGCGCAGCCCGAGCTGCAGGGCGTCGTGCAGTACGACTTCGTCGCGTCGGTGGTGATGGATCCCGACGACCCCGAGCACCTGCTGCTCACCTTCCACGCCGAGTGCGGGGCCGGACACTCCGAGGCTTGCTTTGGTCGCAGCTTCGATGGCGGCGAGACGTGGATGCTCGTGGACGGCGAGCCGCAGTGGGTCGGCGGCGAGGGGCAGTTCGTCTACTTCCTCGACGGGCGCGAGACGTGGCTGTGGGGCTCGCAGTCCAACGGCCTGTGGCGCACCGACGACGCGGGCGCGACCTGGACCGCGGTGACCGACGACCAGGCGCAGGGCCATGGGGCCGGGCAGATGTACCGAGCCGTGGACGGGACGTTCTATCTGCCGGTGCTCGCGGGGATCCTGCGCAGCCCGGATGGCATCACGTGGACGGCGGTGCCGGACAGCGGGAGCATCATGTCCGGCCTGACCGGCAACGGCGTCACGATGTGGGCGAGTCGCGGCTTCCCGTGGGATCCGAGCGACGATCTGTACGAGCCGTTCTGGACCTCCGCCGAGGACGACGGCCTGACGTGGACGCAGTTCGCATCGCCGATGCTGTCGAACGGTGGCCAGCTCGCCTACGACGCCGATCACCACCTGCTGTACTCGTCGAATGGTGGCGAGGGTCTGTGGCGCGTCGTCGTCGAGTGAGCTGCGGCGCAGACACGCAGCTTCGGGGTGGGCGCGTCCACGGTGACCTCCATCCGATGAACGCAGCGTGGTCGCTGCTACGAACTCTCCTGGACCGGGCCTGGACCGGGCCCATCGCGCTTCCGCTACGCTGGATCACCATGAAGCTCCCCGCTGCCTGCATTGCCCTGTCGTCGCTCCTGCTCCCGTCGCTCGCGTCGGCCCACGTCGCGATGACCGACCCCGTGCCGCGCAGCGGCGACAACGGGCTCACGGTCGGGCCGTGCGGCGGCATCCCGGCGGGCGCGCCGGCGGCGTTCACGGCCGGCGAGACCATCACGGTGTCGTGGGCCGTCGGGCAGCCCCACGGCGGCTCGCTGACGATCGACTTCGCGGCCGCGGACGACACGGGCTTCCGGCAGTACGTGCTCGCCACCGACGTCTCGGACGCCGAGGGCATGCCGACGTCGATCGACGTCCAGCTCCCCGACATCGACTGCGAGGCGTGTACGCTGCGACTGACGCAGATCAACCCCAACGACGACGAGTACTACTCGTGCGCCGACATCGCGCTGTCGGGGGCGAGCGGCGGCTCGACCGGTGGCGGTGACGGCACCGCGGGCGGCGACGAGTCGACCAGCGGCCCGGGCGAGAGCACGGGCGGCGGCGACTCGAGCACCGGCGAGCCGGATCCGGGGAGCACCTCCGACGACTCCGCGAGCGCGAGCGCGACGGCGTCCGCGACCGACGCGAGCGCGACGGTCGGCGGCGGCTCGGGCGACGGCACCGCGGGCGGTGGCGATGGCAGCGGCCCGACCGACGACGACGACGGCGGCGGCTGCAGCTGCACGAGCGATCGCGGCGCGAACGGTGTCGTGGGTCTGCTCGTGCTCGGCTTCGGGCTGCTCGTGCGTCGGCGTCGCTAACGCGAACGGAACGCGTCGGTCGCCTCGACCAACGCGTGCACGATGCCGGGCTCGTAGGCCGAGTGCCCGGCGTCGGGGACGATGTCGAGCTTGGCCTCGGGCCAGGCCCGGTGGAGATCCCACGCGGACATCATCGGGCAGACGACGTCGTAGCGGCCCTGCACGATGACGCCGGGGATGCCGCGGATCTTCTCCACGTCGCGCAGCAGCTGATCCTCGTGATCGAGGAAGCCGCCGTTCACGAAGTAGTGGCACTCGATCCGCGCGAAGGCGATCGCGAAGACGTCCTCGCCGGCGTGCGCGATGAAATCGTCGCTGGGGTACAGAAAGCTCGTGCTCGCCTCCCACACGCTCCACGCCTTGGCGGCCGCGAGCTGCACCGCGGGATCGGGCGAGGTCAGGCGCCGGTGGTACGCGGACACCAGATCGCCGCGCTCGTCCCTCGGGATCGCGGCGAGGTACTTCTCCCACGCGTCGGGGAACAGGGCGCTGGCGCCCTCCTGGTAGAACCAATCGAGCTCGGCCTTGCGCAGCATGAAGATGCCGCGCAGCACCAGCTCGCTCGTGCGATCGGGGTGACGCTGCGCGTAGGCCAGCCCGAGCGTGCTGCCCCACGAGCCGCCGAAGACCTGCCACTTCGCGATGCCGAGGTGCTCGCGCAGGGCCTCCATGTCCGCGACCAGGTGCCACGTCGTGTTGTCGACGAGCGAGGCGTGGGGCGTGCTCTTGCCGCAGCCGCGCTGATCGAACAGCACGATCCGGTAGACCGCAGGATCGAAGAATCGCCGCTGCTTGGGGTCGGTGCCGCCGCCGGGCCCACCGTGGACGAACACCACCGGCTTGCCCTTGGGGTTGCCGGACTGCTCGTAGTAGATCGTGTGCAGGTCCGACACCGGCAGCATGCCGCGGTCGAAGGGCTCGATGTCGGGGTAGAAACCGCGGCGCGCAGTCATGGCCGCGAGAGCTTCGCAAAGGCGGTGGAAACCATCCACCGGCCTGCGCGAGGTCGCTGCGGCGTCAGTCGGGCCCGGGGGCGCCGCGCAGCTCGGCCGGGGCCTGGACCAGCTCGATGAGCACGCCGCAGCCGCCCTGCGGCGCATCGCCGCCGCCCTTGGGGTGGATGAAGCAGACGTCGTGGCCGGCCGCGCCGCGACGGATCCCGCCGGGCGTGAAGCGGACCCCGCGGGCGGAGAGCCACGCGACGGCCGCGGGCAGGTCGTCGATCCACAGGCCGATGTGGTTGAGCGGCGGCTCGTGCACCCGCGGCTTGCCCTCGGGATCGATGGGCATCATCAGGTCGATCTCGACCCGCGCGGCGCCCTCGCCGACGACGAGGATGTCCTCGTCGACGTTCTCGCGCTCGCTGCGGAACGCGCCGGTCGGGCGCACGCCGAGGAGGTCGACCCACAGTCGTCGCAGCTCGGACTTGTCGGGGGCGCCCACTGCGATCTGCTGCACACCGAGCACGCGGAAGGGGCGGAGGTCGTCCATGGCGTTGGCGACCGAGCGTGACATCGGCCGGCGCATCCCGTCAAACCGCGGCCGACGACTGGCGAGAGCGCGGGTCGTGCGGCAAACTGGGAGCATGTTCGGCGTCTGGGTCTGGGGCCTGCTGATCGTCTCGCTCGTCGTGGGCGGGGTCGTCGCGATGCTCTTGACGATGGGGGCGATCGGTCGCGCGACCGACGAGCTCGTCCACGATCGCCTGTCGGTGCGCTTCTGGGCCCTGCTCGCGGTTCTCGGGCTCGTGGTCGCCGCGGCGTTCGCGGTGCCGATCGCCGCGAACGGCTGGGCGTACACGTCGGCCGGGCAGGTGATGGCGGCGCTCATCAGCCTGCCGCCGGCGTTCGTCACCTTGGTCGGACTGCGCAACGCGGGGATCCTCTCGCTCGCGTCACGCCGCCGCCGCGCGGCCCTGGCCAGCGGCCAGCGCGTCGATGCCCGGGTGGTCGAGCGCAGCCGCCGGCTGTTCGCCAACGACATCATGTCGGTCGTGGTCGAGGCCGACCTCCCGATCGGCGGCCCGTCGCCCGAGCTCGCCTACCGCGAGCGGGATTCGGCGCGCACGCGGGTGCATCGGTTCGTCGAGACCTGCCCCACCGACCACTGGGCGCGGCTCGAGCCCGGCACGCACGTGACGCTGTGCTACGTGCCCGACGCGGCGCGGTGCTACGCGATCGAGCTGTTCCCGCGGGCGATCACGCCGCGCGCGTGAAGCCCCGCGTCACGTCCCGTCGAGGTTCGCGTGCATGCGCGCGAGCACAGGCGCCTCGGCGATGACGCGGGCCTCGTGGACCGCGAGCTCGTCGAGGCGTGCGTCCACGGCGGCGCGATCGCCCAGCGTCCGCGCGAGCTCGACGTAGGCGCCGTGGTGTCGGGCCTCGCAGGCGAGCAGGTCGTCGTAGAGCGCGACGAGGTCGTCGTCGACCGCGGGGTGGTGCTGCGACCGCGCGACCACCAGCGCGCGGTGGAGGATCTGCATGCGATCGCAGCTGCGGGCCTCGATCAGCGCGCAGCACAGCAGGGTGTCGATCGCCCGCGCCGGCTCGTGCGTGCGGCAGGCCGAGAGCAGGGCCGCCGCGTACGGAGAGGGCGGCAGCCGGCCGAACTCGCCGCCTCGGGCGCGCAGCAGCACGACCACGCGCTCGAAGTGCTCGAGCTCCTCGCGGGCGAGCGCCGCGAGCGGCAGCGCGAGGCCCGGGTGATCGGGGTAGCGGAACACCAGGCCGATCGCGGTCGAGGCCGCCTTCTTCTCGCAGTGCGCGTGGTCGTGGAGGATCTCGGGCAGGTGCGCGAGCGCGGCGGTGCCCCAGGCGAGATCGGTCCGCGCGTGGAGGTGGAGCATCGGCGGTGGAGCATAGATCATCCGCGCCGACGCGATCGCGGTATGCTCCCGGCGTGCGACCCCGTGCGCTCGGACGGTGCGGCACCGCGCTGGTGTGGCTGCTGCCGTGCGGATGCTGGCAGCCGACCGGGCGCATCGACTACGTGGTGCCGCAGCCGTCGCGCGCGCCGCCCCCGGTGGCGGGGATCCTCTCGGCCCACTTCTCGCGCGATGCCCAGCGCGATCGCAGCGGCTCCGACGCGATCGTCGTGGTGTTCGATCGCGAGCTCGACCCCAGCAGCCTGGTCGGTCGGGCGTTCATGGTCGTGCTCGGCGACGGCTCGCGCGTGCGCGCCGACGCGGCGGTGTTCGGGCCGGCGAGCGAGGCCGACGAGAACCGCACGGTGACGCTGTGGGGTGAGTTCGGCGCGCCCGAGGGACCCGCGCCGACGGACGTCGTCGTCATCGATCGGATCTGGGACGAGGCCGGTGGGCCGCTGCTCGGCGCGTCGGGCAAGGTCGCGGCGTACGCCGACGGGCCGCGGCTGGTCGCCGTGCACGGCCGCGGTGCGCCGACCCCGGGCACCTGCGCGGAGGCGGCCCAGGTCGTGCGCACGTACTGGAGCGACGACGTCGACGACGTCGGTGAGGACGATCTGCCGCGCATCGACGTCGAGCTCGCCGACGGTCGCACCGTGCATCCCGGGTCGTTCGACGACACCGCCGCGAACGGCACCGACGTCGCCGACGACAACGTGCTCGACCTCTGCCTGGCGGAGGCGGTCGAGGCCCGGGTGCTGCGCATCGACGCCGGGGTGTTCGCCGGCCCGGCCGGGCAGCGCACGGCGACGGGCCTCGCGACGATCGAGGCGGCGCCGGAGCGCTAACCCGCGCCGAGCAGCACGCTGCGATCTGCGAGGTCGGCGAAGAGCGTCGCCGCCTTGGCGAGCTTGTCGTCGTCGAGGGGCTCGCCGAGCTCCGCCGCGGCGCGCAGCAGGCCGTCCTTCACGGCGAGGCCGCCCACGAGCAGCGCGTCGAGCACTCCGGCGGCCCACGGGGTGAGGTCGAGGTAGCGGACCTTCGCCTCGGCGTCGCGGTACACGAGCAGGTGGGTCGAGCCCTCCGGCGGCTCGCTGCGATCCTCGGTCGCGTACGACAGCTTGTGGACCGCCCAGCCGTAGTGCATCAGGCGCGCGGTGCCGTCGAAGCGCAGCGGGGCGTCGAGGGCGATCGCGGCGCCCGTCGGCGCCTCGCCGCCGGCGGGATCGTTGCGGACCTCGCCCTCGAGCAGCTCGTGCCGCGCGAGGTCGACGAGGAAGCGCGGCACGTCCGGGTCGGTGGCCCAGCGTGGGGCGACCCACGCCACGAACTCCCCCGGGACCTCGCGCAGGTATGGGCTGTGCGACGCGTGGTCCTGCATGAACGCCGCGAAGTCGGCGACGAACTCGTCCTTGCCGCGTCGCGCTGCGGCGCGCGGGATGAACTCACGGGTCGCCGCGCGCAGCCGGTTGTGGACGAGGGTCCGGTAGATGAGGAAGCGCCGCGCGCCCCGGCCGAGCAGCGCCGCGGCGTCGGGGCCGTGGACGCCGAAGCGCGCGAGGAAGGCCTCGGCGTCGCGCATGACGTCGCCTTCGGCGTCCGTCCGCCGGATCGCGGCGGCCAGCGCTCGCATCGTCGGGTCGCCCTCGGGGAGCTCAGGAGCCATGGCGCGCCACCTCCTGCCGCGACTGCCAGCGCGCGACCGCGGCCTGGTACACCCCGTCGATCCGCGCGACCTCTTCGAGCAGCGTCGGCAAGGGCGGGATGTCCGAGTCGCGCTCGAGCACGACCGGCTTGGGCCCGGTGCGCTCGATGACCCACGCGAGCATGTCGTAGACCTCCTCGCGGACCTCGTTGCCGTGGGTGTCGACGATGAGATCGTCTTCCCAGCGATCGTGGCCGGCGATGTGGAGCTGGACCACGCGCTCGAGCGGCACCTTGCGCAGCCAGTCGTAGGGATCGAACCCGTGGTTGCTCGCGTTGACGAAGATGTTGTTCACGTCGAGCATCAGCTGGCAGTCGGCGCGCTCGAGCACCTCGACGACGAAGTCGGGCTCGTCCTTCTGCGGGGCGCCGAGCTGCAGGTACCAGCTGACGTTCTCGACCGCCATCGGCCGGCCGATGCGGTCCTGCGCCTGGCGGACGCGGTCGGCGATGCGGGTCGCGGACGCGGTGGTGAACGGGACCGGCAGCAGATCGTGGAGCAGCACCCCGTCGATGCCGCTCCAGCACAGGTGGTCGGAGTGCCACGGCGTGCCGACGCGATCGAGGAAGGGGCGCAGCTCGGCGAAGTACGCGTCGTCGAGGGGATCGGGGCTGCCGAGCGACATCATCAGGCCGTGGCTGATGATCGGGAAGCGCTCGGCGATCGCCGCGAGCCGTCGCGGCGCCTTGCCGCCGCGGTGCATGTAGTTCTCGGGGGCGACCTCGAGGAACGCGATCTTGCCGTCGGCCTCGCCTCGCTCGACACGCTCGATGAACGCCGCCCGAAGGCCGAGCCCCACACCCGTGATGTCCACGCTCATCGACGCCTCCTCTTGGTCTGCCACGGCCTGCGCCTGCGGATCGTCCGGTCGAAAACGAACGAACCCGCGGGAGCACAGGCCGCCGCGGGTCGTTGGTCACACGCTCGTCACGCGGACTCGGGGGAGTCCGAGTGCCGCGGCGAGGTCACTGGGGCTTCTCGCCGCAGGCGCCCTCGGCCTTCTTCTCGCCGCAGGAACCCTCGGTCTTGCCCTCGCCGCAGGAGCCCTCGGTCTTGCCCTCGCCGCAGGAGCCCTCGGCCTTCTTCTCGCCGCAGGAGCCCTCGGCTGCCGGCGCCGCAGCGTCGCCGCCGGGGGTCTCGGTCGCGGGGGCGTCCTTCTCACAGCCGGTCACCATGAGCGAGCCCGAGCCGAGGAGTGCGAGGGTGGCGGCGATTTCCTTGATGTTCAACATTGGTGTGTCTCCTGGAGTCCGTGGAATCCGTTTGAGGTCGGTCGTGCAATCGGTTGATCGCGCCTGACGTTACGCCGAACTCGGGGTTTGGGATCGGCGCGGAGCTTCGCTTGCCCCGGGGCAAATTCCTATACTGAACACGGATGCAGTGCGAGGTCGACGGCGCCTCGCAGGCCGCCGTAGGATGTCCGCGGTGTCGACCCAGGCTGCCCCGACGAGCCGGGTCGCGCTCGGTGTGCTCGCAGCACTGACCGCGATCAACTTCGTCAACTACATCGATCGCTACGTCGTCAGCGCCATCGCCGAGCAGATCCGCGTCGAGTTCGACCTCGGCGACGACGTCACCGGTCTGCTCGGCTCGACGTTCATGATCGTCTACACGGTCGTCGCGCCGCTGTCGGGGTGGTTGGGCGACCGCATCCGCCGCGGCCGCGTCGTCGCGGTCTCGGTCGGCGTGTGGAGCCTGGCGACGCTCGCGAGCGGATCCGTCGACAGTGTCGAGGGCCTACTCCTGTGCCGCGCGCTCGTCGGCGTCGGCGAGGCCGGCTACGCCACGGTGGCGCCGTCGATCATCGCCGACCTGTTCGCGCCGGCCGAGCGGGGCCGCAAGCTGTCCTGGTTCTACCTGGCGACGCCTGTCGGCAGCGCGTTGGGGTACCTCCTCGGCGGTTGGGTCGGCGAGGCCGCCGGCTGGCGCGCGGCGTTCTTCGTCGCGGGCTCGCCCGGCATCGCCCTCGCCCTCGTGGCCTGGTGGATGCACGAGCCCCGCCGCGGCGCCCACGACACCGAGGCCGTGACCGCGCCGGTGCGCATGGCGGTGGCGTGGCGAACCATGATCGCATCGTACGAGTGGCGGGTGACCACGATCGGCATGACGCTGATGACGTTCGCGATCGGTGGCATCGCGTTCTGGATGCCGACGTTCCTGCAGCGGCGCTTCGAGCTCGGCGCTGGCGCGGCGAACACCCTGTTCGGCGGCGTCACGGTGGTCGCGGGGCTGCTCGGCACCCTCATCGGCGGCTCGCTCGGCGATCGGGCGATGCGCCGCGATCGCGGGGGGTACTTCCGCGTCAGCGGCTGGGGCCTCCTGCTCGGCGCGCCGTTCGTGCTGGTCATGCCGCTGGTCCCGGGGCTCGGCGCGGCGCTGGCCTGCGCGTTCGTGGCGGAGTTCCTGCTGTTCCTCAACACCGGGCCGCTCAACGCAGCGCTGGTGGGCGCGGTACCACCGTCGATGCGCGCGATCGCGTTCGCGGCGAACGTGTTCTGCATCCACGCGCTCGGCGATGCGGGCTCGCCGTACCTCATCGGCCTCGTCAGCGAGGCGAGCGCGCTCGCATGGGCGATCGCGGGCTGTGCGATCCCCATCGCCATCGGCGGAGCCGTGCTCGCGGTCGCGGCGCGGCGGCTGCGGGACGGTGCGCCGGGGCCGGCCTGACGCGGCCGGGCCGCCTTCTCCCGGCGCTGACATCGGTGCAAGATCACCGAGGGCCAACGTGAGCTCCGAGACCCACGACGACTCCGATCCCGGGGATGTGCTCGAGACCCGCCGCGTCGACACGGCGGGGGCGGTGCGCGACTCCGGGCGGATCTTCACGACCCACCGCACCGGCGAGACCCTCGGTCGGTACGTGCTGCTCCGCCCCGTCGGCGCTGGCGGCATGAGCGTGGTGTGGTTGGCCTTCGATCCCGAGCTCGATCGCCAGGTCGCGCTCAAGCTCATGCACGAGACCTCGCGTGGCGCGGCGACGAACGCCCAGAGATTGCTGCGCGAGGCCCAGGCCCTCGCCCGCCTGTCGCATGCCAACGTCGTGCATGTCTACGACGTCGGCATCGTGGGCGGCGAGGTCTACCTGGCCATGGAGCTCGTCGATGGCGTGACGTTCAAGGAGTGGCTCGCCGCGGCGCCGCGCTCGGTGGACGACATCTTGACCACGCTCGGGCGCGCGGGGGCGGGCCTCGCCGCGGCCCACGACGCCGGGCTCGTGCACCTCGACGTCAAGCCGACCAACGTCGTCGTCGGTGACGACGGGCGCGTGCGCGTGGTCGACTTCGGCCTGGCGCGGCCGCCCACGGAGACCTCGCGCCGGAGCTCCGACGAGTTCGCGTTCCCCCGCGCCGGGCGGCTCGGCGAGCGCCTCACCGAGGACGGTTCGGTGCTGGGCACGCCCGGGTACATCGCGCCCGAGGTGCTCCGTGGTCGCGCCGCCGATGGCCGCGCCGATCAATTCAGCTTCTGCGTGACCGCCTGGGAGGCGCTCTTCGGCGAGCGGCCGTTCGCGAGCGACCCGAACGATCCCCGCGCCGGCGTCACGGGGCGCCTGCGTCCCGTCCCGGCCCGCGGGGCCGCGCTGGTGGCTCGGCCGATCCGCACCGCGTTGATGCGGGGGCTCGCCACCGATCCAGACGAGCGGTTCGCGTCGATGCGCGCGCTGCTCGACGCCATCCGACCGCGACACACCACGCGTCGTGCCGGCGCGGCCGCGCTGGTGGTCCTCGGCGGCGCGGGCCTCGTCGTCGCGGGCACGCGCTGGGGTGAGGCCACCCCCGATCCGTGCGCGGTCGAGGCCTCCGCCCTCGTGGAGGTGTGGAACCCGACGCGCAGCGAAGCGCTGCGTCAGGCGTTCGTTGCCACGTCGGCGCCGTTCGCCGAGGACGCGTGGACGACCGCCGCGCGTGTCGTCGACGTCCACGCACAGGCCTGGACGCGAGGGGCCCGCGACGCCTGCGAGGCCCGCGAGGTCCGGGCCGAGCAGTCCGCGACGACCTACGAGCTGCGGCGCGCGTGCCTTGCCGACGCGCGCAGCAAGCTCGAGGAGCTGCTGGCGCTGTTCGCCGCCGCCGATGCGCACGTCGTCGAGCGGGCGGTCACTGCGGCCGTCGGCATCGGTGATCCGGCGGCCTGCGCCGACGTCGAGCGCCTCCACGCCGAGGCCTCGCTCCCGACCGACCCGGAGCTGCGGGCCCGCGTCGAGGAGCTCCACCGCGCTTCGTTGCGCGCGCGCGTGTTGGTCGACGCGGGCCGCTTCGAGCAGGCGTCGCAGATGGTCGGCGCGCTCGTGCCCGAGGCCCGCGCGCTGCAGCACGCGCCGACCCTCGCGCGGCTGCTGCAGGCCCGCGCTGGCGCGCTCGGGGCCGCCGGCGATCCGGGCGCCGCGGCCGAGCTGCTCGAGGAGGCGCTGGTGCTCGCCGAGTCCGCGGGCCTCGACGAGCTGCGCTTCGCGATCTACGCCGACCTCGCGTACGCCGTGGGACACCAGCTCCGGGACGCGCGCCGCGGGGCCTACTTCGCCGACGCGGCGAAGAGCCTGCACGCGCGGATCGGCGGGACCTCGAACCAGCTCATGCGCCTGCTCGTGACGCGCGGCGTCCTCGCGACCGGCGTCGGCGACTACGACGCGGCGCTGCAGCTGTTCTCGGAGGCGCTGGCGATCGCGCCGGCCCAGGACCCGGATCTCCCGTCCGTGCTGCTCGACGTCGGCGGGGTGCACTACGAGTACGGCAACTTCGCGGTCGCGCTCGAATTCTATCAGCGGGCGTACGAACTCTACCTCGCGCAGCTCGGCCCGAGCCACCCCTCGATCGCGGTCGCGCTGGAGAACCGCGGCAACTCGCAGCAGGCCATGGGCAACTTCGACGCGGCGCTGGCCGACCACGAGCGTTCGATCGCGATCCTCGAGGCGGCGGGGGTGACCGACGGCCTGAGCTTCGCGCTCCAGCTCAACAACGTCGGCGTGGTGCTCTCGGGCATGCAGCGGTTCACCGATGCCGTGGCGTACTACGAGCGCGCGCGTGGGGTCCTGCGGGCGAACCACGGCGAGCACGTGCTCGGCTCGATCCTCCTGACGAACCTGGGCGAGGCCCGCCTGGCCCAGGGGCGCCCCGAGGAGGCCCTCGGGTTGTATCGCAGCGCGATGGGCCACCTCGAGTCCGTGCTGGGTCCCGAGCATCCCTACGTCGGCGTCGCGCTGACCGGCCTCGGCCTCGCGCAGCTCGAGCTCGGCGAGCGCGACGCGGCGCGCGGTCACTTCGCCCGTGCGCTGTCCATCCACGCCCGCGGCGGCGACCCGGTGCAGCGGGCGGAGACCGAGCTCGGCCTCGCCCGAGCGATCGTCGAGTCAGCCTCGGTCGGCGAGTTCGAGGCGGCGCGAGCCTATGCCGTTCGCGCGCGCGAGGCCTTCGTCGCCGCGGGCGATCGCGGCGCGGGACAGCGCGAGCGCGTCGACGCCCTCCTCGCGCGGATCGACGCGCCGCGGTAGCGCCGAAGCGTTCTGCCATCCGTCGGGCAAAGCCCGCCGGAGCCTCCTATCCCTCCATCGCTTCGCTCCTTGCCTTCGTCGCGGGTGAACGCTCCGCGTTCATCCGCAACTCA
>LNFM01004184.1_pt1 | contig 27062 bp, 20 predicted proteins | sample 596031 | NCBI WGS metagenome assembly LNFM01 (sample SAMN04254537, study PRJNA301005) | activated carbon metagenome | isolation source: dual media filters at the Ann Arbor, Michigan drinking water treatment plant | place: USA: Ann Arbor | reverse complement strand
GCCGGCGCCGGACAGCAGCACCGGGCCCGCGGCGTCGCCGCGCACCATCACGCCGTTCATCACGCCGTTGACGTTCGCGAGCGGCGCACGCGCCGGCACGAAGGCCGGATGCACGCGCAGTTCGATGCCGTCCTTCTGCTGTCGCGCGATGCCGAGATGCTTGATGCGATAGCCGAGGCGCGCGGCGAAGGCGACGTCCTCGCGCGAGATGCCGCGGATGCCTTCGACATGGACCTTCGGGAACTGCAGCGGAATGCCGAAAGCGAGCGCGGCGAGGATCGTCAGCTTGTGCGCGGCATCGATGCCGTCGACATCGAAGGACGGATCGGCTTCGGCATAACCGAGCTGCTGCGCCTCGGCGAGCACCTCGCCGAAATCCCCCCCCTCGTCGCTCATCGCGGACAGGATGAAATTGCAGGTGCCGTTGATGATGCCGGCGAGCCACTGGATGTCGTTGCCGGCCAGCGCTTCACGCATCACCTTGATGACCGGAATACCGCCGGCGACCGCCGCCTCGAACGCCACCATCAGGCCTTTGGCCTGCGCGGCGGCGAAGATCTCGTTGCCGTGGAGCGCAATCAGCGCCTTGTTCGCGGTGACGACGTGCTTGCCGTTCGCGAGCGCGCGCAGCACGAGGCTGCGGGCCGGCTCGATGCCACCGATCAGTTCGACGACGATCTGGACACCCGGATCGTCGACGACGGCCTGCGGATCGGCATGCAGCGTGATGCCGTCGAGATTCAGCGCGCGCGCCCTGTTCAAATCGCGCGCGCTCGCGCAGGCGACTTCAATCGTGCGGCCGGCACGCGCGGCTATCAGCGTCGCGTTGCGCCGGAGCACGGTGACCGTGCCGCCGCCGACGGTGCCGAGGCCGAGCAGGCCGATTCTGACCGGGGGTAGTTGTGCCATGGGGTGACTCGCGCCTCGCTTCGCGGCTGTCTTCGTTCAGGACGCCGCGGCGCTGCGCGTGTCGCCGCTCTTCAGCATGTCCTTGATGCCACGCACGGCCTGCCGCGTGCGATGCGGATTCTCGATCAGCGCAAAGCGCACGAACTCGTCGCCGTAGTCACCGAAACCGATGCCCGGCGACACAGCGACCTTCGCCTCGAGCAGCATGCGCTTGGAGAACTCCAGCGAACCGAGCGCGCGATAGGCTGCGGGGATCCGCGCCCACACGAACATCGTGCCCTTCGGACGCTCGACCTCCCAGCCGACGGAATTCAGTCCGTCACACAGCACGTCGCGGCGCTGCTGGTACATGTCGCGGATCTGGGCCACGCAGTCCTGCGGGCCCTCGAGCGCGGCAATCGCCGCGACCTGCACCGGCGTGAACATGCCGTAGTCGAGGTAGGACTTCATGCGGCCGAGCGCATACACGAGGTCCGGGTTGCCGACCATGAAGCCGATGCGCCAGCCCGGCATGTTGTAGCTCTTCGACAGCGTGAAGAACTCCACCGCGATGTCTTTCGCGCCCGGCACCTGCATGATCGACGGTGCGACGTAGCCGTCGAACACGAGATCGGCGTAGGCCAGGTCGTGGATCACGTAGATATTGTGTTCGCGCGCGATCTCGACGACGTGCCTGAAGAAATCGAGCTCCACGCACATCGTCGTCGGGTTGCTCGGGAAGTTCAGCAGCAGCATCTTCGGCTTCGGCCACGTGTTGCGGATCGCGTTCGTGAGCTCGCTGAAGAAATCGATGCCCGGACCGATCGGCACATGGCGGATGTCGGCCCCCGCGATCACGAAGCCGTAGGGATGGATCGGGTAGGACGGGTTCGGCACCATCACGACGTCGCCGTGATCCACCGTCGCGAGCGCGAGATGGGCGAGGCCTTCCTTCGAACCTATCGTCACGATCGCTTCCGAATCCGGATCGAGCGACACGTCATAGCGCTTCTGGTACCAGTTACAGATCGCGCGCCGCAGGCGTGGGATGCCTTTGGAGACCGAGTAACGGTGCGTATCGCCCCGCTGCGCGGCCTCGACGAGCTTGTCGACGATGTGCTGCGGCGTGGGCTGGTCCGGGTTGCCCATGCTGAGGTCGATGATGTCCTCGCCCCGGCGCCGGGCAGCCATTTTCAGCTCGCCGACCTGGTTGAAGACGTACGGTGGAAGGCGCTGAATACGCGGGAATTCTTTGGCCAAGGTGGTTACACTTCGTCGGGTGGAAAGAGCGCGATGACGCGGGGGCGAAAGCTACCGGGGCGTCGTGTCACTGTCAAACCAGCAGCCTGCCAAATAGTGCCCCAAACATGCCGAATTCACCGATCGCCCATACCCGGGACCACCTGCTGACCCCCGCCGGCCTCGACCTGGCGGCGCTGGAGCGCGTGCTGCACACCCTCGCCGGGCCGCAGGTGGACCTCGCCGACCTGTACTTCGAGCGCTCGCGTGGCGAGTCGTGGAGCCTCGAGGACGGCATCGTCAAGGAAGGCTCCCACGGCATCGACCAGGGCGTCGGCGTGCGCGCCGTCAGCGGCGAGAAGACCGGGTTTGCCTATTCGGACGACTTCTCGCCGCAGGCGCTGGCCAACGTCGCCGGCGCCGCACGCGCGATTTCGCGCCAGGGCCAGTCGCGGGAAGTCCGGCTCGTCACCGCGGGCGACTCGCCGGCGCGCTACCAGCCGCTCGATCCGCTGGCGTCCCTCGGCACCGATCGCAAGCTCGGCCTGCTGCGCAGTCTCGATGCCCGCGTGCGCGCCGCGGATCCGCGCGTCAAACAGGTGATGGTGAGTCTGGTCGGCCGCTATACCGAAGTGCTGGTCGCGGCGAGTGACGGCACCTTCGCCGCCGACATCCGGCCGCTGGTGCGGCTCAACGTGTCGGTGATCGTCGAGCAGAACGGCCGCCGCGAAACGGCGTCCTACGGCGGCGGCGGGCGTTACGGCTACGACCATTTCCTCGCCGATGGCCGCGCCGAGGCGATCGCCGACGAAGCGCTGCGCCAGGCGCTGGTCAGCCTCGACGCGCGCCCTGCGCCGGCCGGCGAGATGATCGTGGTGCTCGGCCCGGGTTGGCCCGGCATCCTGTTGCACGAAGCCATCGGCCACGGGCTCGAGGGGGACTTCAACCGCAAGGGCACCTCGGCCTTTGCCGGGCGCATCGGCGAGCGCGTGGCGGCCCCGGGCTGCACCGTCGTCGACGACGCCACGCCGCCGAACTGCCGCGGTTCGCTCGCCATCGACGATGAAGGCACGCCCGGCGGCTGCACGGTGCTGATCGAAGACGGCATCCTGCGCGGCTACCTGCAGGACAAGCAGAACGCGAAGCTGATGGGCGTGGCGCCGACCGGCAACGGCCGCCGCCAGTCCTACGCGCACCGACCGATGCCGCGCATGACGAACACCTACATGCGCGCCGGCGAGCGCGACCCGGCCGAGATCATCGCGTCGGTCGACCGTGGACTGTATGCCGTGAGCTTCGGCGGCGGCCAGGTCGACATCACGAACGGCAAGTTCGTGTTCAGCGCGAGCGAGGCCTATCTGATCGAAAACGGCCGCATCACGACGCCGGTCAAGGGCGCGACGCTCGTCGGCAACGGACCTGACGTGCTGACACGCGTGTCGATGATTGGCAACGACCTCGCGCTCGACAACGGCATCGGCACCTGCGGCAAGAACGGCCAGTCCGTGCCAGTCGGCGTCGGCCAGCCGACCATTCGCATCGACGGCTTGACCGTGGGGGGGACTGCCACCTGACGCGGCGGTTTTGCCACCGAGAACACCGAGGCAGATCGGATAGCGGGCGAAAGTCCGCTCCACGCCCGCAGTTTCCAGCCCTCGCGTAAACGGTTCGTCCGTCTATCGAAGCGCTTTCGAAGGCGACTTTTCCATCCCATTCTTTCTCTGTGCTTCCGGTGTTCTCGGTGGCCATCCACCAACGAACAGCCAAGCTACGCAATTCAGGCCCTCAGCCAACCCCACCCGCCGCCAGCTGATCCTCGCCGCGACCGGGCACCAGGGATGGACGACCGACGATCAGCGGGTCGACCGAACCGATGGTGTTCAGGTCTTTGGGCGCGTACGGCACGCGATGCAGCAGGTAGCGCAGTGCGTTGAGACGCGCGCGCTTCTTGCAATCGGACTTGATGACGGTCCACGGCGCGTCAGACGTGTCGCAGTGGACGAACATGGCCTCCTTCGCGCGCGTGTAATCGTCCCATTTGTCGAGCGACGCGGTGTCGATCGGGCTCAGCTTCCACTGCTTCAGCGGATGCGCCTGTCGCTCCTTGAAGCGGCGACGCTGCTCGAGACGGCTCACCGAGAACCAGAACTTGAACAGGTGCACGCCCGAGCGCACGAGCTGGCGCTCGAACTCCGGCGCCTGCCGCAGGAACTCATCGTATTCCTGATCGGTGCAGAAGCCCATCACGCGTTCGACGCCGGCTCGGTTGTACCAGCTGCGGTCGAACAGCACGATTTCGCCGCGTGTCGGCAAATGCGCGATATAGCGCTGGAAATACCATTGCCCGCGTTCCGTCTCGCTCGGCTTTTCGAGCGCCACGACCCGCGCACCGCGCGGGTTCAAGTGCTCCATGAAGCGCTTGATGGCGCCCCCCTTGCCCGCCGCGTCGCGGCCCTCGAACAGGATCACGACGCGCGCCCCGGTGTCCTTGACCCACGCCTGCAGCTTCAGCAGCTCGACCTGCAGCCGGTACTTCTGCTTTTCATAGCTCTTGCGCGACAGCAGGTTGCGATAGGGGTAGGCGCCTTCGCGCCAGTGCGCGCTGAGTTCGGCATCGGGGTCGATTTCGCGCCCGCCGCTGTCGACGCGGTCGCGCTTGAACAGCGCGCGCTTCAGCGCCCTTGCTTCGTCCGGCGACGCGCCGTCGAGCACCGCCTGCAGTCGATGCAATACTTCATGGCCACTCCCCGTCGCGGGATCGGTCGCCAATAAATCGGCGACGACCATCGCCTGCACCGTCTCGGTGGTGCTGGCCCGCCGGGCGACGCGATCCGCCTCGACGGCGCGCGGCCCCACATGCGGCAAGGTGTCGCCCGCACTCGTCCGGCGGGGCGCTGCGGCGTCTGTGACTTCGGCGCCAGGCTCGGCGGCTTTGCTGACCTTGTCATTCATGCGCGGCTGTCCTGAAAGATGAAAGACGAATGATCCGCCGCCGGCAGTCTCGGGTCTTGAGGCTGGTCAAGCCGGCAGCATCCGGCCGCTCCCTGGCGGGTGGATCACGCCCAGCCCAAAGGCCGGTTGAGGCCGCCGACCTCCCGGGCAAGACGGGGCGGACGTGCTGACGCGCGTGACGATGATCGGCAACGATCTTGCGCTCGACCACGGCGTCGGCACCTGCGGCAAGAACGGCCAGTCCGTGTCCGTGGGCGCCGGTCAGCCGACGATCCGCATCGACGGCCATACGGTAGGGGGCACTGCGACCTGACGGCTGGGGTTAGCCACCGAGAACACCGAGAACACCGAGGAAAATGCAGAGTGGCTCGGTGCCGGACTGCGCGGCCTGTGTACCGGCCTGCAACACGCGTGACGTGACTGGCAAGTGCGTACCACTGGCGCAGCGCACTCCCACCCCAGAGCCGCACCGCGCCCCTCTCAAATCTTCCTCGGTGTTCTCGGTGTTCTCGGTGGCAAAACACCAGCCCCAACCCGAAGCTAGAAGCGTTCAATCTCCGGATGCGGCGGACGCGCGGCATGCACGTGCATGGCGCCGAACTCGGCGCAGCGCTGCAGGGTGGGCACGGCGCGGCCGGGGTTCAGCAGGCCGGTCGGGTCGAACGCGGCTTTCAGGCGATGGAAAGTCGCGAGTTCCGGCGTCGCGAACTGGATGCACATCGAATCCAGCTTCTCGACGCCGACACCGTGTTCGCCGGTCACCGTGCCGCCCACTTCGATGCACAGTTCGAGAATGCGCGCGCCGAGCGCTTCGGCACGGTGGAGCTGGTCATCGTCGTTCGCATCGTAGGCTATTAGCGGATGCAGATTGCCGTCGCCGGCGTGGAAGACATTCGCGACCGGCAGACCGAATTCGACGGACAGTTCGGCGATGGTGCGCAGCACGCGCGAAAGCTCGCGCCGCGGGATCGTGCCGTCCATGCAGTAATAGTCAGGCGCGATGCGGCCGATCGCCGGAAACGCCGATTTGCGGCCCTTCCAGAAGCCGAGCCGCTCCGCTTCGTCGCGCGAGCAGCGCACATCGGTGGCCCCGAAATCGCGCAACAGCGCTTCGACGCGTTCGCGCTGGGCAGCGACTTCGGTCGCGCCGCCGTCGAGTTCGCACAGCAGGATCGCCGCGGCATCCGGCGGATAGCCGCAGTGCGCGTAGTCCTCGGCGCAGCGCGTCGCGAGTTCATCCATCATCTCGAGTCCGGCCGGGATGATGCCCGCCTCGATCACGCCGGCGACCGCGCGCGCCGCGGCGTCGACGCTCGCGAACGCTGCGAGCAACACCTGGGCGACGGGCGGCTTCGGCAGCAGCTTGACCGTGACTTCGACGACGATGCCGAGCAGCCCCTCGGAACCGTTGAGCACGGCGAGCAGATCGAGCCCCGGTGCGTCGAGCGCGCGGCCGCCGAGTTCGAGCAGTTCGCCGTCGGCGAGCAGCAGCTTGAGGCCGAGCACGTTGTGCACGGTGAGGCCGTACTTCAGGCAGTGCACGCCACCGGAGTTCTCGGCGACGTTGCCGCCGATCGAGCAGGCGATCTGGGATGACGGATCGGGCGCGTAATAGAGCCCGAGCGGCGCGACCGCGTCGGAAATCGCGAGGTTCCGCACACCGGGTTCGACGACCGCGACGCGGTTGTCGGCGTCGATCTCGAGAATACGGTTGAAGCGCGCGAGCGACAGCAGGCAGCCTTCGGCCAGCGGCAGCGCGCCGCCGGACAGGCCGGTCCCGGCTCCGCGCGGGACGATCGGGACACTGAAGCGGCGGCAGATCTCGAGAATGCCGCGGAGTTCGTCGAGCGTGCGCGGCAGGCACACCACGCGCGGCATCGCCCGGTAGGCCGACAGGCCGTCGCACTCGAACGGGCGTTTGGCTTCCACTTCTGTCAGCAGCGCGTCGCGCGGCAGCAGTTGCGCGAGCGCGGCTTCGAAGCTCATGCCGGCGGCACTACTCGAATCGGTAATTGGAAGGGATGACGACCACGCCCGCCGCCGTCACATGGAAGCGCTCGGCGTCGCGTTTGCGATCGATGCCGATCTCCTCGTACGGTGGAATCTGCACGCCGCGATCGCAGATCGCGCGGCGCACGCGGGCGCCCTCGCCGACGGTCACGCCCTGGAACAGGATCGAGTCCTCGACCGTGGCGCCGTCCTGGATGTGGACACGATTGCCGAGCACGCTGCGACTGACGCCGCCGCCGGCGATCACCGTGCCACCGGCCACGATCGAATTGACGCAGATGCCTTCATTGTCCGAACGCCCCGGCACGGTGCGGGCCGGCGGCTGCTGCATCTGGTAGGTCCGGATCGGCCAGTCGACCTGATACAGGTCGAGCGGCGGCTCGAGCTTCAGCAGGTCCATGTTCGTTTCGTAGTAATGATCGAGGCCGTCGAGCGGACGCCAGTAGCGATCCTGCGACACGCGGCCGTATTTGCCGCCGAACTGGTAAGCGAGCACGCGCTTGTGGCCCAGCACGCGTTCGCGCAGCAGGTCGATGATGTCGACCTGGCGCGTGCCGTCACGCCCGGCTTCCTGCAGGATCTCGACGAGCACGCTGCGCTTGAAGGCATAGACTTCCATCGGCGCATAGGCCGAATCGTCGTCGGGCAGTGGCGCGGCGGGCACCTGCGAGTCGATCGCGGCCACGCGGTCGCCGTCGAGGCGCAGGTGGGCGCCGAAGCCGACGGGCCCGGCCGTCTCGCGGTCGATCGTGGCGATCGTGACGTCGGCCTCGTGTTCGGCGTGGAACTGCAGCACGGCGGCGTAGTCCATCCGGTAAATCTGTTCGCCGGAGATCACCATCACCATGTCTTCGGTCGCGCCGTCGAGGAAATAGAGGTTCTCGTGCAGCGCGTTGGCCTGCCCCGAGTAGACCGTCAGATGCTCGTTGATCGGCGGCGACACGGCGGTGACGAATTCACCAAGGTCTGTGTTGAATATCGACCAGCCGTCGCGCAGGTGGTTCTGCAGCGACAGCGAGTTGAACTGCGTGAAGACCGTGATCCGGCGCAATCCCGAGTGCATGCAGTTCGTCAGCGCGAAGTCGATGACCCGGTAGTTGCCGGCATAGAACAGCGCCGCTGCGGCGCGCCGGGCGGTCAGCGGCATCAATGCCTTGCCATCGCCGGTCGCGAGGACAATGCAGAGGGTTTCGTTGTGGTTGTTGAACTGCATGGCGGCGGGGCGGGCATTATACGACGCGCTCGCCGGACGGGAAGCACCTGTGGCGGGTTTCGGCGACCCGACGCGCCCTGCCCTCCCGGACTGCCCGGCCCGCGCCGCTGTAGTCGCTTAAGAATGAATTAGTTATCTTAGTGAGCCCCACTGCCGAGTCCGGCGCCCGCCCCAGCATGTCCGAAGAAATACTCGTCAATGTGACGCCCCAGGAGACCCGCGTCGCCTTCATCGAGAACGGCGTGCTGCAGGAAGTCCTGATCGAGCGTGCCCGCCGCCGCGGGATCGTCGGCAACATCTATCTCGGCAAGGTCAGCCGGGTACTGCCCGGCATGGGCGCGGCGTTCATCGACATCGGGCTGTCGCGGGCGGCCTTCCTGCACGTCTCGGACATCGCCGAGGCCGATGCGAAGGCGGCCGCGACCGGCAGCGAAGTGACCATCGAGCACGCGGTCCACGAAGGCCAGCAGATCCTCGTGCAGGTGACCAAGGACCCGCTCGGCACCAAGGGCGCCCGTCTCAGCACCTATATCAGCATCCCGTCGCGCTACCTCGTCTTCATGCCCCAGAGCAATGCGCTCGGCATTTCGCAGCGCATCGAGCACGAAGAGGAACGCAGGCGCCTGCGCGACATGGTGCTCGCGCTCGAACCCGGCCTCTCGCCGATGAGCGCGCCGCCCGAGGAAGGCAAGGCCGCCGCGGCGGTCGGCGCCGGCGGCGGCTTCATCGTGCGCACCGCGGCCGAGGGCGTCGGCCGCGACGATATCGCCGCCGACATGCTGTTCCTGCGCCGCCTGTGGCTGTCGCTCGACGAGAAGCTGAAGCAGGCGCGACCGCCGGCGGTGATTTACGAAGACCTGCCGCTGATTCTGCGCCTGGTGCGCGACCTGTCGACGGCCAAGGCCGAAAAGATCCGCATCGACTCGCGCGAGACCTTCGGCAAGGTCAAGTCCTTCGCCGAGGAGCTCGTGCCGTCGCTGGTGCCGCATCTCGAGCACTATCCGGGCGAGCGGCCGATCCTCGATCTCTATTCGACCGAAGACGAAATCCAGCGCGCGCTCCAGCGCAAGGTCGATCTGAAGTCCGGCGGGCATCTCGTGCTCGACCAGACCGAAGCGATGACGACGATCGACGTCAACACCGGCGGCTTCGTCGGCCATCGCAATCTCGAAGAGACGATCTTCAAGACCAATCTCGAGGCAGCGCAGGCCATCGCCCGACAACTGCGACTGCGCAATCTGGGCGGCATCATCATCGTCGACTTCATCGACATGGTCGAAGAGGATCACCGACGGCAGGTACTGCGCGCCCTGGAGAAGAGCCTGGAGCGCGACCACTCGAAGATCACGATCAGCGAAGTGACGTCGCTGGGCCTCGTGCAGATCACGCGCAAACGTACACGCGAGAGCCTCGAGCACGTCCTGTGCGAAGCCTGCCCCACCTGCGCCGGACGCGGGTCGATCAAGTCGGCTGAAACCGTCTGCTACGAGATCTTCCGCGAAATCCTGCGCGAGCAGCGGCAGTTCGATGCCCAGAAGCTGCTCGTCGTCGCCTCGCAGTCGGTGGTCGACGTGCTGCTCGACGAAGAGTCCAACAGCGTTGCCGAGCTCGAGGCGTTCATCGGCATCCCGATTCGGTTCCAGGTCGAGACGAACTACACGCAGGAGCAGTACGACGTCGTGCTGCTTTAGCTTCCGATGCGCCTCCTGTTGAACCGCAGTCTGCGATTGGCCTGGTTCGGCGCCGCCGCCGTGCTGGTGCTGATGGCGACGGCCAGCGTCGCACTGCGCCTCGCGCTGCCGCGGCTCGATGCCCAGCGGCCTGCGATCGAGCGCTGGATCAGCGATCTCACCGGCGTGCCCGTCACGGTCGGCAATCTGGGTGCCGGCTGGCGCGGCGCGTTCCCGTCACTGACCGCCGATGGCGTCGTCGTGCAGAGTGCGACGGACACTGCCGAGGCCCTGAGATTCGAACGTGCCGAAGTCGAAGTCGCGCTGCTCGAGTCGCTGCGCCGCCGTGACATCGTGCTCGGCCGCGTGCTGCTGTCGGGGATCAAACTGACGGTACAGCGCGATACCACGGGCCGTTATTCGATCGTCGGCATTCCGCCACGGCGCTCGACGTTCATCGACTGGCTGCTGCGTCAGCGCGACATCGCGGTCGAGCGTGCCGAAGTCGTGTTCGAGGATCACCTGCGGGACAGTCCGCCGCGGCGATTCTCCGGTCTGGCGCTGCGCCTGCAGGGCGGCAGGACGGCCGTGTTGCGGGGCGTGATCGACGATGACAGCGTGTTCGGGACGACCCCGCAGTTCGAACTCCATCTGCCCCGCGATCGAACGCTGCCGGGAGAATTGCGACTCGCGCTGAAAGGCGTTGCACCGGGCCCGCTGCTCGAGTTCGCCGGCCTCCGCGCGGCGGCCGCGCCCGTCGTCAGCGTCGACGGTTCGCTGTGGCTGCGCTGGCAGGACGGCCGGCTGCGTCGCATCGCCGTCGACGCGCAGGGCCGCCTCGCCTCGACCCGCAGCGCGACGGCGCCCGGGAGCGTGCGTCTCGCAGCGGTCGCGAGCGCGACGGAGGCCGCCTGGCACGTGCGCGTCGCGAGCCTGACGCCGGCGCCGAGCGCCGGGCCACTGCCGGCCTACAGCGGCCTGCTGACGGTGCGCCACGATGCCGACGGTTATGCCGTCGACGCCACGGCCGGGACGCTCGCGCTCGACCTGATCGACCTGCTCGGCGACAGCGTGCCGGCACTGCCGGTCGTGGTCCGCGGCGAGCTGCAGCAGGTGCGCTTTGCGCTGCGTCGGCCGAACGCCGCGCCGGCCGCGTTCTATCTGGCCGCCGGCGTCACGCACGGCAGCCTCGGCGCACACGCCCCGCTGCCGGCCATCGGCAATCTCAGCGCGGGTCTCGCCGTCAACCGCGATCGCGGTGCGCTCGCCTTCGACAACGATCGCCTGGTCATCGAGGAAGGTGAACGGCTCGGCGCCGCGCTGCCGTTCGACGGCCTGACCGGCGTGACGCGCTGGCAACGCAGTGCCGACGGCTGGCTGATTGCCACCCCCGATCTGCGCGGTTCGGCGTCCGCGATCCCGTTTGCGCTCGACGGCAGCGCCGACCTCGCCGCCGGCCGCCGGCCGCGCATCGATGCCGCGCTCGAGATCGGCGCCGCCGACGTGAGCCGTCTGCAGCGGCTGTTGCCGCAGGGCGTGCTGCGCGAACGTGCCGAGCTGTGGTTCCGGCGCGCGTTCCACAGTGGGCGGCTCGAACGCGCGCGCGCGGAACTGCGTGGCGACCTCGCGGATTTTCCGTTCGATGCCGGCAACGGCCTGTTCAATGTCGAGTTCGACGTCGCGGACACCACGCTGGAGTACTCGGCGAAGTGGCCCGTGATCGAAGGTGTCGCCGCGCATGGTGCGATTGCCGGGCGCAAGTTCGCAGCCGACATCCGCGAGTCCCGCTTCTTCGACGCGCCGGGGCGGGATCTGCGGGTTTCGATCGCCGATCTGTTCAGCCGCAAGCCCGTCCTGCTCGCCACCGGCACGGTGCGCGCGACGCTCGCCGACACGCTCAAGACCATCGAGCAAAGCCCGCTCAGCGCCGGACCCGCGCGTCGCCTCAAGGACATTCAGCTCGACGGCGAATTCGATCTCGCGCTCGATCTGAACATCGGTCTCAAACAGGGCGAAGAGCGCACCGCGCTCGGCATCGTCACCTTCGACGGCAATAGCCTGCGCACGACGCGCGACAAACTCGCGCTCGAGGATCTGCGCGGCAAAGTGTCGTTCACCCGCGAAGACTGGTACGGCGAAGACCTGACCGCCCTGTACGAAGGGCAGCGCGTCGGGCTAGTCGTCAACGGCGGCATCGGCGACCCGAACTACGACACCGAATTCCGCATGACCGGCACCTCGGACGCCGCTCAGCTCCGCGCTTACCTGTTGCGTTACGCGCCCTACCTGCACGCGTGGCTGGCGCGCAACCAGAAGCTCGAGGCGCTGCACGGCGAAGTGCCGTGGAAGGCGGTGCTGAGTCTGCCGCACGTCGCCGCCGGCGAGCCCCCCGCGGCGAAGAAGCTGTTGATCGAGTCGAGCCTCGCCGGGCTCGGCGTCGATCTGCCGTGGCCGTTCGGCAAAGTCGCCGCCGAGCAGAAGCCGCTCAGCATCGACACCGTCGTCGGCGGTGGCGCCGCGCGCACGACGCGCCTGTCCTTCGGCGACGCGGTGCGGTTCGAACTCGACCAGGACGCACCCGGTGCGGACGGCAAGGCACCCATCACGCGCGCGGACATTGCGTTCGGCCGCGGCGAGAGCGCGGCGACGCAGCCGGGCATCTATCTGCACGGCGAACTCGCGAGCCTCCCGCTCGCCGAATGGGCGCGACTGCTGAAGGATGCGGCCACCCCGCAGTCGCCGACCGCCGCGCTGCCGATCGCTTTCGATGTCCGTGTGAAGCAGGTCGACACGCTCGGCCAACGCTTCAGCGATGTCGCGTTCAAGGGGCGCAAGGAGAGCAACGCGTGGCGCATCGCGATGGACAGCGAGCGCGCGCAGGGTGACATCACGGTGCCACTCGACATGCAGGCGGCACCGCTGACCCTGAACCTGCGGCGCCTGTGGCTCGACAAGGTGGAATCGGGCGGCAAGCGCACGGTGATCGACCCGCGACGCATTCCCGCTGTCGCCCTCGCCTGCGAATCGTTCAAGTACGGCACGGTCGATTTCGGGCAGGCATCGCTGTCGACCGCGCGCACGAGCGAGGGTCAGAAGCTCGAGTCCCTGGTGTTCACGAACCCGGCCTTTCAGGTCAGCGTGACCGGCGAATGGCTGCTGCGCGACGCGCAGCATCGCTCGCAGTTCAGCATCGATCTGAAAGGCAAATCGCTCGGTGACGTCCTGAGCACTTTCGGCTACGCCGCGACCAACATCGAAGACGGGCGCACCGAACTCGCGGTCGAGGCGACGTGGGTGGGCATGCCGTCCGAGTTCACGCTCGACCGGCTCGACGGCAGCCTCGGCCTGAAGGTGCGCAAGGGCCGCTTCCTCGACATCGAACCCGGCGGCGGCCGCCTGTTCGGCCTGCTGTCACTGCAGACACTGCCGCGCCGCCTGTCGCTCGATTTCTCGGATCTGTTCCAGAAAGGCTTCGCCTTCGATCGCATCGAAGGCTGGTTCGAACTCGAGAAAGGCAACGCGTACACCAACAGCCTGCTGATGGAAGGACCGTCGGCGAAAGTCGAGATTTCCGGACGCACGGGCCTCGCGGCGAAGGATTACGATCAGCGCGCGGTCGTCACGCCCGCGCTGTCGGACAGCATTCCGCTGGCCAGCGCCTTCTTCGGCCCGGCCGGCATCGGCGTCGGCGCGGCCATCTATCTCGGGCAGAAAGTGTTCAAGCAGGTGCCGGAACAGGTCGATCGCTTCCTGCGCCGCGAATATGCCATCACGGGTCCGTGGAGCGACCCCCTCATCGAGAAGCGCTGAACCATGCATACCACCGAACTCTGGAAACCGAATGCCGTTGTCGCCACCATCGTCGAGCGTGACGGCCGCTATCTCTTCGTCGAGGAGGAAGCGGACGGCCGTGCGGTGTTCAATCAGCCGGCGGGACATCTCGATCCGGGCGAGACGCTGCTCGACGCGGCGCGGCGCGAAACGCTCGAGGAGTCTGGTTGGCACGTGGAGCCGACGAGCCTCGTCGGCATTTATCTCGTCGAGCCTCCGAACAGCCCGATCACCTACCTGCGCTTCTGCTTTCGCGCACGGGCCATCAGTCACGATGCCGCACGCAAGCTCGACAAGGAAATCATCCGCCCGGTGTGGATGAACCGCGCGGAGCTCGTCGCCGAAAGCGCGCGACACCGCAGTCCGCTGGTGCTGCGTTGCCTCGACGACTACCTCGCCGGCCACGACTTCCCGCTGTCGATGATTCACGACCTGCGCTTCGGTGGCTGATCGGCACATCGTGGTCGCGATGTCGGGTGGCGTCGACTCCTCGGTCGCCGCACTCGAACTCGCGCGCGCCGGACACCGCGTGTCGGCGCTGTTCATGAAGAACTGGAACGAGCCGCTCGAGGACGGTCGCTGCCGCTGGGAAGACGACGTCGCCGATGCGATGGAAGTCTGCGAGAAACTCGCCATTCCACTGAACACCGTCGACCTGTCGCAGGCCTACTGGGACGGCGTGTTTCGCGATTTCCTCGACGAATACGCGCGTGGCCGCACGCCGAATCCGGACGTGCTGTGCAATCGCGAAGTGAAATTCAAGGCCTTTCTCGAGCACGCGCGCGCGGTCGGGGGCGACTGCGTGGCAACCGGCCATTACGCGCGCATCCGGCGCGGCGAAGCCGGCCATGAACTGCTGAAAGGCGCGGACGCCAACAAGGACCAGAGCTATTTTCTCTACACCCTCGGCCAGGCGCAGCTCGCGCTGACGCTGTTCCCGGTGGGACACCTGCCCAAACCGGAGGTGCGCGCGCGGGCCGGGTCCGCGGGTCTCGTCACGCACGCGAAGAAGGACAGCACCGGCATCTGCTTCATCGGCGAGCAGCGCTTCCGCGAGTTCCTCGCGCGCTTCCTGCCGGCCCAGCGCGGCGCGATCGAAACCCTCGACGGCCGCGTGATCGGCGAACACCAGGGCGTCATCTACTACACGCTCGGGCAGCGCGAAGGGCTCGGCATCGGCGGCGTCAGGGGCGCGGTCGAAGGACCGTGGTTCGTCGTTGAAAAGGATGTCAGACGCAACGTGCTGCGCGTGACCCAGGGCCACGACCATCCGGCCTTGCTGAGCACGCGCCTCGAGGCGGAAGCCCTGTCCTGGGTCGCCGGCACAGCGCCCCGTCTTCCGCTGCGCTGTGCCGCCAAGACCCGCTACCGCCAGCCCGACCAGGCCTGCGTGATCGAGTCGATCAGCGACGGGCGCCTGCGCGCCGTGTTCGACGCGCCGCAGCGGGCCGTGACGCCCGGCCAGTCGGTGGTGTTCTATGCCGGCGAGGTCTGTCTCGGCGGCGGCATCATCGACCGCAGCGCCCCCTGACGCAGCTCGGGCGCGGCAGCCGCGGGGCACGGACTCGCCTGCTTCGCTTCGTCATCGGGCCTGCGAGACCAGAGAGGGCAGGCGGGTGTCCCCGTGCGAGGCGGCTCGCTGGCTGACCCCGGTGGCTGCTCGTGTCGCCCGACCGTGCTGTCCAGATCCACCCCGTGCACAAGAGTTTGCATCGGACCGGCAGCGGCGGATTGCTTTTCCCACGCAACGCAGCACACTTGCCCCGGCGTCACGGTGAGCGTCGGCAGCCGGCGGATTCAAGCCCCGGCAGGGAATGACCGACACCAGATCACGCATCGGCACCGCTGCCCGCGCGACTGACAGCCGACGCCTGCCAGGAAGACCAGGCCTTTCGACAATCATGATTTCCTGGACAATTTTGCGCCGATGACCAAACAACTGATTTTCGACCCCGCGCGCTGCCCGCTCGACATCGAGCCCGCCGACTGGGTCATCATCTGCCGTCGGCACCATCGGCGCCGCCGCCTGCTGCGGCTCGGGCTGGCGGTGCTGCTGATGCTGCCGTTGGGCTGGGTGGGCTGGCGCCTCGCGCACCCGCCGCCCGACGCGGTCGCCGATTTTCAGACCGCGCAGCAGCTGTTCGAGCGCGGCAACGCCCGCGCGGCGCTGATTGCCGTCAAGACTTCCCTGCGGATCGACCCGGAGGCCGGCGCGGCGCGGCGTCTCGCCGGGCAGATCTACCTGCACCTCGCGGCCTATCCGGAAGCGGGCAAGGAGCTGCGCAAGGCCCGCGAACTGGGCATCGCCGATCCGCTGCTGGATATCGAACTGGCGACCGTGATGCTGCGTCAGGACCAGATCGACGAGGTGCTGGCCTTGCTCGAGGCCAGCGCGTTGAAGCAGCGCGCGCCGGCCGAATGGGAGGCACTGCGCGCCGATGCGGATCTGGCGCGGGCGCAGACCGACCCCGCGGCCAGGCGCTATGAGCGCGCGCTGGCGCTGCAGCCCTCGAATGCACGCGCGCTGCGCGGCCTGGCCCGCCTCGCACAAATGCGCGGGGCCGACACCGAGGCGCAGACCCACATCGAGCTCGCGCTGCGCGAGGATGCACGCGACTACGACAGCTGGCTGCTGAAGGGCGACCTCGACCTCGCGGCCAACGACCCGGCGCTCGCCGAGGATGCCTACCGCCGCGCCATCGAACTCAATCCGTTCCGCCGGAGCGCGATGATCGCGCTGACGCGGGTCCTGTTGCTGCTGAACGAGACCGAGCTGGCAGCGCGCCAGTTAGACGCGCTGGCCGACATCGCGCCGGACAACGCCTGGACCGACTATCTGCGGGCCGCGATCGCGCTGCAGCGCGACCAGGTGGGGCCGGCCGCCGCAGCCTGCCAGCGGGCGCTGCTCAAGGATCCGGCGCACGCGCAGAGCCAGCTGCTGCTCGGCGAGATCCTGACGCGTCAGGGCAAGCTCGAGCAGGCTGGCGACGTGCTCGGCCGGTATCGCCACCAGCATCCGCTCGACGTCCACGCCGCGCGCCTGTTCGCGCGGGTCGCGCTGCTGCTGGGAACGCCCGTCCAGGCGATGGACGCGCTGACTGACGTGGCGCGCGCAGCGCTGGCGGATCCCGAAATGACCGCCCTGCTCGGCATGGCCTTCCTCGACAGCGGCGCCAGCGCGCCGCCTGCCGCCCTGCTCGAGCTGCTCGAGCCGCCCGCACGCTGAGGTCCTGACGCGAGGCCCCCCCGGCACCCGCCCTGCCCCGGCCGGCACTGACGTCCCGATTCAGCAGTCGCGGGCAACGCGCGTGACGCTCGCCGTGACGATTCCGATGGTGCAGCGCTACAACATGCTGCCGTAATTGCCGATAATGTCGTCTTCACACCCCGCCAGCAGGCCGGGACCAGCGCCGATGAGCGGCCGCTGGCCGGCCCGGAGATCGACATGACGAATAGTTTCAATGCCCGCACGACCCTCAAGGTAGGCAACAAGGATTACCAGTACTTCAGTCTCAAGGCACTCGAGGGGGCCTTCAAGCTCGCCCGCCTGCCGTACTCCTACAAGATCCTGCTCGAGAACCTGCTGCGGCATGAAGACGGCCTGAACACCACCAGGGCCGACATCGAAGCGCTCGCCGGCGCCGATCTGAAGAATCTGCCGGCCAAGGACATCAACTTCACGCCGGCGCGCGTGATTCTGCAGGACTTCACCGGCGTGCCCTGCGTCGTCGACCTCGCCGCGATGCGCGACGCGATCAAGCAGCTCGGCGGCAAGGCCAGCCAGGTGAACCCGCTGTGCCCGGTCGAACTCGTGATCGACCACTCGGTGATGATCGATCACTACGGTTCGAAGCAGGCGCTGGACCTGAACGCGAAGGTCGAATTCGAGCGCAATGCCGAACGCTACACCTTCCTGCGCTGGGGCCAGGAAGCGCTGCAGAACTTCAAGGCGGTGCCGCCGGACACCGGCATCGTGCACCAGGTCAACATCGAGTACCTCGCGCGCGTGGTGTTCGAGAAGAATGGCCTGCTCTATCCCGACTCCTGCTTCGGCACCGACTCGCACACGACGATGGTCAATGGTATCGGCGTGCTCGGCTGGGGTGTCGGCGGCATCGAGGCGGAAGCCGCGATGCTCGGCCAGCCGTCGTCGATGCTGATGCCTGAAGTGATCGGCGTGCGCGTGACCGGCAAGCTCGCCGAGGGCGCCACCGCGACCGATCTCGTGCTGACCGTCACCGAAATGCTCCGCAAGCGCGGCGTGGTCGAGAAGTTCGTCGAGTTCTTCGGCCCGGGCCTCGCGAACCTCGCCGCCTCCGATCGCAACACGATCGCGAACATGGGTCCCGAATATGGCGCGACCTGCGGCATCTTCCCGATCGACGAAGAGACCCTGAACTACCTGCGCCTCACCGGCCGCAGCGACGAGCAGATCGCCGTCGTCAAAGCCTACGCGCAGGCCCAGGGCATGTGGTGGACGCCCGACGCGCCGGAAGCCGAGTACACCGATGTGCTGAACCTGGATCTCTCCACGATCCAGCCTTCGCTCGCCGGCCCGAAACGCCCGCAGGATCGCGTGCTGCTGTCCGACGTCAAGGCGAACTTCCGCAAGGCTTTCGAAGCCGAACAGAAAGCGCGTCCGAGCAAGGGCCCGGCCACCGTCACCGACAACGGCCAGACCTTCCAGCTGAAGGACGGCGCGGTGGTGATCGCCGCGATCACCTCGTGCACGAACACGTCGAACCCGAACGTGTTGATTGGGGCCGGCCTGCTGGCCCGCAAGGCGCGCGCGCTGGGCCTGAAGTCGCAGCCGTGGGTCAAGACCTCGCTGGCCCCGGGCTCGAAGGTGGTCACCGATTACCTCGCGAAGGCCGGCCTGACCGAAGACCTCGAATACCTCGGTTTCCACGTCGTCGCCTACGGCTGCACGACCTGCATCGGCAACAGCGGCCCGCTGAACGAGCCGATCGGCAAGGCGATCGTCGACAACACGCTGTCGGTATCCGCGGTGCTGTCCGGCAACCGCAATTTCGAAGGCCGCGTCCACCAGGACGTGCGCATGAACTACCTCGCGAGCCCGCCGCTGGTCGTGGCCTACGCCATCGCCGGCTCCACCGACATCGATCTCGCCAGCGAACCGATCGGCCAGGACAAGAACGGCAAGGATGTGTTCCTGAAGGACGTGTGGCCGTCGAACGCGGAAATCCAGGAAGCCGTGGCCAAGGCCGTCACCGCCGAGCTGTTCAAGAAGAGCTATGCGGACGTGCTGAAGGGCGACGCGCGCTGGCAGGGCATCCAGGTCACGAAGTCCGAAACCTACTCCTGGGATTCGAGCTCGACCTACGTGCAGAATCCGCCGTACTTCGAAGGCATGACGATGACGCCGCCGGGCATCCAGCCGATCAAGGGCGCGCATTGCCTGGCGGTCCTCGGCGACTCGATCACCACCGATCACATCAGCCCCGCCGGCGACATCAAGAAGGACGGTCCGGCCGGCAAGTACCTGATGGAGCGCGGCGTGCAGCGCGCTGACTTCAACAGCTTCGGTTCGCGACGCGGCAACCACGAAATCATGATGCGTGGCACCTTTGCCAATACGCGCATCAAGAACGCGATGACGCCGGGCGTCGAAGGCGGCGTGAGCCGCTACGTCAACGGCGCCGAAGGTCCGGTAGAACCGATCTATGACGTCGCGATGAAGTATGCGGAAAAGAAGATTCCGCTGGTCGTGCTCGCGGGCAAGGAATACGGCACCGGTTCCTCGCGCGACTGGGCGGCGAAAGGCACCTTCCTGCTCGGCGTGAAGGCCGTCATCTCGGAGAGCTTCGAGCGCATCCATCGCGCGAATCTCGTCGGCATGGGCGTGCTGCCGCTGAACTTCGTCGACGGCCAGAGCGCGGCGAGCCTAGGCCTCGATGGCACCGAGGTCTTCGACTTCGACGGCCTCGAGGAAGGCGCGACCGAACTGACCGTCACAGCCCGCAAGACCGACGGCAAGTCGGTGACCTTCAAGGCGCGCGTGCGCATCAATACGCCGGTCGAGTGGGCCTACTATGCCCATGGCGGTGTGCTGCAGTACATGCTCCGCCAGATGGCGTCTGCCTGAGGCAGCGCCTGACGCCGCGCCCGTGAACACGGGCGCGGCGTTGCGCGCGGGCATGACCGCGCGCAACGCGCAACGACCCGCCAATGCGCACCCGCTACGCTTCCCGCCTGACCACCCGCGTCGGCATCGTGCTGCTGACGGCCGCGCTCGCCTACTGGGGGACGCATCAATCCGGTACGCCGGCGTCAGTCTCGCGGCCGGAGACCTCGGCCGCCTGGCAACAGTCCGACGATCCGCTGCTGACGGCCTATCTCGCGCGCAGCAGTCATGTCCAGATCGAAAGTGAAGGCGTCATCGAGCGCCTGCTGCCTGACGACAACGACGGTTCACGCCATCAACGCTTCATTCTGAAAGGCCCGTCCGGCCAGACGGTGCTCGTCGCGCACAACATCGATCTCGCACCACGCGTCGAGGGTCTCGAGGTCGGCGCGCCGATCTCGTTCAGCGGCGAATACGAGTGGAACGAGCGCGGCGGTGTGCTCCACTGGACTCACCACGCGCCGCGCAACGATCACATCGACGGCTGGCTCGACTACCGCGGTCGGCGCTACCAGTAAGCTCGCCCGCCGGTGACCTGCCGACACCACTCGGGGATCGCCGCGCACGCCGTGGGAGCGCCCCGATGCACCGCTGCTGTCGATGCTTCCTTAACGTTCTTCGCGAACCTGCCGCGGCGCTGACCCGTGATGAATGCCACCATCGGGCCGGGAGGCAGGTGAAAAGCCGAGCGCCCCCGCGCAGCGGCTCAGCCGGCGGCACGTTCGAAGAAGAACTGCTCGTCGCCAAAAGCCGGCGCGAGCTCATCGAGCCATGTCGCCTCTTCGTCGTAGCGCGCAAAGAACGGCTGCATCACCCATTCCGGCGTCCGCGCCTGCAGAAAGCGCAGCGTGATAACCCGTTCGTCCCGTACGTTCGACACGCCGACGATCTCGATTTTTCCCGGTGTCGCCGACATGCTGGGCCCTCTGACCGTCCGCGACAGGCCACTGACCTGTTGATAGGCCTGCCTGTAAATTTCTGACGCTCGCACCAGCGGCACCGAAAAATGCGGATGCGCACCCGTATCGCGTGCGAGGAACATGTAATACGGCACGCAGCCGTGATTGACCTGCGTTCGCCACAGCTCGGACCATACGGCCGGGTCGTCATTGATACCGCGCAACAGCGGGGACTGCGTCCTGATTTCGGCGCCCGTGTCACGCACGTGCGCGAGTGCTTCCTGCACGACATCCGATTCGAGTTCGCGCGGATGGTTGAAGTGCGCCATCAGCGCGAGATGGTGGCCACTGCGCACGATGCGCCGAAACAGCGCCAGCAGTTCCGGCGCATCGGGATCGGACACGAAGCGGTAGGGCCAGAAACTGAATGCCTTGGTGCCGAGACGAATCCGCTGGATGTGCGGCAGTTTCGCCTCGATCACGGGCAGCAGGTAGTTCGCCAGGTTGCGCGTGGACATGATCAGCGGATCGCCGCCGGTATAGAGGACATCGGTCACTTCAGGATGCGAGCGCAGGTAGGACAGCAGATGGCCCGTCTCGCGTGCCGCGAAGCGGCTCATGCTGGGGCCCACGAATTGCGGCCAGCGAAAGCAGAACGTGCAGTAGGCGTGACAGGTCTGACCCTGGCTCGGAAAGAACAGCACCGTTTCGCGATATTTGTGCTGCATCCCGCGCAGCGGCATTCCTTCAAGTGAGGGAATATTGTGTTCACGCTGGCCGGCCGGATGCGGGTTGAGGCTCGCGCGGATATCGTCGACCAGCCGCTTCATTTCGAACTGATCGGCGCCGCGCGCGAGCGCGGATGCGACCTGTCCGTAGGCCTCGTCGCCCAGCATCCCGCGTTGCGGAAAGGTGAGTCTGAACATTGGATCCGAGGGCGCGTCGTCCCAGTGGATCAGGTGATCGATGACGAAGTTGTTCACCTTGAACGGGAACACCTGCGACACGACGGCGATCTCTTCGACGAGTTCCCTGCTCAGGCGCGAAATCTGCGGGATCTCGCGAAAGTTTCTTCCATGAAACGCCTTGTAATCTTTCGTTACCGGGGCGCGTCTGGTGGCAGTCAATCTGTACGTTGACATCGGATTTTCCTCCGTTGCTCGACGCCAAGGATTGCCAGTCACAGCGACTGACCTCATATCAATTCAAGACCCGTACAGCGCGATGCGCCTCCTTCGAATCATCGTTGACTGAACCGACCATACCCGACGGATCCCTATCCGCAAAGACGTTTGTTCACCACAGCTTTCTGCTACATTCGCACCACACTTGGATTGTTTGCATCTCGCACAGAGACTGCGGCGCGCGCCTGCAGCGACGAAGGTTTTACGCCTGACTCGCTGCAGCGCAAGAACGGAACCCGTCGCAAAATTTACACATAGCGCTCTCGTCGGAGGATTCATGCCAGCATCGTCCCTGCTCCAGGCCATGCCACACAATTTCCTCGGCTCCTCGCCCGAGTGGTACAAGCGGACCATCATCGGTTTTCTGCTTCTCAATCCGGTGCTGCTGTTGACGGCGGGCCCTTTCATTGCGGGCTGGGCCCTGATCGGCGAGTTCATTTTCTGCCTCGCGATGGCGCTGAAGTGCTATCCGCTGCAGCCGGGCGGACTGCTGACGATCGAGGCCGTGGCGCTGGGACTGACCGACGCAGAAACGGTCTACACCGAGACCCTGAACAACTTCCCGGTGATCCTGCTGCTGATGTTCATGGTCGCCGGCATCTATTTCATGAAGGAACTGCTGCTGTTCGTGTTCTCGAAGGTACTGCTCGGCATCCGCTCGAAGGCGGGCATCTCGCTGATGTTCTGCGGCCTCGCGGCAGTGCTGTCGGCGTTTCTCGATGCGCTGACCGTGATCGCCGTCGTGATCACGGTGGCCCATGGCTTCTATCTCGTCTTTCACAAGATTGCGTCCGGCAAGCATTTCCACAACAGCGATCACGACGCGAGCGGTGACACCGAGGTCGTCGAACTGCACCGGGAAGATCTCGATTCGTTCCGGGCGTTTCTGCGCGACATCATGATGCACGCGGCGGTCGGCACCGCCCTCGGCGGAGTCTGCACGCTGGTCGGCGAACCGCAAAACCTGTTGATCGGCAAAGTCGCCGACTGGAATTTCGTCGAATTCTTCGTGCGCGTCGCACCGGTCTCGATGCCGGTGCTGGCGGTAGGGCTCGCGACCTGCTGGCTGCTAGAAAAGTTGCGCTGGTTCAGTTTCGGCAACCAGATGCCGGACAACGTGCGCGCGGTCCTCACCGAGTTTTCCGAGGCCGAAGCCGCCAAGCGTGATGCCCGGGACGTGGCAAGACTCGTCGTGCAGGCCATGGCCGCGCTGTTCCTGATTGCCGCGCTGGGCCTGCACATCGCCGAAGTCGGGCTCATCGGACTGTCGATCATCGTGCTGCAGACGGCGTTCAACGGCGTGATCGACGAACATCGCATCGGGCACGCGTTCCAGGAAGCGCTGCCGTTCACAGCGCTGCTCGTGGTGTTCTTCGGCGTCGTTGCCGTGATCCACGATCAGCACCTGTTCTCGCCGGTCGTCGAATGGGTGTTGTCGATGGAGGGCCGCACGCAGCTCGCCGCGTTCTACCTCGCGAACGGACTGCTGTCGATGATCAGCGACAATGTATTCGTCGCCACGGTGTACATCACGGAGGTGGCGACGGCGCTCGAAGCCGGCCGCATCACGCGCGAGCAGTTCGATCTGCTCGCGGTTGCGATCAACACCGGCACGAACATCCCGAGCGTGGCGACCCCGAACGGGCAGGCGGCGTTCCTGTTCCTGCTGACCTCGACGATCGCGCCGCTGGTCAGGCTGTCATACGGGCGCATGGTGTGGATGGCGCTGCCGTACACGCTGACGATGTCGGTGACGGGCCTGCTTGCGGTGTGGTTCGTGCTGTAGCAGGGCGCGCTGCGTCACTGTCACCCTGCGTCGACTTCCTGAGACCGAAGTCGCCGCAGGGCGTCAGGGCAGGTCGAAATGCGCATCGCGCAGCAGCGCTTCGCAGGAGCCCGCGTATTTCCTGTCCAGGCGCTCGATCAGGCGCCAGTCCTGGTCGATCTCGCCCATCATGATCGTCGATTCACTGCCCATGCGCGCTTCGGCAGCCGGACGGCCCTGCGCCGTGATGGCCGTGTTCAACGCGAACTCGCCGGCCCGGTACAACGCGTCGTAACGGGCGGCATCATGTCCCCGCGCAGCGAGGAAGAAATACGCGGCGCAGGTCGGGAAGCCCGGTCGATACGGTTCTCCCGGCGCCGGCTCCGCGCACACGAGCGCGGTCGCCGACAGCAACGGCAGGAGCAGCCACCGGCGCCAGACCCTACCGGCGTTTTGGCGCCTCATGGATGCGCGTGACGTGACGACGCGGGGGCGTCGCCGTGACAGACGTCGACCTCGACCGTCACGTGGACGACCTTCAGATCGGCAGGAATCGCGGCCTTGTAGACCGCCAACGGCTGCGGCCGGTGAGTCACGAGCGAGACTATCGCCGCGTGGATGCCCGGCCCTATCGACCACACGTGCAGGTCGGACACGAGGCTGTCGTCGATGCTCTCAATCGCACGCTTCACGCGGCCAACGATATCGGGTGGGGCCTGGCTGTCGAGCAGCACGGCGGCCGTCGAGCGCGCGAGCGCGAGGGCCCAGCGCATCACGAGCACTGCGCCGAGCACGCCCATCAACGGATCGAGCCACGACGCTTCGGCGTACTTGCCCGCGAGCAGGGCCACGATCGCGAGCACGGAGGTCAGGGCGTCAGCGAGCACGTGCAGGTACGCCGAGCGCAGCGCATGGTCCTCATGCCCATGATGTCCATGATGCGTGTGAGGCCCGTGCGCGTGGTCGTGCCCATGGGCGTGGTCGTGCGCATGAGGATGATCGTGGAGCGCCGCGGAGTCGTCGCCGGCCGTGAACCCGCTGCCCAGGATGAACGTCGACACGGTGTTCACGGCGAGGCCTATCACCGCGACCCACAGCGCGGCGTCGAAATCGATTGCCACCGGATTCACCAGTCGCTCGACGCTGCCGCCGAGCATCACCAGCGCGAACAGGCCCAGCAGCAGGGCACCGACGAAACCCGCGAAGGCATTCAGCTTGCCGGTACCGAAACTGAAGCGCGGACTGCCAGCCAGGCGGCGCGCGAAGACATAGGCCGCGAACGACAACCCCAGCGCGGCAGTGTGCGACCCCATGTGCAGGCCGTCGGCCAGCAGCGCCATCGAGCCGAATGCGAGCCCGGCGACGATTTCGGCGACCATCGTCACCACGTTCAGGCAGATCACCGCCAGCGTGCGGCTCTCGCCCGGACGGCGCAGGTGCTGGCCGAACGTATGGGTGTGCTGCCAGTCTGGCAGCTGGTGCGTATGCATGGCGCGCGCCGTCCTCAGCGTTTGACTTCGACTTCGATGAACACGAGCTCGCGCGGGCTGTCGTTGATGACGTTGTGTTCGACGCCGATGTTGCGCGAATACGACTGCCCGATCCGGAGCTCGGCTTCGATGTTGCCCGTCGGCGTTTCCAGCAGCAGACGTCCGTCGGTGACGGGCACCACGACATAGTCGTAGCCGTGCGTGTGCCAGCCGGTCTCGGCACCCGGCGCGAAGCGCCATTCGGTGACTTTCACGGCCTCATTGTCGACCTGCACCGTCGGTACGGCGGCGGCCCTTGGTGTCTGGGTCATTTCAAGCTCCTTCGCTGTCGCGGTGAACGGTGTCCGGCGAGAACGCCGGCAGGCACACGGCAATATACTCGGCATCGCCGTGCGGGGTGCTGTAGCGGACCCATTCGCCGGGCGCCGTCACCACCGCCTGACCGGCCGCCACGTCCATCACGCCACCTTCGAACTCCACTCTCAGACTGCCGCGCAGCACGATCGTGCATTCCTCGAAGTCTGGCCGCTGGCCGGGCTCGACCCAGCCCGCCGGCGACTGCATGCGCGCAACGCTGAGCTGCTGGTGGCCACTGTTCACGCGACCGACATATTCCTCGATGCGCTTCGGTTTGTTGCCGGCGGCCTTGATGACCGAGGGTTGGGCGAGCAGTCGGGGCATGGGGGTCCTCCTGTGTCGGATACGCCGCTCAGCCGCCGGGCGGCTTGCCGCGGAACATGAAATAAACGGCGCCGAGCAGACACAGTCCGGCCCACAGGTAGTCGAGGCTCAGACGTTCCTTCAGATAGAACATCGTGAACGGCACGAACACGCTCAAGGTGATGACTTCCTGCAGGATCTTCAACTGTCCGACGCTCATCACCGAGTGCCCGATGCGGTTTGCCGGTACCTGCAGCAGGTACTCGAACAGGGCAATTCCCCAGCTGACCAGCGCCGCGACGAGCCATGGCTTGTGTGCGAGGTTCTTGAGGTGCCCGTACCAGGCAAACGTCATGAAGACGTTGCTGAGGCACAGCAGGACTATCGTCGTCGCGATGGGCGGCAGGGTCGGCATGACTGGGCTGCGAATGCTGAGGGCGGCAGTTTAACCCGCTCCCCGCATCGGCACGCCAATGCCGGCAGTGGAAGCGCCAGATCAGCGGATGGACCCGCTGTGCGCCCGGCGGCAGGGGTGCGTTCGGCAGGCCCGGAACGAGTCCGCCGGACTGCTGTCCGGCGGAGGCTGCGTCACGGCAGGGCCAGACGCCTGGGAGCCGGTCTTCGGGACGGGCTGTCGGCGCCTGGCTCAGCGCTGGCTCAGGCTTTCGGCGCGTAGGCGCTGCACCAGCCCGCGGCCGCCACGGCCTGGCCGGCGAAGATGCCGCAACCGCCCCATTCCGCGTCCGCCGCCCCCTGGTACAGGGCGCAGGTGCCGCACTTCTGGCCGTCCTGGTAGCGCGCGTACTTGGCCTTGTCGACCGTCGTGGCGTCGTGCACATAGCCGAGGCCGGAGGCCTGCGGGCTCGCCGGGTCGACATGCGGCATATCGGCCGCAAACGCGACGCGGTGCGCGACCAGCTGCGCCACCGACACGGCGGCAACCGCGCCCAGGCCACGCTTGAAGAATGTCCGTCTGCTGTTTTCCATCGTCTGCTCCTGTCGTTTGTTGTTCATGCGCTGTGCGCAGGATACGTGCTGAAGATGCAACGCCACCTGAACCAGGTCAGTGTTCGGGCGCGTCCCGCGCCCGTTTCATCTCCCCGAGGTACGGTCCCG
>LNFM01010237.1_pt1 | contig 27067 bp, 11 predicted proteins | sample 596031 | NCBI WGS metagenome assembly LNFM01 (sample SAMN04254537, study PRJNA301005) | activated carbon metagenome | isolation source: dual media filters at the Ann Arbor, Michigan drinking water treatment plant | place: USA: Ann Arbor | reverse complement strand
AGGTGGCCATCACGGGCAACGGCCACTGGGTGGTGGTCGCGGTCGGCGATGGCACCTTGCGCTGGTACGACCGTTCAGGCCAGGAGCGCATGGGGCTCTTCCTGCACCACAGCGGACGCGACTGGGTGGCCTGGCGCCATGACGGTTACTACGCATCGTCGCCGGGTGGCGACGCTTTCATGGGGTGGCTGGTCAACCGCGGCGACACCCAGGAACCCGACTTCCACCGCGCGCTGCAGTTCGAGCGGCGCCTGTACCGGCCTGATCTGTTGGCACAGGCCCTGGGGGACCCCGTTCGGCGCAACGGGGATGCTCGCGCGCTGCAGACCATGCTGCGCGAACTGTCACCGCCGCGTGTCGTCATCGAGTCGTTGACGACCGTGGGCGAGCCCGGTGTGATGGATCTGCGCGTGGCCGTCCAGAGCACGGGACGGCCAGTCCGCGAAATGGGCGTCTTTGTGGACGGTGTCCCTGTGCTGACCGCAGCATCGCGTCGCCTGACGAGCGCAGAGGTGGCCGCGGCCGCCGTCGGCGCCTCGGGCTTCGAGCGCCGCCTGCGCATACCGGTATCTAGCAATGGCGTAGCGACAGCCCAGGTGCGCGTCGAAGCCGAAACCGACGAGTCCATCGGGCTGGACGAAACCGCTCCTGTCGCCGTTCGTGGCGGCCGGGGTGCACCGTTTCCTCCACGTCGATGCCGTCGAGCCGCTGCCCTTCGCCCCGAACGACGCGCGCGCGCTTGCGGCCACCTTTCTTCAGCAGCAGGGCCGCGCGTTCACGCAAGTCCAGGCCCAGGTGCTGTCGGACCTGGACCCCGTCAAGCCGACGAAGCCCAACATCCTGCAGGGTCTGAACAAGCTGGCCGCCTTGGTCGGCCCGGACGACACGACGGTCGTCTTTCTGGCCTCGCATGGCAAGACCGACGCCGCGGAGTACTACTTCCTGACGCAGGACAGCCGCCACAACGACGTCGTGCGAGTGGTCGAAGCACAGGGCAGAGGAAGCTTGCTCGCACCCGGTGACGCAGATTCCATGCTCACGGGGACGGAACTGACGCGGGCACTGCGCCAACTGCCCGGGCGTCGCATCGTCGTGCTGGACACCTGCGAGTCCAGCGCAGCCAACGGCGATGCCAATCCGCACACCCTGCTCAAGCGCAGCGCTTCGGCCCAGGTAGCAGTGCTGTCGGCCGCCACCGGCATCGAGTCTTCTTGGGACTCGATGGAAGCCGAGCACGGTGTGTTCACGAATGCGATCCTCGCTTCCTTGACACAGACTAAGACACCGCTGACCTTGCGAGGCCTCTTTGACGCACTGGCCCCGAAGGTCGATGCCGAGTTGGCTCGAATGCGTGAACGCGTGAAGGACCCAGAAACTAGGGCGCTGTTGAGGCAGACGCCGATGCTTTCGGCGCTTCCGTCAATAGAAGAGGCTTTGATATTCCAGCCCTAAGGCAGCGAGGCCCAGTGTCAGCCTTTCCAGCTTTTCTGGCTGATGACACTTAGGGAAGGTCTGCAAAAGTCCGTGCTGACCCGACTTGCCTGATGCCAAGCGGGACGGGACGATGATGGCCATGAAGCAGCTTGGACTTGGCCTGAACCTGTCGACGAAGAAGACTCGCAAGCGCGAGTTCCTTGAAGAGATGGAGAGCGTGGTGCCGTGGGCCGTGCTCGTCCAGATCGTCGAGCCCTACTACCCCAAGGCCAAGACCGGCAGGCCGCCGTTCGGTATCGAGACGATGCTGCGCATCCACTACCTCCAGCAGTGGTTCGGCCTGTCCGACCCCGCGATGGAAGAGGCGCTGCACGACGTGCCCCTGTACCGCGAGTTCGCCAAGCTCGACGGCGCTACGGCGCGGCTGCCCGACGAGACGACGATCCTGCGCTTGCGACACCTGCTGGAGAAGCACAACCTCGCGGTCGACATGCTGCGGGTAGTCAACGACCTGCTGCAGCACCGTGGGCTCATGCTGCGCAGTGGGACCGCGGTTGACGCCACGCTGATCTCGGCACCGAGCTCGACGAAGAACGCCGACGGCGAGCGTGACCCTGAGATGAAGCAGGCCAAGAAGGGCAACAACTGGTACTTCGGCATGAAGGCCCACATCGGTGTGGACATCGCCTCGGGCCTGGTGCACACGGTGGCGACGACGCCGGCCAACGTCAACGATCTGAACATGGCCGGGCAACTGCTGCATGGGGAAGAAGAGGCCGCCTTCGGTGACGCTGGCTACCAAGGGGTGCACAAGCGGCCTGAAGCGTCGGGACCGACGTGGCACGTCGCGATGCGCCCGGGGCTGCGACGCCAACTCAACCCGTTCGTCGAACCAGACTTCGTGGCTGAGCGCGTCGAGAAGATGAAGGCCAGCATCCGGGCAAAGGTCGAGCACCCGTTCCGCGTGCTGAAGCGCCAGTTCGGCTTCACGAAGGTGCGCTACAGAGGACTGGCCAAGAACACGGCGCAGATCGTCACACTGTTCGCGCTGGGCAAGGCGCCGCGCTCGACTTGGCAATCATGGATGCGCAGCTGCCGACCTGCGTGAGAGACGCTGTCCGCCTCCTCCGCAACGCTCAACAGAACTCAGCCCGCCGACTTCAAGGACCACACAAGGGCGTGGGGCGCCATGTTTGGGGTGCCACGGGCCGGGAGCAGGGATTCTCGAAACTCCTGTCCCAAAGACCGGCATGCGCCGCAGGATCACGGACGGTGCGTCGCGGGGCAGAGTCACCGGAGAACACGATGGCACGGTGAAAAATATGCCGTCGAAAAATCTTACACATTCCGGGAAAAATTCGAAGGGCTCCCGGAGCCGGCAGTTACTCCTTTGATCCTCAACACTTTTCTTCTCTGGCGTGAATGTTGCACGGTGTTCGTGCCGTTCGACTGATCGGCCCCCGCGTCGCACGGCGCGGGTCCAACAAGGCGGAAAAAATCCGCCACCCCGGAGAAGAAATGCGTTCGAGACAACTACTCGCCAGCCTGCTGGCCGCTTCGTCGGTGTTTGCGCTGAGCTCAGTGCAGGCCAGCGTCGTCATTACAACGGGCGCCTCGCTGATCACTGCGCCCGGCAGCATCGTTCCGAATACGGCAGCGATCGAGAGCAACACCTTGGCCTCGGTATTCAACGAGTTGCAGAACGTCACGCTGCTACAGGCGGCCACCGTCGATGCGACGACGAGCGGCTTCTTCAACAGCGTTGCCAGCCTGACGCCAGGTTCCATCGCCGCCGGCACCCTGGTCAGCAGTCATTACCTGCACGTCGATCCCGTCGGCTCAAGCGGGACCGTTTACACCTATCGCGGCACTGTCACCTTTGACGCGGACATCCTGGGCGTTTCCGCACGGAATGCGCAGATCCTCGACACCAACTTCCTGGGTGCGCCGGGCACGACCTACACCACCTCGGGGAACGTGAACGGCCTCGACTACGGGGACGGGACGCTCGACTCCTTCACGATTTCCGGCGACCGCAGGACCTTGAGCTTTGTGCTCCAGGCCTGGGCAGGTGCGGACGCCCTTCGAGTGATCACCGCGGGCAACGCAGTACCCGAGCCCGGCGCACTCGGCCTGGTGTTCGCAGCCCTGGGTGCACTGGCGCTGACCCGCCGCAGGCAGGTCGCCCAGACCTGATGTACTGAACGCCGGGCGCACGGACATCGCGCCCGGTTGTCCGGTCTTCTTGGCGCTCCGTCACTCTTGCGCGGAGCGGGCTCTCCGCCTGCTCTCACTAGATGAGGTAGGCCAAGGCGCTCGGTTCAACCGCATCGTGTAGTCAGATTCATTGTCAACACGGAAGCCAGTGTCAGCAGCAAACTGCTGTGCTTCTTCAGGGGAGATGCGGGCGCTGTCGCTCTCAGCAGCCCGGGCCGTCACGGCGTCCGGGCGAAGGCAAACTTGAGATGCGTGCCCTCGAGCGCGGACCGACTGCTTCCGGGCATTGAACCCGGCGCAGCAGGTGTCGCTGAAGGGTCGATTGCCGGCCCACACGACCGACCGCTGACCGGCAGCCGATCTTGTGGCTCCAGTTCTCCGAAACCGCCCAGAGGTGGCCGGCAGCTTTCCGCAGCACAGCGGGCGGTCGGGGCTGCAGCGGCTACGCCCGCTGAGGGTCGGGTGCCGGTACTCGCTCGGCGCCGCCGGTCGGCAGCAATGTGGCGCATAGGCGACCGTGATGGCTCAGTGTCGGAAAAGTGCCAGAGAGCTGCCGCTGGACTTTGGCAACTCACAGGCAGCAGTCGGCCTATTCTGTTGAAAAACAAACCACTCACTTAGAGCGCTATTCGTAAAATTTAGACGTCGACAGTTCTGATCTTGGAGGGCACCGAGATGATGGGACGACAAGCGAGCGGGCAAGAGCGACTGTTCTGTTCGTTCAGCCTCGAAGACCACGTGCCCCAGGACCATTTGCTACGTGGGATCAACCGCTGCTTTGATCTCGGCGATCTGCGTTCGCGTCTGGCGCCGTTCTACAGCCACACAGGTCGGCCGTCGATCGACCCCGAGTTGATGTTGCGCATGTTGATCGTGGGCCACTGCTTCGGCATCCGTTCCGAGCGCCGGCTGTGCGAAGAGGTCCACCTGAACCCGGCCTACCGCTGGTTCTGCCGTCTTGATCTTGCGGATGCGGTGCCTGATCACTCGACCTTTTCCAAGAACCGGCACGGGCGCTTCCGCAAGAGCGACGCCTTGCGTCACGTCTTCGAGAGCGTGCTGCGCCGATGCATGAGCGAAGGCCTCGTGCGCGGTGAAGGCTTCGCGATCGATGCCAGCGTCATCAAGGCTGACGCCAGTCGTGCGCCCGGCGTTCCCGGAACTGATTCCACGCACTGGCGCAAGGATGAGGCATCGAGCCGCGCTGTACGCGAGTACCTCGACGCACTCGAACACTTCAACCCGACGCAGGACGAGCACGCCGAGCCGCCGCAGCCTCCTGCGCCGGGCAAGAACGTCTCGTTGACCGATCCGGCAGCGTGCTGGACGGGTGCGCCAGGTGGGTCTGCGTTCTACGTCTATTCGACCAACTACCTGATCGATCTGGACGGCGGGATCATCGTGGATGTCGAGGCCACACCCGCTCACCGCACGCGGGAGGTTGAGTCGGCCAAGACCATGGTCCACCGCGTGGAACAGCGCTTCGGGATGAAGCCCGATCGACTGGTCGGTGACACCGCCTACGGCACCGCAGCCATGCTCGGGTGGATGGTGCAGGACAAGGGCATCGCCCCGCATGTTCCCGTGTGGGACGGGAGCGAGCGCAACGACGGCACGCTGTCGAGCAGCGAGTTCGTCTGGGACGAGCCGACCAACGAATACCGTTGCCCGCAGGGACATGCGCTGCTGAGTGATAGACGCCAGTTCACCAAGCCGCGCGATCGCATCACCCAGGCCGGCACGATCCTCTACAGCGCCGGCCAACACGGCTGCATTGGATGCCCGATGAAGCCGCAGTGCTGCCCGAAAATGCCCAACCGCAGGATCATGCGCAGCGTGCACGAGCGATCCAGGGATGTCGCGCGCGATATTGCCGCTACGCCGCAATACAAGCAGTCCCGCCGTGATCGCAAGAAGGTAGAGATGCTGTTCGCGCATCGCAAGCGCATCCTCAAGCTCGACAGGCTGCGCCTACGCGGGCTGACTGGTGCGCACGACGAGTTCTTGCTGGCTGCGACAGTTCAAAACTTGCGAAGAATGGCCAAGAGGTGGTTCGAAGGGCGGCAAAGTGCGGCCGCGATGCCGGCCTAAAGGGGCCGCGAAGCCTCACGACAGCAACGAACAGCGCCTGCCTCGGCTATGCGCGCGAGACCATCAGGATAGCCGCACCCAAAGCTCGCTTGTAAACCGAGTTTTTCAACGAAACAGGCCATTTGCAGTCTTCCGCGTCCGGCTGCTTTGCGGATGTCGAAGTTAGATCAAATCTCCAACGCTGCAGCGACCATGGGTGTTCACTGTGCCGGATTGATCTCGGAACTCAGCCCTTGAGCACAGCAGCCAGCGTCTCGAACCCATCGCGTATCGACTGCATTTCACAAGCCAACTCAGGCAAAAGCCGCAGGCCGCCTGGATCGGCCCTCAGGGCGTTGTCCAACAGTCGGGCAGCCGATGCAATGTCATTTGCCCCCACGGTGGCGGCCACTCCAAGCAGCGTGTGCGTCAGGCTGCGGGCGCCGGACTGGTCGCCGGCCGCCACGCTGTCGGCCAGTTTGGCCATGTCTTGTGCGTGGCCATCGACAAAAATCTGCAACAGGCGCACGTACTTTTCGATGTCGCCACTCAAGGTTTGCAGACACGGCGCTGAGTCGTGTCCGGACACATCGCTCAGGCGCGCCAGCGTGGCCTTGGCCGGGCCATCGGCCATGGCGGACCGGCCCATGTCGACCGTCGATGCGCCTCGTGTAGGCAGGTCTTCCGGCCGGATCAGCGCGCGTAGCAGGGCCGCATAGAACGCGGCCACGACCATCGGCTTGGCAACGAAGTCGGTCATGCCCGCTTCGATGCAGGCCAGGCGATCTTCGTTGAAGGCATTCGCCGTCAACGCCAGGATGGGCGTGGCCTGCCAACCTGGCAGGGCGCGGATGGCGCGGGCGGCCTCCAGCCCGTTCATGACCGGCATCTGCATGTCCATCAGCACCACGTCGTAGCGGGCAGCACGCGCCTTCTGCAGGGCTTGCAGACCGTCGGCAGCCATGTCGGCGGACAAGCCCACGCTTTGCAGCAGGGCCTGCGCCACCTCGCGGTTGACCTCGTTGTCTTCGGCCAGCAGGATGCGCGCGCTGCGGTGGTGCCTGCGCAGCAAGGCCGCGGCTTCGGACTCATCGGCCATCCACTTCGGCTCCGCCACGCCCACTGCCGCAGGCACGCCACTGCCCGGCTGCAGCAGTGCGGTGAACCAAAAGCGGCTGCCCCCGGCCGCCAGCCTGTCGACCCCGGCCGTGCCGCCCATCAGGTCGGCCAGTCGCAGCGTGATGGCCAAGCCCAGCCCTGTGCCGCCGAACTTTCGGGTGGTGGACGCATCACCCTGCTCGAAGGCTTGGAACAGCCGCGCCTGCTGTTCGGCGGTGATACCGATGCCGGTGTCTTGCACCGAAAAGCGCAGCAGCAGGCCTCCCTCCGCCGAATCCAGCCGTTCGGCCCGCAGCACGATCCGGCCGCGGTCGGTGAACTTGACCGCGTTGGTGGCCAGGTTCAGCAGGCTCTGGCGCAGGCGCGTCGGGTCGCCCTGCAGCCAGTTCGGTACCTGCGCGCAATCGATCTCCAGCGCCAGGCCCTTGCGGTCGGCAGACTCCGCGATGATCGAGCGCACCTCGTCGAAGAGCGTCGGCAGATCGAAGCTGGTCATCTCCAGTTCCAGGCGGCCGGCCTCGATCTTCGACAGGTCGAGAACGTCGTTGATGATAGCCAGCAGGTGCTGGCTGGCGCCGTCGATTTGGTCGAGCCGGCCGCGCTGTTCCGGCGTGGCGCCGCTGCGCCGCAGCAGGTGGGTCAGGCCGATGATGGCGTTCATCGGTGTTCGGATCTCATGGCTCATGTTGGCCAGGAAGGCGCTCTTGGCTCGGCTGGCCGCTTCGGCCTGTTCGTGCGCAGCAGCCAGGTCGACGGTGCGTTGCGCCACCAGGTCCTCCAGGTGGTTGCGGTGCTGATCGAGTTCGAGCGCGCGTTGCCTGTCGGCCGTGATGTCCTGGAAGGTACCGAAGATCCGGGTCGCCTTGCCGTCGTGAAGCTCGGCGAAGCCCTGGGTTCGCACCCAGCGCTGCCGGCCCTTGGCGGTGATCAGCGGCAACTCCAGATCGTAGGGTGTACCGGTGTCGATGGCGGCCTGCACCGCGGCGGTGATCACCGGCTGCGCTTCGGGGGCAAACAGCTGGATGCCCTGTTCCAGCGCCGGGGGCATGAGGGGCTCCATCTCGGCAATGCGGAAGGTCTGCCGCGTCCAGGAAAGCTTCATGCTGCGCAGGTCGAGCTCCCAGCCGCCAACGCCGGCCAGTTCGCCGGTGCGGTCCAGCAGCGCGGCGCTGCGCGCCAGCGCCGTCTGTGCCAGCTTGCGGTCGGTGATGTCGCGCGTAACGCCGACGTAGTGACTCAGTACGCCGGCCTCGTCGAACACCGGCGAGATCGTCAGGTCGTTCCAGAACGTGCTGCCGTCCTTGCGGTAGTTGAGGATCTCGCCGGCAAACTCGGTGTCACTTTGCAAGGCCGCGCGAATGCCGGCCACCACCTTGGGGTCGGTGTCGGGGCCTTGCACGAAGCCACAGGAGCGGCCCAGCACCTCGGGCTCGCTGTAGCCCGTGATGGCAAGGAAGGCGTCGTTGGCCGAGACGATGAGGCGGTCGGGCCCGGTGATCAGCACGCCTTGCGAAATGGCCTTCAGCGCAGCCGCCTGGAGCCGCTCCTGGGCCTGGCTGTCGCGAAGGGCCGTGATGTCGGTCACCAGCGCGAAGAAGCCCTGGACCTCGCCATCGACGCGGTGTGGCACGTACTGCGCCCAGGTGTACCCGACCTGGCCGTCAGGCTTGGTCAATTGGCGCTCGAACTGCTGGGCGGTGCCTTGCAAGGCGGCACGGATGAAGGGTTCGTTTTGCGCGAACAGCGCGGCGCCCATCAACTGCTGCATGCGGATGCCTTGCATCTGCACGGTGCTGCGGCCGAACCATTCCTGGTAATGCCTGTTCGCGAATCGGCATTGCAGGTCCGGGTCCCAGAAGGCCAGCATGCCCGGCACGTTGTCGGCCACGGCACCGGTGAATGCCTCGCTGGCCCGCAGCGCTGCTTCCGCCTGCTTGCTCGCGCTGATGTCGATGATCGCTATGCGTAGTGCCGGGCGCGCGCGCTTGCGGCGTTCCTCTGAAGGTCCGTGGCCGATGCCGAGGCCCAGGCTGGCGCCGGCTTCGGCGCTGGCCGTCCACCGTGCCCAGAACTGCGACCCGTCGCGCCTGAGCATGCGCAGTTCGCATGCGGCATCGGGGTGCAGGCTGGCGCCGGCTGCTGCGCCCTCAGCAGCTGGGCTGCCGGGCTCGGCGTCGAGGTCCGCGGCCGAATCGGCCAGCACCCGCTGGCGCAGGGCGTAAAAGCTGTCCTGATCGGCGGGCACGATGAACTGAGACAGGCGCAGCGCCAGCAGCGTGCTGCGCGGGGCGCCCAGCAGCGTGGCCAGCGTCAGGTTGGCCTCGACGATCATCGCGCTGTCGTTGACGGTGCAGTACCCCACGGGTGCCAGTTCGTACAGGTCGAACATGCGGGCGCGCGAGGTGGCCAGTTGCAGTTGCGCCTGGCGCAGTTCGTCGTTCTGCATCTCCAGTTCGATCTGGTGCACCTGCAACTCGTGCAGCAGCGTCTGCGTGGCCTTGGCGTCCAGGGCGGCCGGCTCGGTCGGCGCATCGGCACCGCGGGCCGCGAAGGCCGCCTCGGCGCGCTGTCGCAGCGCGACCTCTTCCGCCAGGGGGGTGTCATTCACGGTGTTGGTCATCACTGGTCCTCGGTCCGGACCCGCTCGGTGGTGGCGATGGCATACATCTGCCCGGCCCCGTCCATCAAGGCGGTGGAGATGATCGAGACCTGCAGCACCTGGCCCGTCCGCGTCAGGCGCTGGGTGCGGTAGGACTCCAGCACCTCGGCCCTGCTCAGCTGCGCCAGCGTGTCCAGGGCGGCCTCGCGCAGCGGCTCGGGGATGCGGTCGCGCACGTTCAGGGCCAGTGCCTCGGCCTCCGTCCAGCCGTACAGGCGCTCGGCGCCGGCGTTCCAGGCCAGCGTGCGGCCGGTCAGGTCCTGCACCGTGATGGCGTCGTGCGCATCGCGCACCACCACCGCCAGGCGCAGCAGGTCGTTGGCCTTGCGCAGCGATTCCTCGGCCTGCTTGCGCTCGGTGACGTCCTGCACCGCACCGAACAGCCGAACCGCCTTGCCGCCCTCCATCTCGGCCACGCCTTGCACCCGCACCCAGATGCGGCGGCCCTTGGCAGTGACCAGCGGCCCCTCGAACAGCCACGGCGTGCCGTGATTGATGCCGGCCTGCACAGCGGCCTCCACCAAGGGCCGCGCCTCAGGCTCGTAGAAGGCAACGGCCTGCTCCAGCGTTGGCGGCACGGACGGGTCGAGCTCGTGGATCTGGTAGGTCTCGGGCGCCCAGCTCAGCAACATGTTGCTTAGATTCAGGTCCCAGCCGCCCACCCGCGCCAGCTCGCCGGTACGCGCCAGCAACTGGCCGGTGCGCCGCAGTGCGTCCTGGGTGATCTTCATCTCGCTGATGTCGATGAAGGAGATGACGGCGCCCTCGATCACGTTGTCCAGCGTGCGGTAGGGCTGGATGCGCAGCGTGTAATGGCGCCCGTCATGCGTGCCTACTTCTACCTCCCTGGGCACCAGCGTGCGCAGCACCGCCCGCACGTCAGCGACCAGGTCGCCGTAGGCCGACAGGTTGGAGGCTATGTGCGAAACCGGCCGGCCAACGTCGGTGGGGATCAGGTTGATGATGGCGCTGGCTGCCGGCGTGAAGCGCAGGATGCGCAGCTGGTGGTCCACGAACACCGTGCCGATGCCGGTACCGGCCAGCAGGTTGTTCATGTCGTTGTTGGCGCGTGACAGATCCGTCACTTTGGTCTGCAGTTCGGTGTTGACGGTGGCCAGTTCCTCGTTGACCGACTGCAGCTCTTCTTTCGAGGTTTCCAGCTCTTCGTTGGTCGATTGCAGTTCTTCGTTGACCGACTGCATCTCCTCGTTGGACGACTTGAGCTCCTCGGCTGAGGTTTCCAGTTGCTCGTAGGCGCTCTGGAGATGGTCTTCCTTGGCGCGCAATTCAGCCTTCAGCGCCGCGATGCGTGGATCGGCATCCGGCAGGAGCCCGCGGCTGGCTGTGGCGGCCAGCAGGTCATCGTTCGGGGTGTCCGGCGGCGGCACGTCTGCCCCAATCGATGCCTCCTGCAGGACCACGAGGTACAGCGGCGACGCCGCAGTGGCCCGCCCGCCGCCGATCACCGGGCGCACTGTCAGGTCGACGCTGGTGAAGTGGCCGTTGGTCTTGACGCTCAGTCCCCGGCACTGCACGGTCTCGTGCAAGCGGGCGGCCTGTTGCAGGCTGAGGGACAGGTCGCGACGAAGGCCTTCACGCGCCATCTTGAGGATGTTGTTGATCCCCGCCTCGCCGGGACTGGGTTCGAGAAAGAGCCCGCTGCGGCCATGCAGGTAGAGGATGTCGCCTGCGCTGTTGACGAGCGCGCCGGCGGCCACCAGCTGCGCCAACAGCGCCTGTTCGGTCGTCTCGCGCAGCGATCGGCCCGGCGGGCCGGTCCACTTGCGCGTGTCGCGCGTCGCAGAAGCGCTGTCGAGTGCGTCGCGGACCTGTTGGACAGCCGGGGCATCGGACGCGTCCGAAGCGTTGGCGCTCGCAGCCGGAAGGGTCTGCGGCGTCAGCGGCGGCAGAAAACTTCCCAACGGCAGCCGGCGCTGCACCAACCGGTCTTCCTTGCGCTGATAGAGCTTGGCCTTGCGGTCCAGTGCGGCGAACAGCGCGTCGAACTCGCCCACGCCTTCCGAGGTTCCGAGGAACAGCCAGCCCCCGGGTCGCAGCGCGTAATGGAACAGCGGGATCAGCTTCTTCTGCAGTTCGACGCCCATGTAGATCAGCAAGTTGCGGCAGGTGATCAGGTCCAGGCGGGAAAACGGCGGGTCCTTGATCACGTCCTGCTCCGAGAACACCAGCAGGTCGCGGATGCCCTTGTGGATGCGGTATCTGTCGCCGCCGGGCTCGAGCGTGAAGAAGCGCGCCAGCCGCTCGGGGGTCACATCGGCGGCGATGCTGGCCGGGTACAGGCCCGTGCGGGCCGTAGCGATGGCCTGCGGGTCGATGTCGGTAGCGAACATCTGCCAGCTGTGTCTCGATTCCAGCGTTTCCATGTGCTCGACCAGCAGCATGGCGATCGAGTAGGCCTCCTCGCCCGTGGAGCAGCCGGTGGTCCAGACGCGAACCGGCTCGCCCGGCGGCTTGTTGGCGAACAGCTGAGGAATCACCTGCTCCTGCAGCACCGCGAACGCATCGCGATCGCGGAAGAAGCTGGTCACGCCGATGAGCAGGTCGCGGAACAGCGCCTGCACCTCGGCCGGCACCTTCTGCAGGTAACGCTGGTAGTCGTCGATGCCGCCGATGCGGTGCACGGCCATGCGCCGCTCGATGCGGCGGTGGATGGTGCTGGGCTTGTAGAGCGAGAAATCGTGGCCAGTCTGGCTGCGCAGCAGCACGAAGATCTTGTTCATCGCGCTGTCAGCGCGCGGCCCTGGCGTGGCGGCCGTCGCTGACTTGCCGCTGTAGGCGTGGGCGGTGTAGGCCAACAGCTGGGCGGGCATTTCGGCCGGAGGCAGCTCGAAATCGACCAGACCGGTGGCTACCGCGCTGCGCGGCATACCGTCGAACTCGGTGGAGGCCGTGTTCTGCGCCATCACCATGCCGCCTGCGCCCTTGATGGCGCGGACGCCCTGCGTGCCATCGCTGCCCGTACCCGACAGCACGATGCCGATGGCTCGCTCGTGCTGGTCATGCGCCAGCGACTTGAAGAAAAAGTCGATGGGCAAACGTTGGCCGCGAGGTTCGGCCGGTTCCAGCAGTTGCAGCGTGCCGTTGAGAAGGGCCATGTCGCGCCCCGGCGGGATGACGTAGACGCAATTGACCTGCACCACCATGCCGTCGGCGACTTCGGTCACAGCCATGGGCGTGCAGCGACGGATCAACTCGGTCAGCAGGCTTTCGTGGTCTGGCGCCAGGTGCTGCACCAGCACGAAGGCCATGCCCGTCGCGGCATCGGCCGGCATGCCGGAGAAGAAGGCTTCGAAGGCCGCCAGCCCGCCCGCCGAGGCCCCGATGCCGACGATCGGGAAGGCGCCAGACGCGCGCTCCGGGGCTGGTTGCGAAGCGCTGGTGTCGGCGGGGGTTGGCATAGGAGCGAGGTCTTGTTCTTGTGCGGTATGCAGCACGCGCATCGAATCAGCAGGATGCGCATCGCGACCCGCCACTGTTGATGTGAGTATGCGCGCGGGTGGCCTGGGGTGGCCCGAGGTGGCCAATGAAGTGCCTGCTGCGGTGCAGGTCCGACCGGCCACTTCGGGGTCGCGAGTTCAGGGCGACAGACGTAAGCTCAGGGTCGCGGGCTGCCTCACGCGGCCTCGATTGCTCATCCGCAAAGCCGCTGTTCAACTTGGCCGGCAGCACAGCCGACACTCGGTTAACCCCGGATTCAACCCAAAGGGGTCCACCGGCCTTCTCCAAAGCGGCCCGATGCTCTGCCCGGGCGACCTTTCGGTTCGCATCCATGAAGCGGTCGTTCGTGACCACCGGCCATTTGCGGGCGTTCAGTCTCGGCAGGTTCGGCGCGGCCTGATGCGAGGTTGTAGCCGCGGCGGCGATCGACTAATCAGGGCGTGCGTGCGCTGGGGTGCCGAAAGGCTTGCTGCACCCAGCCGAGGCAGGTCAGGCAATCTATTTCAACTTGAAGAAGCTGACTTCCGTTGCCAGCCGGGCGGCCTGTTCCGACAACGCCCCTGATGCTGCCGAAGTCTGCTCCACCAGTGCCGCGTTCTGCTGCGTCGAGCGGTCGAGCTCCTGCACGGCGGTACCCACCTGCGCCACGCCAGCGCTCTGCTCGCGCGTGGCGGTGGAAATCTGCTTCATCAGCCCGTTGATCTTGTCGGCATTGGTGACGATCTCGCGGATGGTGGCGCCAGCGTCGGCAGCGATGCGGTTGCCTTGCTCGACCTGTTCGATGCTTGCGCCGATGAGGGACTTGATTTCCTTGGCTGCCGCGGCCGAACGGCCTGCCAGCGCGCGCACCTCGGTGGCCACCACGGCGAAGCCGCGGCCCTGTTCACCAGCGCGTGCGGCTTCCACGGAGGCGATGCCGTCGATGACGCCGATGATCTCGCCGATCTTGTTCGACGAGGTCTGGATGCGCTCCATCGTGCTGACCACCTGGCCCATGACCTCTCCACCGCGCGTGGCCGCCGTGGCGTTGTCGCGCACGATGGCCATGGCGCCGTCCACGGTGTCGGCGGTCTGCTTCACGGTCGAGGCGATCTGCTCCATGCTGGCCGCCGTTTCTTCCAGGCTGGCCGCCGTCTGCTCGGTGCGGCTGGAGAGGTCGTTGGACGCAGAGGCGATTTCCTCGCTGGCCACCTGCACTTGGCCCGAGCCCTGCAGCACGATGCCCACGATGCGGCGCAGGCTGTTCTGCATGTTGCCCATGGTCACCATCAGCTGCGCAGCTTCGTCATTGCCCCAGGGCGTGGGGCTGGTGGTGAGGTTGCCTCGGGTGATCTCTTCCAGGTGGCCGCTGACTTCACGCAGCCCGCCCATCATCACACGGTAGAAAGCCAGCATCAGGTAGCCGGCCAGGGCGATGAACAATCCCGCCACCGCCAGCTTCAGCCACATCAGCTGCTGCAGCCGGTCGATGCGCGCCTGCAGTCGCGTGTCCAGGCGGTCCAGCAGCTGGGCGTTCAGCTGGCTGGCTTTGTCCACGGCGGCGTCGCCCAGCGCCAGGTAGCTGACCATGTCGCCTTCGATCTGGGCGCCCAGAATCTGCCGCTTGACGGCGTCTTCGAAGACGTGCCCCGCCGTGATGGCCCCTTGCATGTCGACCAGCTTGCCGACCTCGGGCGTGGCAGCCACGATGGCGTCGAAGGAGTTGACGACGTCTTCGTCGATGTAGTCCTGCACGGCCAGCCACTTCACCATCAGGTCGCGGCGGCGGGTGCCCAGTTCCTTGGTGTCCTTGGTAGCCAGCGCCATGCCGCCCATGCCGCGCTGCCGCGCGACGTTCTCGGTCATGCGCGGTCCACGCACCAGCGCAATGTTCTGCAGGTGGTAGGTGTCGGCTTCGGGGTCCAGTGTCAGTTGCGAGCCGTCTGCCACTTCGCGCAGCAGTTGCATGGCTGCCTTGATGTAGTCGGCATGTGCGAGGAAGGTTTCGTCGGGGTTGCCTGCGGCGGGCGCCTGCTGCAGCGCATCGTGCGCCTGCTTCAACGCGGCATAGGGCTTGGCAACGCCCAACGTCTGGCCCAGTTCTGCCTGCTGGGCCGCCACCGCTTCGAACGCCGTCTTCACCTTGGCCTGAGACTCGGCCGCGTCTGGCGCATTGCTGGCATAAGCGCGGCGCCGCGCCTGCGCCAGCGGAACGAGTTCCAGCAACGGCCGCGCATAGCGCACACCGGCACGTTCGCTGTGCGTGGTGTCGATCTGCTCCAGAACCGAACTGGTGGTGAACCACAGCAGCACCACCAGCGGCGCCATGAAGGCCAGCGCGACCCAGCCCGCCTTCGCCGGAAAGCTGATGCTACGGAACAACCGCACGCCCGGCGACAACCAGCCGTGGTAACGGAAGAAATCACCAAAGCCCGAGCCAAGGTCCGGCCGGGCAGCATGCGCCACGGCATGGGACATCGCAGGCGCGAGGGTCGAACTTGGCGTCATGGCAGGGAACTCCTTGAAAGGCGGCAGGGCCGCATGACCCTGCCACGCCTGGTAAGCCGGTTATCGGCCGGCCTGGTACTGAATGCAGTCTTCCTTTTCTTCACATGCCGGGTTTTTGAAGGAGACCCCGAGTTCCAGGCCTTCTCCGGGTCTTCTTGGTGGCGTAGCGCGGAACAATCCATCACCAACGAGTGACTCCGGGCAGCCCTGCCTGGCGCGGCGTTGGGCCAAGAGGGCGACTGATGACCATGCCGGCACCTTCGGGCCGAGGCAACCTGGTGCGTTTCGTAGCCCTGGCCGTCGCATTGCTCGGCATCTGTGTGGCCGTTGCAGCGGGCCTGTGGTTGCAGCGCCAGAACGACGCGCAGGCCAGTGCCGACTTCGAGCGCAGCGCCGCACGCGTGGCCCAGATCATCGAGACGCGGATGCGGCAGCCGATCTACGGGCTGCGCGGCGCGGGCGGCGTTTACGCAGCGAGCAAGAAGGTGCATCGGAGCGAGTTCCGGGCCTACGTCGAGTCACGCGACCTGCCGCAAGAGTTCCCGGGCGTGCGCGGTTTCGGCTTCATTCAGCGCGTGCCCCGCAGCGCCTTGCCAGCCTTCGTGGCCGCCGAGCAGGCCGATGAAGCCCCGCAGTTTGCGGTGCATGAACTGTCGGCACTGGGCGAGGATGATCTCTACGTCACCAAGTACATCGAGCCCTACGTGGCGAACTCGGCAGCCATGGGCTTGGACATCGGCTCCGAGCCGATCCGGCGCGAAGCCGCCGAACGTGCCGTGGCCACCGGCCAGCCTACGCTGACCGCCGCCATCACCCTGGTGCAGGACACCCGGCGCAGCGCCGGCTTCCTGCTGTTTGTCCCTGTTTTCCGTCATGGCACCGACCCTATCAACCCGGCGCAGCGCCGGCAGGCCCTCGTCGGACTGCTGTATGCGCCGATGGTGGTCGGCGAGATGCTCGCTGCAATGCCCGACGTCTCCGCCGGGCTCGCCCACTTTCAACTCAACGACCTGGCGGTCGGCAACACCGTCTTCGACAGCGGCGATGCCCCAAACAACGGCACGGCGGCTGACGATGTGACGCCGAAGGTGGGCAAGTTTCAGGACGAGCGCAAGCTGTCGCTACCCGGCCGAGACATGTTGCTGCGTGTGCGCAGCACGCCGCAGTTCGATGCCGCGCACAAGAACGCGGCGCCGTGGGTGGTAGTCGTGGGCGGCGCGCTCGGCAGCGTCTTGCTGGGCGCAGCGCTGTGGTTGCTGATGCGACAGCAGGCCTCTCTGCGCAGCCGTGCCGAAGCGCTGGCCGAGAGGCTGACCAGAGACCTGGATCGCCTGGCGCAGGTGGTGCGACACACCAGCAACGCTGTACTGACGACAGACCGCGGGCAGCGCATCGACTGGGTCAACGAGGGCTTCACCCGACTGACCGCTTGCAGCCCAGCACACGCCCTAGGGCAGATGGTCGAGGCCGTGTTTGGCGACAGCGCTGCCGGTGCACCGGCGCAGCAGGTGCTGGCGGCGGCCATCGCGAACGGACACGGCTGCCGCGTCGAACTGTCCCTGCAGGCGCTGGACGGCCGCGAGGTCTGGCTCGATCTCGACGTGCAGCCACTGCGCGATGCGGGCGGAGCATTGACGGGCTTCATGTACATCGGCAGCGAGATCACGGCCCAGCGGCTGGCCAAGAAGCAGCTCGAAGCCGCACTGCGCGACAACGACGCGCTGCTGCGCGTGATCCACATGCACGCCATCGTCTCGGTGGCCGACCGCGCCGGGCGCATCACAGTAGCCAACGATGCCTTCTGCCGCATCAGCGGCTACAGCCGCGAAGAGCTGTTGCAGCAGACCCACCGCATCGTCAATTCCGGGGTGCAGCCCGCCAGCTTCTGGGTCGACATGTGGCGCACCATCGCTGCGGGCACCCCGTGGAGGGGCGAAGTCTGCAACCGCAGCAAGGACGGCCAGCTCTATTGGGTGGATACGCTGATTGCACCCTTCGTCGACGCCGAGGGCCAGATAGAGAAGTACATCTCCATCCGCACCGACATCACCGCCAGCAAGAACGCCACGCGCGAACTGGCGCGCCAGAGCCAGCGGCTGAACAACATCCTCGAAGGCACCAACGTCGGAACCTGGGAGTGGAACGTCGAGACCGGTGCGACGGTGTTCAACGAACGCTGGGCGCAGATCGTGGGCTACAGCCTGGCCGAACTGATGCCCACCACGGTGCAAACGTGGTCGCAGCTGACGCATCCTGAAGACCTCAGCCGCGCCAGCGTTCAGCTGGAGCAGCACTTCAACGGCGAAGTCGGCGTGTATGAGTACGAGGCGCGGCTGAAGCACAAGGCAGGCCATTGGGTCTGGGTGCTGGGCCGCGGCAAGCTCTTCAGTCGCAGCGACGACGGCCGTCCACGCTGGATGGCGGGTACTCTGATGGACATCAACGAGCGAAAGCTGGCTGAAGCCGCACTGCGCGAGAGCCAGGCACTGCTGGACAAGACCGGGCGCATCGCCGGCGTCGGCGGCTGGGCGCTGGAACTGGACTCGCAGGCCATCCGCTGGAGCGACCAGACCTGCCGCATCCACGACTGCGAACCCGGCCACCAGCCGCGCATGGATGAGGCCATCAACTACTACGCGCCCGAGGCGCGCGCGGTGGTGGCGCAGGCGGTGCAGCAGTGCATTGACAGCGCCGTGGGCTTCGACATCGAACTGCCTGTGGTGACGGCGCAGGGCCGCGCCATCTGGGTGCGGTCTGTCGGCGAGATGGAATTGGCCGACGGCCGGCCGCTGCGTTTGGTGGGCACCTTCCAGGACGTGACGGCACGCCGCCAGCTCGAGGGCGAGGTGCGGCGCAAGAGTGAACTGCTCACCAGCGTGATCGAGAACCTGCCCTGCGGGCTGAGCGTGTTCGACGGCGAGCTGCAACTGTTGGCCTCGAATACCGAGTTCAGGCGCCTGCTGGACTTTCCAGACGCTCTGTTTGCCGGCCCCGTAACCCGTTTCGAGGACGTGATCCGCTTCAACGCCGAGCGCGGCGAGTACGGCTGCGGCGACTTGGAGACGACCGTGCAGACGATCATGGATCGCACGCGCATCCAGCGCACCGAGCCCCACCAGTTCGAACGTGTGCGCCCGAACGGCACGCCACTAGAGATCCGAGGCGGCCCGATGCCGGGCGGCGGTTTCGTCACCACCTACACCGACATCAGCGCACGCAAGCGCGCCGAGGCCGAGGTGCAGCGCGTCAGTGCGCTGCTGCGCGGCTCAATCGACGCGCTAGACGATGCCTACGCGCTGTTCGACAAAGACGACCGCATGGTGCTGTGCAACCAGCGCTACCGCGACCTGTACCCGCTGATCGGCGAGCTGATGCAGCCGGGCGTGCGCTTCGAAGACATCGTCCGCGCCGGCGCCGAGCGCGGCCAGTACGCCGACGCCGTCGGCCGCGTCGAGACCTTTATCGCCGAGCGCCTGGCCGCCCACCGCCAGCCGTCGTCGAAGGTGACGCGGCGCCTGGGTGACGGCCGCACGCTGCGCATAGGCGAGCGCCGCATGGCCGACGGCCACATCGTGGGCTACCACGTCGACATCACGGAGCTGGTGCAGGCCACCGAGGCGGCGCAGGAGGCATCGCGCTCGAAGAGCCAGTTCCTAGCCAACATGAGCCACGAGATCCGCACACCGATGAATGCCATCCTGGGCATGCTGGCGCTGCTGAAGAAGACCGAACTGACCGTGCGACAGGCCGACTACACCGGCAAGACCGAGGGCGCTGCACGTTCGCTGCTGGGGCTGCTGAACGACATCCTCGACTTCAGCAAGGTCGAGGCCGGCAAGATGACGCTGGACCTGCACCCCTTCCGCCCCGACCAGTTGCTGCGCGACCTGGCCGTCATCCTTGCGGCCAACACGGCGGGCAAGCAGATCGAGGTGCTGTTCGACATCGACCCGCAGTTGCCGCCGGTGCTGGTGGGCGACGCGATGCGCCTGCAGCAGGTGCTGATCAACCTGGGCGGCAACGCGATCAAGTTCACCGCCCAGGGCGAGGTGGTGGTGTCGGTGGCGGTGGTGGCGCGCGGCAGCGAAGCGGTGACGCTGGAGGTTGCGGTGCGCGACTCCGGCATCGGCATCGCGCCAGAGAACCAGCAGCACATCTTCAGCGGCTTCTCGCAGGCCGAGGCCTCCACCACGCGCCGTTTCGGCGGCACCGGTCTGGGCTTGGCCATCTGCCAACGCCTGGTGGGTTTGATGGGCGGTGAGCTGCAGCTGGACAGCGTGGTGGGCCGCGGCAGCAGTTTCCACTTCCGCATCGAACTGGCCGTCGGCTCGGACGCGGCCGGTGCCGAGCTGGCGCCGCTGCGCCTGCGCCAGCCCGTCGCGCTGCGCGTGCTGGTGGTCGACGACAACCCGCTGGCGCGCGACCTGATGCAGCGCATGGCCCAATCGCTGGACTGGCAGGTGACACAGGCTGACAGCGGAGAGGCGGCGCTGGCCTGCCTGGAAGGCGAGGGCGCAGCCTTCGATGCTGCTTTCATCGACTGGCAGATGCCGGGCCTGGACGGCTGGCAGACCTGCCAGCAGATCCGCGGGCGCCGCAAGGCGGGTGCGACGCCGTTGCTCATCATGGTCACGGCCCACGGACGCGACATGCTGTCGCAGCGCAGTCAGGAAGAGCAGGCGCTGGTGCACGGCTTCCTGGTCAAGCCCGTCACGGCGTCGATGCTTTACGACGCCGTTGTCGATGCGCGGTCAGACCCCGAAGCGCTGCAGGCCTCACGCGCCGGTTCTTCGCCAGCGGTGCAGCGCTTGCCCGGCCTGCGCCTGCTGGTGGTCGAAGACAACGCCAACAACCAGCAAGTGGCGCGCGAACTGCTCGAGGACGAGGGAGCCGAAGTGCAGATTGCCGAGAACGGCCTGCTCGCGGTCCAGGCAGTGGCGGCGGCGGACCCGCCGTTCGACGTCGTGCTGATGGACCTGCAGATGCCGGTGATGGACGGCTACACCGCCACCACCCGTATCCGCCAGGATCTGCAGAAGCTGACGCTGCCCATCGTCGCCATGACCGCCAACGCCATGGCCACCGACCGCGAGGCCTGCCTGGCGGCTGGCATGAACGACCACGTCGGCAAACCCTTCGACCTGGACCACCTGGTCACCGTGTTGCTGCGGCTGGCAGGTCGTGCGGCGGCTGCCGCCGCGGCACCTCGCAACCAGGAATCGGCCCCTGCGCTGCCGGCCGCCGTGCTGGATGCGGCTGGCGCCGCCGGCGTGGACATCGAACGCGCGCTGGCCCGCCTTGGCGGCAAGCTCAAGGTCTACGGCCGCACCTTGCGCAGCTTCACGGAAGATCTGCAAAACCTACCCGAAAAACTCGACGGACAGTTGCAGCGTGGCGAGCGCGACGAGGTACGCCGCGAACTGCACACGCTCAAGGGCGTGGCCGCCACCGTCGGCGTGACGGCACTGGCGAAGCTGGCTGGCGAGGCGGAGGCGCAATTCAACCGCGTGTCGCCCGCAGCCGAGGAAGCCACCTGCGTGGCGCGTGTTGGCGCCGCCATCCACATGGCAGCGTTGTCGCTGGCGCTTCTGTGCGCGGCGCTGGACGGCGACCCGCAGGCGGCAACGGACGGTGTTGCGTCTGCTGTGGCTGCCGCACTGACGCCCGCTGACACGGCCCTGCTCGTCGAGCTGCTGAGGAGTGTGCAGGGCTTGCTGCAGGCATCAGACCTCGACGCAGCCGACGCCTTGCAGACCCTGCGTACCCGGTTGCCAGCGGTGGCCGGGCCACGGTTCGACGCACTGGAAGCCGCCGTCGAGTCCCTCGAATTCGAATCCGCCCTGTCGCATTGCGGCCAGTGGCTGCTGGAGTGTGAAACATGAACCATGTCGAACCCGGACGCGCCGGCCTGCCGACACAGACGGTGGCAGCCGCCGACGAGCGGCCGCGGCTGCTGGTCGTCGACGACCAGCGCGTCAACATCCAGGCCCTGTTCCAGGCCTTCCAGGCCGACCACAAGGTGTCGATGGCCACCAGCGGCGAGCAGGCGCTGGCACTGTGCCGCAGCCAGCCGCCCGACCTGGTGCTGCTGGACGTGGTGATGCCGGGCATGGACGGCTTCGAGGTCTGCCGGCAGTTGAAGGCCGACGAGGCCACCAAGGACATCCCGGTCATCTTCGTCACCGGGCACAACGACGAGGAGGCCGAGACCCGCGGGCTGGATGTCGGAGCCGTCGACTTCATCTCCAAGCCCATCAACCCGCGCATCGTGCGCGCCCGCGTCAAGACCCAGCTGACGATGAAGCGCCAGTCAGACCTGCTGCGCCAGTGGGTCTACATCGACGCCATGACCCGGGTCTCCAACCGCCGCTATTTCGACGAGCACCTGGCCAGCGAATGGGACCGCGCCGCCCGCCTGGGTGCTCCGCTGAGCGTGGGTCTGGTCGATGTCGACCTCTTCAAGCGCTACAACGACCACTACGGCCACCCGGCCGGCGACGAGTGCCTGCGACGCGTGGCGGCAGTGATGACAGCAAGCCTGAAGCGCCCGACGGACATGGTCGCCCGCTATGGCGGCGAAGAGTTCGGCCTGCTGCTGCCCGACACCGACGCCGCCGGTGCGCTGCATCTGGCCGGCCAGATTCGCGAAGGCCTGCGGCTGGCGCACATCGACCACGCCGAGTCGAGCGTCGGGCCGCTGCTGACCATCAGCGTCGGCCTGTGCACCTGGATGCCCGGTATCGTCGGCGGCGCCGCCGCGCTGCTGGCTGCTGCCGACGCGCAGCTGTACCTGGCCAAGTCGTACGGCCGCGATCAGGCTTGCGGCGCGCTGTTGTCCGGCCACTGATCTCGGGCCGCGAGCCAGGCCACCCAGTCCCTAGCTAGTCCAGCCCTGTGGCGATGCTGTCGCCAGCGCGTCGATCGAGCCAATTCAACAGGCCTTGGTACAGCGATACAGCCTACATCGGCTTGGTGATGAAACCGTTCATGCCGGCCGCCTCAGAGGTCTCGCGGCGAGCCGGCCATCTCAGGTCGGCCAGAAGGGGTCGGTCATCGGCGACAGCTTGAGGGCAGCGTCTCGCGCCGCTGCGAAGAGCGCGAGGACCTCGAGCGGGCGATTGTTCGCTTCAAGGCCACCGGTAAATGTGGTGCTCGCGCGCCTGGCCAGCCCGGGCCTGTATGCGGTCTGCGGCGCGGGCAGATCCAGCACCACCGGCTGCCAATCCCAGGGGAATAAGCCTTCTAAACGCCCTCTTTCCTTCCCGACTGCACCCCGAACACCGCAGAACAACGGTGGGAGCAACAGGGGAACAGAGTGCCCGGGGAGCTCGAACCTGCTGTCGGGTGCAGGCCGAAGTCTGTTGGGCGTGGACAGCCCGATCGAAAGGCGTCCTTCCTGGCGTTATCTACGGGTTAGCCCTTCACGCCGAGCGACGTCCATGGGCCCCAAAAGCCCACGCGCGCGGCCGATCTCCGAAGCCCTGCTTTTCGGGCCACCTAAGCGGTGATGAGTTGGAATCCTCAGGCCGTTTGCAGCGCCTGGCCGCGAGCCGGCGCCCGAGGCAGTGCCCGCGCCTGCCATCCTGTGTGCGTGAGGTTTCTCTCGATCACTGATGGCATGGCATAGCAGGTCAACTCGGCGACTAGTTGGCCACCCGGTGTGCCAGACTGACAGTCCCAACGGTGTCTGTCCCAAACTCGGAGCTCCCATTGCGTCTGCGTCCCGCCTGGACCGTGCGCGGCCTGCTGTATCTGATGGCCGGTGCCGTGATTGCGCCGATGGCGATGCTGCTCTGCTACAACATCTGGCAGCAATACGAGAACGGGCGTGCGCTGGCCCAGGCCGAGGCACTGCGCCTGGCGCAACTGACGGCCGACACTGCCGAGACCTTCATCGAGGATGCCCGCGCGGTGCTCACCACGCTGGCGCGGCGGCCGCAGATGCTGGCCAAGGCCGCCAGCCCTGGGCAGCCCTGCGACGAAATCTTCCCCACCTTCAGGGAGTTCTACCCGCAGTTGTCGAACATGAGCTTGTCGACGCCCGCCGGCTTCCTGGTCTGCTCGTCGCTGCCGCAGCCCGGCAACCAGCCCTTGCCGGTGGCCCATATGGCCTGGTTTCAGCAGGTCTACCAGCGCCAGGATTTCGTCGTCGGCCCTATCGTCTACGGCCCCATCAACAAGAACTGGATCTCGGTGCTGGCCGAGCCAGTTCGTGACGGCAGCGGCAGGATGGTCGGCGCTCTGCAGACCCCGATCGACCTGCTGAAGTTCAGGCTGGTTCCTGGCGCCGAGCGGCTGCCGCCACAGATCTTCATATTCATCGTCGACATCCAAGGCAACGTGGTCGCCCGTTCTCGCGACGCGCAGCGTTTCGTGGGCAGCAACATGCTGGACAAGTCGGCGATCCTGCGCTTGGCGGTGAAGCAACGCCATGGCGTGGCGCATACGACGGGCGTGGAGGGCATTCCACGCTTCTACGGGTTCACGCCCGTTGCGGGCACCGACTGGATTGCCATCGTCGGCATCGATGCTGACTACGCGTTGGCCGGCGTCACGCGCAGCGCGCAGGCCAGCGCGTTGGTGGCGGCGGGCATCGTCGTCATGGTGCTGCTGCTCGCGATGGTGCTCAGCCGCCGCATTGCCCGGCCCATCCACGCCGTCAGCGTGGCGGCCCGTCGCGCCGGTGGTGGCGGCCTGGACGTGCGCGTGCCCACCGACGGCCCGCGCGAACTGGCCGAAGTGGCGCGCGAGTTCAATCTCATGCTCGACGCCATCGGCGACACGCAGGCACGCCTCCAACACAGCCAGGCCCGGCTCAAGCTGGCGCTAGAAGGCTCGCACATGGCGATCTGGGACCTGGAGATTGGCAGCGGGTCGGTGTATCTGTCAGAGACCTGGTCCGAGTTGCTGGGCGGGCCGTACGTGGCCACGCAGTTGCCGATGCGCGGACTGCTGCGCCTGATCCCGGCCGCCGACCGGGCGCTGGTCATCGCCGCCTTCAGAAAGGTGCTGCGGCAGGGCGAGGACGACTTCCTTGCGGAACACCGCTTCAAGACCCGCACCGGCCGGACGCTCTGGGTGGCCACCCAGGGCCGTGTCATCGAGCGCGACGCGGACCGCCGTGCCACGCGGATGCTGGGAGTCATCGTCGATATCTCGGAACGCCACCATCGCGATGACGAGATCCACCGCCTGGCCCACTTCGACACCCTGACGTCGCTGCCCAACCGGCGCATGTTGACCCAGGAGGTGACGAAGGCGCTGGCCCGGGCGCGCCGGGCGCGCCTGTTCGGCGCGTTGATGTTCATCGACCTCGACCGCTTCAAGAGCATCAACGGCGCCCGTGGCCACGCCACTGGCGACGCCTTGCTCAAGACCGTGGCCACGCGGCTGCAGTCGCTGACGCGCGAGGGCGACACGGTCGCCCGCATGGGCGGCGACGAATTCGTCGTGCTGGCCACCGGCCTGGCCGACAACGCCGCCGACGCCGCGCGCTCGGCCCACCTTCTTGCCGAGAAGATGCGTGCGGCGTTGGAACTGCCCTACGAGATCGACCAGCAGTTTTTCACCTCCAGCGCCAGCATCGGTGTGGCCCTGCTCGTCATGGACAACCAGAGCGTGGACGATTTGCTGCGCGAGGCCGACATCGCCATGTACCGCGCCAAGAGCGCCGGGCGCAATCAGATCGCGTTCTTCGAAGCCGGGATGCAGGCCGAGGTGGAGCAGCGCCTGACCATCGAGAACGATCTGGCGCAGGCCATCGAGCGCCAGCAGATGAGCCTGCACGCACAGTCGCAGGTGGACGCCGAGGGCCGGCTGGTGGGCGCCGAGTTGCTGCTGCGTTGGCGTCACCCTGAGCAGGGAATGATCCCGCCGCTGCACTTCATCGAGGTGGCTGAAGAGACCGGCTTGATCGTGCGCATCGGCGATTGGGTCTTGAACCAGGCCTGCCTGCTGGTGAAGGAACTGCGAACGACCGGACACGACATCCCCCTGTCAGTGAATATCAGTCCGAGGCAGTTCCGCTTCCCTGGCTTCACCATGCGCGTGCAGGAAGTGCTGCAGGCCCACGACGTGCCGGGCAGCAGCCTGATCTTTGAGGTCACCGAAGGCCTGTTGGTCGGCCCGGCGGACGCCACTATCCAGCGGATGAACGAGCTGCGTGCTGTGGGCATCCGGTTTTCGATCGACGACTTCGGGACCGGATATTCCAGCCTGGCCTACCTCAAGCGCCTGCCGCTGTACGAGCTGAAGATCGACAAGAGTTTTGTCGACGGCATACCCGACGACCACAACGACACCGAGATCGTGCAGATGGTCATTTCACTGGCCAAGCTGCTGAAGCTGCGCGTGGTGGCCGAAGGCGTCGAGACGCTCGAGCAGGCGAATTTCCTGAAGAGCCGCGGCTGCGAGACGATGCAGGGCTACTTCTTCAGGCGGCCCGTGGCCACCAGCGAGTGGCTGGCCGACGTTCGTTCGGGCAGCCTGGTCAGCCCGCCTGCACTTTGAGCGCGCCGCCTCGCGTGGCCAGCGTGCGCACCAGCAGGCTGGTGGAGGCGCAGATCGCGCTGATGGTCGAGGGATAGGCGCTAGAAACGCCCTTTTTCCGTCACGAGCGCACCCGAACACGGCAGAACAACGGTGTAACAGAGCGCCCGGAGCGCTTGAACCTGCCTTTGGATGCATGCCGAAGAGTCTGTAGACACCGCAAATGTCGGCTTTACCTATGGCACTTCAAACATTCCACCGGCAGGTGTGGGTCGGGACATGCCGGCCGGCTTCTCAGGTTCATCGCCGCGAAGCAGCCTCTGAAGCTGCGCCTCCCGGAAGCAGCCCATCACCACTGCGTGCACCCGACCCTTCAGCAACACCAGCCGCCCCGAATTCCACACCCAGAAGGGGTCGCTCGAACCGAGGATCAATCGTGCGATCAGCGCAGGCTGTCTCGCGCCGATGCGCTTTGGCGCGCACCGGCAAGACCGGCCCAGCTCATTGCAAACGGCTCCGACTCGACTGCAGCCCTTGTCGTCGCTCAGCGTGTCTTGATGTCGCCACGCCACACCAGCGTACTGCGCAGGCCACCGAGGCTGCTACTCGACACCAGCGTACGTTCGTTGAACACGGCTTGTGTCAGGGGCCTGCCCGCCCTGTCGGAAATCTTCCCGCGCTTGGGTTCGCGTTTGCGAGCACCTCGTCGCGTCTGCCTGAGCTCAGGCGACCCCGAGCACGTCCATCGTGCTCAAGTTGCCGCTTGCGCCCGGCTGCGAGGCGCCACCGAGCACATGCAGCGCATCGCCCACCGACACCAACCCGTGGCCATGTCGAGGCGTCGGCAGCGTGCTGAAGGGTGTCCAGCGGCCGGCGACCAGTGCGTAGACAGTGCGGCCGACAGAAGGCGGATCAAAGCGTTCGCCGCCGGCGGCCACCAGTTGGCCGCGCCACACCGTCGCGGCAATGCCGCCACGGGGCTCGGGGAACGGCGGACCTTCGCGCCAGCGGTCGGTCTTGGGGTCGTAGACGTGGTAAGAGGCCTGAGGCGCGTTGTTGCCGGCCACGGTGCGGCCACTGATGATGTGGAGTTCGCCTTCGAACACAGCGCCGCCGTGCGAATTGCGCGCCAGC
>LNFM01008058.1_pt1 | contig 27067 bp, 24 predicted proteins | sample 596031 | NCBI WGS metagenome assembly LNFM01 (sample SAMN04254537, study PRJNA301005) | activated carbon metagenome | isolation source: dual media filters at the Ann Arbor, Michigan drinking water treatment plant | place: USA: Ann Arbor | reverse complement strand
GCAGTGCCGATCTCCTCCGCGGCGCGGCGGAAACTCCGATGGTCGGCGACGGCGACGAAGGCGGTGAGATCGTTGAACGACGGACGATGCATTGCTGGCCAAATTGCACTACCCCATGCGATTATCAACGTCTTAAGTAATCAATCGAGACGCCATATCTCTAGATGACGAAGAGGACCGGCGACGTCGCGTCCTTGCTTAATCACCAGGATGGAAACCGATGGAAAAGCCCTCGTTCTTCGTAACCCCCGGCTATGGCGAGTTCCTCCGGGACGCCTTGCATTACTCGCAGGCAGTCAAGATCGGAAACCGCGTCGAGACGTCCGGCCAGGGTGGTTGGGACGACGACCTTCAAATTCCGGAGTCCATCGAGGCCGAGATCGCGCAGGCCTTTCGAAACGTCGAACGCACGTTGGCGACCGCCGGGGCCGGATGGGAGCACGTCGTGCACGTCAATTCCTATCATGTCGGCGGCTTTCCTCCCGTCGTGAACGAAACGATGTCCAAGCTCTATCGGCAGTACATGCCCGACCACGCGCCGATCTGGACGCAGATCGGGGTCGAAGCCCTGGGGCTGCCGACGATGCGTATCGAGATCCGGGTCACCGCGATTCTCCCCTGAGCCCCGATCGGGCCGTCACGGCGCCGCTCAGCCGCGGATGCCGTGACGGCCGTCGTTCCGACGGATGTCGGAATGGCGCGCCGGATCGCGCCACGACCCGAACTGGGCGCCGAGCGTCTTAGGCCTCGAACAATGCTCGGGCCTAAGGGTAGCGTGCCGGTAGAATTGCGCGTTCGGCTAAGGAGCCGGACCCGGTACGGATCGCGATAGTCGGGCCGCGAGAAATTCGACGAAGGCGCGGATGCGGGCGGGCGTCGTGGCGCCGCCGACGAAGACGGCGTGGATGATCTCGACATCGCCGGGATTGAATTCTTCCAGGATGGGAACGAGCGTTCCGTCCGCGATCTCCTGCGCGACGCTGAAGGCGCCGACGCGGGCGATGCCGACACCAATCGCCGCAAGCTGGCCGAGCGTCTCGCCATTGTTGGCTTCGATGTTGCCCTTCACGGTCAGTGCGAATTCGCGGCCATCGCGCAGGAAGGGCCAGACGGGCTCGACGCGGCGGAAGTTGAAATTCAGGCAGTTGTGTCGGTGCAGGTCCTCGGGGGTCTGCGGCGTGCCGACACGGGCGAGATAGTCAGGCGACGCAACGATCAGGCGCCGCGTCTCGCCGAGCTTGCGAGCGGTCAGCGTGCTGTCGGCGAGGAGGCCGAAACGTACCGCGACATCGGCCTGCCCGGCGGCGACGTCGATCACCGTGTCGGTGAGCGCGATATCGACGAGAATATGCGGATAGAGGGCCGCGAACTCCCCCAGCAGTGGCACGATGCAGAGCCGCCCATGCGACAGCGCTGCGCTGACCCGAAGGCGCCCGCGCGGCGCGCCCTGATCGGCGATCTGCTGCTCGGCATCGTCGAGATCGGCGAGGATGCGCCGCGCCGCCTGCAGATAGGCCAGCCCCTCCGCTGTGATCGAGAGCGCCCGCGTCGAGCGCAGGAGGAGCCGCACGCCCAGCCTCGCCTCGATGCGGTCGATCGTGCGGCTCACCGCGGACGGGCTCAGGCCCAGCAGGCGTCCCGCCGCCGAAAAGCTGCCCTGCTCGACGACGGCGGCGAACATTGCCAGCGCATGGGCCCGATCGGCCCCCAACAGCATCTTTGCGTCCATCGCAAATATCCTCGCCCGACCGGCCGGATAATCCGGGGAAGAGGCCGCCGCTATTTATGCACCAGCATATCAACGGAAGAGCAAGCCATGGAATATCGTCAACTGGGATCGTCGGGCCTACGCGTTCCGGCCCTGAGCTTCGGCACCGGCACGTTCGGCGGCCAGGGGCCGCTGTTCAGCGCCTGGGGACAAAGCGACGCGCGCGAAGCGCGGCGCATGATCGACATCTGCCTCGAAGCCGGCGTGACGCTGTTCGATACGGCAGACGTCTATTCGAATGGCGCCTCGGAGGAAATCCTCGGCGAGGCCTTGCGCGGACGTCGTGGCGACGTCCTGATCTCGACCAAGACCGGCCTGCCCCTGGGCGATGGTCCGCAGGATTGGGGCGTGTCGCGTTCGCGGCTCATCCGCGCGGTCGACGCCGCACTGAAGCGCCTCGGCGCCGACCATATCGATCTGCTCCAGCTCCACGCCTTCGACGCCTCGACCCCGGTCGAGGAACTGATGGCGACGCTCGACCGGATGATCGCACAGGGCAAGCTGCGCTATGCCGGCGTCTCCAATTATCCCGGCTGGCAGCTGATGAAGGCGCAGGCGGTGGCCGACCGCCATGGCTGGGCGCGGTTTGTCGCGCATCAGGTCTACTACTCGCTCATCGGACGCGCCTATGAAACGGAACTGATGCCGCTCGGCCTCGACCAGGGCATCGGCGCACTGGTTTGGAGCCCGCTCGGCTGGGGACGCCTGACCGGCAGGATCGGACGCGACAAGCCATTGCCTGATGGCAGCCGCCTGCACGAGACCGAGCAATTTGCGCCGCCCGTCGAGAGCGAGCATCTCTACCGTGTCATCGACGCCATCGAGGCCGTCGCCGCCGAGATCGGCCGCACCGTGCCCCAGATCGCGCTCAACTGGCTGCTTCGGCGCCCGACGGTCTCTTCGGTGATCATCGGCGCACGCAACGAGGAGCAACTGCGTCAGAATCTCGGCGCCGTCGGCTGGTCGCTGACGGCCGAACAGATCGCCACGCTGGATGCCGCGAGCGACGTGCTGCCGCCCTATCCCCACACGCCCTATCGGCAGCAGGAGGGCTTCGCCCGCCTGGCCCCGCGCGTCATCTGAGGTCTCGCCATGAAACTCAATCCCGGATTGATCGCGCTCTCGATCGGCGCCTTCGGCATCGGCGTCACCGAGTTCGCACCGATGGGCCTGTTGCCCGTCATCGCAGCCGATCTCGGCGTCTCGATTCCCAGCGCGGGGCTGCTGATCAGCGCCTATGCGATCGGCGTGATGCTCGGCGCCCCGCTCATGACCCTGACGACGGGCCGCGTGCCGCGACGAACGCTCCTGATCGCGCTCGCCGGCATCTTCACCGCCGGCAACCTGCTCGCGGCCGTGTCTGACAGCTACGGCATGCTGCTGGCTGCGCGCCTGCTCACCTCCCTCAATCACGGAGCCTTTTTCGGCGTCGGCTCCATCGTCGCGGCAAGCCTCGTCCCGCCACAGCGGCAGGCGGGCGCGGTCGCGGCCATGTTCATGGGCCTGACCATCGCCAATGTCGTGGGCGTGCCGCTGGCGGCCTGGGCGGGCGAGCATCTCGGCTGGCGCGCCGCCTTCTGGGGCATCGCGGCGCTGGGCGTGGTGACAATGGCGGCACTGCGGCTGACCCTGCCGCCGCTGCCCGCGCCGAGGGGCGCCAAGGTGATGGCGGAATTACGCGCGCTGACGCGGGGCGACGTGCTCGGCGCGTTGGCGCTCACGGTCATCGGATCCAGCGCGATGTTCACCGTCTTCACCTATATCGCGCCTATCCTGCGGGAGGCGACGCAGGCCTCGTCCGCCTTCATCACGGCGATGCTGTTCATCTATGGGGTAGGCTTGACCATCGGCAACTGGCTGGGCGGCCGCTTCGCCGACCGCTCGGTCGACCGGACACTGATCGTGACGCTCGCGTCGCTCACGGCTGTTCTCGTCGCCTTCGCGATGCTGATGGGCAACGCAACCGCCAGCGCCGTGCTGATCTTCCTCTGGGGCATTGCGAGCTTTGCGCTGGTCCCGCCGCTGCAGGTGCGGGTGATGTCGGCGGCCTCGGATGCACCGAACCTGGCCTCCGCCGTCAATATCGGCGCGTTCAACCTCGGCAACGCCTTCGGTGCGGCGCTCGGCGGCGGTGTCATTGCCGCCGGTTGGGGATATCCGATGGTGGCGCTGGCTGGAGCCGCAACCTCGGCGATCGGCCTCGTGGCGGTTTGGTTCAGCACAAGGTCTCGGGACGGCGTCGTGCCGGAGCCGAAGTTGCGATGACTCCTTTCGCGCCGAGCACGAGATCGACGAGACGTCTGACAGGACGTGGAAACAACGAAAGGGAGTGCCGCACTTAGGCAAACGTTCAGGACGCCTCCTCATTTCAAATTCACTCATAGGTGGAATGTTGTGCGCGGGGGCTTCTCGCTAGGAACGACCGGGCGACCGTGCTGCAGCTTCAAAATAAAATTCTTGAGATGATCGCCAAGGGGGAAACCTTGGAGGCGACGACGGATCGTCTCTGCCACGAGATCGAGGCGCATCTCCCCGGCGTCTGGTGTTCCGTGCTGCGGGTGGAACGCAACGGCCTTCTCCATCCGCTGGCCGGGCCGAGCTTTCCCGCCGCGTACAACGCGATGCTGGAAGGTTTGATGATCGGTCCGCAAGTCGGCTCCTGCGGCAGCGCCGCATATCTCGGGGAAGGCGTGGCGGTGACCGACATCGCCTCCGACGCCCGATGGGTCGACTTCAAGGAGCCGGTCCTCGCGCTGGGCCTCAAAGCCTGCTGGTCCTCTCCCATCCAAAGCGCAGATGACACTGTCCTCGGCACCTTCGCCTTCTACTTCAAGGAAAACCGCGGCCCTACCGATAGGGAACGCGAGATCGTCGCGTCGTGCACATCCCTCTGCGCGATCGCGCTGGAGCGCCATGGGCGGGTGACGGAGCGTGAACGTCGCGCCTTCGTCGACGCCCTGACGGATCTACCGAACCGCGCGAGCTTCGACGTCGCTCTAGGGCGGTTATCTTGTTCGGAGCCCGGCGCTTGGGCGCTGCTCGCCCTCGACCTCGACAACCTCAAGACCATCAACGACACATTCGGCCACGCGACGGGGGACGCGCTGCTGCAGACCGTCGCGTCGCGTGTCGGCAAGTGCGTCGCACCGGATCGGGTGTTTCGCATGGGCGGCGACGAGTTCGCCGTGATCCTTCAAGGACCCGAGGCTCTCGTCGACATCGAGCGTACCGCCGGACGCATACTCGAAGCGCTGGCCATGCCCGCCGAATGCGGCGGCCACATGATCCTTCCGCGGGCTACGATCGGCGGCGCCGTCCTCTCTTCGAAGGATTCCGATGCGACCGGCGTCCGCGAGCACGCGGATTACGCGCTGTATCATGCAAAGGAGAACGGACGCGGCGGCTTCGTATCGTATTATCCCGGGATCGGAAGCGCCATCGAGAGCCGTATCGAGGTCATCCGGGACGTCGGCGCGGCCTTGCGGGAAAATCGTATCGAGGCGTTCTACCAACCGATCGTACGCCTCGACACGCGTGAGATCGTCGGATTGGAAGCCCTCTGTCGGCTTCGCAGGCCCAGCGGCGAGATCGTGTCCGCGGCCGCGTTCCATCAGGCGACTTCCGACGTCGGCGTGGCCTCCGATCTGACGGAGCGCATGATGGCGATCGTCGCGGCCGACGCGCGCTCCTGGTTGGAACGGGGCATCCCGCTTCAACATGTCGGCATCAACATCGCTTCGGCCGACTTCCACAGCGGCACGCTCTTCGCCCGTCTGCAAGCCGCCTTCGGCCGCGAGAACGTACCGCTCGAGCACATCATCCTGGAGGTGACCGAGTCGGTCTATCTCGGACAGCGCGACCCGGTCGTGGCACGAGAGATCAAGGCCCTGCGGGGCCACGGCCTGCGCGTCGCGCTGGACGATTTCGGCACAGGCTTCGCGTCGCTCACGCATCTGCTTACGGTTCCGGTCGACATCATCAAGATCGACAAGACCTTCGTCGATCGCCTCGCGGACGGGGACCCCGGCCTGGCGATCGTCGAGGGCCTCGTCCACATCGCCCGCAAGCTGGGTATCAAGGTCATCGCCGAGGGCATCGAGGCAGAGGCGCAGGCTAGCCTTCTGACGGACATCGGATGCAAGCTTGGGCAGGGTTACCTGTTCTCTCGGGCCGTGCCGCGCCGGATCGCGACGGAGTTGCTGACGCGCTTCGCCCAACCGCTCGACCTGCGAGCGCCAGTTCTTATCGTCAGTGGAGCGGCGAGATAGAGCGCGACGCCGGCGCTGTCCAAGCATGACGATGGTGCGAACGACGGGCTGTCGGGGCTGCAAGCGCCAGCCCGCCGCCTCTCCCGAGATAACTTGCCGACTGACGTGGCTTAAGCGGCATCCCATAGCCCGTCAGGGCGCTGCCGGGCTTTTCGCGACCTTGTGCGACCATGACACGGGGGATGGCTTCGAGCACTCCGACTTCGCCGTCGCGGTCCAGGAGGAGGCCGGCACGGTGGACTACCAGGCTGGGCCGAGTTAACGGCGACGGACGATCGCGACCTCGACCGCGAGGACGAAGAGAGCGCCGCGGCGACGGACGAAGTGGCGTCGAACCTCGCGATCGGCCCCCGGTCCTAGCAATGTCGCCCGACTCTCAGCCTCCGCTACCTCGATGGCTTCCGGCCTCGTTCACGATCGCGCGTCAGGCCACGGCAATGGCTGGCGCGGGCTCGCGGGAAGTGGCATCAGGCTGCATGCTACACGCCATTTTCGGCCTCCCCGCCCTCTACGTCATCGCGCGGGTCGTCTGGCCGTTGCCTTGGCCTTTGGCCGTCAAACTCACCGTCTCGCTCGTCATTTTGGTCGCGTCGCAGTTCCACTTCTGGAACCGGCTGTCCTCCGGATCGATCTTCGATCCGGAGTTTTCACGCGTGGCGATCATCCTGTTCAATTGGGCCATCGGCACCATGGTGCTGCTCTGCGTCGTGCACCTCGTCCTCGATGCCGGCATCCTGGCATCGAAAGTCTTGCCCGGCACGGGCTGGGCGGTGCGCACGAACTGGCGATACGCCATTGCACTGTTCGCGATGGTGACGTCGGCCTATGCCGTCAGTCAGGCCATCAGGGTTCCGGCGCTCAAGGATGTCGAACTCCCCGTCAGCAACCTGCCGCGCGAATTCGACGGCTACCGGTTGCTGCAGCTGACGGACCTTCACGTCAGCAGGCTTTTCACGGCATCGTGGACGACCTCGGTGGTCGAGCGCTCGCTGGCGGCCGACGTGGACCTGATCGTCGTGACCGGGGACTTCATCGACGGTACCGTCGCGGTGCGGCGTCCCGACGTCGAGCCGCTGCGCGGCCTCCGGGCGAAAGACGGCGTCTGGGCCATCACCGGCAACCACGAGTATTTCTTCGGCGCCACGGAATGGATGAACCTCTTAGCGGGCATGGGTATGCGCGTCCTGGCGAACGAGCATACCGTACTTCGCCGGGGCGATGCGTCGATCGTGCTGGCCGGGGTGACGGATCTCTCCGCGCGCGGCATCGAGCGCAAGCATGACCTGGATGCGGCCCTTGCAGGTGCTCCGTCTAAAGCGCCGATCATCCTCCTTGATCATCAGCCTCGCGCCGCTCGCCATGCCGCCGCGCGCGGGGTCGCGCTGCAGCTCTCCGGACATACGCATGGCGGAATGATCCTGGGCCTGGACCGGATCGTCGCCCGCGCCAATGGCGGGTTCGTCTCGGGCCGCTACGACGTTGACGGCAAGACGCTCTACGTCAACAACGGCACGGGTCTCTGGCCAGGTTTCGCTCTGCGGCTCGGCCGTCCCGCCGAACTGACGCGCGTCACCCTCAGGCGCCGGACCTGACGAGACCGCCTGGTGGTCGAGGATCACGGCCAGCCGCTCACCTGTGACGCATCCCCCGCATTGACAACGCAGACCTTGATGGTGTTCCTGTTTTGTTCCTTCTCAGGGAGCCACATCGATGCACATGTCGCCCGCCGTCCTCGGCCCACCAATCTTCCTGCCGGTCTACCTGAGGGCGGTGCGGGCGGGCTTCCCGAGTCCCGCGGACGACTACCTCGACGCACCGATCGATCTGTCTCGTGCGTTGATCCAGAACGCCCCGGCGACCTTCATCATGACGGTGGCAGGCGACAGCGCGATCGACGTCGGCATCTTCGACGGCAGCTTGGTCACGGTCGACCGCAGCCTGGTGCCCAAGGACGGCGACGCGGTCGTCGTCGACGTCAACGGGGAGCGCAGCATCAAGATCTTCAGGATCACCGGCGGTCGATCGAGTCTCGCATTCGGCAACCGGCGCTACCCCGACTATGACCCCGGCCCGGATGCCGAGATCGACGTCTTCGGCGTCGTGACCAACGCGGTGCGGCGCTTCCGCCGATGACCAGGTCCTTCGCCTTGATCGACGGCAACAGCTTCTATTGCTCCTGCGAGCGGGTTTTCGACCCGAAGCTGCGGCGACGCCCGGTGATCGTGCTCTCGAACAACGACGGATGCGCAGTGGCGCGCACGGCCGAGGCCAAGGCGCTCGGCATCAGGATGGGGGCGCCGATGTTCACGATCCGAGACCTCTGCAGGCGCGAGGGCGTGGTCGTCTTCAGCAGCAACTACACGCTCTACGGCGACATGAGCCGCCGGATGAACACGGTCTACGAGCGGTTCGCCTCGGACATCGAGGTCTACTCGATCGACGAGAGCTTCCTCGACATGACGCCCGTGGCACCTGAGCAGCGCGAGGAGATGGGGCGGGACCTGCGCTCGACGGTGTCGGCATGGACGGGCGTCCCGACCTGCGTCGGTATCGGCCCGACCAAGACCCTCGCAAAGCTCGCCAACAAGATCGCGAAAAGTACCCCGCAGCTGCGCGGCGTCTGCGACCTGACCAGCGATGTGGCTCGGCGGGAATGGCTGCCTCTGGTGGATATCGAGGACGTCTGGGGCATCGGCCGCGCGAGCCAGGCCAAGCTCGCCGCCTTCGGATGTCGGACCGCCGCCGACGTTGCCGCGCTCGATCCCAAGCTCGCCCGGAAGAGCCTGACGGTGGTCGGCGAGCGCATCATCCATGAGCTTCACGGAATGCCCTGCATTGATATGGAAACGATCGCGCCAACCCGGAAAGGGTGCGCCGTCACCCGGAGCTTCGCCGGCCGCGTCGAGAGCCTGGAGATAATGCAGGAGGCCATCGCCGCCCATGCGACCAGGCTCGGCGAGAAGCTGCGTCATCACGGGCTGGCGACCGATCACGTCACGGTCTTCTTCCACACGTCGCCGCACGACCGCGGGCCCTCGCGCTCTGTCTCGACCACCGTCGATTTCCCCGAGGCGAGCAACGACACGCTCGTCCTTGTCCGCGCGGCCAAGTGGGGTGCTCGGCGGATCTGGAAGTCCGGCTACCGATACGCCAAGGCCGGTTTGATGACGGTCGACCTCGTGCCGCTGGAGGCCTCGCAACGGGCATTGATCGGTGCCCTCGATCGGGAGAAGTCCGGCCGGCTGATGGAAGCCTTGGACGCCTGCAACCGGAAGCTGGGACGTGGCGTTGTCTTCCCCGCGGCGGCAGGCATCGCTCGCCAGAAGAAGGCCTGGGTCACGAAAATCGAGATGCGGTCGCCGCGGTACACGACGCGGCTGGAGGAAGTGCCCGTGATCGGGAGAGCGTGATGGGGTTCGATCATCAGGTTGAGATGAAGCTTGCGTCCAAGGACGCAACTGGGCGGCTCCGGCGGATCGAAAGCTGGTGCGCCGATTGGGAGATCAGCTTTCGGGTTCTGGACCGCTTTCCCGGTTCGGAGACGATCCGCATCGCGTTCGAAGACCAGCGTTTGGCGCGGGCCTTCATCGGCCACTTCGGCGGCGTCCTTGTCGATGATCGCGAGATTGAGCAAGCCATGTCCCGCGACGTCGCGGACGAGGACGCTTATGAGCGGCTGGCGCGCGAGTATCCAGATTGAGCGGCCGCTCCTATCCGATCACGCCCGATGGCCGGTACTTCCTGGTCGCTGGGCGGCTGTGGCGGTCTACGAACCCAGCCATTCCTGAGGAGCGTCGTCATCGGCTCGTCGCCGAACTGATGGATGCCCGTCGGGCCGTAAAAGAGGCCAAGCGCGGGAATGGCGATCTCGGCGCCGCTCGAAAGGCTGTCGATGCGGCCAAGGTCGCCTTAGGCGAGCGCGGTCTGGTCTGGTGGGACGACGGCGCGCCTGATCTCAACCGACATCTGGCCAAGAACACGCCCTACGCAGAGTGGGCAACCTCACTGAAGTCCTGATCTACCATTCGCTCTCGGGCCGCCCGATCTTGGAATGCCCGGGAACCAAACCGGTTCGATCGGCGACCTGGCGGGCGACCCGGCCCCATAGCCTCGCGGCGGGAACGTCGCCGCGCTCGCGGGCAAGACGCGCAACTTGACGTGCTGTGTAGTAGCCCGCTCCGCCTTCCGCCTCGACCAGCCGGGTTGCCTCGGCGTCGACGAGAGCCTGATATGCGCGGCGGCGGGCGAGCCAGGACAACAGCATGTGCAATCTTTACGCGATGACCAAGGGCCAGCAAGCGATCCGCGATCTATCGCGGGCCATGCGGGACACCACAGGCAACCTGCCGCCCCTTCCCGGTATCTTTCCGGACTACCCCGCGCCGATCGTCAGAAATGCTTCTGACGGCGTGCGTGAGCTCGCCATGGTTCGCTGGGGAATGCCGTCGTCAAAAAGGGCTATCTTCGAGGCTGCGAAGAAGCGTGCAGTGAAGCTGGAGGCCAAGGGAAAGGCGGTCGACTTCGACGAGCTCCTGCGCATGGAGCCGGACGGTGGAACAACCAACGTCCGCAACACCGCGTCGTCGCACTGGAAGCCATGGCTATCCGTGGCAAACCGCTGCGTTGTGCCGCTGACATCGTTCAGCGAGTTCGATCACGCAGCGAAGCAGGATGTCTGGTTCGCGCTCGGGGATGACCGCCCGCTCGCCTTCTTCGCCGGGATCTGGATGGCAGGTTGGACAGGCGTCAGGAAGATCAAGACCGGTCTTGAGACGACCGACCTGTACGCCTTCCTCACGACGGATCCCAACGCCGAGGTCGGCGCCGTTCACCCCAAGGCGATGCCGGTGATCCTGACGCAGCCAGAGGAGGTCGAAATCTGGATGACGGCGCCCTGGGAGCAAGCCAAGGCGCTGCAGCGACCGCTGCCAGACGGCTCATTGCAGGTGGTTCAGCGCGGCGGAAAAAGGGATGACGCGCTTTCAGGGTAGAAGCTCGGTTTGCCACGAGCTCCGCGCGCTGGTCTAGGCGAGATGCGCCAATTCCTGACGTTGGTGCTCTGCCAAAGAGCGGACGTTCAGCGCACCGCGAACCCATCCGGCTCAATGCCGGAAATCACGGGAATCTCGGTCAGCTACGGCGCGGCGGGAGCTGCCGCGCCGTCTCGATCAGATATCCGTCTGCTCAGACAAGATCAGAGCGTCATCGACCTCGATTCCGAGGTAGCGGACTGTGCTCTCCAACTTGGAGTGGCCGAGCAAAAGCTGGCAGGCCCGCAGATTTCCGGTGCGCTTGTAGATCAGTGCGACTTTGGTGCGCCTCAGACTGTGCGTGCCGTATAGAGCAGGATCGAGGCCGATCAGCGAAACCCAGTCATCGAGCAGGCGTCCATATTGTCTGGTGGTGACGTGGTCGCCTTGGTGGCTACGGCTGGGAAACAGCCAGTCGGCTTCGATAGATGGTCGACGCCGAAGCCAAGCGGTCAGCGCTTCGCGTGTTGGATCTGTCAGTTCGAAGGGCACTGGTCGGCCCGTTTTCTGCTGAATGATCGAAGTCCGTAGTCTCACCGTGCCGCCCAGTACGACATCGCTGATCCGAAGGCGAACGAGGTCGCAGCCGCGAAGCTTGCTGTCGATCGCCAAGTTGAACATGGCGAGATCGCGTACGCGATGATCGTGCTGAAGCCGCGTTCGGATGGCCCAGATGTGACGCGGCTTCAGCGGAGGCTTGGGACCAATCAGGCGTCCCGTGTTCCAAGCGGGACGTTGAGTGACGTTCTGCTGCTCAATCGGCATCGTGCATCCTCCTCAGGAGGCCGCATCCAGCCGCATCATACTATCGCTTAATGTTCCTGCAGCGCCTCATGGTCGGTGGGGCGTTCGAGCGACGTGCCATGCACCACTGCGGGCGACGGGCCGTGGCCCGACTGCGCTGCATGCCTCCGCTCAGCCGGATTCGGAGAGATCCTGAACCAGGCGGCATAGAGCGCCGGCAGGAACAGCAGGATCAGCACGGTCCCGACGGCGGTCCCGCCGATCAGGGTGTAGGCCATCGAGCCCCAGAACACCGAGTGGGTCAGCGGGATAAAGGCGAGGACCGCGGCCAGCGCGGTGAGGATGACGGGCCGCGTCCGCTGCACCGTCGCCTCGATGACCGCATGGTAGTCGTCCAGCCCAGCGGCCCTGTTCTCCTCGATCTGGTCGGTCAGGATCAGCGTGTTGCGCATCAGGATGCCGGCCAGGCCGATGAGGCCCAGGATCGCGTTGAATCCGAAGGGCTGGTTGAAGGCGAGCAGCGTCGGAACGACGCCGATCAGGCCGAGCGGCGCCGTGAACAGCACCATCGCCATCATCGAGAACGACCGGACCTGGAGCATGACCACGATCAGGGTGATGGCAATCATCAGCGGGAAGATCTTCGCCAGCGCGTCATTGGCCTTGGCCGCTTCTTCGATCGACCCACCCATGTCAATGCGGTAGCCCGCCGGAAGCGAGGCGATCAGCGGCTGGAGCGCGGTCAGGACCTGCTTGGAGACTTCCGGAGGCTGGGTCGCCTCGTTGATCTCCGAGCGCACCGTGATCGTGGGCACGCGATCGCGGCGCTTCAGCATCGGCTCCTCGAAGCGGATCTCCGAATGCCCCACCTGGTCGAGCGGTATCTGGCGCCCGTCGCGGCTGATCAGCGAGAAATCCGCGAGCCGGGTCGGATCGAGGCGCTCGGAGCCGGCGCTGCGCGCGACGACGGGCACATTGCGGATGCCCTCGCGAACCTGCGTGACGGCGACGCCGGTGAGCAGGAACTGAAGCTGCTGGCCGACCTGGGCGGAGGAGAGCCCGATCAGATTGAGCCTGTCCTGGTCCGGCACGAAGCGCAGGACGGGCGTGCGGTTGCCCCAGTCGCGGTTGGCCTCGCGGACGTCGGGCACGCCGCGCATGATCTCCAGAGCCCGCTCCGAGATCGCATAGAGCTGCGCCGGATCGGGTCCGGTCACGCGAAACTCGACCGGGAACACCGACGGAGGACCGAAGACGAACTGCGTCGCGCGGACATAGGCCTCGGGCGCCAGCCCCTGCGCAATGGCTTGCCGGAGGCGTTGCTTCAGTGTCTCGCGCGTCCCGGCGTCGGGCGTCAGCACGACGATCTTGGCGAAGGCCGGGTCGGGGAGTTCGGGCGACAGCGCCAGGAAAAACCGCGGCGCGCCCTGGCCGACATAGCTCGTCACGATCTTGGCTTCGGGCTGCTCGTCCAGCCAGCGCTCGATCTTCGCGACCGCGGCCGTCGTCGTCTCGATGCTTGTGCCTTCCGGCAGACGGACCTCGACGAGCACCTCCGGCCGGTCGGACGTCGGGAAGAACTGCTGCTTCAGCCCGCCCATGCCGACGACGGACACGGCGAAGGCGAGGCCGACGACCGTGCAGGTCAGGACCTTGCGGTCGACCGCGAAGGTGATGAGCCTGCGCAGGCGACGGTAGTTCGGTGTGTCGTAGATCGCCGCGTGTCCCCCGGCGACGGGTTTGATGTCCGGCAGCATCTTGACGCCGAGATACGGCGTGAAGACCACCGCGACGATCCATGAGACGATCAGGGCGAAGCCGACGACCCAGAAGATGTTGCCAGCGTATTCGCCCGCCGTCGAGGAGGCGAAGCCGACCGGCAGGAAGCCCGCGATGGTCACCAGCGTGCCTGAGAGCATCGGCGCCGCGGTGTGGCTCCAGGCATAGGCGGCCGCCTTGATGCGGTCCATGCCCTCTTCCATCTTCACGACCATGACTTCGATGGCGATGATGGCGTCGTCGACGAGGAGACCGAGCGCGAGGATAAGCGCGCCGAGCGTGATCCTGTCGAAGAACCGCCCCGTTTCCAGCATGATGAAGAAGACGGCGGCCAGGGTGATGGGAATCGCGGCGGCCACCACGATGCCGACGCGCCAGCCGAGGCTGAGCAGGCTGACGAGCAGCACCACGCCGAGCGCCATCGCGAACTTCAGCATGAACTCGTCCACGGCCGAGGCGATGTTGACGGCCTGGTCGGTCACCTTCTCCAGCGAAATGCCGAGCGGCAGCGCCCGGCCGATGGCAGCGGTCTTGGCCTCGAGCGCCTTGCCCAGCGCGAGCCCGTCCCAGCCGTCCTGCATGACGGCGGCGAGCATCAGGCTCGGCTCGCCATGGTGCCGGATGATGAAACCCGGCGGATCTTCATAGCCGCGCCGGACATCGGCGATGTCGGACAGCTTCAGCGTGCGCCCGCCTGCGACGATGGGCGTGTCGGCGATGGCGCGAATGCTGTCATAGGCGCCATCGACGCGGATGAAGACGCGCGGCCCCTTGGTCTCGACGGAGCCCGCCGGCGTCACGGTGTTCTGCCGCTGCAGGGCCGAGACGACGTCCTGGACGGAGATGCCGAGCGTCGCCAGCCGCTCATGGGAGAATTCGACGAAGATCTGCTCGGGGCGCTCGCCTAAGATGTTGACCTTCTTGACGCCGGGGACATGGAGGAGATCCTGCCGGATGACCTCCGCCTGCCGCGCCAGCTCCCGCATCGGCAGGCCTTTCGCCTTGAGTGCGTAGAGGGCGAAGCTGACATCGGCGTATTCGTCGTTGACGAAGGGGCCGAGCACGCCCGGCGGCAGGTTCCTCGCCTCGTCGGAGAGCTTCTTGCGGGCCTGGTAGAACTCCTCCTGCACCCGCTTGGGCGGGGTGGAATCCTTAAGGTTGACGGTAAGGTAGGCAAAGCCCGGTCGCGTCGTCGTCTCGACGCGGTCATACCAGGCCAGTTCCTGGAGCCGCTTCTCCAGGGGCTCGGCGACCAGATCCTGCATCTCGCGGGCCGTCGCGCCCGGCCAGACGGCTGTGACCGTCAGGGTCTTGATCGTGAAGCTCGGGTCCTCTGCGCGGCCGAGCTTGACGAACGCATAGGCGCCCGCGGCGATGAGCAGCATGATCGCGAACAGGGTCACCGCCCGCTCGCGGACGGCGATGGCTGAGAGATTGAAGCTCATCGCGAGGCCGCCTCGACGTTGGAGGACGGCCTGACCTGCTGGCCTTCGCGCAGCAGATGCGCTCCCAGCGAGACGATGCGCCCCCCGGCCTCGAGCCCGGAGACGATCGCCGTTTCGCCGGTCACGCGGACCAGACGCACCGGCTGGAAGGTGACGAGCGACCCCGTGTCGTCCAGGCGCCAGACGCCGGTTCTGCTGCCGTTGTCGAGGACCGCCCCGAGCGGCACCTCCATGTCGGCTGCCGGCCCGCTTGCCGCGATGCCGATCGTGACGGTCGCGCCGAGCGGCGCAGCGGCGGCATCGCCGTCGAGGACGTAGCGGGCCTCGTAGGTCCGGGTTTGCGGATCGGCGGAATCCGACAATTGCCGCAGCGCGGCCGGGATGCTCCGTCCTGAGGAGCCATAAAGCGTCGCCTGTGCGGAAGAGCCGATCGCCGGCCGTATCGTCTCGGGCAAAGCCACCACCGCTTCCCGTGGCCCGGCCTTAGCCAGCCGGATCACGACCTGCCCGGCGGCCACGACCTGGCCCGGCTCGCCCGACGTGTCCACGACGACGCCGTCCGCATCGGCGACGAGCACGGCGTAGCCGAGTTCGTTCTCGGCGACCTTCGCCTCCGCCTCGGCTGCGGCGGCCTGGGCGGTCGCGGTGTCCAGCGCCGCCTTGGCCTGTTCGTAGCGCTGGGGGCTGGCGGCGAAGCCGTTCTTGACCAGGACCGCGTAGCGCGCCTCGTCCGCCGTGGCCTGGGTCAGGACGGCGCGGGCAGCCACGGCGGCATTGCGCTTGGCGGTCAGCGCCCATCGCAGATCCGTTTCGTCGATACGCAGGAGCGGCTGCCCGGCTTTCACCACCTGGCCCACATTGACCATCCGCTCGACGATCTTGCCGGGAACGCGAAACCCGAGATTGCTCTGGACCCGCGCCGCGATGACGCCGGTGAAGCGTCGCTCCGCACGCACGACCGGACTGGCGACCGAGACGAGCACGGTCGGCGCATCCTGTCGCGGGTCGACCTTCACGGAGGCCGAGGATCGCGGCCCGACGACCGCGAGGGTCACGGCGCCCGCCGCCAAAGCGAACTTGGATTTTCGAGACATGGACACACCAAAATGGATTGCGTTCGACATCTATGTCATTTATAGAGTTCGAACGCAATCTAATTTTGAGGTCCAGCATGCGGGTGTCTCGGGAACAGGCGGCAGAGAACAGGAAGCGGGTGATCGAGACGGCCAGCCGGCTGTTCCGTGAGAATGGCTTCGACGGCATCGGCCTGAAGGACCTGATGGCGGGAGCCGGCCTGACGCAGGGCGGCTTCTACAAGCAGTTTGCGTCGAAGGACGAGTTGGTCGCTGTCGCGACGCGTCGCGCGCTGGAGAGCGTTTCCGAGCGCTGGTCGACAGCGGCGGCGGCGCGGCCGGACGACAGCTTGCGGGCGGTGTGCGAGTTCTATCTGAGCCAGGGCCACTCCGCCGAACGTGCCGATGGCTGCCCGATCGTGGCGCTGGGGTCCGACGCGGCGCGGCAGGGCCCCGAGGTCAAGGCCGCCTTCGAGGCCGGGATGCTCGGCTATCTCGACATGGTCACGGGATGGCTCGGCGAGGGGCGCGAAGACGAGGCGATGGTCGTGCTGTCGACCATGGTCGGCGCGCTGCTCCTGTCGAGAATCGTGAATGACCAAACCCTGGCACGGCGCTTTCTGGAGACGGCGGCCGCCAGCGTGACCGGCAAGGATGTGAGGCAGCAGAGCGACGGTGCCGATGACCGGCCGGAGCGGATGCAATGAACGCTGCCCCTGCGGATCTGCGTCATCCGGGTCCTGTTCCGGGCGTGGGTGACGGCCTCGCTGCCAGTGCGGCTCGCGAGGTCACCGGCGATGTCGTCCTTCTCCTCGCCGGTCTCGCGGCGATCGGGACGCTCGCCACGAACATCATCCTGCCGGCCTTCCCGCGGATGGGGGCCGAACTGGGGCTGACGGGCGCTCAGCTCGGCTTGCTCCTGAGCAGCTTTTCCCTGACCTTCGCCCTTGGGCAACTGGTCGTCGGGCCGCTTTCGGATCGGTATGGCAGACGCAGTCTGGTCCTCGGGGGCCTTGTCACCTTCGTCGCGGGCAGTCTCGTGGCGGCCCTGACGGGCAGCTTTTGGCTGCTGGTGCTGGGCCGCGTCATCCAGGCCATCGGCGCCTGCGCCGCCTCGGTGCTCGCCCGCGCCATCGCCCGCGACCTCTTTCAGGGCGAGGCCTTGGGCAGGGTGCTGTCGCTGACCATGATCGCCGGCGCCGTCGCGCCCGGCTTTTCGCCGCTGCTCGGGAGCGTTCTCGTCGAACTGTCCGGCTGGCGCATGAGTTTCCTCTTCGTCGCCTTCTGCGCCGCGGCGCTCGCGATTCTTTATCTGAGGCGGGTCGGCGAAACCCATCCTGTCGGCGCGCGAAGCGAACTCGCCTTGCGCAGCGTCGCCGCGACCTATCGCTCGCTCGTCGCCGATCGCCGCTTCATCCGACCGGCGCTGGCCGTCAGCATGGTCCTTGGCGGTCTCTTCAGCTTCTTCGCGGCGGCGCCTGGGGTGCTGATGGGCCAGCTCGGACTGACCCCGTTGCAACTGGGTCTGTCCTTCGCCGCGACCGTCCTGATCGTCTTCGCGGCAGGCCTGCTGGCGCCGCGGCTGGCACGACGGCACGGCAGCCATGAAGTCGGGCTCCTCGGGCTGATCATCTTCGCCGGCGGCTCGCTGGCCATGATCGCCGTCGCCTGGCAGCCAACCTATCTGACTTTCACGGCGGCCATCTCGGTCGTGCTCTTCGGGATGGGGCTGATCAATCCGCTCGGTACCGCGATCGCCCTGCAACCCTTCGGCCGTCAGGCCGGATCGGCTTCGGCTCTTCTCGGTTTCCTGCAGATGAGCAGCGCCGCGCTCGGCTCGACTCTGGCGAGCGTTCTGCCGTTCCCGGCCGCGACCTCGCTGGCCATCGTGATGACGGTGGCCGCCGTGCTGGCTCTCCTGGCCTTCGCGCTGGCCTTCCGTGATCGCCCGGAGCGTGTTCGCCAGGCCCCCGCCGTCAGCAACGCGGAGGTCGCGACCGATGCGTAGGATCGTCGTCACGGGCATGGGGGCCGTCACCCCGCTCGGCTCCGGCGTGGGCCTGGTCTGGGAACGCCTGCTCGCCGGCCAATCCGGTTTGCGCCGTCTCCCCGATGCCATCGTCGGCGACCTGCCGGCGAAAGTCGGTGGCGTCGTGCCGTCCCTGGAGGACGACCCCGTCGGCGGGTTCGACCCCGACCGGGTCCTCCCCGCCAAGTACCAGCGCAAGATCGACCGGTTCATCCTGTTCGCCATGGCAGCCGCCGACGAGGCCATCGCCATGGCGGGCTGGACCCCGCAGGACGAGTTGCAGAAGACCCGGACGGCAACCGTAATCGCGTCAGGCATCGGCGGCTTCCCCGCGATCACCGAGGCGGTTCGCACGGTCGACACGCGCGGCGTGCGCCGGCTGTCTCCGTTCACGGTGCCCTCCTTTCTCGTCAACCTCGCCGCGGGGCATATCTCGATCCGCCACGGGTTCAAGGGCCCCATCGGCGCGCCCGTCACCGCCTGTGCCGCCGGCATTCAGGCGATCGGCGACGCGGCCCGCCTGATCCGTGCGGGCGAGGCGGATGTCGCCCTCTGCGGCGGCACCGAAGCCTGCATCAGTGAGGTCAGTCTCGGTGGCTTCGCCGCGGCGCGCTCCCTCTCCACCGGCTTCAACGACAGGCCGACGGAGGCGTCGCGTCCCTTCGACGCCGGGCGCGACGGCTTCGTCATGGGAGAGGGCGCCGGTATCATCGTGCTGGAGGCGCTCGACCATGCGCTCGATCGGGGCGCGACACCGATCGCGGAGCTGGTCGGCTACGGCACGACCGCCGACGCCCATCACATCACCTCCGGCCCGGAGGACGGCAGCGGCGCCCGGCGGGCCATGGAGATCGCCATCGCCCAGGCCGGGATTTCGCCGGGGGAGGTCGACCATCTCAACGCCCACGCGACCTCGACGCCAGTTGGAGACCTCGGCGAGATCGCCGCGATCCGGACGCTGTTCGGCGCGAATCCCCGCCTTTGCGTGAGCGCCACCAAATCCGCCACCGGTCACCTGCTGGGCGCGGCCGGAGGGCTGGGCGCGATCTTCGCCACCCTTGCGCTGAGGGATCAGCTCGCACCGCCGACCCTAAACCAGACGACGCCGGATCCGGCCGCGGCCGGCATCGACATCGTGTCCGGCGAGGCCCGCGCGACGGCGATGGCGTTCGCCATGGCGAACGGCTTCGGCTTCGGCGGCGTCAACGCGAGCCTGCTGTTCCGCCGCTGGCGCGACGCGTCGCGATGACGCTCCGCATTTTCAACCCTGTCTCCCTGAAGGTCATTCCCACATGAACAACGTCCCGAAAATCGCCCTCGTCACCGGCGCATCCTCAGGCATCGGCCGCGCCACGGCCGAGGCGCTGTCGCGTGCCGGCTATCGTGTCTACGGCACGACCCGCAGCGCCGCTCCTGCCGACGCGGGCGCCGTCAGGATGCTGACCTGCGACGTGACCGATCAGGTCTCCGTCGAGACGTGCGTCGCTCAGGTCCTGAAGGATGCCGGGAGGGTCGACCTCCTCGTCAACAATGCCGGCATCGGGTTGTTCGGTGCGGCAGAGGAGTCGTCGATGGCGCAGGCGCAGCAGCTGTTCGAGGCGAACGTCTTCGGTCTGCTCCGCGTCACCAATGCGGTCCTGCCCGCGATGCGCCGCCAGCGCGCGGGCCGTATCATCAATGTCGGCTCGATCCTCGGATTGATCCCAGCGCCCTTCGCCGCGCTCTACGCAGCCTCGAAGCATGCCATAGAGGGCTACTCGGAATCGCTCGACCATGAGGTGCGGTCGCTCGGCATCCGCGTCGTGGTCATCGAGCCCGCCTATACGCGGACCGCTTTCGAGGCCAGTAGCGTCCAGGCGCCTGCAACGATCGCTGCCTATGACGACATGCGCGTCCGGGTCGCCGCCGCGTCGCGCAAGGCGAATGAGATCGGCGACGACGCATCGGTCGTCGCCGACCGTATCGTCGAGGCCGCCGGAGCGGAACGCCCGCGCCGGCGTTACACCGCGGGGCCCCTGGCGGGACGCGTCGCCCTGCTGCGCCGGTTCGTTCCGGCGGAGGCTTTCGACAAGAGCCTGCGCAAGCAGAGCGGGCTGTGAGGCGCGATCGATCCGGTGAGCGGAGGCTGCCGATGACAGGCACGCTATGGACGCGCCTCGTCGCGGAACTGAAGGCCTATGGCGAGGCGCTGGCCGCTCTGGAGGACGATGCGGCCGCCATCGACCACGCCCGGCTGCGCCGCATCGAACACGAACTGGCCGCGCTGAACGCGAGGGTCGCTGCGATGCGTCCTGAACCGCTGCCACCGGATGGCGAGCACGCCTGACGCGCCGCAGCATCATTCAGATGCGGCACACACGCCGTTTTCGGTCATCTGGTCGGCAGCTGTAGATCGGCTTTATGGACGCGACGCCGCGACAGTCGCTGCGCAACCGCCCGAGCCGCCGTCCACGCTGCATTGCTTTGCAATTAGCCGATGGGTCCGTGACCTTCAGTAAGGCTCGACCAGGGGCGGCCGGCGACGCCCTCGCTTCTACCCGTCAGCCCGGCGCCACTACCTGACATTAATTCACTGCCGTGATGCGGACTTTGGGGCGGATAGTCCGATCGCGAATGCTGAGTGGTGAGTTCCTCAGCACCTCAGCACCTCAGCGCAAACTGCGCTACTACACAGTCGTACCGCATCTGGTGCGAGCGAATGGCATCCTGCTCAGCGCCATGCTTCCCCTGTCTCCGCAACCGTTCGTCCCGTGTTTGAAGGGTCACCCGGGGGTGCTCAGCTCGGCTGCACGGGAACGGCTGCCTGTTCAGTTCCGTTAACCATTTCGAAATCCGAACTGACGTATCAGCAGGCGGTTGCTTGTTTTTGAGGCAGTTTATGACCCTAAGCCTGACTATTTCCCGTCGTTTTGCGCTGCTTGCCGTTCTCAGCGGGGTCATAGCAGTTGGTGCTGTAGCTTTCAGTTTGACACGCGCTCGCGACGCGATGATCGCGCAGAAGCGTTCGGAAATCCGTTTTCTGGTCGAAGCGGCCGTAACCATGATCGAAGGGCAGCGATCGACAAAGGCGGCGAGCGAAGAGCCAGAGCAGGTCAAGTCGCGATTGGCCGAGATGCTTCGCTCATCTCGCTTTGATGGCGGCAATTACATCTACATATTCGACACCAGGGGCCAGATGGTGATGCATCCCCTGCTGCCGAAGCTAGAAGGGCACTCTGCGCTTGGAGTCAAGGATACAACCGGTCGTCCCATCATTCAGGAGATGGTCGATCTGGCTAAATCCCAACGGGCGGGATTCATCGCGTACTCGTGGAAGAAGCCCGGGGATAATGTCCCTTCCGAGAAGATTTCGTATGTTCACGCGGTGCCGGAATGGGACTGGGTGGTTGCAGCTGGCCTACACACCTCTGACATCCAATCGGCGTTTGGGGAGCTGTTAAACGCGGTTCTGATTGTGCTTCTGCCGCTCTTGCTTGGATACATGACGGTCGCCGCTTGGCTGAACCTGAGCGTATCACGGCCACTGCGGGCACTGATCCAGACGATGTCGCAATTGGCGAGGGGCCACCTGGATGCGGAGGTCAAGGGTAGCTCTCGGCGGGACGAAGTTGGCGAAATTGCGCGCGCAATCGACCTCTTTCGGAGCGGCTTGCAGAAGCGTGCCGAGGCTGACCAAGAAAGACTGCGTCTTGAAGCAATGAGCTCCAATGAAAAGAACCGGTCTACTCAGCGCGTGGTTGATGATGTTGCGGCGATCGTCGCCAGCGCAGAGCGGGGCGACTTCTCCGCACGAGCGTCGACCCGTGTCGCGGAACAGGGTCTGAACCGCCTCGTCGAGGGAATCAACGCGATCAACCAGTCCGTCGAGGAAGCCACCAGTGAGTTCGCCGCGGCAATGGGAGCCATCGCGCAAGGCGACCTGACACACCGTGTCGATGGCGTATATGCAGGCCGGTTTGCAGAGCTGCAGCGGGCCATCAATATGACGACGGAGCGGCTTCAGGAAATCGTCGGAGCAATCAGTTCGACATCCCAAGCGATTCTGCTGGCCGCCCGCGAGATCAATATGGGCGCCGACGACCTGTCGAAGCGCACCGAGGAGCAGGCGTCGTCGCTCGAAGAGACCGCGGCGACGACCGAGCAACTCGCGGCTTCGGTCAAAGCGACCGCTCAGGCCTCGCGCCAGGCGGCCTCCGTCGCCGACGAGGCGATGAAGGCGGCGCAGAACGGTGGTGCGATCGCCGGCCAGGCCGTCGAGGCGATGGCCCGGATCGAGGACGCCTCGACCAAGATCTCCGACATCATCCGGGTCATCGACGATATCGCCTTCCAGACCAATCTGCTGGCGCTCAACGCGGCGGTCGAAGCCGCGCGCGCCGGCGATGCCGGCAAGGGTTTCGCGGTCGTCGCCTCCGAGGTTCGTACTCTGGCCCAGCGCTCCAGCGAGGCGGCGAAGGACATCTCGACGCTGATCTCGTCGTCCAACACGGAGGTCGGGCAGGGCGTGAAGCTGGTGCGACAGGCCGGCGAGCAGCTCAGCCAGATCCTCGCGGCGTCCGAGAAGGTCGCGGCCACCATCGCGGAAATCTCGGCGGCTTCGGGCGAGCAGGCCAGCGGCATCGACGAGATGAGCCAGGCGGTGGCCCATCTCGACGAGATGACCCAGCAGAACGCTGCGCTCGCCGAGCAGAGCGCGGCCTCTGCCGGCTCGCTCTCCTGCCGCATCGGCCAGCTCAACGACCTCGTCGCAGCCTTCAGGACAGCGCCGGCGTCGGCCCGCGCCAGCCGCGATCCCTCGCCGCGGGCCGTTGAGACCGTGCAGGCGCGTCTGCGCCATGTGGCAGAGGTTGCTTTCGCCGACAAAGCTATGGCTCCCCTGACGGCGGCGCCCGCTCGGCGCCAAAGCCTCACCTCAGCAAAGAGGGTAGCCAACGGCCGCTCCGGCGATGCAGCCTGGGAGGAGTTCTGAAATCGCGTTGCGGCATGTGGAACGTCGTTGCGGAGCGAGTCGATCAGACGACCTTGCTGATCGCATGGCTACGACGATGCGCATGCACGACTCCGCCGTCACCGACCATTCTCTTTGATACCAACCGTGGGCGCCGATGACTCTTCGGCATTCAAGGACGTTGGCTCCCGGCCCAATGCGTCACGCTGCTGGGCCGCGATTGCGATAGCTCAATGGCCAGCAGCGACAATCGGCTAGTCATTAGAAAAATGGCGTCGGCAAATCGGATCAGCTGAGGAAATTTGCGTGGACAAGGATGCGATGATCGATCTGTGCCGGGATGCGCTGTGGCAAATCATTGAAGAGCACAGGTCAAACGAAGCAAAATTGAAAGCCGATGTCATTCCACAGACCGCGGCTGCCTATTTTGCGTCAACACGAATGGCCATGATCGCTATCGAAGCCCTTCGCGGCATAAACGCCATCAGTGTCACCGATGCGGCCCGACTGGTTAGTGAAATCGCTGCTGCTGCCGGGACTGCAATGTCCATTGTCACAATCGATCAGATTGATCGGAATATTCGCCTAGGCGTTGAGAACGGCGGAGCCGATGTTTTGTAAAGTCGAGGTGCCGTCAGCCAAAATTCGCGGCAACGCCGCGCCAGTTCCTGACCTTCGGTGCTCGCCTTAAACCAGACGCTCAGAGTTGAGGATGCTCGCTCAGGCAACCGCCGCCGCCGCTCCTATTCGGCCTGGAGACTCGGCGTCCTACTGCAGCACCTCCGCTCCTACTCCTCTCACAGCCTGCGTCAGGCGGTCGAGCAGCTGCACCTCCAGTCTGGTGCGCTGCCAGTACAGCGGCACGCCGATCCGCTTCTGCGGAGCCAGCTCGACCAGCCGCCCCTCGGCGATCAAGGGCGCTGCGAGCACAAGAGGGGCCATCGACCATCCCAGCCCGGCCAGCGTCATGTCGAGCATGCCCTGTGTGGACGGGATCCAATGGGTCGGTGGCGAAATCGTCACGCCCCATGCCTCCCGCGCCCAGCGGAACTGAAGGTTGTCGCGACGGTCAAACCGCAGCATCGGAGCCTGCTGCAGGCTCTGCCCGTCAATCCCCGCCGGACAACGCCGAGCCACGAAACCCGCAGCGGCAACTGCGACGTACTCGATCTGACCCAGGGGATGGATCTTACAGCCCACAACCGGAACCGGTTCTGCTGTTACCGCCGCGAGGACGTCACCCGTCCGCAGCCGTTCGGCGGTATGGGCCTCGTCGTCGAGCACGAGATCGAGCAGGCCGCCGGTATCGTTTGCGAACTTGACCGCCGCCCTGGGGAACCAGGTGCCGACGCTGTCAGCGTTTACGGCCACCCGAAGCATGGTGGGTCCGGCCGCGCGCGTGGACAAGCCCGGCAGGCTTTCAATGACCTCGCCTTCGAGCAGCCGGACCTTTTCGACATGGGCGCAGAGCCTGGCGCCGATCTCGGTCGGCCGGCAAGGCGCGCCCCGCACCAGCAGGATCGCGCCGAGACGGTCTTCCAACCCTTTCACCCGCTGCGACACGGCCGACGGCGTTACGCCGAGCCCAACCGCGGCTTTCTCGAAGCTGCCCTCGCGCGCGACGGCTGCGACAGCGGCCAGAGAGAGGTAGTCGAGCATTAGCCTGCCTAATCCAGCCTTACGAGATTGAGTTAGACTACACGCCGGACCGCGCGCATCAAGCTGTCATGACCAGCGCCTTCCTTCCTGCCTTCGCTCAGGGCTCTGCCCTGTCACTCGGGCTCATCGCCGCCATCGGCGCCCAGAACATGTTCGTGCTCCGGCAGGGCCTCAGGCGCGAGCATGTCTGGCCGATCGTCCTGTTCTGTGCGGCAGCCGATGCCTCGCTGATTGTGCTCGGCGTCAACGGCCTTGGGAGCGCCTTGACGGTCGTCCCCGGGCTGGCGGCGGCGCTAAGCCTGGCTGGCGCCGCGTTCCTCGCCTGGTACGGCGTCTCGGCGCTGCGACGGTCAGCCCATCCTTCCGCCATGGTCGTCGACCGGCAGACCGGGATGACGTTGGGTGCCGCGCTCGCAGGCACAGCGGCCTTCACCTTCTTGAACCCGCATGTCTACATCGACACCGTGCTGCTGATGGGCGCGGTGGGAACGAGCCTGCCTCCTGACGAGCGAACGCCCTTCATGATCGGGGCCGCGAGCGCCAGTTTCGCCTGGTTCGCCGCGCTGGGCTTCGGTGCCCGCTTCCTGGCACCGCTTTTTGCCCGGCCGGTGGCCTGGCGCATGCTCGATCTGGCGATCGGCGTTCTGATGTTGGCGCTGGCGACGAGCCTGCTTCGCGGCGCTCTGACAAGCTAATCGGTGCGTTCCCTCAATCCGGCCCAAAGGGACATGACAACTCGGAGCTCGGCAATGCGAGGACCCATCTGTCGTCGGCAGCTGGCGAAGATCCGGATTCAGGATAACCACTAGCACCGTGACGACGACCTCATTGTCAGCTCCCTTGTTTCGCTGGTACGTCTCGTCCGCAACGTTCGCGGTGCCCCAGGCGGCCGGTCCGGTGGCTTTTGCACTGGTGGCGCTGGCGCTCACGGGAGAAACAGACGGCGCGGCCGCTATGATTCTCGCTCTGACGCTGGCGCAGGTCATCGGCGCGATCCCAATCACCCGGTTGGGAAGCGGCTTGCCGCCAACGACATTCCTGCGCCTGCTGGTCGGCTTCAGGACTGTCGCGCTCTGTGCGGTTGCGGTGCTCGCCCACTTCGCCGCACCCCTGGTATGGTTGATCGCGTTCTCGGCGCTGGCTGGCGTGGTCACCGGAGCTGCCTTCGGGTATCTCCGAGCCGTGCTGAACGAGCTCACGGCATCCGGCACGATGCCCAGAGCCTTGGGAATCGCGGCCACGCTCAACGAAGTGATCTTTGTCCTTGCACCCGTGCTCGCCTCCGGGCTGGGAACCATCTCGCCCGTTTTTGGCGTGCTGGCTCTAGCGGCGCTGGGTGCAGTGCCTGCGTTGCTGGTTCCGACCGTCAAATCCGCGCCGACCGATGATGTGCATGCGCCAGATGCCTCCTCGGTCACGCCCGCGATCCTGCTCTGGCTGATGTGCGCGGCGGCGGGCGGGTCGACTGTTGCCGCCCTGGAAATCGGTGCAGTCGGGCTGGCCCTTCAGTTCGGATACGCTCCGGCTATGGCAATCCTGTTCACCGTACCTCTCTGCGTCGCGTCGGTGGCCGGCGGCATCTGGGTCAGCTTTCGCAATCGCATGGCGACCCAGAAGGCCGTTCTGATCCAACTGGCAATCATGACGGTCGGGGCTGTCATCGTCAGCCTGCAGGTATCCATGGCTGTCACGGTGATGGGCGCCGTCCTTGTCGGAACGGTGCTCGCCCCGTTGGGCACCTACTACTCATTGGTCCTCGACACGCTTGCCCCGCCAAACAAGCGCGCCGAGGTCTTTGCCCTGCTCCGCACCGCGAACTCGGTCGGCGTTATCGTAGCGAGCGGGGTCATGACGATCGTCTCACTCTCGACGGCGCTCGTCGTGGTCAGTTGCCTGATGGTACTCGTGGTGGCGATTGTAAGCTTGGCGCTGATCCGACAGCATCGCTTGCCATGACCGGGAGCTGCGGGCAGTTGCTGCTGTTTACGCGGTACTTGCTGTCGAACCGAGCCTCAAGCGCGCCAGCAGCCTCTTTCCCGCCTCGAAAAAAGCGCCAGGACCCGACATTGAGGCTGCGCTCATAAACGGACGGACAGCGCTGGCGGGCCGCCACTGACACCGAACCGTGCCCGGTTGCGACCGGAGCCATTCTCGGGTCAGATCGTGGGGATGCTGTGCAGGAGACCGCACCATTCGTACTGAAGGCGATCCCCTCAAGGCTGAGCGCGCATTGCAGCTCCGCTACCACTATGTCGAGTTCCTGACGGAGCATCTGTCGGATTGCTGCCGGGTCTTTGGTGGCGACCTTCAGGAAATGCTGGTGT
>LNFM01004183.1_pt1 | contig 27068 bp, 25 predicted proteins | sample 596031 | NCBI WGS metagenome assembly LNFM01 (sample SAMN04254537, study PRJNA301005) | activated carbon metagenome | isolation source: dual media filters at the Ann Arbor, Michigan drinking water treatment plant | place: USA: Ann Arbor | reverse complement strand
GCATCTGGATTGGCGGCGCGATCCTCACCCTGGTGACCCTGGCCGCGCTTTTCGCGCCCTGGCTGGCGCCGCATGATCCCTATGCGCAGGACCTCACCCGCCGGCTGGCCGTGCCGTTCTGGATGGAGGGCGCCTTGCCGGAACACCTGCTGGGCACCGATCAGCTTGGCCGGGACTATCTGTCGCGGCTGATCTATGGCGCCCGGGTTTCGTTGCTGATCGGCGCGATGGTGGTGGTGGTGTCTGGCGCCATCGGCATCACGCTGGGCGTGCTGGGCGGGTTTTTCGGCGGGCGGGTGGATGATGTGGTGCTGTTCCTCATCACCTGCCGGCTGTCGATTCCGGTGGTGCTGGTGGCACTCGCCGTGGTCGGGCTGCTCGGCTCCTCCACCACGCTGGTGGTGATGGTGCTGGGGCTGCTGCTGTGGGACCGCTTCGCGGTGGTCGCGCGCTCCACCACCATGCAGGTGCGAAACCTCGATTATGTCGCCGCCGCCTGGGCGGCCGGCAGCTCCACGCCGCGTATCCTGGTCTCCGAGGTGCTGCCCAATATCATGACCCACCTCGCCGTGGTCGGCACGCTGGAAATGGCCCTGGCCATCCTGCTGGAAGCCGCGCTGTCCTTCCTTGGCCTGGGCGTGCCGCCACCGCTGCCGAGTTGGGGGCTGATGATCGCCGAGGGGCGCGACTTCATGTTCTTCTCCGCCTGGGTGATCTGGATCCCCGGCATCGCGCTGTTCACGCTGGTGCTGGCGATCAACCTGCTGGGCGATGGGTTGCGCGACCTGTTCGGGGCGGCGCCGTCGTGAGTCTGCTGGAAATCGAAGGCCTGGAAGTCACATTCGGCCAGACCGCCGCGGTGCGTGGCACCAGTTTTTCCGTGGCGCGGGGCGAGACGCATTGCATCGTGGGCGAGAGCGGCTGCGGCAAATCCGTCACATCGCTGGCCATCATGGCGCTGCTGGCGCGCGGCGCCACGCGGCGGGCGAAGCGGATGGAGTTTGACGGGAAGGATATCTCCCGCCTCTCCGAGCGCGAGATGTCACGCCTGCGCGGCCATCGCATCGCGATGATCTTTCAGGAGCCGATGACCAGCCTGAACCCGGCCTATACCGTGGGTTCGCAGATGGCCGAGGTGCGCACCCGCCATCTCGGCGGCACGAAGCAGGCGGCGCTGGACCGTGCGGCGGAATTGCTGGGCCGGGTCGGCATCACCGCGCCGGGCATGCGGCTGGGGCAATTCCCGCATCAGCTCTCGGGCGGGCTGCGGCAGCGGGTGATGATCGCCATGGCGCTGATGAACGACCCCGAATTGCTCATCGCCGATGAGCCGACCACGGCGCTGGACGTCACCATCCAGGCGCAGATTTTACGGTTATTGGCGCAGTTGCAGGCCGATCTCGGCCTGGCCCTGCTGCTGATCACCCATGACCTTGGCGTGGTCGCGCGCGTCGCCCACCAGGTCTCGGTGATGTATGCCGGGGAGGTGGTGGAGAATGCGGCGACCGCCGATCTGTTTGCCGCGCCGCGCCACCCCTATACGCGCGGGCTGCTGGATTGCCTGCCCATCCCCGGCAAGGTGGCGCCCGGCGCGCCGCTGGGCAGCATTCCGGGCATGGTGCCCAAGCTGACGCCCGAATTCACCGGCTGCGGTTTTCGCTCGCGCTGCTCGCTGGCCCGGGCGGAATGCGCCGCGCCGGTGCCGATGCGCGGCAGCCCGCATCATTACCGCTGTGTGGTGGATGCATGACCCCGTCCGATGGTCGCAGCGCCGAAAGGCGCGGAGAGCTGAATCGGCCGGGCAGCAACATCCCCGCCATCGAAATCCGCAACCTCCAAAAATATTTCCGGGTGAAGCAGGGCCTCTTCGGCACGGTGAAGCAGGTGCGCGCGGTGGATGGGGTGACGCTGTCCATCCCCACCGGTGCCACGCTGGGCATCGTGGGTGAGAGCGGCTGCGGCAAATCCACCCTCGCCCGGCTCATCCTGGGCCTGCTGCCGCCCTCGGCGGGCGAGGTGCTGGTGGAGGGGCAGAACCTCTCGCGCCTCGACCGACGTGCCCGCGCCCGCCTCATCCAACCGGTCTTCCAGGACCCCTTTTCCTCACTCAACCCGCGCCGGCTGATCGGCGATATCGTCGCCATGCCGCTGGTGGCGCAGGGCATTGCGGCGGGCGAGATCCGCGTCCGGGTGGCAGAGATGCTGGAACAGGTCGGCATCGCGCCCGACATGGCCGGGCGCTACCCGGCCCAGCTCTCCGGCGGCCAGCGCCAGCGCATCGCCATCGCCCGCGCCCTGGTGCTGCGGCCACGGATATTGCTTTGCGACGAGCCGACCTCCGCCCTCGATGTCTCGGTGCAGTCGCAAATCCTCAACCTGCTGGCCGAGCTGCGCCGCAGCCTGAACCTCACCACGATCTTCATCAGCCACAATCTGGCGGTGGTGGAGCACATCGCCGACACTGTCGCGGTGATGTATCTCGGCCGCATCGTCGAGGAGGCGGGGGCGCAGGCGCTCTTCGCAGCCCCGCGCCACCCCTATACCCGTGCCCTGCTGGCCTCGGTGCTGACGCCCGAGCCGGGGCTGGGCGTGCCCGATGTCGGTCTGGGCGATGTGCTGCCCGACCCCGCGAATATCCCGCCGGGCTGCCGCTTTCACCCCCGCTGCCCCGTCGCCGTCGCCCGTTGCTCGGTCGAGACGCCGCCCCTGGTGGACGGCGCCGAATGCCACCTTCTCAGCGCGTAGGCGCCGCCGGGATCCTGCTGCTGGTGGTCACGGCCTGCGGCTGGGGCAGCAATTGGCCGATGTTGAAGCTCCTGCTCACCGAGGTGGCGCCGCTCCAGGCCCGCGGCATGGCCGGGGTGACGGCGGGCCTGGGCTTCGCGCTCGGCGCGCTGGCCTTTGGCGTTTCGCTCCGTGTACCGGTGGGGATGTGGCCGCGGCTGCTGCTGGCGGCGATACTGAACGTCACGGCCTGGATGGGCCTTGCCACCTATGGCCTGACCTGGCTGGGCGCGGCCGAGGCCGCCATCGTTGCCTACACCGTGCCGGTCTGGACCGCGATCTTTGCCTGGCCGGTGCTGGGCGAGCGGCCGACGCCGCGCCGGCTGGTGGCGCTTGGCCTGTCGCTCACCGGCGTGATGCTGTTGTTCGGCGGGCAGGGGCTGGATCTGGGCTTCGAAAAGCTGCCGGGCTATGCGCTGATGACGGCGGCACCCCTGCTCTTCGCGCTGGGCACCGTGCTGGGCAAGCGATACGTCCTCGCCATGCCGCCGGTTGCCACCGTCGCCTGGCAGGTGGGCCTGGGCAGCCTGCCGCTGCTGCTTCTTGGCCTGACTTTCGAGACCTGGCGCTTCGACGCGCTGTCGAATCAGGGCTGGTTCTTCATGGGCTGGATGACGGTGATCCCGCTCGGCCTTGCCTATCTCACCTGGTTCGAGGCGATCAAGCGCGTGCCCGCCACCTTCGCCACCGTGGCTATGCTGCTGGCGCCAATGGTGGGCGTGGCGGGGGCGGCGATCTTCCTGGCCGAGCCCTTTGGCCTGCGGGAGACGGCGGCGCTGTTGCTGACCCTGGCTGGCGTGGTGCTGGCTTCGCGCGGATAGAGCATGATGCGTTGAGGCGTAATCGCCGAAAACGCTGAATCATTCTCTCAACAAAGGCTGGACCACGCGGCATGAACGCATGTGAACACAGCGTGGTCTGGCCTCGCCCTATTCGCCTTTGCACGATCAGCTTATCTCATGACGGGTGGATCGCTGCGCGGTGCCACCCGTCATGAGGCTGATCTTCCCCGATGCTCCCCACCGTCACATTGCTGCCCGGCCGCGACACCCGCGCCAAGACAGGCCATCCCTGGATTTTCTCCAACGAAGTGGCGATGAACCACGCCGTGCGCAGCCTGCCGCCGGGCAGCGCCGTGCGGATCGAGGGCGACGACGGCGCGCGGCGCGGCGTCTGGCATTTCAACCCGCACAGCCTGATGGCCGCCCGCCTGCTCGACCGCAACCCCGAAGCGCTGCCCGACGCCGCCTGGTTCGAGGCCCGCATCGGCCTGGCCCTCGCCCTGCGGCAGAAGCTTTTCGCCACGCCGCATTACCGCCTGGTGCATGCCGAGGCCGATGGCCTGCCCGGCCTGGTGATCGACCGCTATGGCGATGTGCTGGCGCTGCAGGCCAATACCGCGGGGATGGACCGCGCCACGCCGCAGATCCTGGCCGCGCTGCAAGGCCTGATCGCGCCGCGCAGCGTGGTCGCGCGCAATGACAGCCCCGTCCGCAAGCTGGAGGGGCTGGAGGAGCAGACCGGCCTGTTGCTGGGCGATGACGCCACCGCCTTCGTCGAGGAGGGCCGCCTGCGCTTCGAACTCGACCTGCTGAATGGCCAGAAGACGGGGTGGTTCCACGACCAGCGCGAGAATCGCGCGCGCGTCGCCGCATTGTGCGGTGGCGCCATGGTGCTGGACGCGTTTTGCCACACCGGTGGCTTTGGCCTGGCCGCCGCCGCCGCCGGCGCCGCGCATGTCACGCTGCTGGACCGCAGCGAGCCCGCGCTGGAATTGGCCAGCAGCACCGCCGCCGCGCATGGCCTCGGCCAGGTCACCGTGCATCGCGGCGAGGCGATGGCCACGCTGGAGAAATGGCATGGCGAGGGACGCCGTTTCGACGTGGTGGTGGCCGACCCGCCGGCCTTCGCCAAGGCCCGAAAGGACAATCCCAATGCGCTCAGGGCCTATGGCCAATTGGCGCGATTCTGCGCGGGGATGGTGAATCCGGGCGGGTTTCTGTTCATCGCGAGCTGTTCGCACCATGTCAGCCCCGGCGAGTTCATCGATGCCACGGCGCATGGCATTTTCCGCGCGCGGCGGGAGGGGCGGCTGGTGTTCTCGGGTGGGGCAGGGGCGGATCACCCCGTGCATCCCTTGTTGCCGGAGAGCGCCTATCTCAAGGGGCTGCTCTACAGCCTGCGGTAGCCTGGCAAACCTCTGTTAACCGGGTTGGCCCATGCTCGGACACGTATGGGATGTTCTGAAGGGCTTGCTGCATGAAGCTGAAGATTGCGCCGGTGATCCTGGGGCTGTTGATGGCCGTGGGGCTGCTGAGCACTGGCTCCATGCTGTACGGCGCACTCGCCTTGTCCCGCTCCGCGCAGGCGCTGCGCAGCATCGAGACCGAGGAGCTGGCCTCGATGGTCCGACTGAAGGCGCTGTCCGATGCCTTCGCGGTCAGCGTGGTCGATGCCTCGCACAAGCTGCGCAATGGCGGGATGGCCTGGCCGGAGGGCCGCGCTGCGCTGCGTGACGCCGCCAGGATCATCGACACCGCCTGGAACGCGCTGCGCACGGCCAGGCTTGCGGAGGAGGCGCTGCCACTGATGGCCGAAGCCGTGGCGCGCAAGAGCGCCGCGGACGCGGTGCTGGCAGAGCTCGCCGCCGCCATTGCGAGCGAGGACCGCGCAATGCTGGAAGCCATTGTCCTGCAGCGGCTCTATTCCGCGGTCGACCCGCTGACGGAGGCCATCGGCGCTGTGCTGGATGCACAGATCGCGGCCGCCGAGCGGCGGGTGGGCGGCGCTGCGGGGGGCGCCGAGGTTGCGGGGCTGACCCAGCACGCCCTGGCCGGGATCACCGTGCTGCTGCTGCTGGGTGCCGGCCTGTGCATCACCGCCCGCGTCACCCGCCCCATGGCGCGACTGACGGCAGCGACCGAAACCTTGTCGCGCAACGATCTGGCCGTGGCCGTGCCGTTTGGCGAGCGTGGCGACGAGGTGGGCATGTTGGCCCGCGCCGTCATCGTCTTCCAGGCCGGCCTGCGCCGCGCCAAGCAGGAGCGCGAGGCGGCGGCTGACGCGCGGGAGGCGGCGGATGAAGCGCGCAACGCGGCGCTGTGCGCCATGGCCAACCAGGTGGAGAGCGAGGCCGGCACTGCCGTGCGCGGCGTCGAGAAGCGGATGGAGAGGATGGCGGCGGACGCGTTGGTTATGGCCGGCACGGCGGAGGCGATGTCCGATGACAGCCGGTCGGTGGCCGAGGCCGCGGAGCAGGCGCGCGGCAATATCGAGGCGGTTGCCGCGGCGACGGAGCAGCTGGGGGCCTCGATTCGGGAGATCACCCAGCAGATGGCGAGCGCCGATACCGCCACGCGACAGGCTGCCGCCAAGGCTGATGAGGGGCGGGCAAGGATCGCCGCACTGGCCTCGGAGGTGGAGCGCATCGGCGGCATCGCCCGGCTGATCGCGGGCATCGCCGGGCAGACCAACCTGCTGGCGTTGAACGCCACGATCGAGGCCGCCCGCGCCGGTGACGCCGGCAAGGGCTTCGCGGTCGTGGCGGGCGAGGTGAAATCGCTGGCCGCGCAGACAGCGAAGGCGACCGAGGACATTTCCCGCCAGGTCGGTCAGATGGTGACGGCCACCGATGGCGCCGTCGCCATCATCGGCGACATGGCGGATGCGGTGGGCGACATGTCGCAATCCTCTGCCGCCATCGCGGCGGCGATGGAAGAGCAGGCCGCGGCCACGCAGGAGATCGCGCGCGCGGTCGCACAGACCGCGGCCGCGGCGCGCGAGGTGGCGCAGCGGATCGCTGTCGTCTCCGATGGCGCGCGGCAAACCGGCGCCCGCTCGCAGCTGGTCCGCGAGGGCAGCGCGGAGGCGGGTCAGTCGATCGTGGCCCTGCGCGAGACCCTGGTGAAGGTGGTACGGGAGGCGGCACCGGAGGTGAATCGGCGCTCCGCGCCGCGTTTCGCGGTGCGGCTGGACGGCGAGCTTTCCGGCTTCGGGCTATCGCGGCCTGGCGCTGTGACCGTGCTGAACATCTCGGCCGGCGGCTGCGCCGTGGCGCTGCTTCAGGGTCAGGTATCGGTGATAGGCGATACTGGCCAGTTGCGCATGGCATCGCTGCTGCCGGGCATCGCCCTTCCAGTCGAACTCATCGACGCAGGGGATGGTGGCAGGACCCTTCGGCTGCGCTTCGCCGGCCTGGACCTGCGATCCTCCCAGGCACTGGAGAAGGCGCTTACTTCCGGCGGCATAAGGGCAGCCTGACCGAAAGCCTCGGACAAAAGGGGTGGGGCGCCTTCCCACCGCCATGCCGCTATTTGGGTGCGAGCACCATGATCATCTGGCGGTTTTCCAGGCGCGGCATGGATTCAACCTTGGCCAGCTCGGCCAGCTCAGTCTTCACCCGCTCCAGCACCTTCACGCCGAGTTCCTGGTGCGCCATTTCACGGCCGCGGAACCGGAGCGTGACCTTCACCTTGTCCCCATCGGCAATGAAGCCCTTCATCTGCTTCATCTTGGTGTCGTAATCATGGTCATCAATGTTCGGGCGAACCTTGATTTCCTTGATTTCGACGACCTTCTGCTTCTTGCGGGCCTCGTTCGCCTTCTTCTGCTGCTCGTACTTGAACTTGCCATAATCAGTGATCTTGCACACCGGCGGCACGGCGTTCGGCGAAATCTCCAGCAGGTCGAGCCCCACCGAATAGGCTTTATACAGCGCATCGCGCGAGGTCATCACGCCCAGCATTTCGCCGTTCTGATCGATCAGGCGGACCTGCGGCACACGGATATCTTCGTTCACGCGCGGACCGTCTCGGCTGGGCAGTTGGGGCGCAGAAGGCATGGGACTACGAGGTATGGGAGATTCTCCTGTTGGTGTGACAGCGCAGTTATGGCGATTCGCTCAGTCAACTGCAACGGGGTTGCTGCTTGACAAGTCCGGCGGAGTAGCCTCAGCCGTCAGAATTCTCACCGCATCGGCCAGGCTGTGGCTTTCCTGCTCACGCCCGGGCAGGCGGCGGAGCACCAGCGTGCGCTCTTCCGCCTCGCGCCTTCCGACCACGGCCAGCACCGGCACCCGGGTCTCGATGTGGTCGACGACCTTACGGTTGATCTTCTCGTTGCGCGTATCGGCCTCGGCGCGAATGCCGGCGGCCTTGAGGGCCACCACCACCTCGCGCGCGTAATCGGCGGCGTCATCGACGATGGAGGCCACCACGACCTGCCGCGGCGCCAGCCAGAGCGGGAAGCGGCCGGCATATTGCTCGATAAGCATGCCGAGGAACCGCTCGAAGCTGCCCAGGATCGCGCGATGCAGCATGACCGGGCGCTTTCGCCCGCCATCCTCGGCGGTGTAGAGCGCGTCCAGCCGCTCGGGCAGCACGAAATCCACCTGCAGGGTGCCGCATTGCCAGTCGCGGCCGATGGCGTCGCGCAGCACGAATTCCAGCTTCGGGCCATAGAAGGCGCCCTCGCCGGGGTTGAGCTCGTATTCCACGCCGGCAATGCGGCAGGCCTCCTTCAGCGCGCCCTCCGCCCGGTCCCAGGTGGCGTCGTCGCCGGCGCGGGTGTCGGGGCGGTCGGAGAATTTCACCCGGAATTCGGGGAAGCCAAGGTCGCGATAGATGTCGGAGAGCAGCGCCACGAACTTCACCGTCTCGTCGGCGATCTGGTGTTCCTCGCAAAAGATATGGGCGTCATCCTGGGTGAAGGCGCGCACCCGCATGATGCCGTGCAGCGCGCCGGAGGGTTCGTAGCGATGGCAGGCGCCGAATTCGGCCATGCGCAGGGGAAGCTCCCGGTAGCTGCGGATGCCCTGGTTGAAGATCTGGACGTGGCATGGGCAGTTCATCGGCTTCAGCGCGTGGATCTTATGCGCCTCGTCCTGGTCCTCGACGGTGGCGATGAACATGGCCGAGCGGAATTTCTCCCAATGGCCGGATTCCTCCCACAGCTTGCGGTCCACAAGCTGCGGCGTCTTCACCTCCTGATAGCCCGCGGCATCGAGCCGGCGGCGCATGTAATCCTCCACCGTCCGATACAGCTTCCAGCCCGGCGGGTGCCAGAAGACCGACCCCTGCGCCTCCTCCTGCATGTGGAAGAGGTGCATTTCCTTCCCGATCCGGCGGTGGTCGCGCTTTTCCGCCTCCTCCAGCATGTGGAGGTGTGCGTCCAGCTCCTTCTGGTCACGCCAGGCCGTGGCGTAAATCCGGGAAAGCATGGCGTTCCGGTGATCGCCCCGCCAATAGGCGCCGGCCACCTTCTGCAGCTTGAAGGCGGTGCCGACGGCGCCCACCGTCGGCGCATGCGGCCCGCGGCAGAGGTCGATCCAGTCGCCCTGGCGGTAGATCGAGATCGGCACATCCACCGGCAGATCAGAAATCAGTTCAGCCTTATAGGCTTCGCCTCTGTTCCTGAAGAATTCGATGGCCTGTTCGCGCGGCCAGACCTCGCGCGCGAACGCTGCGTTGCGCGCGATGATCTTGCGCATCTCAGCCTCGATCGCCGGGAAATCCTCGGGCGTGAAAGGCTCGTTGCGGGCGAAGTCGTAATAGAAGCCGTTCTCGATCGAGGGGCCGATCGTCACCTGCGTGCCCGGGAAGAGCGCCTGCACCGCCTCGGCCAGCACATGGGCGGCGTCGTGGCGGATGATCTCCAGCGCCTCCGGGTCCTTGCGGGTGATGAAGCGCAACGACACGTCCTGGTCGATGGTCTCCGAAAGATCCTTCTGGACGCCATCCACCACCATCACCAGCGCCGCCTTCAGCAGCCCTGGGCCGATGCTGGCGGCGATCTCGGTGCCCGTCACCGCGCCGTCGAACTGGCGAAGGGAACCGTCGGGCAGGGTGATGGCAGGCATGGTGGTCCTCAAAGGAAATGGCGCGGACCATCGCCGCGCGCCCTTGAAGGGTCAAGAGTGCCGCAAGGCCCTTGCAGCCGCGCTGCCCGGCCCGCCATGTTGAGGCCATGCACCACAACGACGCGCTGCGCTCAGCCATCTATCTCGATTTCGACAATGTCGTCTCCGGGCTTGCCACGGGGGCCGGCCCCGCGGTCGCCCATCGCTTCGCCACCGACCCCGAGCCCTGGTTCGACTGGCTGACGGGCGACCTGCCCAGGCGCGTGCTGGTCCGCCGCTGCTACATGAACCCGGCCGGCTTCCTGCTCGATGAGCAGGGCAACCGGGCCTATTTCAGCGCCTTCCGCCGCGCCTTCCAGTCGCTCGGCTTCGAGGTGGTGGATTGCCCGCCGCTGACGCGGATGAAGAACGGCGCCGACCTGCGCATGGCGCTCGATGTGATGGACGCGCTGGCCGCCCCCACCCGCTTCGATGAATTCATCCTGATGTCCACCGATTCGGATTTCGTGCCGCTGCTGCTGCGCCTGCGCGCCGCCGACCGGCGGACCAAGCTGGTGGCGCATCCCGATGCCGGCCGGGTGGTGCGGGCGGCGGCCGATGCGGTGGTCGGCCTCGACGCCCTGGCCCGTGGCCTGGGCTGGGAGGCCAGCCCGCGCGACGAAGCCCTCTTCGGCCAGGATGCCGGCGAGCAGGTGCTGGCGGCGGTGGCCGAGGTCATGGCCGAGGCGCAGGGGCCGGTGCCGCTCGCGGCGCTGGGCGCCCATATCCGCAGCCGCACCGGCATGACCCTGCGCGAGAGCGATTGGGGTGGCACCGGCTCGATCGATGCGCTGGTGGCGCAGGTCGGCGGCATCGTGCGGCAGGAAGGCCCGGCGGGCGGCTTTCTGGTGCGTCAGGAATGGTTGCTGCCGCCGCCGCCGCCGCCTGCGGCCGAGCCCCCCACGACCGAGTGAAGCACCGAAGCGGGCGTCAGTTCCGCCAGCGGCACATGGCGCAGCCAATGCGCCGCAGGCCCGCGCGGCGCGCAGCGGAATGGCTCGCTTTCGGCGCCGAACAGCGCCCAGGTCGGGCAGCCCGCCACCGCCGCGAGATGGGTGGGGCCGCTGTCATTGCCGAGCGTGAATTCCGCCCGCCTGGCGATGGCGGCGAGCTGGGGCAGGGAGGTACGCCCGACCAGGTTGATCAGGCCGGACGCCTCCAGCTCCGCCCCCAACACCGCCTCGGCCGGCCCACCGCAGACCAGGGCGGGAAAGGGCAGGGCGGCCGCGAAGGCGGCGAAATGCGGGAGCGGCCAACGCTTGCCCGGCCGGTGCGGCGAGGCGCCGGGCAGCAGCAGGGCGAAGCGCCGGGGCAGGTCAAAACCGGACAGATCGCCATCCAGCCAATCCAGCGCGGGCGCCGGGAAATGGTCTATGCCGGCCATCATCAGCTGGTCGCGCTGGCGCTCCACCGTGTGCATGGCATCGCGCTGCGGATTGGCGTGGGGGTGCGAGGCGCCGCCCACCACCCCCGACCACTCCGCGCCGCGGCCGACGAAAAGCCGATAGCGCGAGGAGCGCGGCGAGGTCTGCAGGTCATAGACCCGCCCGAAACGCCCGGCGCGCAGCCGCCGCGCCAGTCGCGCCAGTGCCGGCAGATCGAGCCAGGACGGCCTGCCATCATCCCACACCGCATCGAACCAGGGGCTGGCCCGGGCGAGGCCCGCGAAGGGCCGCGTGGTGAGCAGCGTGATATGCGCCCCCGGGTGATGCGCCCGAATGGCGGCAAACGGCGAAAAACCCTGTACGAAATCGCCCAGTGCGCCGAGCTTGATGACCAGGATCCGCGTCATGCCAGCTCCCGGTAGACATCCAGCGTCGCGGCCTGCATGGCGGCGGTGGAGAAGCGGGCCAGCACATCCGCCCGGGCGGCGGCGCCGATCGCGGCGCGCGCCTCATCGGGCATCGCCAGCACCGCGGCCAGGGTTTCTGCCAGGGCCGCGGCATCGCCCGGCGGCGTCAGCCAACCGGTCTGGCCATGCATCACCGTCTCGCGCGGGCCGCCGAGGTCGGCTGCTATGGTCGGGCGGCGCATCGCCTGGGCCTCGATGACCACGCGGCCGAAGGCCTCGGCATCGGTGCTGGCGTGGATGACGATATCGGCCGCCAGCAGCGCCGCGGGCATGTCCGCTGTATGGCCGGCCAGGGTGAGCGGCACACCGCGGGCCGCCGCCATGGCGCGCAGCTCGGCGGCATAACCCGGGCGGCCATCGCCCAGCAGCACGGCCAGCGGCGGTTCGGGCAGGCGGCCCAGCGCCTCGATCAGCACGGCCTGGCCCTTCCATCGGGTCAGCCGGCCGGGCAGCAGCACCGCCTTCTGTCCGCCCCCGAGCCCCCAGGCCGCGCGCTGCGCCGCGACGCGTGCGGGTGCTACCGCTTCGGGGTCGAAGAGCATGGGGTCCACGCCGCGGAAAATCCGGCGCAGACGCAGCCGCGCATCGGGGTGGCGGGCCAGGATATGGGCTGCGATGAAATCGCTGATGGCGATCACCCGGTCCCCCCTCGCCATCACCGAATTGTACAGCCGCTTGCCCGGAAGATTTTCATTGTAGGTGCCATGCCAGGTCGTCACCAGCGGCAGGCCCGTCAGCTTTGCCGCCCGCAGGGCCGACCAGGCCGGTGCCCGGGATCTGGCATGGAGGATATCCACGCCCTCGGCCCGGGCCAGCGCCGCCAGCTCAGCGCCATTGCGCCAGATCGCCGCTTTGCGGTCGAGCGGCAGGGTGAAGTGGCGCGCGCCCAGCGCCTCCAGCGCCGGCACCAGCCTGCCGCCGGCGCTGGCCACCAGCGCCCGGCCGCCGGAAGCGGTGATGGCGGCGGCGATCTCCAGCGTGCCGCGCTCCACCCCGCCCGCATGCAGGGCCGGCAGGATCTGGAGGATGGTGGGAAACATGACAGGCAGGGTTTGCCCTGTGCCGCGCGGCGCATCAAGCGCCCCCGGCGATGGCCTCGCTCAGCCGCACAGGCTGTCCAGGCGATAGGGCGAGGTCTCGGGCCCCTTTGGCTTGCGCCGGCGCTTGTAGTGCAGCGTGCTGCGCGCCGGCGGCGCGGCCTGCTCCCCGCCAGCCCCGGCCTCCGGCTGCGGTTCGGGCAGCATCATGAAATTGGCCGCGGCGCTGGTGCGGGCCATCAGCGCGCGCATCGCCGGGTTCTGGTCGCCGCCGGGCTGCATCAGCGCCTCCATCGGGCAGAAGAACTCATGCGCGGCGGGCATCTGGCTCTCGCAAAAGCCCTGGTAATGATCGGAGCGCAGGCCGTAGACGACGCGGATGTCGCGCACCGGCAGCACCACCGGCCCCACCGGCTCGGCGGTGAAGAGCGCGATCAGGCGCCAGCGCGGCACCGTCGTCTCCGGCGTCGAGGGCTCCAGCAGCCAGGGATGCGGACAATAAACCTGCATGCACCCCGTGCTGGGGGCGAAGCGGCTGCGCTTGTCCAGCAGGTTGGTCAGCGTGCCGCAGGCCTCGATGCACAGAATATCGGCATAGGGATCGGCGGGATCATCGCTGAAATGCAGCCATAGCCCATCGGGCAGCGTGCGAAGGTTGCGGCTGCCCGGAAGCTTGAGGAATGGCTGGGTCGCGCGCGTCCAGCTATCCGGCCGGGCCCGCAGCCAGGTTCCTGGCTGCTTGACATTGCGGGGCAGTCCTGGCGGCCGTTGCGGCCATGTCGCAAGTGAGCGACGCACGCGGGCGTCGCAGGACGGGGTGGCGGGGGGAGCCATGAAATCGCCCATCGGGAGAGCATCACCTCAACGATACAACCTATGCGGGAATGAACACGAGGTCGCGGTTCGTCTCAAGTGATTTTTTACCCAAACCTTAAGAATTATTCCTTGCGAACTCAAAACAAATGCAAAGGTTGGAAAGCCGCACGCGAGGCAAAACCTGCCCCGCGTGCAATATCAGAGGCTTTCAGCCGCGTGCGGAGATGGGCTGATAATCCCGAACCGCGGCGCCGGTATAGACCTGGCGCGGCCGGCCGATGCGCTGCGTCGGGTCTTCGACCATTTCCTTCCACTGGCTGACCCAGCCGATGGTGCGCGCCACGGCGAAGATCACGGTGAACATCGAGGTCGGGATGCCCATCGCCTTGAGGATGATGCCGGAATAGAAATCCACGTTGGGATACAGCTTGCGCGAGACGAAATAGTCGTCCGTCAGCGCGATCCGCTCCATCTCCATCGCCATGTCCAGCAGCGGCTCGTCCTTGATGCCAAGCTCGGCCAGCACCTCGTGGCAGCTTTCCTTCATGATCTTGGCGCGCGGATCGAAGTTCTTGTAGACGCGGTGGCCGAAGCCCATCAGCTTGGTGTGGCTGTTCTTGTCCTTCACCTCGGCGATGAAGGCGGGGATTTTGTCGGGCGTGCCGATTTCGCCCAGCATCTTCAGCACCGCCTCATTGGCGCCGCCATGGGCGGGACCCCAGAGGGCGGCGATGCCCGCCGCGATGCAGGCGAAGGGGTTCGCGCCGGTGGAGCCGGCGAGGCGCACGGTGGAGGTCGAGGCGTTCTGCTCGTGATCGGCGTGCAGGATCAGGATGCGATCCATCGCCTTCTCCAGCACTGGGCTGACATGATAGGGCTCGGCCGGCACCGAATTGAGCATGTGCAGGAAGTTGCCGGCATAGCTCAAATCGTTGCGGGGATACACGAAGGGCTGGCCGAGTGCGTATTTATACGCCATGGCCGCGATCGTCGGCACCTTGGCGATGAGACGGAAGGCCGCGATCTCGCGCTGCCGCGGATCGGCGATGTTCACATTCTCATGGTAGAAGGCGGCCATCGCGCCGACCACGCCGCACATGATGGCCATTGGATGGGCATCGCGGCGGAAACCGTCATAGAAGCGGCGGAGCTGCTCATGCACCATGGTGTGGTAGGTCACGCCCTTGGTGAATTCCGCGAGCTGCGCGGGGTTGGGCAGGTCACCGTTCAGCAGCAGGTAGCAGATCTCGACGAAATCGCTGTGCTCGGCCAGCTGCTCGATGGGATAGCCGCGGTACAGCAGCACCCCGGCATCGCCATCGATATAGGTGATCTTGCTGTCGCAGCTCGCCGTCTCGCCATAGCCAGGGTCGAAAGTGAAGACACCGAGGTCGTTGTAGAGCTTGCGGATATCGGCCACCGGTGTGCCGAGCGTGCCCTCGAGCAGGGGCAGGCTGGCGCTCTTGTTGGTGCCGTCCAGGGTCACCGTCACGGTGCCGGTCTTGGTGAGAACTGTCATCGTCTTTGCCATCCTCTGGCGCGCCCTGTTGCCGGGTGCGTGTTCATGTTGCAGCGCAGCTTAATCCAGCCTTCGTCGATGTCCATCGCGCTGTCGTGGCCAATGCCGCAATTGTTGCGGTCTTGGAAAGAGAATCGCGCGCCGCGGCCGGCGCCAAGCTTCAGCGCGGGGCTTGCGCCCACATGCCGCGATGCGCAGCGCGCGCCGCCGCCTCGATCGGGATCAGGCTCGGCATCGTCTGCTCATCGGCCGCGGCCCAGCCGGCCGCGACGAGCGAGGCATTGACCTCCACGCCGCCGGCCCGGCAGGTGCCCAGTGCCCGGCCAAAGCGATCCTGGCCCTGAATGCGGCATTCGAGGGCGCGGTCACGCACCAGGCGGGCGAGTTCATTGGCCGCCATGCCGCCGCAATCCGTCACCGAGCCACAGGCCTGGCCACGCGCCGGCGCCGCCACGCCATAGAGCCGCAACACGCGCTCACCCAGGCGAAGCGTTTCGCCATCCACCACGCGCACCTCGATGGGCAGGGCGCGCCAGTCCTGGGTGCGGGGTGCCGAGCCCAGCAGGTTGCCGGGACGCAGCACCGCGGTCAGCACGGCGACCATCCCCAGCGAGGCCAGAAGGGCGAAAGCCCTGCCCATGCGCCGTTGATCACGTGCGGGCTTGAAGATGCGACGACGACGCATGCGGCGAGGGTTAACCCGCCCTGAAGCCCGCTGGCAACCCCGTGTGTTACGACATATTTCGGAAATGTGATCCGGCAATGCCTTGCCGCCGCTGCTTCAACCGATCTGCCAGAAGCGTTTGGCCTCACGCCAGCCCGCCCATGCCGCCAGCGCCTGGTCACGGCTGCCGGCGGCGCCGGCCAGAGCAAAGCCCTCGGCCAGGCCCAGGGTCCAGCCGGTGATGCCCAGCTCCCGCACCAGGCCGCGCGCCACCTCGGCGTCATTGGCCAGGCCCAGCGCCTCCTGCAAGGCCATCAGCCGCTTCAGGTAGCGCCGCGCCTCCTGCCCGCCCCAAAGCGGGACCAGCAATTCGGCGGCGTAGCGCAGGCGCTTGGCGTCCAGCCGCAGGGCGTGCAGCTCCGGCGGCGGCAGCAATTCGATCATCTCGCCGCCGCGCTTCAGCCGACGATGCCGCCGGGCCAGCACCCGCCCGGCGAAAGCCGTCAGGTCATCCTGCGGCGGCACCGCCTCCAGCCGCTCGATCAGCGTGAAGCCCATCCAGATCGTGGCGCGGAACGCCGGGCCGGTGAGCAGCCCGGGCAGCGGCCGATAGGCATCGATCCGGGCACGGCGGGCGGCCGCGACCAGGGGCCGCAGCCGCTTATCGTCCGGCAACGCGGCCTGCAGACGCTGGGCGATGCCGCCCAGGAAGACATCGAGGTCGCGCGCCGGGCCCAGGGCGCTGGCCAGCGCCTTCAGCCTTGCATCGAAAGCCCCCATCACGCCGGGCATGAGATGCGGCATCACAGCGGGGTAGAACAGTTTCAGCACCGAGCGCATCCGCCGGATGGCCACCCGTGACTGATGCACGCCCAGCGGCGGCGCATCGGCGCGGCAATTCGGCGCGTGGCGCATCAGCGCCGACAGGCCCTCGCGCAGCGCCACCGCCAGCGCCGGGGCAGTCGATGCCTGACCGGCGATGCCGGCCGCGGCGGGCCGCCTGCCGCCGCCCAGCAGCAGGGCCTCATCGGCCAGGCTGGTCGTGGCCGGCAGCAGGGGCAGGGTGGTGGCCAGGGCGGCGCCCAGCTCCGCCGCGCCCACGCCCAGGATCGTCAGCCGTGCCATCGGCTGCTCCAGCGCGCCCGCCTGCAGGCTGCCCTGGAGAAGGGTGATGTCCAGCCCGGCCTCCGGCGCGCTGAGACGGCGTTGCCGGCCGATGACATGGTCACTCTCCAGCACCTGCCACGGCGTGCGCGATGGCCCATGCGCACGCAGCGCCGGGTGCCGCATCAGGCGGTTGACCAGCGGGGTCGGGATGTCGATGTCCAATGGAAGGCGCCTTGCGATGTCGTGCGGCGGTGGATCAGGCGTGGCCGTCTTCCGCCTCGATCAGATGGTCGGCGCCGGGCAGGTCGCGTGGCGCGGTGAAGCCCATCAGCATGCCGCCGCCATCGGTCAGCCCATGCCAGGGCTTGGCGATGGCGAATTCGCACAAGGCGCCCGTCGGATAGCTATCGCGCAGGCGGAACAGCATGGGCGAGGCGGCGATGCCTGGCGGCAGCAGGTTCAGCGCCAGCTCATGCAGCCCTGGATTGTGACCGACCAGCAGCACCGAGCGCACCGTCTCCGGCACCTTGTTCAGCGTCGCGATCAGGCTCTGCCAGGGCGCCAGGTAGAGCTCGTCGCTGACGGTGACGATCGGGTTGCCCTCCAGCGGCTTCAAGGCCTCCAGCGTTTGCAGGGTGCGCCGGGCGGAGCTGACCAGCACCACATCGGGCGTCAGCCCCAGGCGCTGCATTTCCGCCGCCATCATCCTGGCCGCGAGCTTGCCGCGATTGTTCAGCGGCCGGGCGTGATCGGCCAAGGCCGGGTCATCCCAGGCGGATTTGGCGTGGCGAAGGAGGAGGAGCTGGCGCATCGTTGGAGCCATCATGGCATGGACCGGCCCGGCTTGTCATTGCCGCAGGCGGCCCCATTTCGCGACCATAGTTAAGGGGCTTGGCATGCAGGGCAGGGTGGCCATTCTGGGCGCGACCGGCGGGATCGGTTCGGCGCTGGCACGCAGGGTCGCGTCCCGGGGGGCGACGCCGCTGCTGCTGGCGCGTGACGGCGCTCGGCTCGCTCAGCTCGCGGCCGAGCTGCCCGGCGCCGAGGCCATCACCGTGGATGTGACCGACAGCGCGGCCTTGCGCGCCGCCCTCGCCGGGCCGCTCACCGGCCTCGCATTTTGCGTGGGTTCGATCGTCCTGAAACCCTTCGGCCGCACCAGCGAGGCCGATTTCCTCGACGCCTTCCGCCTCAATACCCTGGCCGCGGCCATGGCGGTGCAGGCGGCCGCGCCTGAACTGGCGAAGGCGCAGGGCTCGGTCGTGCTGTTCAGCAGCGTCGCCGCCCGGGCCGGTTTCGCCATGCATGCCGCGATCGGCGCGGCGAAGGCGGCGGTGGAGGGGCTGACCGTGGCACTCGCCGCCGAACTCGCGCCCGCGGTGCGGGTGAACTGCATCGCCCCCAGCCTGACCCGCACCCGCATCGCCGAGCCCTTGACCAAGAACATCGCCATGGCGGAGGCGATCGCGAAGCTCCACCCCATCCCGCGCCTGGGCGAGGCGGATGAGGTGGCGGCGCTGGCCGAATTCCTGCTCGGCCCGGATGCGGGCTGGATCACCGGCCAGGTCATGGCGGTGGATGGCGGAAGGTCCACCCTGCGCGGTAAAGGGGGGTAATGACCCCAAGACGTTTTTTACCGGCATGTCTTCTGCTGGCCCCATTGGCGGCACCCGCGCAGACCCAGCCACGCGACCGACGCGCCCCGGCCGCAACCCCGCCGGAAGCGCTGCCCGTTCCCGGCCTGCCGGTCGATTACCATTGGCGGGTGATGCGCAATGGCAGCGAGATCGGCAGCCACACCATCGGTTTCAGCCAGCGTGGCGGCGAGGTGGTCGCCCTGTCCGATGTCAGCATCGCGCCGCGCGTCCTGGGCGTCGTCGTCTATCGCTTCGAGCATCGCTATACCGAAGTGACCCGCGGTGGCCGCTTCGTCTCCGTGCGCTCGCGGCAGAACCGCAACGGCACCGTTGTCGAGGTCAGCGCCGATGCCGGCCCCGGGGGGGTATCGGTGCGCGGGCCGGAGGGGGGGGCGAGCCTACCGGCCAATGCCGCGCCGCTTTCCTGGTGGGAACCGCAGCGCTTCGGCGGCGCCGTCCCCATCTTCGGCACCACCACCGGCCGGCTGATGGAGTTGCGCTGGCGCCGCATCGCGCTGCCCGGCGGCGGGGTGCAATGGCGCTGCCAGGGCGAGGTGGATGCGACGCTGGCCTTTTCGGCCGAGGGGCGCTGGGTGGCCTATAGCGTGATCGGCGATGATGGCTCGACGGTGAGCTACACCGCGGCATGAGCGGGGTGCTGCGGGTGGTGCTGGGCGACCAGCTCTCGGAAAGCCTCTCGGCGCTCGATGGTCTCGACCCCGCGCGTGACACCGTGCTGCTGATGGAGGTGATGGGGGAGTGTGAATACGTCCCGCATCACCCACAGAAGATCGCGCTGGTGCTTTCGGCCATGCGGCATTTTTCGGCCTCGCTTGCGGCCGCGGGTGTGGCGGTGCGCCATGTCCGGCTGGATGACGCCGACAATACCGGCACGCTGACCGGCGAGGTTTTGCGCGCGGTGGCGGCACTTCGGCCTGCTGCCGTGGTGGCGACCGATCCGGGCGAATGGCGCGTGGCGCAGGATATGGCGGGCTGGGAGAAGGCGCTGGGCCTGCCCGTCGAAATCCGCCCCGATGGCCGTTTCCTCTGCTCCCTCGCCTGGTTCCGGCAATGGGCCAGCGGGCGCCGCCAGCTGCGGATGGAGTTCTTCTACCGCGAGATGCGCCGCGCCACCGGCCTGCTGATGGATGGCGACCAGCCGGCCGGCGGCCAATGGAATTTTGACGCGCAGAACCGGCAGCGGCTGGCCAAGGGCGTTGTGCCCCCGCCGCCGCGCCGCTTCACCCCCGATGCCATCACCACCGAGGTGCTGGCGCTGGTGGCCGAACGCTTCGGCCACAATTTCGGCAGGCTGGATGGCTTTGGCTGGCCCGTCACCACCGTTGAGGCGAAGGCGGCGCTGGCGGATTTCATCACCCATCGCCTGCCGCTTTTCGGCGACTACCAGGATGCCATGGCCGAGGGGCAGGACACGCTGTTCCACGCCCTGCTCTCCACCAGCCTCAATCTGGGCCTGCTACTGCCCGGCGAAGTCTGCGCCGCGGCCGAAACGGCCTGGCGGGAGGGCCAGGCGCCGCTCAATGCCGTGGAGGGGTTTGTCAGGCAGATCCTGGGCTGGCGGGAATATGTGCGGGGCCTCTATTGGCTGAAAATGCCGGGCTATGCCGGGCTGAACGCGCTGGCGGCGGACCGGCCGCTGCCGGCGATGTATTGGGGCGGGCCCACCAGCATGGCCTGCATGACGGCCGCGATCGGCCAGACCGAAAGGCTGGCCTATGCCCACCACATCCAGCGGCTGATGGTGACCGGCAATTTTTCACTGTTGGCGGGGGTGGCGCCGGCCGAGATCAATCGCTGGTATCTCGCGGTCTATGCTGATGCCTATGAATGGGTGGAATTGCCCAATACCCATGGCATGGCGATCTGGGCGGATGGCGGGATCATGGCCTCCAAACCCTATGCGGCGAGCGGCGCCTATATCAACCGGATGAGCGACCATTGCCGGGGCTGCTGGCACGATGTGAAGGCCGCGACCGGGCCACGGGCCTGCCCGTTCAATTTTCTGTACTGGGATTTCATCGCGCGCCATGCGGAGAAATTCGGGGGCAATCCGCGCATGGCCATGCCGCTGAACAATCTTCGCAAGATGGACCCTGGAAAACTGGCGGCGATGCGCGGCGAGGCGGCGCGCTTCCTGGCTACGCTCGCCTGATGCCCACGGTGGGAAGGCGGCAGCGGTTGGCACCCGGGTCCATCTCCAACCACGGGTGATGACGGATTGATCGCTGGCACGCGCCGGTAAACGGGCGAAATGGCGCTACCCCGTGGCGATGCTCATCAAGGCGGCGTGTTCTGGCTCGCCAGCCTCATCCAACCGCTGCCAAACCCCGCCCCGCAGCACCTCGGCCGGCCGGAAAGCGGCCTTATAGGCCATTTTGCGCGATTGCGGCACCCAATAGCCGAGATAGACATAGGGCTGGCCGGTCCTCTGCGCCTCCTCCACCAGCCATAAAATGGCCAGGGTGCCCAACCCCGCCATCTCCGGCGCGTAGAAACTATAGACCGCTGAAAGCCCGTCATTCAGCCAATCCGTCAGGCAGGCGCCCAGCAGGGTGCCGTCGGGCGCGCGAAACTCCACCATGCCGGTGGAGATCGGCGTATCCTCCACCATGGCGCGGTAATCGTAGAAACCCATCGCCGCCATGTCACCATCCCGATGGCGGCGCTGCTGATAGCGCTGGAACAGCGCAAACTGCTCGGCCGATGCACGCGCGGGCATGCGATGCGACGTCACGCCGGCCAGCGCGCGCAGCAGCTTGCGCTGCGTCCGCCCCGGCCGAAACTCATCGGCCACGATCCGGATCGGGATGCAGGACTGGCAGGCCGGGCAAACCGGCGAATAGGCGATGTTGTGGCTGCGGCGGAACCCCGCGCGCGACAGCCTGTCATGCAGGGAATCCGCCCCGGGCCCCGACAATTCGGTGACGATCTTGCGTTCCGTCCGCCCAGCCAGATAGGGGCACGGCAGCGGGGCCGTGGTGTAGAAGAATTGTGGCCTGCGGGTGCGGTGCATGGTCATGAGAGCTGTGTCAGCATCGTGGCAGCGGCGGTGGAAATCAAGCCGCGATGGAGACGTCCAATGGATCAGCCCCCTATTCTTTTCAACCGGGACGGCGCGGTGGCCCGCATCACCCTCAACCGGCCAGCCCGACGCAACGCCATCGGCGGCGGCATGGGCGAGGCGCTGGATGTGGCACTCGCCAGCCTGGCCGCCGACCGCACGGTCCGCGTGGTGGTGCTCTCGGGCAGTGGCGGGCATTTCTGCGCCGGGCTCGATCTCACCGAGGTCGCGGCCGGCGACACGCCTGAGCAGCGCCTGGCCGCCCAGCAGGCGCGCAACCGCAGCGTGGGCCAGCGCTTCGAGGTGATCTCGCGCCTGCCGCAGGTGGTGGTGGCGAGCATCGAGGGCTCGGCCCATGCCGGGGGCCTGGGCTTTGTCTGCTCGGCCGATATCGCCTTCGCCTCGGCCGATGCCCGCTTCTGCGCGCCCGAGGTGAAGCGCGGCCTGGTGCCGGCGCAGATCCTGCCCTGGCTGGTGCGGCGCATGGGTCGCGCCCAGGCCACCCGCATGGTCCTGGAGGGCCGCGTGCTCGATGCCGCGGAGGCGCTGGAGATCGGCCTGCTGCATGGCCTCGCCGCCGACAAGGCAGCGCTCGACGCCATGGTGGCGCAATGCGTGGCGCTCATCGCCGAAGGCGGCCCGCAGGCGCTGGCGGAAACCAAGGCCCTGCTGGCCGCACTCGGCCCCGTGGCACCCGAGGGCTATGCCGAGGCCGGGGCGCAGAGCTTCGGCCGCACCGCGGCGGGCCCCGAAGCCATGGAGGGCATCGCCGCCTTCCGGGAGAAGCGCAAACCGGCCTGGACGCTCTGACGCAACCTTTGCCGGCAGGGGAGCGTTCGGGCAGGGCATCCAACAAGGACTTCGCCATGCGCCCCCGGACCATTCTTCGCACCAGCCTTCTCGCGCTGCCCGCCCTGCTGGCGGCCTGCGCCAGCGAACCGACGCCTGCGCCGCGGCCGGCGCCCGTCGCCCTGGTGGCGCCCACGCCCACACCCTCGCCGATCAATGCGGCGCCCCCGGGCCTTGATGGTCGCTGGAACGGCCAGGCGCGCCTGGCGGCCGGTCAGGGCCGCGAATGCCGCCCGGCCAGCCTGCCGGCGGCGATGACGGTCAATGGCGGCCGCGCCGCGCTGCGCTTCGGTTCCGGCCAGAGCCTGGAGGGCACGATCACCTCCGATGGCATGATCACCTTCGCCAATGGCGTGATGGCGGCCAATGGCACCTTCCAGGGCCGCCGGATGACCGGCGAGGCCAGCCGACAGGGCTGCACCTACCAGCTGAGCCTGCGCAAGCGCTGAGCCTTGTGGCGGGGTTCGCCCCACCACACCATATCAGCGGGCAGCGACAACCAAGGATGCCCGCATGGCCACGCTGCCCCCTGCCATTGAAACCCTGATCATCCCGCGCGCCCATGACATCGGCGGCTTCGAGGTGCGCCGCGCGCTGCCGAGCGCGCAGCGCCAGATGATCGGCCCCTTCATCTTCTTCGATCAAATGGGTCCCGGCGAGTTCCTCACCGGCCAGGGGCTGGATGTGCGGCCGCACCCGCATATCGGATTGTCCACCGTCACCTATCTTTTCGAGGGGCAGATCCTGCATCGCGACAGCCTGGGCGTGCGCCAGGCTATCAACCCGGGGGATGTGAACTGGATGACGGCCGGCCGCGGCATCGTTCATTCCGAACGGACGGACACGGCGCTGCGCGGCCAGGTCAATCCGCTCTACGGCATCCAGAGCTGGCTGGCGCTGCCCCGGCCCGAGGAGGAGCGCGCGCCGGACTTCGCCCATCACCCGGCGGCCAGCCTGCCACTCTTCGAGGATCGCGGCGCGCGGCTGCGGCTGATCGCGGGCACGGGCTGGGGCGCCAGCGCGCCGGTGAAGACGCTCTGGCCGTTGTTCTATGCCGATGCCGTGCTGCAGCCCGGGGCCAGCCTGCCGATGGCGGCCGAGCATGAGGAGCGCGGGGCCTATGTCGTGCAGGGTTCGGTGGCGGTGGCCGGCCAGGACTTCGGAGCAGGCCAGATGCTGGTCTTCCGGCCCGCCGACGCGATCACGCTGACGGCGGGCGCGGCCGGGGCGCGGCTGCTGCTGCTGGGCGGGGCTGTGATGGATGGGCCGCGCCACATCTTCTGGAATTTCGTCAGCTCCTCCCGCGAGCGGATCGAACAGGCCCGCGCGGATTGGTCGGCGCGGCGCTGTCCCGTCGTGGCCGATGATGTTGTGGAATTTATACCTTTGCCTTAAAATAGGAAAATACCCAGCGACTCGGACGGCGTCGGGCGAACGAAGGGAGTCCGGACGTTCTCCTGCGTCTGAAAAGACTTTACAGCCCGGCCAGCTTGGCCTCGCGCCAGGCCGCCTCCATCGCGGCCAATGTCGCATCCGCCGGCGCCTGGCCCTGTGCGGCCAGGGCTTTCTCGACGAATTCGAAGCGGCGGGTGAATTTCAGGTTGGCGGCCTGCAGGGTCGTCTCGGGGTTGAGGCCGAGCTTGCGGGCGAGATTGGCCAGCACGAAGAGCATGTCGCCGACCTCATCGGCCAGGCGCTCCGGCCTCGCATCGGGCAATTCGGCGCGAAGTTCCGCCATTTCCTCCTCCAGCTTGTCCAGCACGGCGGCGGCATCGGGCCAGTCGAAGCCAACCCGGGCGGCACGTCTGGTCAGCTTTTCGGCGCGGGTCAGGGCGGGCAGGGCGCTGGGAACCCCAGCCAAAGTGCCGGTTTCCGCCCGGGCGGCGCGCTCCTCGGCCTTTTGTGCCTCCCAGGCCGCGGTCTGGGCACCCGCGTCGCGCGCCGCGGCATCGCCGAAGACATGGGGGTGGCGGCGGATCATCTTCAGGGTGATCGTCTCGGCCACATCCTGGAAGCCGAACCAGCCGCATTCCCGAGCCATTTCAGCGTGATAGACGACCTGGAACAGGAGATCCCCGAGCTCATCCTGGAGCTGCGCGGGATCCGGCCCGGCGGCGATGGCGTCGGAAACTTCGTAAGCCTCTTCAATGGTATAGGGCGCGATCGAGGCGAAATCCTGCACCTGGTCCCAGGGGCAGCCCGATTCCGGCGCGCGCAGCGCGGTCATGATGGCGAGCAGGCGGTCGAGCGGCGTGTCGGTCATGCCGGCCGATAGCATGGTGGCGGCCGGCTTGGCAGGCCCGCGCTCAAAGTATTGAAATTATTGATAAATGAACGTGCGGGTCGGTCAGCGACGCAGGTCATGTCGGGTGAGGACGCGGGTCGCGTCGGGCGAGGACATGGGTCGCGTCGGGCGCCGACACCGGTCATGTCGGGCGAGGACGCAGACCTTGTCGGGCGCCGACACCGGTCTTGTCGGGCGAGGACAGGCCCCGCGTCGGCGATATGTCGTGGACCGACAAAGGGTCAAAAGGGGGGGTGGTTGTGTCGTCGGCGGGAAAGCCGCGGAAAACCGCGATTTCCACAGGCCTAGTTATCGCATAAGATATATTATGGAAAATATCGACCGGTGGATATGTCGGGGAAAACTCGCGGCCGCTCAGCGCTGTCAGGCCAGGCGGAGTTCCATGCCATCGAAGCCGGGCTCGAAACCCGGCGGCAATTCGGCCTGAAGCGTCCGGAAATCCAGCTTGTTGCTCATATGCGTCAACACCGTGCGCCGCGCGCCGATCCTGGCGGCCCATTCCTGCACCAGGCCGACATGGGCATGCACGTGATGCGGCTGGTGCTGGAAGCAGCCCACCACCCAGGTCTCGACGCCCGCCAGCACCGCGAGGCTTTCCTCGGGCAGCCGCACCACATCGGTGCAATAGGCGAAATTGCCGATCCGCAGGCCCAGCGTGCGCATCACGGCATGGTCCTGCTCCAGCAATTGCAGGGCGAGCGGGCCGATTTGCAGCGTCGTGCCGGGTTCGGCCGGCAGCGGCACCAGGGCCGGGCGGAAGAAACCGCGGGTGGGTTCGAGGAAGGCATAGCCGAAGCGATGGGTCAGATCGGCCAGCGTCTCCGGCATGGCATGCAGGTCCAGGGCGCGGCCGGTGGCGCGGTTGACCGCCCGCAGTTCATCGAGGCCCATGACATGATCGGCATGCGCATGGGTGATGAGCACCGCATCCAGCCGGGCCACCCCGGCGGCCAGAAGCTGGGCGCGGATATCGGGGCCTGGGTCGATCAGCAACCGCGTGCGGTCGGTCGCCTCGATCAGCGCGGCCGTGCGGGTGCGGCGGTTGCGGGGCTCCCGCGGGTCGCAATCACCCCAATCCCCCGCCTCGTCCTCGCCGCCGATATTGGGCACGCCTGGCGATGGGCCGGTGCCGAGCAGGCGGATTCGCAAACTCATGCCGCCTTGGGGTAGAGGCGGTGAAAATTCCCGGTGGTGATCCGCGCCATCTCGGCCTCGGCCAGGCCCTTCACCTCGGCCAGCACGCGGGCGGTGTGCATGGTATAGGCGGGCTCGCAACGCTTGCCGCGATGCGGCACGGGGGCGAGGAAGGGGCTGTCGGTCTCCACCAGCAGCCGGTCCAGCGGCACATCGCGGGCGATGGCGCGGTTCTCCTCGCTCCTGGGGAAGGTCAGGATCCCGGAGAAGGAGAGGAAGCCGCCCAAGGCGAGCGCCGCCTCGGCCAGGCCGCGGCCGGAGGAGAAGCAATGCAGCAGAAAGGCGAAGGAGCCCCCTGCCCTGTGCTCCTCTTCCAGGATCGCCGCGACATCGGCATCCGCATCGCGGGCGTGGATGCAGAGCGGCAGGCCGGCTGCGCGGGCGGCGCGGATGTGGCGCCGAAAATTCTCCTGCTGCACGTCGCGGGGCGATTTGTCGTAGAAATAATCCAGCCCGCTCTCGCCGATGCCGATGACCTTCGGGTGATCGGCGGTGGCCACGATCTGCTCGACCGTGGGCATTTCGCCCTCGCCGGATTGATGGGGGTGGACGCCCACGGTGCACCAGACCTGCGAAAAGCGCTCGGCGATCGCCTTCTGGACCGGCGCCTGATGCAGCCGGGTGCCAATGGTCACCATGCGGCCGACGCCGGCCCGCTCGGCACGGGCGACGACCTCCGCCTGCTCATCGTCGGAGAAATGGTCGAGGTGGCAATGGCTGTCGATGATCATGCCGGCAATTCCAGCTTGCGAAACAATGGGCTGGGGGGCGGCAGCGCCAGGCCGGCGGGCAGCGGCGTGGCCAGGGCGGCGAGGTTTCTTGCGTCTTCCGGCACGCCGAGCTGGTCGAGCATCTCCGCCATGGTGGTGGGCATGAAGGGCGTCAGCACGGTTGCGATCACCCGCAGCGCGTCATGCAGCCCGCGCAGCACCGCCACGCCGCGGGCCGGATCGGTCTTCTTTAGCGCCCAGGGGGCCTGTTCGGTGATATGCACATTGGCGGCGCGGATGGCGGCGAAGATGGCCTCCAGCGCGGCATGGAATTGCTGCAATTCCATGTGCTTGCCCACGGTCTCCGGCAGCGCCGCGATATGTTCGAGCCAGAGCGTGTCCGGGGCGCCGGCTGCCGGCAGGGTGGCATCACAATTGCGCTGCAGCAGGCTGAGCGTGCGGTTGGCCAGGTTGCCCAGGCTGTCGGCCAGCTCCGAATTCAGCCGCTGGATCAGCGCCCGGCGGGAAAAATCGCCATCCCCGCCGAATGGCACCTCGCGCAGCAGGAAAAACCGCACGGCATCCAGCCCGAATTCCTCGACCAGTTTGACAGGATC
>LNFM01004182.1_pt1 | contig 27069 bp, 27 predicted proteins | sample 596031 | NCBI WGS metagenome assembly LNFM01 (sample SAMN04254537, study PRJNA301005) | activated carbon metagenome | isolation source: dual media filters at the Ann Arbor, Michigan drinking water treatment plant | place: USA: Ann Arbor | reverse complement strand
TGACACACGGTAAGCCTTCGGAAATCATAGAGAACGAGGACGTCCGTAAAGTCTATCTGGGAGATATGTTCGTTAACGGGCGTTGATTAAGGATCACGACGCGCGTTCGTAGTGGTGCCTCGAAGAAGTCATGGCAATCTCAACCAAATTGGAGATGCGGCAAGGCCAGCAGCTGGTGATTACACCCCAGCTGCAGCAGGCCATCCGGCTGCTTCAATATTCCAACCTGGAACTCAGCCAATTCATTGAAGGTGAGCTGGAGCGCAACCCGCTTCTGGAGCTGGAAGAAGCCGTGCCCGATGTGCCGGCGGCGCCAGCGGAGGCGGAGCCCGACGAACGGTCGGATGGCGGGGAGGCCGACGACTGGCTCGATCTGGAGAAGCCGGTGGCGGCGGATGCCACCGACAGTTTCGATACCGAATTCGAGAACGTTTATCCGGACGCGGCGCCGGCCGAGGGGCCGGACCCGAATGGGTCGCAGTGGTCGCAGGTGAAGCAGCGGGGGTCCTCGTTCGACGACGAGGACGCGAACCTGGAAGCTTACGCGACGGCAGATATTTCCTTGCGCGAGCATCTCGTGGAGCAGGTGGCGCTTGCGATCAGCGATCCTGCGGAACGGCTGGTGGCGCAGTATCTGATCGATACGGTGGACGAGGCCGGTTACCTGCATGCAGATCTGAGCGATATCCAAGCCAAGCTCGCGGCGCCGGACGGGATGGTGGAGCGCGTTCTTGGCGTGTTGCAGTCTTTCGATCCGGCTGGGGTGTGTGCGCGATCGTTAGCGGAGTGCCTGGCACTGCAGCTGAAAGAGCAGAACCGGTACGACCCGCAAATTGCAGCGTTGCTCGACAATCTGGGGCATCTGGCGACGCATAATCTGGCGGCGCTGAAGCGGGCGGTTGGCGTGGATGCCGACGAGCTGGCCGAGATGATCGCGGAGATCAAGACGCTTAATCCGAAGCCGGGTTTGAAGTTTGGCTCGGTGCAGATGCAGCCGGTTGTGCCGGATATCATCGTGAGGCCGGGTAACGATGGAAGCTGGCTGATTGAGCTCAATTCCGACACGCTGCCGCGGGTGCTGGTCAACCGGATCTACTACGCCAAGGTCTCGAAGACCGCGCGCAACGATAAGGACAAGGGCTATCTGCTGGAGTGCCTGCAGACGGCGAATTGGCTGGTGAAGAGCCTCGATCAGCGGGCGCGGACGATCCTGCGCGTGGCTGAGGAGATCGTGCGGCAGCAGGATGCGTTCTTCACGCATGGGGTGCAATACCTGCGGCCGATGAATCTCAAGACGGTGGCGGACGCGATCTCGATGCACGAATCGACGGTGTCGCGGGTGACGTCGAACAAGTACATCGCGACGCCGCGGGGTATCCTGGAGCTCAAGTATTTCTTCACGTCGTCGATCAACTCGTCGGATGGCGACGGCGAGGCACACTCGTCGGAAGCCGTGCGGCACCGGATTAAGCAGCTGATCGACGGGGAAGTCGCCAGTGCGATCCTGTCGGACGATATGATCGTCGAGCGACTCAAGGGCGACGGGGTCGATATCGCGCGGCGCACGGTGGCCAAGTACCGCGAGGCGATGCGGATCCCGTCCTCGGTCCAGAGGCGGCGGGATAAGCGGGTCTTGGATCGCGGGATGCGCGTTTAAGCCTTCGGCTTGCTGGCGATCCGGCCATTGCTGATGATTGTTGCAATGCAAAAGGTTGTACACTCGACAAGCGTTTGACAGACGCCGCGACACAGACTAGCGTCATTTGGCGTCGGGTTTTCGCGACGGGCGTTCGCGTAACCGATTGGAAAAGCTACTGTTCGTGCGGCTTCGCGGGGGAGCGAGGCGGGCAACCGGGTGGGTGGCGTAGAGGCAAGCAATAAATTGAACGGCGTTACGGCAGCGTCTTAGGGATTGCTGCGGAGTGAGCTGTTTACGCAGGTGCGGCGAAACGCTGAGGGCGGGCGGCCGGAACTGATATAGAGGAGCAGCCGTTGTCCGCGGGTCGTGTGGCAGTGCCATAGTCCAAAGGCATTTCGGGTGCAGGCGAGCTTAATCCGGCGATCGGCGCCGGGGCGTCAATCGGGTGCTTGGGGGGATCGTGATCCTCCGGGCGGACAAAATGAGGCTTCGGGCAGACCGGCGCTGACGACGAGATGAGCGGCCGCTCCCCCATCGAAAGATCTCACTCATGGACTTGGCAGATATTCTGTCCGCAGACGCAATTATCCCCTCGCTGGACGTCACCTGCAAAAAGCAGGCTCTGAGCGAACTCGCCGTCAAGGCCGCGGAACTCACGCACATCGAGCAGCGCGACATCTTCGATGCCTTACTGCAGCGCGAGCGGCTGGGCTCGACGGGCCTCGGGCGGGGGATTGCGATCCCGCATGTGAAGTTCAAGGCGCTCACGAATATCGTGTGCATGTTCGCACGGCTGGCCAAACCGATCCCGTTCGATAGTCAGGATGATCAGGACGTCGATTTGATCTTCGTTTTGCTGGCGCCGGAACATGCGAGCGGCGATCATTTGAAGGCGCTGGCGCGGATATCGCGGCTGGTGCGGGAGCCGGCAACCTTGGAACAGCTGCGTTCGGCCAAGGACGCCGACACGCTGCGGCGGCTGTTGACCTCGACGGCGGCGTCGCACGCGGCCTGAGCGCCGACAAACCTCGATTTTAAAGGCCGGACTGGAGCGCTACGAGACCCGCAGCGCCAACGATAATGCGCCACCAACCGAAGGGGGCGTAGCCGTGACGGCTGACAAATTCCAGGAGTACACGCACGACGACGAGCGCGGCCAGGAACGCCGTGACAAAGCCGATGACAATCGGAGTCGCGTTGGAGATGTCCAGGGTCGGCCAGTTTTTGTAGAGGTCGAAGGCGAAGGCGCCAGCCATGGTCGGAATGGCGAGGAAGAAGCTGAATTCGGCAGCCGCGCGCTTGTCGGCTCCCAGCAGCAGGCCGCCGACGATGGTGGCGCCAGAGCGCGAGACGCCAGGGATCATGGCCAGTGTCTGAAAGAGGCCGATCTTCAACGCGAGAGCGGGCGGGAATTGCATGGCTTCGGTGTAGTGCGGGGTGACCGCGAGGCGATCGACGGCGAGTAGAACGAAGCCGCCCAGGATTAGCATGATGCAGATCAGCGCTGGGGTTTCGAACAAGACGCCCTTGATGAACCCATGCAAGGCCGCGCCCGCTATTGCGGCGGGTAGAAACGCGATTAACACGGAGAGCACGAAGCTCCGGGCTTGGGCACTGTGCGGGATGGCCTTTGCCGTGGTCCACAGGCGGCCGAAGTAAACCGCGAGTATGGCGAGGATGGCGCCGAGCTGGATCAAGACTTCGAAGGCGCGGCCAGGGGAGTGGACGCCGAGGAAGTGGCCAGCCAAAAGGACATGGCCCGTCGAGGAGACGGGTATAAATTCGGTCAAACCTTCAAGGATGCCGAGCAGAATGGCCTGCCACGTTTCCATATTCTGCCTTGGACCTCCCCTAGACCCCGAATTCGTTGCCCCGCAAAACACACTGGGGCCGGGCCGCTATGACACGATCATGGGGGCGCCGCCAAGGCGGATGCCCCAATCCTGCCGATCCGGCCAATAGACACGACAAGTGTTGCGGATTCGCGTAGATGCAGGATCATCATCAATGGACTTTAGAATTCGGTAACCGCCGGCGATGACCGTCCTCGTTCACTACCCATTCTGCCCCCGCAGCCGCGCCGTGCGGATCGCGCTTGCCGAACTCGGACATGACGTCCAGTTGGTCGAGGAGCAGCCGTGGGCGTGGAGCGAGGACCTGCTGGAGCTTAATCCGGCCGGTGAGTTGCCTGTGCTCGTACCGGCGGACGACACGCCGGTGGCGGGGGCTTATGCCATCACCGAATATCTGGACGAGCAGGGTCTGGCGCAGACCAGCGACGCGGGGCGGGGCGGGTTGTTCCCCGGCACCGCGCTGGAGCGGGCGGAGGTGCGCCGGCTCGCGGACTGGTTCTTGAACAAGTTTGAGCGCGAGGTGTCGCGGGATCTCATTGATACGAAGGTTACGGCGATGCTGGCACCGGGGCACGGCAGCCCGCCGGACGCCGAGACCATGCGGGCCGTGCGGCACAATCTGCGGCAACATTTGCGCTACATCGATCATCTGGCGCTCAGCCGCGATTGGCTGGCGGGGCCGCGCTTGAGTTTTGCCGATATGGCGGCAGCGGGGCAATTGTCGGTGCTCGATTATCTGGGAGATATCGACTGGGAGCAGCATCCGGCCGCTAAGTCCTGGTACGTGCGGTTGAAGTCACGGCCGGCGTTTCGCAGCCTCTTGACCGACCGGTTACCGGGTCTGCCGCCGCACCGGACCTACGTCGATCTCGATTTTTGATGTGATGACGTCCGCCTCGCACATGCACACAACGACAGAGCCCGACGCGGTGGCGGCACGGTTGCGCGCGTCCGCCGAGGCGCTCGGGTTCGATGCGTTTGGTGTCGCGCGTCTGGGCGGCGGCGTGCAGGCAGAGCGGCTGGCTGCTTTTCTGGCGGCCGGGCGGCATGGCGATATGGATTGGATGGAGACGACCGCTGACCGGCGCGGCGATCCGCTGGCACTGTGGCCAGAGGCCAAAAGCGCGGTGATTGTAGGGATGAGCTATGCGCCGTCCACCGATCCGATGGAGGCGCTGACGGATACCGGGCGCGGGGCGATTTCGGTCTATGCGCGCGGCAAGGACTATCACGAGATCCTGAAGCCGAAGTTGAAGCAATTGGCGGGAGAGGTCGTGGCGACGACGGGGGGCGACGTGAAAGTCTTCGTCGACACCGCGCCGCTGATGGAGAAGCCGCTGGCGGCGCTCGCGGGAATTGGCTGGCAGGGCAAGCACACCAACCTCGTGTCGCGGGTACACGGGTCGTGGTTGTTTCTCGGAGCGATCTTGACGACGGCGGACTTGCTGCCGGATGCGGCGGAGGTCGATCGCTGCGGATCGTGCCGGAGGTGCCTGGATGTTTGCCCGACGGCGGCGTTTCCAGCGCCGTATCAACTCGATGCGCGGCGGTGTCTGGCGTATCTGAGCATTGAACACAAAGGCCAAATCGCTCGAGAGTTTCGCGCGCCGATGGGCAACCGCATCTATGGATGCGACGACTGTCTGGCGGTGTGCCCGTGGAACAAGTTTGCGGCCGTGGCGCGGGAGATGCGCTTTGCCGCGCGGGCTGAGACCGACAACCCGCCGCTGCGCGATTTGCTTAAGCTCGACGACGCCGCGTTCCGGGCGCGGTTCGCGGGGACGCCCGTGAAGCGGACGGGGCGGGATCGATTTGTGCGCAATGTGCTCGTCGCGGCGGGGAATTCTGCGGACGTCACACTTCGGGACGATGTGCGCGCGCTGCTGGACGACGCCTCGCCGTTGGTGCGGGGCATGGCGGTTTGGGCATTCTCGCGGTTGGCGACGGGCGAAGAGTTCGGATTGGAGTGCGTGCGGCGGATGGCGGTGGAGCCGGACGAAAACGTGCGTGCCGAGTGGATGATGGAGACGATGTGATGCCAATGCTGTTCTGTTTCGGGTTGGGCTATAGCGCGCGGCATCTGGCGTCGAAGCTCGAAGATGATGGCTGGCATATTGCGGGCACCGCGCGATCGGCGGAGGGCGTGGAGCGCATCCAAGACCTCGGTTACATGGGTTATGTGTTCGACGGGCTGAAGCCGGGTGTGGGGTCGGGTCCGAGCCAGGGGGCGGGGCCGGCGGCGCGGCGGGCCTCGCACATCGTGGTGTCGGCACCGCCTGATGCACAGGGCGATCCGGTGTTGCGGCATCACGCGGAGGACATTGCGCGGTCGAACGCGGAGTGGATCGGGTATCTGTCGACGATCGGCGTTTATGGCGACCATGGCGGGGCCTGGGTAGATGAGACGACGCCCGCCACGCCGTCGTCGGAACGCTCGCGGCGGCGCGCGTTGGCGGAGCAGCAGTGGCTCGATTTCGGCAAGGCGTCGGGCAAGCGCGTGGAGATTTTCCGGCTGGCTGGAATCTATGGTCCGGGAAGCAGTGCGATCGAAGGCGTTCGGAGCGGGACGACGCGGTCGATCGTGAAGCGGGATCAGGTGTTCAATCGAATTCACGTGGAGGACATTGCGCGGACGCTGATTGCGGCATTCTCGCGGCCGCATGTGCACGCGATCTACAACGTGACGGACGACGAGCCAGCGCCGCCGCAGGATGTGAATGCCTATGCCGCGACGCTGTTAGGGTTGCCGCCGCCGGTTGCGATTGCGTATGAGGCGGCCGAACTCAGCGAGATGGGGCGCAGCTTTTATTCGGAAAACAAGCGCGTGCGCAATGACCGGATCAAAAATGATCTGGGCGTCGAGCTGGCGTTTCCGACGTATCGCGAAGGCCTTGCCGCGATTGCTGGAGGGACCGCTTAAGCGCGCCACTCCGTCGTTCAGCTGCCATTCAGACGCCGTCCGCTTTCCTGCCGGAATTATGCACGACTGTAGCGTGATGTTCCTCAAGGGCGGGTATGTGTGATGCGGTTCGAAACGGCAGCAAGGGTTGGCGTTTTTGCTTTGTCGGCGTGCTTGGCCATGCCGGTGTTGGCGGAGAGCGCGGCGCACGACATCGCCAACCGGTTTTCCGAGCCGCCGGCGAAAGTGTCGGTACAGACCGATGATGCGGACCGCAAGGCATATGAAGCCGAGATGCTCGAGCGCGCGCGACACGAAGCGGCGGAGCGAGCGGGAACTGCGGCCGCTGCGGATGAGACGGACGAGAGCCGGCAGCGCGCTTTGGAAGCGCAGCGCGAGGCAGAAGGCCGGGAACTGGCCGAGAAATTGAAGCGCGCCGAAGAGCAGCGCAAGGCGAAGGCGGCGGGAGCCGTGGCCAAAGAGCCGGTCGGTGAGTCGACGTTCAAGCCGGTTTTGACGAACAAGGACGTTTTAACGAACAAGGATAGGGCAGCGAAGCCCGCCTCGGATACGGCGAAGGCGCCCGTGGTCGTGAAGCCGCCAGTGGATGACGCGGCCGACGTTGCGCGCGAGTCGGTTCCTGTCACGCCGCCGGTGCAAACGGTGCAGCCTGTTGCTCCGAAGATCGAGCCGCCTAAGGTGTTGCCGCCGCCGATGGCGTTGGGGCGACCGGCGCCGTTGCCACCCGTGGCGCGTATGCCGGACGACCCTCGCGTAACGGTTCTTCTGGTGATGGAGCCCGGAAAGAAGGGCATTCGGCGGTTTAATAAAACGGCCGATCCGGTGTTGTGCGAGGGCACGCTGTGCTTCGTGTCGAACGGTGCGGCCGAGCCTGTGCGCGTGATGGCGATGCGTAAGGCACTGGGGCCGGGGAACACGTTCGGCAAGCGGGCCGGGGCGTGCCGCAACAAGCTGACGTGTGTGTTTCGTGGCGTGACGCTCGATGGCGCATCGACGATCCAGCCGGTGGATCTCAAAATCATGGTGCATGACCGGCGCGAGGCGCGAGCCGTGTCGGGCGATGCGTCGTGCCGGGTGATCGCGGGGCGGCTGTCGTGCGGGCGGACGGTGGTGGCGGCCGGGTACAGGGCGTGGATCGTGCCGGAGCGGGTTGCTGAAGAGGCCGGGCCGCAGGCGCTGGAAGCCGCGGTGGTGCGCGGCCTTGTGGCAGCGCCGATGCGCGAGGCGGCGATCAACTGAGCGGCGGCGGCATGGATGCCTCGTCGATCAATTGAAAGAGCAGCGCCAGATCCTGTGGGCGCGAGAGGCGGTGTTCGCCGTCGGGCACTTCGGTGATCCGGACTCGGCCGCCGGTGAGGAACTTATCCAATTCGCGGACGTGGCTGGCGGGGACGTCGGGGTCTTGCAGGCCTTGCAAGATGAGGATGGGACGGCTGGGGTCGAACGGGTTGCGGGCGAGGAGATGGGCGCGGCCGTCTTCGATGAGGGCGCGGGTGATGGTGTAGGGTTCGCCGTAGTTGGACGGCTCGTAATAGACGCCGTCGGTTTCGAGGGCGCGGCGGGCGTCTGGTGGGAATTGTTTCCACATCAGTTCTTCGGTCATGTCCCAGGCGGGCGCGATGAGGACGAGGGCTGTGATGCGGGCGGCCTCGGCGGGGTCGTTTTCCAGCAGGCGCTTCAGGAGCATGAGGGCGATGTGGCCGCCCATGCTGGAACCGATGATGATCTGCGGGCCTTTGGCGATGGTGCGGAAGACGGTTTCGGCTTCTTCCAGCCAGCGGCCGATGGTGCCCTTTTCGAACGGGCCTTCGGAGATGCCGTGGCCGGAATAATCGAAGCGGACGCAATCGATTCCGCGGGTTGCGGCGTGAGCGGCCAGCGCGGTGGCTTTGGTGCTCGCCATGTCGGATTTGAAGCCGGCGCACCAGAAGAGGCCGGGTTTGCCGGAGCCGGGGCGGGCTTCGCGGCGATAGGCGATGCGGCGGCGGGCCTCGCCAGTGCCCACTTCGATGAATTGCGGTTCGGCTTCGGTCATCCTATGAGTGCCTGACTGTTTTGGAGTGTTTCTTCCGACCGGAGCTGATGCCCTTGGCCGATCGTGCCACGACCATACTGCAGATCATCCCTGAGCTCGATACGGGCGGCGCGGAACTGTCGACGATCGAGATCGCGGAGGCGGTGGTCGTGGCGGGCGGGCGGGCGATCGTGCTCACCGAGGGCGGGCGGATGCTGGACCGGCTGAAGGCGACGGGCGCGGACGTGCGCATCTTTCCGGCGGCGACGAAGAATCCGGCAAAGCTCGTCGCTAATGCGGCGGCGATTGCAAAGATCGTGGAGGCCGAGGGCGTCGATCTCGTACATGCGCGCAGCCGGGCGCCGGCGTGGAGTGCGCTGTGGGCGGCGCGCCGAACCGGGCGGCCATTCGTGACGACGTATCATGGGGCCTACAACGAGAATTCAGCGGCGAAGAAGTTCTACAACGGGGTGATGGCGCGGGGCGATTTAGTGATCGCGAATTCGGGTTACACGCGCGATTTGATCCGGGCGCGGTACGGCACGCCGGTTCCCAAAATTCGCGTGATCCATCGCGGGGTGGATGTGGCGGCGTTCGATCCCGACGCGGTGGCCCCGGAGCGCGTGGAGCGATTGCGCGCGGCGTGGGGGGTGGCGCCGGGGGAGCGCGTGATCCTGCAGGCGGCGCGGTTGACGAATTGGAAGGGGCAGCATGTGGTCGTGGAGGCGGCGCGGCGGCTGCATGCCCAGAAGCGGCTCGAGGGTGTGGTGGCGCTGGCGGGCGATGCGCAGGGGCGGGATGCGTATGTGGATGGTTTGAAGGAGGCGATCCGGGCGGGCGGTCTGGAGGGGCGCGTCCGGCTGGTGGGCCATGTGGACGACATGCCGGCGGCCTATCTGGCGGCGGATGCGTCGATCGTTGCCTCGATCGAGCCGGAGGCGTTCGGGCGGACGGCGGTGGAGAGCCAGGCCATGGGGTGTCCGGTGATCGCGACGCGGATCGGGGCGCCGCCGGAGACGGTTTTGTCGCCGCCCGACCATAGCCCCCGGTCGATGACCGGCTGGCTGGTGCCGCCGGGGGATGGGCAGGCGCTGGCGGATGCCCTGCTGTGGGCGTTGAGCCTGGACGGGCCGGCGCGGGCGGACCTCGGCCAGCGAGCGCGGGCTCATGCGGTGGGGGCGTTTTCGCTGCGGCAGATGCGGCTGAAGACGTTGCAGGTGTATGACGAGTTGTTGAAGACGGCTCTGGCCGACCATTACGTGGCTGCGCGTCCACAATTGGATGGTTAAGTCGTGTTGTAGGGTCCCGTTCCGGCTTGACTTGCAACTCTTTCTTCCCAATTCTCACCAATAGTTGCCGGATCAGGGGCCATTGGCTAGACCGGCAATACGAAAACCGCCAAAACGGGCATTGAAACAGCAAGAGGAGTTCGACCCATCCGCAAACCTATGCGAGCCGCGCCGACGCGCGAGGCAACCGGGCCCAAGATCAACGACCAGATCCGGGCCCGCGAAGTGCGACTGATCGACGAAACGGGACAGAACGTCGGAGTCGTTAGCAAAATTGACGCCCTGCAGCGCGCGACCGAGGCTGGTCTCGACCTTGTCGAGATTTCTCCCGATGCGGAGCCGCCGGTCTGCAAGATCCTGGACTATGGCAAGTTCAAGTACCAGGAACAGAAGAAGCAGGCGGAAGCGCGCAAGAACCAGAAGATCGTCGAAATCAAAGAGATCAAGATGCGTCCGGGCATCGACGATCACGACTATGACGTGAAAATGCGGGCGATCCGGCGCTTTTTCGAAGAGGGCGACAAGGTCAAGATCACGCTGCGGTTCCGCGGCCGTGAGATGGCGCATCAGCATCTCGGAATGGACGTGCTCAATCGCGTCAAGACCGAGACAGAGTCAGTGGCCAAGGTCGAGAGCGAACCGCGTTTCGAAGGCCGCCAGATGGTGATGGTGCTGGCCCCGAAGTAGGTTCTGCCACCATTCGCTGCGCCGCAGTACGGAAGGACGCTCACCCGCCGGGTGCCAGCGTCCTTTTTGTTATGGGCGTGGGTCATGCGGGTGCGACCGCCCGGTTCACTGCGGTCGTTGACGGAACCGATCGCTGTTCCCATGTGTTATGAGGCCGACCCGCCAGCGGCGCTCCGGTACTCCGGGGCGCTTTCGCATGTCCCGGCGGGATTCGGGGAGGATTTCACGCCATGACACTTCGCTCGCTCGTTGGCGCCGTCGCGTCGGCGCTTTTGGTTCTGGCCGCAGTTCAGCCGGCGCAGGCGGACGGGCCCGATCTCATTTTCAAGAAGACGACGGTCTGGAAGCTGCTGGCGCCGGACGCGAAGTTGGCGACGTTTGCCGTCGACGATCCGGATGTCGAGGGCGTAACTTGCTACTTCACGGCGCCGGAAAAGGGCGGCTGGGCCGGCTGGGCGGGGCTCGCAGAAGAGCTGTCGAACGTGTCGCTCTCGTGCCGGCAGGTCGGGCCGATCAAGTTCAAGCGGAAGCTTGAACAGGGCGAAGAGGCTTTCAGCCAGCGCCGCTCGATTTTGTTTAAGCGCATGCAGATCGTGCGCGGATGCGACTTCAAGCGCAACGTGCTGGTCTATCTTGTCTACACGGACAAGATCATCGAAGGCAGCCCTGAGAACTCCACCTCTAGCGTGCCGATCGCGCCGTGGGGCGAGACGACGCCGCCGCAGAAATGCAGCGAGTGGATCTCGGAATAGAGGGAAACAGGGCGCCGGCCAAAACGCCGGCGCCTTTTGCTATTTCGTCTCTTCCGGCGCGCGGCGGTAGATGTCGTCGGTGCGGATGATGTCGTCTTCGCCGAGGTACGTGCCGATCTGCACTTCGATCAGTTCGAGATCGACCTTGCCGGGATTTTCCAGACGGTGCCACTGCGTGGCGAAGATGTAAACGCTCTCGTTTTCGCGCACGAGCTGTTCGGTTTCGCCAATCACGACCTTGGCCGTGCCCTGGACAACGATCCAGTGCTCGGAGCGGTGGTGGTGCATTTGCATGGAGAGCTTGCCGCCGGGCTTCACGTGCAGAAGCTTGACCTGGAAGCGCGGGCCGATGTTGAGCGTTTCGAAGTAGCCCCAGGGCCGGTAGTTGCGCAGGTGCTGCTCCTGCTCCTTGCGGTTGGTGCGCTTGAGCGTGGCGACGATTTTGCCAACATCCTGCGCGCGTGCCTTGTCGGCGACGAGGAGTGCGTCGGGTGTGTCGACGATGATGAGGTCCTGAACGCCGATGGTGGCGACGAGGCCGCGTTCGGAATGGACATAGCAGCCGGTGGTGTCTTCAAGAACGGCATCGCCCTGCGCGTGGTTTCCGTGCGCATCCTTGGGAGCGATTTCCCACAGCGAGGTCCACGAGCCGACATCATTCCAGCCAACATCAATGGGGAGCATAGCGGCGGCGGTGGTTTTCTCCATGACGGCATAGTCGACGGAGATGTTCGGGCTTTCGGCGAATTGATCGCGGCCGAGGCGCAGGAACCCGAGGTCCTCGGCGGCGTTGGCGAGCGCGCCGCGGGCTGCCTGGAGAATCTTGGGATCGAGATGCGCGATTTCGTCGAGGAACGTCTGTGCGTTCAAAACGAAGATGCCGCTGTTCCAGAAGTAATCGCCTTCGGCAAGATAGCTGGCTGCGGTTGACGCATCGGGCTTTTCGCAGAACCTTTCGGCGGTGAATGCGGAGCCGTTCGACTGCGGGATGGACGCGCCACGCTTAATGTAGCCGTAGCCGGTGTGGGGGCTGTCCGGTGTGATGCCGAAGAGCACGAGTTTGCCGGTGGCGGCGATTTCGGCGGCTTTGCGCACGGCCTCGACAAAGCGGGGCTCGTCTTTGACCGCATGATCGGACGGCATGATGACGAGCACGGCGTTGGGTGTCTCGCGCACGGCGGCGAGGGCTGCGACCGTAATGGCGGCGGCCGTGTTGCGTGCGACGGGTTCGAGAATAATGGCCTTGGCTTGGATGCCTGCGCGATCCAGCTCTTCCTTGACAAGGAAACGGTGGTCGTTGTTGCAGAGAAGGATCGGCGCGGAAAAACCGGCTTCGGGCGTAAGGCGGCGAAGCGTGGCACCGACAAGGGTGGTGCCATTGCCGTTGAAGAAGTTAATGAACTGTTTGGGGAACATCGACCGCGATAGGGGCCAGAGGCGCGTACCAGATCCGCCCGAAAGGACGACGGGGACGATGGAGAGCATGCGTGAACCTCGTGGGCAACCGGCCTGCAACCGTGACTACTTTTATTTTGCGCCGATGGCCAGTCATCGGCTCATCGCGACGCGCTTTTGTCTCATCAAACGGTCGAAATGCGAAGCGGCGATGGCCAGTGGTCATTAAAGACCATTGTCCACCGCCGCTAGGGCCACCGGATACGCGGTACAGGAAACCGGCGCTGAGATGAGTAGACAGCAAAAACGTTTCGAAGCTGCAAACGTGGAAAAGAAAGTTCTTTAACGGCCGTTATCAAATGGAAGGGCCTGGTGGCAGGATTGGGCGGCCGGTGTCGAGCAGCCAACGGACGACGGGCACCGTGATGGCGTGGGGCAAGATGCGCAGGACTGAAACGGCGAGGGTCGGCACAATGCCGGGCGCGATCAGGCCGCGTCCGAGGCGATAGCCACGTACTGTTAGCGCGGCGACGCGTTCGGGGCTGGCGGCGGCGATAAAGTAGCGGTAGAGCGCGCCTTCCGCATCCATGCGGGCGTGAAAGCGGGTTTCGACGGGACCGGGAAGGATGACGGCGACACGGACACCGCGGCCAGCGATTTCGGAGCGGATGGCTTCGCTGAGTGAGACGACGAAGGCTTTGCTAGCGTAGTAGGCGGCTTGATGAGGGCCGGGGATCAACGCGCCCAGTGATGCGACAGAGAGAACGCCGCCGCGGCCGCGTGCGAGCATACCGGGGAGCATCGCGCGGGTGAGACGGGCGACGGCGGTGATGTTGGTGGCAATGAGCGCGTCCAGGCCGCCGATGGCGGATGCTGAGAACGGACCCGATTGGCCGACGCCGGCATTGTTGACGAGCACGTCGCAGTAGAGGCGCTTTTCGGCAAGAATTGCGTTGATGACATCGGCTGCGTCGGGGCTTGCGATATCGAGAAGAAGTGTCTCGACGCGAACGCCTGGGCGTTGGGCGGTGATCTCGGCAGCGGCGCGGTCGAGGCGGCTCTGGGTGCGGGCGACGAGAACGAGGGCTGACTCGCATTTGGCGAACTCGTGTGCAAGAGCGAGGCCGATGCCGCTGGCGCCACCGGTGATCACCACTGCGGGGGTGAGGCCTACGATTGCCGCGAGCGCGCTTGGCTGCGGCTGGGCGCGCCGGCTGAGCCAGCGGGTGGCTGCATTTTCAAGGATGTCCATCATGGCAACGGCATTGTGCCGATGCGGACGCGGGACACAACCGTTTGGTTGTCTTATTGAGCGGGTGCGGATGCGTGGCCGGCGCGGCATGAGCGCGTGCGGCGCGACCAGGAGATTGGCCGAATGTCATCCGGCTGGATCTCAGCTGCTTTCCAGAGATCATACTGCATTTGCAGTGCGAGCCAGTGGTGGGCGCCATGGCCAAGCACGAGACCCAGACGCTGGGCGAGATCGGGTGTGATGCCGTTGCGTTCAGACAGCAGTCCGTCGAGGACCGTGCGCGGGACGCCCAAGTGCGAAGCCAATTCGGCCGGTGTCATGGCGAGGTTCGGCAGGATGTCGACGCGGAGTATTTCGCCGGGGTGAAGGGGCGCTGCGTCGGAGCCGTCGAGGGATTTGTACATGGCCATTTCTGTTCGAGTTGCGGGGAGCGTCGTGCGCGATGCGCGACGTCTCGCCGGGCGGGAACAGATGTGAATCTGGCTGTGCAATTCGTCCGATTTACGGCTGACGATTTGTTCAGAAATGGCGAACTTTGGGCCGAAGCTCAGGGGGTCGGCGGGTTTGTGCGCGAGGTGCGGACTTCTTTGACGAGGTCTTCGCCGTCTTCGCCAGGATCATCGGGGGCAATGTGGGGATCGGATGGCGATGCCGGGGCGGCGCCATTCGCGGTGGCTTCGATCAGTTTCGCATCGTCGAGATCGACGGCTAAGAGATCAGCGATTTCGGCGGCGAGTGTGTCGGACTGTGTGTCGGGGCCGCGCATGGGTTCGCGCCATGTGACGGCGTCGAGTGCGCCGGTGACGGGAGAGACAGGCGACCATGCGTCGAGCGTCGTCCCGTCGGCCGTCCAAACGGGATCGAGAGCGGCGGTGGCGGCTCTGGCAATCCATTCGCGGGCGCGGCCGGCGTCGTTCTTCTCAGCCAACTCGATGCGGGCCATGAGGCGCGCGACGCGGCGGGTGAGTTTGTCTTTGAGGAACGGTTGCAGCGCGTGGCGGGCAACGCCGAATTCGCGCGCTTCGATGGCGGCGGTGGCCCAGGCGACGCCGCTTTCGACGTCGTGCGGTTTGAGGAGGGCCAGCTGCTTGATGCGATCGAGGCGATCGTTGGGGCTGTCGCCGATGCGGGCGTAGGCGTAGGTCGCGGCGAGGTCGGGGTGGGGGGATTTCGACCAGGTGCGCTGGATGATCTTGGCGGCTTTGGCGGTTTGGCCGCGGGAGGCGAGAAGGCGTCCGGCGACGGCGGCGGCGGGAATTAGATCGGGTGCCAGCGTGTGGGCTTCGGTGGCGCAGGCGAGCGCCCTTTCGGGTTCGCTTTCTTCGATCTTTTGGGCGTGGGCGGCGAGCATGAGGGCGCGGCGGCGGTCGGCGACGGGGCGTTCGAGGTGGCCATTGCGCTTGGCGATGGCGGTGGTTTCGGCGGCGGCGGCCCAATCGCCGGCCTTTACCTGCATTTCGAACTGAGCTTCGAGCGGCCAGCCCAGGCGCGGATTGAGACGGGCGGCGCGGTCGGCGAACTGGAGCGCCGCTTCGGGTTCGTTTTCGCGGCGGGCTTCGAGGTAGAGGCCGCGCAGGCCGAGCTGTTCGGTGTCGGGGGAGGCCAGCATGGCTTCGAAGATGCGGCGCGCGGTGGCGCGGTCGCCGGTGAGCTGGGCAGCCTGGGCGCGGAGGAGGTGGGTAAGGGGTTCGTTGGGGATGGCGCGGCGGGCCTGGATGGCGGCGCGTGTGGCGGAGGCACGGTCTCCGGCGCCGATGGCGATCATGCCGCTGGAGAGTGCGTCGAGGCCGCGCTGCTGGCGGCGGCGGGTGAGCTGGCGGCTGATCATGGCCGGGCTGGACCAGATCTGGCGGATCAGCGACCAGAGGAAGATGGCGGCGCCGATCAGGAGTGTGAGGATGACGGTGGCTCGGAAGACGCTGGTTTCGACTTCATAGCCTTCCCAAGTGAGCAGCAGATTGCCCGGCCGGTCGGCGAGCCAGGCAAGCCCGGATGCCACCAGCAGAACCGCGACGAGAAACAAAACGAGACGCACCATACCGCTTGCGCTCCTACTCGTTGGGGGCTGCGGGCGAGGCCGCGGCCGGCGCGGCGAGCGCTGCTTTGAGTTCGTTTTCGACGTTGGCGATAGCCTCGTCGACGCTGTGGCGGGCGGCGATCTTTTCAACCCAGGGCGCAATCTTGGCGGACGCTTCCGGCGGCAGCTTGCGGGCTTCGGCCAAGACTTCGGCGAGGCGGTTGTCGGCGAGGGCCTGTTCGATGCGGGCAATGGTGGCTTCGATGCTGGTGTCGCCTTCGGCCGCGTCGATCTTGCGGATGCGGACGACGGAGGTGGCGCTGGCCATCAGGCGATCCCAGACGGATGCGTTGGGGTCGACATTGGCCGTGTCGAGGGCGGAGAGGAGCGCGGGGCGAGCGTCTTGTCTCAGTTCTGTCAGCGATGGGACGCCGGTCGTTTTGAAGGGCTCAAGGGGTTTTAAGTCGAGGCGGTTGCCGGATGCGGCGTTGACGGCGTCGAATTCGCCGGCGAAAGGCTCGCCGCTTTCGATGGCGCGTTTCAGATTGCCGAGTTCCAGCGCGGTGACGATGCGCTCGGTGTGCGACTGGCGTTCTTTTTCCTTTTGCAGGACACCGTCGAGGCTGCCTTCGATTTTGGAGATGAGGCCGGTGACGGGGCCGACGGCGGCGGCGACATCGGTCGCTTTGGCGAAGGTTTTGGCTTGGTTGTCGAGGGTGGTCTTGATGTCGCCGAGGCTTGAGGCGACGCGGCCGGATTCTTCCTGGGCGGCCTGGACGGATTTGTCGAGGCGGGTCTGGTCGGCTTTCAATTTTTCGACGGCTTGGGCGAGGCGGGCGAGGTCGGTCTTGGCCGAGTCTTCGCGGACGGCGAGGCGGCTGTCGATTTCGCGGGCGATGCCGTCGCGGAGTTTGGCGACTTCGCTGGAGAAGCGGGATTCGGATTCGGAAATGCGCGAGGTGACGGCGGCGATGTCGGAGATGCGGTTGCCGCCTGTGTCGGAGGCGGCAGCGGAGGCAAGAGTCTTCAGTTGGTCTTCGAGGAAGGCGATGCGCGTGTCGAAGGCGGCGAGGCCTTGGGTGCCGCCGACGGTGGCGGCCAGACCGTCTGCTCTCTCGGCGAGTTTGGTTTGGTCGGCACGGAGCGCGTCGAGGGCGGCTGCGAGCGTGTCGATTTTGGCGAGACGGTCCTCGGCGGATTGCATCAGATCGTAGGCGTCGGATTTGGGAGCGGCTTCGAGGGCTGAGAGGCGCTTGTCGAGATCGGTAGCAACCTGTTCGACGCGGGCACCCGGTGTGGGCGCGCCGATCATCTGCGCGAGACGGTCGCCGCCGAAGAGGACGATGCCGCCGCCTACAATGCCGGCCGTGAGGTGGGTGACGAGCCGCGTGAATGCGGAGGGCGAGCGCTGGATGGGGGCGGCGGGTTTTTGCGGGTCGGGTTTCTGCGTGTTGGCCGGTTTGTCAGATGATGAGGCGCTGGACGCTGAGGCCGACGCAGCAGCGGTATCTTTCGCCGCGCCCGATTTCATTTCGGTGGCCTTGAGGTCAAGCGTGGCGTGCGGGCGTTTGGGGTCCGCGGGCTGTTGATCTTTTTTGTCGGCGGGTATGTCGGTCATGCGGTCAGCCTGCGGGAGTACTCAAGTCTTCGGGTGTGGGGCGCGGGTGCGCGCGGAACCTAGCGGGCGCTGGTTACGGCACTGTTGCCGAAACGTTAAAATGCACCGATTGCCTCGGTTTTGGTGTGGGCTTAGGTGCTATCGGCCGAACTTGACGACAAGCGGGCGGCAAGGGCAAGCATTTGTTCCTCGTTCGGCTTAACAGCGATTTCGATCCGCTTCGGATCGAGGGGCTGCAGAGCGGCGGCAACGCCCGGCGACAGGCAAAGATAGGTCAGCGATTGGGCTTGAGCATTCAAGCCTTCGGCGATGACGAGGGCGCTCCAGGCTTGGGCGGTGCGCGGCGACATCAAGAGAACTGCGTCGAATTTACCTTGGCGGAGGGCGTCGCTGATGGCGGCGGGCAACCGTGCGGCGGGCTCGCTGCGATAGACGATGGTTCGCCCTATGGTGAAACCGGACGGTGCGAGCGCGGTATCGAGATCGAAGGCGATGGCTTCGCCGCTGATGTGGAGCAGGGTTCCGGCGTGTGGATCGCAGCGCGCGGCGATGAGGGCGGCCAATTCGGCGCCGCCTGCTGATCCTTCCAGTGCAACGGTGAAGCCAGCTTCGCGGGCGGCGGCGGCGGTGCTCTTGCCGACGGCGAAAACCGGTAGCGCGAGGAGGTCATGCTTTTGCGGATGCTGGCTCAGCGCGTGGACGGCGTTACGGCTGGTGAGCACGAGCGCCTGGACGCCGTGCGTGTCGATGGGCGGTGCCAGTGTCACGATGTCGAGAAGAGGGGCGATGGTGACGCGATGGCCCATCGTTTCGAGCTGGCGCGTCGTTCTCGCCGCTTCCGTTTCCGGTCTCGTGACGAGGATATCCATGGCGCCTAGCTCTGCAAGACCTCCCGGCCGCCGCGGCTGAGGATGTCGTCGGCCACCGTCACGCCGAGGTCGGCGGCGGAGCTGGCGGGGCCAGTTTTGGAGCTGACCACATGGCGAGTGCCATCGGGAGAGAGCGTTTCGCCCTTGAAGGTGAGCGTGCCACCCTCGAGACGGGCGAGACCGGCGATGGGCGTACGGCAGGAGCCTTCGAGCGTGCCGAGGAACGCGCGTTCGGCGATGACGCACAGCGATGTGGCCTGATCGTCGAGAGGCGCGATGATTTTGGCGGTGTCTTCATCGTCGACGCGGATTTCGATGCCGATGGCGCCTTGGGCGACGGCGGGGAGCATGCGCTCGACGGGGACGGCGTCGGTGATGTGGTCGGCGAGGCCGAGGCGGCGGAGGCCGGCGCAGGCGAGGAAGGTGGCTTCGGCGACTTCATCACGCAGCTTGGTGAGGCGAGTCTGGACGTTGCCGCGGAAGCCGACGATCTGCAGGTCGGGACGGATGCGCTTGATCTGGGCCTGACGGCGGAGCGAGGAGGTGCCGACGACGGCGCCTTGGGGCAGGCTGTCGAAGCTCTTGTGCTTCAGGCTGATGAAGGCGTCGCGCACGTCCTCGCGGGGCAACGTGGCTCCGATGACGAGGCCGTCGGGGAGCGCGGTCTGCATATCTTTCATCGAATGGACGGCGAGATCGATGCGCTTTTCAAACAGCGCTTCTTCGATTTCCTTGGTGAAGAGGCCTTTGCCGCCGACTTCCGACAGGGGGCGGTCGAGGATCATGTCGCCGGTCGTCTTGATGATGACGATCTCGAATGCGGTCTCGGGGAGGCCGTGGGCGGCCATCAGCCGGCCTTTCACTTCATGGGCCTGGGCGAGCGCCAGGGCGGAACCGCGGGTTCCAATGCGAATGAGGCGCTCTTGCACTGCTGTTTCTCCGGATGGTAGGCGAGGCGGACGCTTTTGGTTCGTGGCCGCCTTTCTAGCCCCGGCCTTGCCTCCTTTGCAAACCCGCCGAGAGGCTTAACTTTTACTGTGGTTCGACCGGTGATGTCCGATGCTCCGCTTCCGGGTTCGCCGTTGATCGTTCTCGGCATCGAAACGAGTTGCGACGAGACGGCGGCGGCCGTGGTGGAGCGGGCGGCGGATGGGTCCGGGCGGCTGCTTGCCAACGTTGTGCGGTCGCAGTGGGAGGAGCACCGGGCGTATGGCGGGGTGGTGCCGGAAATTGCCGCCCGCGCGCATGTTTCCTGCCTGGATACGCTGATTTCCGAGGCATTGACGGCGAGCGGGAAGAGCCTTGCCGACCTTTCGGCTGTGGCGGCCACTGCTGGACCGGGGCTCGTTGGCGGGCTCGTTGTCGGGATGGTGACCGGCAAGGCCCTCGCCTTAGCGACGGGCAAGCCGTTTCTCGCGATCAACCATCTGGAGGCGCACGCACTGACCGTTGGGCTGACGGAAGGGCTGACCGCGCCTTACCTGCTGCTGCTCGTTTCCGGGGGGCATACGCAACTTCTCCTGGTGCGCGGGGTTGGCCACTACGAGCGGCTGGGGACGACCATCGACGACGCGCTGGGGGAAGCGTTCGACAAGACCGCGAAGCTGTTGGGGCTGGGGCAGCCGGGCGGGCCGGCGGTGGAGCGGATGGCGGCTGGCGGGGATGCGGCGCGGTTCGATTTTCCGCGTCCCTTAGCGGGGCGGGCGGAGGCGCATTTCTCGTTCGCTGGATTGAAGACGGCGGTTCGCCGGCGGGCGATGGAATTGGTGCCGCTGACGGACGGCGACATCGCGGATCTGTGCGCCTCGTTTCAAACGGCTGCGATGGATGCGGTGGCGGACCGGGTTGGCCGGGCGATGGAGCTTGCGGAGGTGCGGCTAGGGCCGGATGCGCCGCGGCGGCTGGTTGTGGCGGGCGGCGTGGCCGCGAACAAGGCGCTCCGGTCGCGGCTCGACCGGCTCGTCACATTGCGCGGCTATTCCCTGCATGTGCCACCGGCGGGATTGTGCACGGACAACGCGGCGATGATTGCCTGGGCGGGGGCGGAGCGGCTGGCACTTGGGCTGGCCGATGATTTGACCGCAGCTGTGCGGCCGCGCTGGCCGTTGGATGCTGATGCTCCGGCGGCGATCGGGGCGGGTGTGAAGGCCTGATGGGTTGGGCTCAAAACGGCGGACTGGCCGAGCGCGGGGTTCAAACGTACAGTCGCGGACCTTGAAGGGGGAGACCATGACCATCGAGTCGATAGGCGTGATTGGAGGCGGCGCGTGGGGCACGGCGCTGGCGCAGACGCTGCGGCTTGCGGGGCGGCGCGTGACGCTTTGGGCGCGCGAGGCGGATACGGTGGACGACATCAACGTTCGGCATGTGAACCGGACATTTCTTCCTGGCGTGCCGCTGGACGAGGGGTTGCGCGCGACGGCCGATCTTGGCGCGCTGGCCGCGATGGATGCGATTTTGATGGTGGCGCCGGCGCAGCATGTGCGCGCGATTGCTGGCCAGCTGCGGTCCGTTTTGACGCCGGGGAAGCCGATCGTTTTGTGCGCCAAGGGTATCGAGCAGACGACGGGGCGGATGCTGGGCGATGTGCTCGGCGAGGTTTTGCCGGATCAAACGCTCGCGGTTTTGTCGGGGCCGAGTTTTGCAGCGGATGTGGCGCGCGGTTTGCCGGCGGCGCTGACCATTGCGTGTCAGCGGGAAGAGGTGGGGCGCGCGCTGGCAGAGCGGATGGGCTACCGGCAGTTCCGGCTCTACTGGTCGAGCGATACGGTTGGCGTGGAGATCGGCGGCGCGTTGAAAAACGTGCTCGCGATCGCGGCGGGGATTGTGGACGCGAAGGGACTCGGTGCCAGCGCGCATGCGGGTCTCGTCACGCGCGGGTTTGCGGAGATGCGGCGGCTCGGCGAAGCGCTGGGCGCGCGGCCGGAAACGATGATGGGGCTTTCGGGACTTGGCGATCTCATTCTGACGTGCGGGTCGCCGCAGTCGCGCAACATGAGCCTTGGACGGGCGCTGGGTCAGGGCAAGTCTTTGGCGGAGATTTTGGATGCGCGCGTGGCCGTAACGGAGGGCGTCTATACGGCGGCGGCGGCGGTGCGGGTGGCGCAGGAGAAAGGCATCGAGATGCCGATCACCGAAGCGGTGCACGCGATCATCGAGGGCCGTGTGACCGTCGATGATGCGATTGCGGGACTGATGCAGAGGCCGTTCAAGGCGGAAGATTGACGTAGCGAAGGAGAGTGCGACCATGCGAGCAATGGCTGTAGGACTGGTTGCTGGAACGCTTTTTTTGACGGTGTCTCCGGCCTTGAGCGACCCACCGCCGTCGCCGTCCGTCGATATCGAGTCTCCTGGAACGGTAGAGCCACCCGGCTATGAAGATTTTCGGGACGCCGCACCAAGCCCCCAAGAAATCGAAGAGCAGCAGGAGCGGCGGGACGACCGCAACATCGTTTCGCCGGGCATGCGCGACGATCAGGAATTGCAGCGGGAGATGGGGCAGGACTGATCGTATGCCGCCGGATGATCCCGGGAACGGAGCGGGTGCGGCTGCGTTCTTCCCTCAAGATCAAATATTGAAGGAGAACAACATGAAGCGGGCACTGTTTGCCGCTGCCGTTCTTTCGGCACTGACCCTTTCCGTTCCGGCGAAGGCCGACAGCATCAGTGCTGTTGAAGGCGCACGGGCGCACGAGCGGGCCGGTAGTCCTCTGACACGGCAGGAGCGCGAGAAGCTGCGCCGGTACGGCAGCAACGATGACGGGTTCTATAGCGGCCGCCGTGGCTACGGCTATCGCAGCGGGCCGTCGGTCGGCATCTATGTCGGACCGGGATATGGCGGCTACGGGTATTCGAGCCCGGGGTATTACGGGCCGTACGGGTACTAAGCCGACGGCATGATCAGACGTGGCAGCGCGCTCCGGTTTCCGGGGCGCGTTGTTGTTTTTGAGTACGGAGAAAAATGGTGCCGCCTGCGTGACTCGAACACGCGACCCCGTCATTACGAATGACGTGCTCTACCGGCTGAGCTAAGGCGGCTTTTCCGTCCGGCGAACGCCGGGGCGGATCGGTGGGAGGGCATAACCGCTGCGTTCAGGCTTTGCAAGCCTGCAGGGCCCTCCGTCAACGCTGAACACTCTTGGCACCTTGCCTCAGATGTCCTGCTAAAGCGTTGCCGAGTTGCGGTGTTTCGGGCGCACGACATGAAAAAAGGGGGCGCGGGCGCCCCCTTTTTGGTGGTCAGGATGCCGCGGATCAGGTGGCTTACGGGCGCCAGGCGCCGGGGGGGATGTGGCCTTCGACGTAGGCGTGCTGGAGAGCGTCGAGCTGGGCCCAGAGGACATCGCATTTGAATTTGATGGCGTTGACGCAGGCTTCCTGTTCGGCGCGGGTGCGGGCGTTCTGCTTGACGAATTCGAAGGTGAAGTTGGCATCGCGCGGGGCCTGGGAGAGGCGGCGCTTGAAGTAGGCCATGACGCGGTCGTTCACGAAATCATAGTTCGCGAGCATGCCTGAGATGCGCTCCTTGTGGATGGAGGGCGCGAAGAGTTCGGTGAGCGAGGACGCGGCGGCGACGACGAGGGGCTGTTCGACGACGAAGCGGACGTAGGCTTCCACGGCGAAGCGCGTGGCGGGGAGTGCGCCCTGCATGCTGGTGACATAGTCGCGGTCGAAGCCGAGGCAGTCGGTGAGGATCAGCCAGCGTTCGATGCCGCCTTCTTCTTCCGGCGGGGTGCCGTCGTGATCCTGGATGCGATGGATCCATTCGCGGCGCAGATCGCGATCGTGGACGCGGCTCATGAAGGCGGCGTCTTTGCGCGGGATGGCTTCCTGGTAGCAGTAGCGGTTGAGCGCCCAGGCGGCGACCTGGTCTTTGTTGAGTTTGCCGCCGTGGAGCATTTTGTGGAACGGGTGGAGATCGTGGTAGCGGGCAGGGCCGACGGCGCGCATCTGGGACTCGAAGTCCTCGATGGACCAGGGGGCTTTAACCTCTTCGAATTTGCGGACGAACTCGTTCATGGGCTTCCTCCAATGGGGAGGTTCGACGCGCCGCCGCCTCGTCCTCCGGTGTTTTTGACGGGCGGACCGTGCCAGAAGCTAGGATTAAGCGATTGACCGGGATCAATAAGGCGGTTCACGGTTGATCACGCGTGTGTCAGGGGTGCGCGAGCGGTAAGGCGGGGCTGCGGTGCCGCGCGCTCTTTCCTGATGTGGCGGAACCGGGTAGAGAGAAGGCCGAAATTTCCCGCGATCTCCTGGATTTGATGCCGATGGTTGCCGTTCACCCCACGCGCGCCGAGAGCGCTGTTTCTCCCGCGGCGGCGCTTGCTTTGAAGCCAACGCTGGCAGGGATGACGCGTGCGCAGATGGGCGCTGCATTGAAAGCGGCCGGGGTGCCGGACAAGCAGCTTCGGATGCGCGTTAATCAGTTATGGAAGTGGATCTATATCTCGGGCGTTTCGACGTTCGAGGCGATGACGGATGTCTCGAAGGATCTGCGGGGGCGGCTGGCGGAATTCTATACGTTGGAGCGGCCGGAGATTGTGGCCGAGCAGGTGTCGATCGACGGCACGCGGAAGTGGCTGTTGCGGTTGCCGAAGCGCGGGCATGAGGCGCGGGCGCCGGAAGTCGAGTGCGTTTATATCCCGGAAGAAGATCGCGGGACGCTGTGCATCTCCTCGCAGGTGGGGTGCACGCTGACGTGCACATTCTGCCATACGGGCACGCAGAAGCTCGTGCGCAATCTCGAGGTGGAGGAGATCGTCGGGCAAATCCTGGTGGCGAAGGATCGCATCGGGGATTGGCCGGGGGCGACGCCGCCAGGCGATGGCGCGATGCTGCCGGTGGGCGAGCGTAAGATCACCAATATCGTGCTGATGGGCATGGGCGAGCCGCTCTATAACTTCGACAACGTGCGCGATGCGATGGATGTGGCGTCGGACGGCGAGGGGCTGTCGATGTCGAAGCGGCGGATTACGCTGTCGACGTCGGGCGTGGTGCCGGAGATCGGGCGGTGGGGCGAGGAGGCGGGGACGATGCTCGCGATTTCGCTGCACGCGGTGCGCGATGAATTGCGCGACGTGCTGGTGCCGATCAACAAAAAGTACCCAATTGCCGAGCTTTTGGAGGCGTGCCGGAATTATCCCGGCGTGTCGAACGCACGGCGGATCACGTTCGAATACGTGATGCTGAAGGGCGTCAACGATAGCTTGGCGGAAGCGCGGGAGTTGGTGCGGTTGCTGGCGGGCATTCCGGCGAAGATCAATCTCATTCCGTTCAATCCGTGGCCGGGGACGGATTACGAATGTTCGGATTGGGCGCAGATCGAGAAATTCGCGGACGTTGTGAACAAGGCTGGATATGCGAGCCCGGTGCGGACGCCGCGCGGGCGGGATATTCTGGCCGCGTGCGGGCAGCTGAAGTCGGAGAGCCAGCGGGTGCGCGCGAGCGAGCGCGTTTCGGTGCCGGCGAACGATGCGGCGGACGGCGGAGCGTGAGCCGATGATTTTGCGCACGATCGGGCGGCTTATTCTGGTGCCGCTCGCTTTTTGCATCGCGGCCTTGGTGGCGATTTTCGTCGCGATGATGCTGGGGCTGGAAAAGATCACCGCGGCGATGGCCGGGCGCGAGGGCGGCGTCGAGACGGTCGAGGCGTATTGGGAGATCGCCATGCAGGGCGGATTGCTGCTGGCGGGGCTGACGGTCGTGCCGGCGGTGCTGCTCGTGATCGTCGGTGAGGTCGCGCGGATTCGTTCCTGGCTCTATTACATGGTCGGCGGCGGGCTCGCGTTGGGGCTGCTTCCGATTGCGATGGCCGGTGGGATGCCGGACGCGGCGGCGATGCCACCCGCTGCACTGTGGCAGGTGCTTGCTACGGCTGGTTTCGCAGGCGGGTTGACGTATTGGCTGCTTGCCGGGCGCACCGCCTGACGCGTGCTTCGTTGTCCTTGATTTGATTGGCGATTGATGCCCGGCCCCCGCGTGGGCTATCGATGACCTCAGGGGACCGGGGATTGGACGATCATGTTGCGGTCGGCGTTGCGCATTTTGGTGGGGTTTGCCGCCGCCTGCCTGGTGGCGGGGGCCACGCAGGTGCTGTTCGTCGTGGACCCGGCGGGGATTTTTGCGTCGCGCGAGAGTGCGGCTGCTGCGGGTTTGCTCACCGCGATGGCCGCGACGCAGGCCGCTACGTTTGCCCTGCCGTTTGCCGTCATCGCCGTCGGTGTGAGTGAGATATTCGGGCTGAGGGGGTGGCTGACGTTCACGGTGTGGGGCGTGCTCATCGCACTTTCAGCCTTTGCGACCGTGGTGGCCGGGGAGGGAGGCGACGTGAGCCTGCGCAACTCATATGCGCTGTGGGCGTTCATCGCCTCGGGTGCGGTGGCAGGTTTGACGTATTGGCTGATCGCGGGCCGCGCGGCTGGGTACCGAGCGGTTTCCGTATAACGCTCTGATCTTTAGACTATTTTTTCCTCTCCCACGAAATGCCGATTGCGGGAACCTCAGGCAAGGCGTACATGTTGCGCTGCACAACGGCCGGTTTGGACGGCTGCGCGAGGTTCCCAGATGCTGACACCCGACAAGCAGATCGAGATTGCCAAGCGGGGGATGGACGCCGCATTCGGCTACACCCAGGCGGCGATCAACGCAGCCTTCGAATCTAATGCGCGCGCGCTGAAGGTCTGGAGCCATGTGGCCGAGGTGGTGCTGCCGAAACCGGCGCCGGTTGTCGAGACCTGGGAATGGTCTGGGGCGGCCAAGCGGCCCCATTCGACGCTGCTTGCCGCCGAGCAGCAGAAGCGGACACCACAGAGCCCGTTCACGGCTTGGTCGGACATGATGCAGGCCAGCGGGCGAATCTGGTTCAAGGCGCCGCCGTCGCCCTTCGCGTGGTGGGCGTGGACGCCGCAATCGGCCGTGCCGGCGACATGGCCGTGGGCGTACGGGATGATTTCGTCGGGCGTGCCGGAAAGCGTGGCGTGGCCGATGGCGGAAGCCAATGTGGCGCTGTTGGATGCGGCGAAGAAAACAGCGGAGGCGACGCAACCGCAGTTTCCGTCCTACCAGTCGGCGAATGGGTTTTCGGCGCAGGTTTGGATGGGATCGCCGGTGGTCAAATCCGTCGTGGCCACATTGCCCGCGACCATGATGATGTGGCCATGGCTGAGCCGGGCGGCGTAACGCGCCCGATTACTCGATCACCAATCCCGGCATGCTGAGCGGCTGTTTGGCGCCGTCAGACGGGGCGTCGGACGCAACCTGCTCGGCGGGCGGCGTTACGGCCTGCGGCGCGTCCGAACGCGGCGCTTCGGCGGGCGGCGGCAGAAACGGAACCGCCGGGCGTACCGGCATCATCGGCTTTTCAGCTTGTGGCGGAGCGGCCGCCGTTGTGGCGGGCGGCGCGCTTTCCGTCGCTGGAGGTGCTTCAACCTTTGCCGGGGCGGGTGCCGCCGCTGGTGCGGGCTCAAGCACTGGAGCTGCCGGGGCCGTTTCGACTTTTGCTTCTTTCGCCGGTTCGGGTGCGGGTTCCGGTTTGGGCTCGGCCTTGGCCTCTGCTTTCGCCGGTACCGGCGATCCGGTCACGGCGGCGGCCGGCTTTTCGGGCTTCGGCTTCGGTTTGGCGGCGACGGGCTTGGGCTTCTTGTCCTTCTCTGGCGCGAACACCTTGCGTTCGGCGCAGCGGGCCGGCGTCAGCTTCCCGTCGGGCGTCGGCATTTCGGCAACCCAGGCGCATGACTTCAATGTGCGGCATCCGTCTTCGGCC
>LNFM01004180.1_pt1 | contig 27079 bp, 38 predicted proteins | sample 596031 | NCBI WGS metagenome assembly LNFM01 (sample SAMN04254537, study PRJNA301005) | activated carbon metagenome | isolation source: dual media filters at the Ann Arbor, Michigan drinking water treatment plant | place: USA: Ann Arbor | reverse complement strand
CTGGTGATCTTCACGTCCGACCCCTTGGCGTCAGGCGGCCTCGGCGGATTGGGCGGTTTCCGAAGCCTACAAAAAGCCTACAACTCGATGGCTGCCAGTGTATTTCGGAAGACTTCGGTGGACGACGAAATTATGTAAGTTGTTGATTTATAAGGATTCTAGTTTTTGAATGGACGTCATAAGTCACCAAAAAACAACATCCATTTTGCCTACGAACCAAGGGGTCGTGGGTTCGATTCCTGCCAGCCGCACCAGAACAAGCGTGTTCTAGAACAACGGGTCAGCTCCACAAGGGCTGACCCGTTTTTCTTTGCCCGCACGGCTCACCCGGCCCTGGCCTGCAGCGCCTCCAGGCTCACGACGGTGATGGCGCCATAGGCCAGTTGCACCAGGCCGTCGCGCTGCATCGCCATCAGGCTGCGGTTGCAGCGCTGCCGCGACACCGCGGCGAGGTGGGCCAGTTCCTCCTGCGAGATGATCAGGTAGCGCTCGCCGCGCGGGTTCAGCAGCGGATGCACCAGGCCCAGTAGCGCGCGTTCGACCTGCCGGTCGGTGTCCAGCAGGCGGTGGGCCGCGACATTGCCCATGAACCAGTGCATCCGCTCGTTGATCTGCTGGAGCAGGAACTCGTTGAACGGCCGCTGCGTGTGCCGCAGCCAGTCGAAGGTCTCGAAGGGCAGCATCGCCACCCGGCTGTGGCGCAAGGCCACCAGGTCGGCGCGGCGCGGCTGCCCGCGCAGCAGCGTGCCTTCGCCGAACCAGCTGCCCACCGACTGCCCGCCCAGCGTGACGGTGCGGCCGTCGGGGGCGTTGATCGACCACTTCAGCAGGCCCTCGAGCACGCCGTACCAGTGGTGCTGCGACTCGCCTTCGTGGCCCAGGGGTTCGCCAGCGGCCAGGGCCCGTTCGACGATGTCGCGTGTCACCTGCTGCCGGGCGGCTTCATCGATCTGGCCGAACCAGGGCGAGCCCGCCAGCAGGCCGTCGACGCTGACCGAGGCCGACCGCTTCAGCAAGGCGCGCGCCATGTCTTCACCCCCGTGGTTACCCGTACGCGAACTGTCGTCGCGTGGACTGTGCGCGATGGTAGCCAAGGTCATCATCGGCACCCGCGCTGGTTCGACGCAGCGCGCCCGCCGCACGAAGCGGCAACCACCTTGGAGCGACCGTTGGACCTTGGGCACCCCGTGAGCGAAGGCGATGTTCTCTGGCAGGCCACGCCGGACCAGGCGGCCGCGACGCGGCTGGCGGCCTACCAGCGCTGGCTGCAAGCGCGTGGGGCGGGGCCCGATGCGAAATCGACCGACTACCCCGCGCTGTGGCGCTGGTCGATCGCGGACATCGAACGCTTCTGGGAATCGGTCTGGGACTTCTTCGACGTGCAGGCCGACGGCCCGCGTCGGCCCGTGCTGGCGAACAAGGCGATGCCCGGCGCCGACTGGTACCCGAATGCGCGGCTGAACTACGCGGAGCACGTGTTCCGCCAGGCCACGCCGCACCGTCCGGCGCTGATCGCCCGCAGCGAAGGCGCGCCGGTGCGACAGGTCTCGTGGGCCGAACTGCGGCGCGACACCGCCGCGCTGGCCGCGCGCCTGCGGCAGTGGGGCATCGGGCCGGGCGATCGCGTGGCGTCCTACCTGCCGAACCGGGTCGAGACCGTGGTCGCCTACCTGGCCTGCGCCAGCCTGGGTGCCATCTGGTCGAGCTGTGCGCCCGACATGGGCGCCGGCGTGGTGCTCGACCGGCTGCGCCAGATCGGGCCGAAGCTGCTGCTGGCCACCGACAGCACCGGCTACAACGGCAAGGAGCTGGACCGCGCAGCCGTGGTCGAAGAACTGCTGCGCGAACTGCCCAGCGTCGAAGGCGTGGTGCACGTCCCCGGGCCGCTGGCCGCGCAGCGCCCGGTGGCCTGGCGCGATTGCACGCCCTGGGCCGCCGCGATCGAGGGCGAAGCCGAACTCGGCTTCACGCGCCTGCCCTTCGGCCACCCGCTGTGGATCGTCTACTCGTCCGGCACCACCGGCCTGCCCAAGGCCATGGTGCACGGCCACGGCGGCATCGTGCTGACGCACCTGAAGACGCTGGCCCTGCAGCACGATCTGCGGCCGGGTGACCGCATGCTGTTCCTGGGCGGCACGGGCTGGATCGTGTGGAACCTGCAGCTAGGCGCGCTGCTCACCGGGGCGTCCATCGTGCTCTACGACGGCAACCCGGCCTGGCCCGACCCGACGGCGTTGTGGCGCTTCATGGACGAGCAGGGCGTGACCCAGTTCGGCTGCGGCGCGGCCTTCCTGATGAACGCGATGAAGGAAGGCGTGCGGCCGCGCGACGTGGCGCCCCTGGTGGCCTTGCGCGCGATCTTCTCGACAGGCTCGCCGCTGCCCCTGGACGCCTACCGCTGGGTCTACGACGCCGTGAAGCCCGACGTGTGGCTGGCCTCGGTCAGCGGCGGCACCGACATCGCGTCGGGCTTCGTCGCCTGCGCGCCCACGCTGCCCGTCACGGCCGGCGAGATCCAGTGCGCCGAGCTCGGCGTCGCCGCCCAGGCCTTCAACGAGGCCGGGCAGCCGGTGGTGGGGGAAGTCGGCGAGCTCGTGATCACGCAGCCGATGCCGTCGATGCCGCTGTTCTTCTGGGGCGATGCAGATGGCCGCCGCTACCGCGAGAGCTACTTCGAGACCTTCGACGGCGTCTGGCGCCACGGCGACTGGATCCGCTTCACGCCGCGCGGCACGTCGGTGATCTACGGGCGGTCGGACAGCACCATCAACCGCTTCGGCATCCGCATGGGCACGGCCGAGATCTACCGCGTCGTCGAGGAACTGCCCGAGATCCGCGACAGCCTGGTCGTCGACCTGGAGTACCTGGGCCGACCGTCCTTCATGCCCTTGTTCGTGGTGCTTCAGCGCGGCGCCGTGCTCGACGCTGCGCTGAAGCAGCGCATCGCCGACGAGATCCGTCTCAAGGCGTCGGCGCGGCACGTCCCGAACGAGATCTACGCCGTGGACGAGATCCCGCGCACCCTCACCGGCAAGAAGATGGAGGTGCCGGTGCGCAAGCTGCTGCTGGGCCTGCCACCGGACAAGGTGGCGAGCGCCGATGCGATGGCCAACCCTGCCAGCCTCGCCTACTTCGTCCGTCTCGCCGACGACCTGAACGCACGGGCAGGCGGTGGCGCATGACCCGCGTCCTGGCGCACCGGCGGCCGACGCCGCGCACCCCCTTGGAGAAGACACGATGCAGTTCTACCTGAATGGCTACACCCCGGGCGACCCCGACGTCCAGCCCGTAGCGCCCGGCGCCACGCAACGGGCCGCGGGCTTTCCGTCCACCGTCGACGTGCTCGTCGTCGGCAGCGGTCCGGCCGGCGCGGTGCTGGCGGCGCAGCTGGCGGCGTTTCCCGGCATCCACACGCGCCTGGTCGAGCGGCGCGACGGCCCGCTGCAGGTGGGCCAGGCCGACGGCATCGCCTGCCGAACGGTCGAGATGTTCCAGGCCTTCGGTCTGGCCGAGAAGCTCATGCGCGAGGCCTACTGGGTCAACGAGACGGTGTTCTGGCGCCCCTCGCCCGACGAGCGCGGCCGCATCGTGCGCACGGGGCGCGTGCAGGACGTCGAGGACGGCTTGTCGGAGATGCCTCACGTCATCGTCAACCAGGCCCGGCTGCAGCAGTACCTGCTCGACCACATGCGCATGTCGCCGTCGCGGCTGGAGCCCGACTACGGCCTGGAGTTCGTCGACCTGAAGGTCGAGACGGCAGGCGACCATCCGGTTGTCGTCAGGCTGCGCGATGTCGCCCGCGGCGCCGACCTCACGGTGCGCGCCCGCTACGTGGTGGGCTGCGACGGCGCGCGCAGCCGCGTGCGCGACGCCATCGGCGCCGTGCCGCGCGGCGACTTCGCCAACCACGCCTGGGGCGTGGTCGACATGCTGGCCGTCACCGACTTCCCCGACATCCGGCTGAAGGCCGCCATCCAGTCGGCCGACGAGGGCAACATCCTGCTCATCCCGCGCGAAGGCGGCTACATGGTGCGCCTGTACGTCGACCTCGGCGAGATCGATCCGAACGACCGCGAGGCCTTCCGCGAGAAGCACACGCAGGCCTCGGTCATCGCCACCGCGCAGCGCGTGCTGCGGCCCTACACGCTGGACGTGAAGAGCGTGGCCTGGTTCGCCGTGTACCAGGTGGGACAGCGCGTCACCGACCGCTTCGACGACGTGCCGCCAGACGAAGCCGCGACTCGCCTGCCGCGTGTCTTCATTGCCGGCGACGCCTGCCACACGCACAGCGCCCAGGCCGGGCAGGGCATGAACGTGTCGATGCAGGACGCCTTCAACCTCGGCTGGAAGCTGGCCGCCGTGCTCGACGGGCGAGCCCGGCCGGAGCTGCTGCGCACCTACTCGGCCGAGCGCCACGCCATCGCGCAGGGCCTGATCGACTTCGACAAGGAGTGGTCGAAGATCATGGCCTCGCCGCCGAAGGATCCGGGCCGGCCCGAGCTGGGCGGCGTCGACCCGCAGGAGCTGCAGGCCTACTTCGTCAGGTCGGGCCGCTACACGGCCGGCGTGGCCACGCGCTACGCACCGACCACCGTGCTGACCGCCGCGGCCACGCACCAGCACCTGGCCACGGGCTTCACCATCGGCATGCGCTTCCACTCGGCCCCCGTCGTGCGCGTGGCCGACGCCAAGCCGGTGCAACTGGGCCATGTCGCCAGGGCAGACGGCGCCTGGCGCCTCTACGCCTTCGCCGACGCCAGCGGCCAGCGGCTGCACGCGCTGGCGGCCTTCCTGTCGGAGTCGGCTGCGTCGCCGATCCGCCGCTTCACCCCGCCAGGCGCTGACATCGACAGCGTCATCGACTTCCGCGCGGTGTTCCAGCAGGGCCACCGGGACCTGCAGGTGCAGGCCCTGCCGCCGCTGCTGCTGCCGCGCAAAGGCCGCTTCGGCCTGGTGGACTACGAAAAGGCCCATGCCCCCGACCTGAAGAACGCCGCCGACATCTTCGATCTGCGCGGGGTGGACCGGCAGGGCGGCGTGATGGTCGTCGTGCGCCCCGACCAGTACGTCGCCCACGTGCTGCCGCTCGACGCGCACGAGGAACTGGCGGCCTTCTTCGAGCGCTTCCTTATCGATCCTGTCGTCGACCGCCACTAGCCTGGCGGCACGGCGTGCGGCCTCGGGCTACCGGTCCCGGGGCGCTCCGGCGTCCTGCACCTGCGGTCCGAAGACCATGCGGGCCACGCCGGCCTGGAAGGCCGCACGTTCGCAGGCAGCGCAGGGCCGCGACGTGGAATACAGGACGGCGCCCCTGGCGCCTTGGGGGCCGCCTTCGGCGAGCGCGTGCTTGATGGCTTCACGCTCGGCATGGGCGTCGGCGTCCTGGTTCTTCACGACACGGCTGGGGCCGAGGCCGACGATGCGCTCGTTCCTGACCAGCACGGCGCCGTAGGGCTGGTCACCCCACGACATGGCCAGTCGCTTCATCTCCTCGGCCTGCTCGATCCACCGTCGGCCGCTGGCTGCGCTGTCGGCTGCCGCCCAGCGTGGGGAGCAGGCCAGCAGCAGCGGAGCGAGGGTCAGGCTGCGGCGGCTGAGACGGGTCATGGCGCGGTGCACAGGCCGAGGTAGCTCAGGACCCGGCCGCGGGCAGGGCGGACTGGAACGCCACCTGGAGGCCTCCAGGCGCCTTCAGGAAGTAGATGTGCTCGCCGTGAGCGTCCATCGGCCCTTCCGGGGCCAGGCCGTTCTGCCTGGCGTGTGCTGCAAAGGCGTCCGAGTCGTCCACGACGATCTGCAGCATGGTGCCGGGTGGCATGCCGGGCCCTTCGGGCCAGACTTCGATCCAGCTGTCGCTGGCGGTGAAGATGGCGCCGCCGAAGCTGCCGTCCTCGGGTGCGGGCAGCACGCCGCTCAGGTCCATCTGCGGGACGCCCAGGCCCTGGAAGAAGCCCGCCAGCGCCTTGGCCTCGGGCGACACGGTGCAGAAGCGGATGGAAAGCACCTTCATGGTTTCTCCTTCCCGAGCGTGGGGCGGCGGCAGGGCTGTCGAGGGCTTCACCGCCCTCGGTGGGACAAGTTATCAGGCTTCGCGCACCGCCGCAATGCGCGGCCCGATCCGGGCGGCCAGCGCCGACAGTTCGGGGTCGCTGACCGGCTCGCTCGTGTCGAGCGACATCGCCTGCGCGGGAAACAGCGGGCCGAGCAATGACCCGCCGGTCCAGCGTCGGCGTGCCGTGGTCGGTGAACAGGCTCTCGAGACAGCTGTCCTTGTCCAGATGCGGCATGCCGAGCTTCGAAGCCAACGCGCGGGCCAGCGTCGTCTTGCCGCTGGCCGGCAGCCCCGATACGACGACGAAGCTGTGCATTGGAAGTGCTCGAGCTTCGACGGCTCCGCCGACCAGGCTATCTGTATTTCGCCGCGGTGATGAATTGACCAAAAGTCTCGCACCACACGATGACAGCAGAGTACCTGGCAGGTTCGATGCTGGCGGGCACGGGCACCACGAAGTTCTCGAACGTCTTGACGTCACCCACTCGAACCATGCTCTTCTTGAGGCGATTGAAGTCCGCTTCGGTCTCGACGAACTCCGGCGACAGGTAGAGCTTGTAGTCGGGCCCGGGCGCCAGCTTGCCCGACAACGAAATGGCGCTCGACGCGATGGAGACCACGCCTTCACCCCAGTGAAGCGAGTCGCTGTCCTTCAGGTTGCGCTTGAACGTCCCCGTGAACAGCACCTGAGCCGTGGCTGTCTTGAGCTCCTCCGCCGTGGGGGCTGCCGGCGCGATGAGGATCGGAAGGGCATAGATGCCTCCGGCGAATCCGGCAGCTGCCACGGCGGCATGGGACACCAGGAGCAACAGTGTTCTGCGAGTGTTCATGGTTCGGGGTTCGCCCTGGGTCTGGGTTGTCAGGCTGGGTTCCGAGGCCTGGCCACGAAGTGACTGCGCTGCAGGCTCGGTTCGTGACGCAGGTAGACGAAACCGCACTTGTCCAGCACCCGGATCGATGCGGCGTTCTCCGGCTTGGCAAAGCCGTGAACCTCCGGCGCTGACAGTACCTCGAACGCCTCTGCCAGCGAAGCCCGCACGAGCTCCGTGGCGTAGCCGCGGCCCCAGGCGGAAGGGGCGAAGGCATAGCTGACCTCCAGGCCCCAGCCGGGCTCGTCGGGGTCGATGCTGAGACCGCCCCAGCCCACCAGCCGGCGCGTGTCGGCCTCGCGAACGACCCAGGGGGCGAAGCCGAGCGAGGAGCGCTGGACCTCGTAGGCACCGAGCCGGGCGGCACAGTGCTCGAGCGACGGTGCGACGTAGGTGTGCTGCATGGCAGCGGCGTCGCTCATGAAGCCGTACAGCGCTGGCGCGTCCTCGGGCACGAACCGACTCAGCAACAGGGCCGGCGCCGACCGGCCGGGTGCGGTGCTCACCTCACTTGAGTTCGATCTCGACGAAGGAGAACTCATGCTCGTTGATGTTGATGACGTTGTGGGCCACGCCCGTGAGTCGCGCGTAGGACCCGCCAGCGGTGAGGTCGACGTCGCGGACGCCGGTCGGTTCCACCAGCCGGAGTTTGCCTGTCGTGAGGGGCACCACGACGTAGTCATGCGCGTGCACGTGGTCGCCCGTGTCGGCACCTGGGGCGAAGGTCCACTTCGTGACGATCACCCGGTCGTTTTCGAGCTGGACTGTGGGAATGGCGTTCATGGGGAGTGGGTCGTGCGGTGACGACACTGGTTGTGATTGGGGATGGCGGGCCGCTTCGAAGGCTCAGCCCTCGCTCGGTGCGACGACTTCGACCTTGATCCGGTCCGGGTCCTCGCAGTACATCGCGTAGTACCCAGGCCCGCTGGCGTAGGGATAGTCCGCCTCGTAAAGCATCGTCCAGCCCGCTGCCTTCGCCCAGGCCGCCATCTCGTCGACGTGCGCGCGGGACGTGCCCTTGAACGCCAGATGGTTCAGGCCGACGCGCTTTCGGTGGTACCCGGCGCCGAGATGCTCGCTCGGCGCCTGAAGAAAGCACAGGTAGGCCTGGCCGTCCTTGACGTAGTTCATGCCCTCTGACCAGCGGTCTGCGGCGTACCCCAGCTTCTGCATGAAGGGGGTCCAGAACGAGAGGGACCGCGCGAGGTCGCTCACGTAGATCTCGATGTGGTGCAGCATGGTCGCCTCTGACAGGGTGAAGTTGGCCGGGCTACGGATCGACGGAGGCCACCACTTCGGTGGCGAAGTCTCCGGGGAGCACGACTTCCAGCAGTTCGACGTCCTCGCTGTGCCCCAGCTCGCGGTGACGGATCCCGGGCGGCTGGTGCACGCAGGACCCGGCTTCCAGCCTCACCACCCCTTGTCCCTCGTACTCGAATTCGATCCAGCCCTTGAGGACGTAGACCAGCTGGAAGTCGATTCGGTGCAGGTGGGGCTGGCTGGAGAACTCCGTGCCCGCGGCGGCGCGTATGACGTGCGCCGCCACCCGGCCTTCGGTGGCCTGCCTGATGCCGAGGTCCCGGTATTCGAAGAACGACCTCAGCCCGCGTTCGAAGACGGCGTCCTGGGCATGGGACGCGACGAAGCCTTGCGTTGTCATGAAGCGATCCTCTGTGTCATCTCATGCCGTGTTGCGGCGGTCCCGGGGTCGAGCGCGGGCACCGTTCTCCGCGGTCCCTCAGGCATGTACCTTGGCAGCGATGGCTTCGCACTCGACCAGCAGGGTCGGAGAGACGAGTTGCGAAACGAACACCGCGGTGGAGGTGGGCTTGTGCGTGCCCAGCAGCTTCGATCGGGCGTTGCGCACGGTCTGTATGTCCTGGCCGGCCACGACGAACAGCGTCAGCTTCAACAGGGCCGACGCATCGAGTCCGTGGGCCCGCAGCGCAGCGGAGATGTTGTCGAACATCTGTTCGGATTGCTCCGCCAGCGTCGAGGGCGTCGAGCCATCCGGGCGGATGCCCACTTGTCCGGAGAGGAACACCAGTTCGGTGCCGGCCGGAACGACCGCCGTGTGGCTGTACCCGGTGGGTGTGTGGATGTCTGGGGGATTGAGGAAGGCGATCATCGCGTGGGGCCCGGGTTGCGAGGTGGGTGGGTGCGGTGCGTCGGGTGCGTGCTGCGTACCGCCAGACAGGCTGGCCGCAGGCTCGCGCCTGTGATGATTCTCGAGCGCCTGCGCTCGACGGACAAGCGCCGTCGCCACGCTGGTTGGTGGGTCGCTCCCGTGTGATGGCCTCGTTGCCGCTTCAGCCTGACGAGTGCAGAAACTTGAGACCCAGAATGCCCCCGACGATGGCGGCGATGCAGAGGATGCGGGCCGCCGTGGCGGGTTCCTTGAAGATCAGCATGCCCAGGATGGCGGCCCCTACGGCACCGATGCCCGTCCACACGGCATAGGCGGTGCCCAGGGGCAGGGACTTCATGGCGATGCCCAGGAGCCAGAAGCTCAGCCAGGCAGCGATCAGCGTGACGGCGGTGAAGCCATGCTTGGTGAAGCCTTCGGACGCCTTCATGCTGGCGGACCACACCACCTCCAGCAGCCCCGCGACGAGCAGCAGGGCCCAGGCCGTGCCGGCAGTAGAAAGAGCAGTCATGGCGGGGGATCTCCGTTGAATTCAGGAAGCAGCCGCCGGGCGGCAGCGTGAGAGGTCTGGTGGCCGGCCGGCCGTCTCAGGCGTCGCCTTGTGGGTGCCAGACATAGTAGTGGTCCCAGTCACCGTCCGCGACGGGCTTGAATCCGTGGCGGACATAGAAGGCGTTGGACCGGCTCTGCTTCAGGGCCCCGACGAGCATGCCCTGGGCCCTGGAGCGCGCCTCGGACATGAGCATCAGCAGCACGGCCGAACCGATGCCACGGCCCTGGTGGGCAGGATGCACGTACAGATGGTCCAGGACCCTCATGGCCCCGTCCTGCCGCACCACGACGACACCCACGTTGGTGTGGCCCAGAACGATGCGGCGCGTGTTGGCCGCGGAGAACGTCGACAAAAACCGGGACCGTGCGCGTTCCGGGTCGAAGCGGCCCACGTTCTCGAGGCTCTCGCGCATCGCCTCGACCCGCAGTTCGGCCAGCTCCTGGGCCTCGGCAGCGCTGACGGCTTGGAGCGTGATGGGTTCCGGGGACATGTCGTCGGTCAGTCTGGCCAGTGAGCTGCAATGGTCTGCATCCTAAGGCGCCTGGGCAGCGCGGGATGTGCCGTCTTCCGCTCTGCGCAGCACCGCGGCGAGCCGGCCCTCTCGAAACTCCTCGATCTGCGCGCACGGGCTGCGCAAGCCGGTGACCTCGTCTCGGCGTCAACGGGAGCGTTGCGGCCAGGGGGCCAAGTGCAGGAGGCGCGACAGCCAGCCCCTGGGTCTGGTCTCGTTGGGACGGGTCGTGGCGCCCATCTCGATGAGCCTGGCTTCCACGCGCGTCAAGCCCGTCTGGCGGGCCGCCTCCAGGGGATCGACGCCATCGAACTCCGATGGGAGCTGCGGATTCGCACCCTGTTCCAGAAGGTACAGGGCGACACGCTCCTGTTTGGCCAGGATGCAGGCCACGAGCGGTGTGGCCAGGAACTCCGGGTGGGCGTAGTTCATGTCGACGCCGGCCTTCACGTGGTACTCGACCAGCGCCAGGTCGCCGCTGCAGGCGGCGTTGAACATTTCTTTCCAGTTGCCTCCGGACATCGCTGCTCCCTGCTGGTCGCGACTTGCTGGCCTGGTGCGCAGGCCTGCCATTCGACGGCTTCATCCATCAGTTGAAGGGTAGCAGCACGGCCGCTTGCAGGGGCGGTGTCAGACGACGTTGCGCAGGTGGTGCGTGTCGTTCGCGAACTCCTGCACCCATCACGCAGCACTTGCTCGCAGGTCTTCGATCCATTCGCCGGCAGCCCCGGCTTCCTGCTCGTGCTCAGCGTCCCGCCAGGTTTCCTTCAGCGCGCTCTCGTACCACTCGACCATGGGGGGCAGCTCGCGCAGGCGTGCGAGATACGCCTCGGAGGTGCTCGAGAGCGGCGGCGAGTACGTCTGGCTGCGGAAGGCCATCGGTGCGAAGAAGGCGTCGGCCGCGGTGAAGTGCGGTCCTGCCAGGAAGGGGCCGCCAAAGCGGTGGAGTCCCTCGCACCACAGGTCGTCCAGCCTCTGCCACTCGGCGCATATCGCGGGCGACCATTCGTGCAGCTTGATCCGCAGCCCGCAGTTCATCGTGCAGGTGTTGCGTACGGTCGGAAAGCCCGAATGCATCTCGGCGCTCACGCAGCGCGCCCAGGCTCTGACCTCCTTCTCCTTCGGCCACACCGCCGGGTTCAGTTCGGCCAGGTACTCGGTGATCGCCAGGGAGTCCCACACGGTCAGGGAGCCGTCGACCAGGCAGGGCACACGACCCGTGGGCGAGAACTCCGAAAACGACGACACGCCGCTGGCCGCGCCGAACGGCACCAGCCGTTCTTCGAAGGGCATGCCCAGCTGCCTGAGCAGGATCCAGGGCCTCAAGGACCAGGAGGAGTAGTTCTTGTTGCCGATGAAGAGTCGAAGCATGAGGGTTGCCTTGGGTTGTCGAGGCCGAAGGGGGCATGGATCGCCGGGTCAGGCCGCGCTTCGGCCCCTGAGGATGCGGACCAGCTGCCAAAGTGCCATGGCCCCCACCACGGAAGCGCCGAGGCCGAAGGCGCTGCGGCAGGCCCACCCTCCCAGGCTGGAACCGAAGCCGGGCAGGGCGATCCCGCAGACGCGGGCGCCGGGCCCGAAGGCGATCCAGCCACCGATGGCGGCCAGAGAGATCAGCATCCCGAGGATCAGCCATTCGAAGGCTTTCTTGTAGCCGGCTTCCTGGCAGACGATGGCCAGTCCCGTGAGCAGGAACCCCGCACTCGCAACGTGCCCCAACCAGGCGGGCCCGTTCACCCGCTCGGGATGCAGGTGAACGCCCAGCGCACCGCTGATGCCGCAGGCCGCGAAGAGCGCACCGGTCAAGACCTTGAGACGGCGCTGCGACATGGCGCAGAGGGCCGGGCCTACTTGGGCCTGTGAAGCGCGCAGAGCTTGTTGCCGTCGGGGTCGCGAACGTAGGCCAGGTACATGGCGCCGAGGCTCGCCTCGCGCAGACCAGGAGGCTGTTCGATCGACGTTCCTCCAGCCGCGACCGCCGTGTCATGGAACTGCTGCACTTGCGCCGGCGAGTTGCACTTGAACCCGATGGTGCCGCCGTTGGCGGAGGTGGCTGCTTCGCCGTTGATGGGCTCGCTCACGCAGAAGGAACTGCCATCGTGCCGGTAGAACAGGCGCGCCTGGCCGGTGGCGTTCTGGTTGCGAAAGGGTTCCCCGGCGCCCAGAACCGCCAGCACGGCGTCGTAGAAGCGCTTGGAGCGTTCGATGTCGTTGGTTCCGATCATCACGTGGCTGAACATGCTGTTGACTCCTGTGCACTTGGTTCACATCGGCGATCGGTGCCCCGACGCCTGGCCTGGGTCTCACGCAGACAATGTAGCGCGTGTCTGCGGCCGGACCGAGATCGTCTGCCGGCTGGCGGGAAGAGCTTGCCCGTCCAGGGTGGCCTTGAACCGGACCTTGCCGCAAAGGCGGCCGCCTTGAAGCGTTGCTGTCGTTGATGCTTGCTCAGTCGACGATGAAAAGCGTGGCGCCCACCTCGGTGCGCGAACGGTGCGGCTCGGCGCCATCGGCCACCTGGTAGCTCATGCCCGGCTTCAGGATGAACCTGCGGCCGTCCTCGAGCTCGGTCTCGAGTTCTCCGTCCAGGCACAGCAGGATGTGGCCCTTGGAACACCAGTGATCGGCTTCGTAGGCTCGTGAATACTCGACCATGCGGACCCGGATGCTTCCGAAGTTCGCCGTCCGCCAGTAGGCGACGCCTGTGGTGCCCTTGTGCTCGGTGCGGGGGATCGACTCCCAGTCGGTGGTGCCAAAGGGGATGCCTTGCATGTTCATGATCGGAATCTCCGAGATGCGACGGGTGGGTCGGCGGCTTGGGGATCCGGCGTCTGCTGTCGAGCGTTGCGTCGGAGCGCACGAGGGTTCTCGGCGGCCTGGGCGACGGCCTCTTGCTCGAAGCGGTTGCCAGCGTACGGGCACCGGCCTTGAAGCCAGGCGACCAGGCTGGCAGCGGGGTAGGCCAGAAAGAACAAGAGGCCGAGGCGCTCGTACTGCCTGACGTGCACGCGTTCGTGCGAGCGGAGAACGGCCAATACCTCGTGGCTCTGGCCCAGGATGACATGGCCCAGGGTGATGGCAGCGAAATCGAGCTGCCTGGCCCATCGGGGCACGTGCAGGTGCTGTGCGGTGAGTGCGGCCTCGAACGTGTGCCCGACTCGCCTGACGCTGCCGCCGAGCAGGACCAGCACGAGACAGAACGCCAGGCCGACGATGCTGCAGGGGAGCGCCCACAGCATCCGAAGAACAAGCAGGACGCGACGGTCAGTCACGGGCGGCCCAGTAGTTGGCGAGGACGGGAGCCGTGATCAACCCGACTGCTTCATGGCGGTCAGCTGAATCTCGATCTTCATGCGTGGGTCCAGCAGCCTGGCCGAGATCATCATGGCGGCCGGCCGAACGGCGCCGAAGTACTTCTTGAGGACGGGCCAGCAGCTCTCGAAGTCTTCGCCATTCGGCAATACGTAGGTCACCGAGACCGCGTCGGCCAGGCTGGCACCGGCCTGGCGCAAGGCCTGATCGATGTTCTTCAGGCACTGCTCGGCCTGTTCTGCCGCGCCTTCTTCGATGGTCATCGTTTCGTAGTCGAAGCCTGTCGTGCCGGAGACGAAGACGAACGGGCCTTGAGCAACGGCGCGCGAATATCCGATCTGCTCTTCGAACACCGATCCTGAACTGATGAGTTGGCGATGCATGGTGGCGGCAAAGGTGGTGGATGAAGGTGGTTGGTGTGGCCGGACCTGGAGCCAGCCGCGTCCGGTCGAGCGCAGGGTCAGGCGGCATGCCGCACTTTGCGTAGAGCGATGACGCGCCTGGAAGCTGAAGCGAGCAAGAGCCTGGAGTAGAGGCGATGGAAGCCAAGCAGCGCGTGAAACGCCAGCCCGAATTTTCCCCCTGCGCGCTTGGGAACGACGGCAGAGCCGAAGAGCAAGGTGGTGGAGGCGTGGAGATGCCCCTGTGGTTCGACGCTCAGCCACGAGCGGGTTTGTCCGGCGTCGAGCAGCAGTTCGTTGTCAGACCGGTGCTCGACCTTCCAGGCCGAGAAGCGAGCGGAAGCGCCTTGGGCCAGCTGCAGCGCCTGGTCGTCGGTGGACGGGATGCCCAGCGCCTTCGAGAGCAGCCACCGTTCGACCTTGAAGAGCGGCGTCGTGTAGAAGGCGAGGACGAACTCGGCCAGGGTCACCGTCCCGGGGATGGACGTGGTGTAGCAGTCGGCGAATGCGCCCTGACGTGCGTACGCCTCGAGGAACGAACCTTCTGGAACGGGGACCGGTGATGCCATGTCGAGTCGGGTTTCTTGTTGTCCAAGAGGGAGCGCGGCGGGCGACAGTTGTCCTGCCCAGCGCGCCCGGTTCGAGGGTGGTGTCAGGCCCTACCGCCCGACTGTCGCGTTGAACGCGAGAGTTCGACGGCCACGCTGACACTGCCTCTGGACCGCCCGCACCCGGCCAGCATGGCCTCGAACCTCGGCCCCGAGCGGTGCGAAGCCGCGACGCTGAACAAGCCTTTGTACTCCCACTGATTGACCGCCTTCTTCGTGAAGACCGGGATGTCGTGCGTGGTCGAAGCCAGCAGGTTTCCTGCCGTGACCATGACGGGGCCCGTGCCGCACAGAAACTCCTGTGGTGCTCTGAGGTTCAGATCCATTCTGATGCACACGGCAACGACAGCGCCGTCGAGGGTCGGGATCGCCGATCGTTTGCTGCCTCCGACGGCAGCGTGAATCTCATCCCGGGTGTAGGTCGTTTCGGGCTTGAAGGTCAGCTTGGGAGGACTTCCCGGGGGCGTCGTCACCATGGATTGCGTGGTTTGCCGCGCGTGGATCGGCCGCTGGTCTCGTGCTGCCTAAACAGCCGCAATGGGCGCACGACACACCATGTGGTGCTCGTCCTGGGGCTGTGCACTGACGACGAGTGATCCCCGCTCGGTGCCCCACACCTCGAACCCCGCCTTCCGATACAGAGCCAGGGCACCGGCGTTCTGCGTATTGACGCCGAGGTTGACCTGTACCACCCGCAGCGACTGCCAGGCGAATTGGAGCGCCTGCGCAAGAAGAGCCTGGGCGTGGCCGAGCCCCCGGTACTCCGGGGCCACGAACATGCCCCACACGAAGGCCTTGTGACTGAGCTTGACCATGCTCTCCCGCTGCACCCCGACGATACCCGCCAGCACACCTTGGTCGAAGGACCCGAAGAGAGTTCCTGTGCTTGAGGGCTGAAGCCGTTGTGCAAGCTCCTGAAGGGTCGTGGCAGCCTCTTCCTCGAAGCTCGACGCGAACGCGGTGGGTGCTTCCTGAAGACCACGAAGGCGCAGGGCCTGGTACTGCGCGGCATCGGGGGGCAGGAGGGTGCGGATGAGCATGGGCGTTGTGTGACGTTCGTGCTTGAGGAAAGGGTTGATATTGGGGGCGAGCGTCGTGTCGGGACTGGCCTGGGTCGTGGCACCGCGCCTGCGGAACCTGCCCGGCTAGAGCGGTCGGCCGAACTTCACCAGGTTGCCGTCTTCATCCAGCAGGGCGAACTCACGCATCAGCCAGGGCTTGTCCTCGACCGGCTCCATCCGAGGAATTCCCTGGGTGGGCAACTGCGCCGAGCACAATGCCGAATGCAGGGCATCGACGTCGGCGACCCGCATGTAGCAACCGGCGTAGCACTCTTGCGGATCGAGCGTCGGGTGCGGGAAGAAGTGCAACTCCAGCGGACCGCGCGTCAAGATGGCGTAGGTGTCATCAGCGAGCAGTTCACCGCTGAAACCGAGCTTCTCGTAGAAGGCAACCGTTCGGTGCAGCGAACGGCTGGGCAGGACGGGGATGGACTTGTCGGGGTCGTGCATGAAGCAAGCCGGCGCGGGTGTTCGCCACGCCTACCGTTCGAGTTGGGCTGCGCTCGGGGGCCCGGGTTGCTCGGGCGCGCGAGGGATGATGCCACCGGCCCCTGGAGCCGCCAAGCGCTGCCGGCTGCAGCGGGTCGGCACGAGGAAGTGGTCACCAGCGCCTGAACCAGCGCTGCGGTGATGGAGTCATGCTCTAGTGCCTCGGGTTGGAGCTGGGTGTGTTGTCAGGCATCGCTTGGTGTAGCGGCCACCCAGAGTTCCTGTTTGCCGTGCCATGTGAAGTTGCCGAAGCCGCAACTCGCCAGTAGGCTCTCGATGTGGCATTTCTCCAGGGTACGGGTGGTGAAGGACTGAGCCCAAGACTGCCCGAATGCTTCGTAGCGAAGCGTCATCGTGAGCAGATCACCTTCGCGAACCACATTCTCTGCAAAGTACCCGACACCGTTGGAATCGCCAATATGCCCGTCTTGGACGGTCGACAACCACTGGGTCGAATGGCGTTTGACGTAGAACACCCCAGCCGGCTCGATGTGCCGCCTGGCCGCCTCGCAGAAACGCCTTCGAAGCGATTCCTCTGGGTGATTGATCAGGTGACTCGGTAGCAGCACCGCGGGCCAGCGGCGCCCGATGTCGAGTGCTTCTATGCGACTCTCGATTCCTTCGACCCAGGCAGGCAGCAGCGCGAGCATCGCCGCCGATTCGTCGACCCCAGTGGCCTGAAGGCCCAGCTCATGCAAACGGCCGCAGAGTCGGCCAGTACCGCATCCAAGTTCGAGCGCAGCGTTGTGCTTCTTCAACTCGGCCTCGATCTCGCTGAGTTCATTCATGTACGGCAACTGTCGATACAACTCGACCGAGCAGCCGTCGGGAGTCTGCATGCCTGGGCCCGATCCAGAAAAGTGGTGTGCCATGCGATGCCTCACGCCCGAGCTACGCTTGCACCGACGACAGGGTGCGCTGTGCTGGCAGCGCAAAGTGGGGCGCAGTCGCGGCGACGCCCAGCCACCGTGTCATGCCATTGGCGCTCACCCCGCGCCAGGGATCAGGCGTCACCGGGTGCCAACCCTGCCTTGGCGGCCTGGTACTCGTAGGTTGTGATCTCGTAGGGGTTCCCGTCCGGGTCGCGGAAGTACAGCGACACCGACACGTCATGGTCCTCTACGGCTGGTGCCTGTTCTAGTGCGCGGGCGAGGTGGTCTCTCCAGGCCAGAAACTCCTGTGCTCCAACGCCCAGCGCGATGGTTGACCGACACGGCTCCACGGGCCGTTCGAACAGGGCGATGTGGACCGTGCCCTCTCGGTTCTGGAGGGTCAGGGGACCTCCGTCCACTGCCCAGAACTCGTACTCCCCGACTCTCTTGAAGCCCAGGACTCGCTCGTACCAGTCTTCTGCGGCGGCTCGGTCGCCCACGAACACGTGGATGTGATCGATCGATCTGATCGACGGCGGATTGAAGGTGTTCATCGGTTTGGCGGCTGCGACAGTTCGTTTTCCGGCGTCGATGTTCCTGGCGTTCGTGCGCGTCGTTCAAGGTGCGGGCGCAGATGCACGTGTTCCGCCGTGTCGAGTCAGGTGGGTTCGGTCGCGGGAAGAGTCTCGGCGCCCACTGTGCGGCAGTTCAAACGAGTGCCTTGTGGTTCTGGAGTGCCTTGCTCCAGTGGAAAACTTCGATCCCTTGGCGCAGGCCACAGGTGTAGAACGGGTCGGTCTTCATGAGTTCGAAGACGGCAGTCTTGTACTCGGCCTCGACGATCCAGAGACCGCCCTTCGGTGTGGCGGTCAGCTCGTCGCGCAACGAGCCGGCCACCAGGACCGTGGTCTTGTGCTGTTCGACCCATTCGATGTGTGCCTGCAGATGCGCGGCGCGCAGTTCGCCGTGACCGGGCTTGTCCGTGAAGAGAACCGCGAACAGCATATTGCCTCCATGTCGAAGGGCCAGGCCGCACCTTTGAGGGGCGGCGAAGGTGATGCCTTCTCAATTCGCTCGAGCCCTGAATCCAGACAAGCCCAGGAAGGGGCGCAACGGCGACGTACTTCGTTGCCGCTCTCGGCCTCGCGAAATCGTCGGCGAGGCAAAGGTCCCCTCGCAGGAGCATGGGCCACGACGGGAATCCGGCCTGGTGCCATGGCCTGCTTCACGGTCTGCGGTCGGCCGGGTGGTTGACGCCATCGTTCAACGGCACGGGCTCCAGATCGAAGGGGTTGATGCCTTCGAGGCAGCCCACGTTGTAGCCGTACTGGTCCGGGAACGAGCGGCGTTGATGATGGGTGTAGATCCCGCAGGTGGCGCAGAAGTAGTGCCTGGCCACGTTCGTGTTGAACTGGTAGAGCTTGAGTGCTTCCTGACCCTGGACGACCGTGATGCCTGACAGGGCGACCGACGCGACGATGGCCCCCTTTCTGCGGCAGATGGAACAGTCGCACCGCCGAGGGTTGACGATGCCGTCGGGCAGGTCGAGTTCAAGGACCACCGTGCCGCAGTGGCAGGACAGGCGGTGCTTGGGTTGGACGGCCACGCCGCCGACGGACTTGATCATGCTTGCGCTGCGAACAAGCTCGTTGCCAGAGCCCGGCGTGAAGGCAACCTGGGCGCCGTCACTTGACGGCCCATCCACCAGAAACAGGAAACACCTGCCCGACGAAGCAGCTGGCCGCATCGCTGCACAGGTACGCGGCGAACAGGGCGTCTTCACGCGCCGAGACAAGACGACCCAGCGGGACCTCGCGCGCCAACCTCTCCTGGAACTTCGGATTCGACTGAACCGTCGCAGGGAAGTAGGTGGGGTTGTCGACGAAGTTCTGTGCGATGGCGTTGACCTGGATGTTGAGCGGCGCCAGCTCGACCCCGGCGGCCTGGACATACGCGAGTTGCGCTCCGCGAGCAGCGCTGTAGGTCGAGGCCCGCTTCATGCCCCGCAGCGCCGAAGCGCTGCCCATGACCAGTATCTTGCCGCCACCCCGGCGCCGGAAGGACGGAACCACCGCAGCCACCAGGCGCGGCAGCGGGTCGACCAGCGCCGCGAAGACGTTCCGCCACTCTTCGTCGCCCACATCGGACGCCGGCGTGCTGGGCGCGAGTATCGACAGATTGGCGACCAGGACATCGATCGGGCCCGCCCCTGAAACAAGCTCTTCCACAGACGTCGTCGAGTTCAGCCCCGAGTCGCTCCTGACGACCTGGGCGCCCTGTTCAGCGAACACCTCGCAGAGCGCCGGCCCCATGAACTCGCTGGCTTGCGTGACGAGGATGCGCTTCCCCTGGAGTGCGTTTTGCATCGCTGTTCAGACTGCGCCCGTGCCGAGCTGCAGCTCCATGAAGACACTGTGTGGATCTGGACGGTAGTCGCCGAACGGACCCGAGACCGCGAACCCCTTGCTCCGGTAGAGGGCATGCGCGGGCCCGAAGGCCGGGTGCGTGCCTGTTTCCAGGCTGAGCCTGGCGTACCCGCGCTGGCGGGCCGTGGAGATGATGTGCTCGAGCACGGCGCGACCGGCGCCTCGGCCGCGGGCGGCTGCCGGGGTGCGCATGGACTTGATCTCGCCGTGCGTGGACGTCAGTTCCTTCAGCGCCCCACAGCCCATCAGATGGTCGTCTTCCCAGACCGTCCAGAACGTGATGCCGGGCGCGCGCAACTTGTGGAGGTCCAGCGCAAACACCTGTTCGGGCGGCGAGAGTTCGTGCATGTTCGCCAGGTGCTCCTCGAGCAGGGCATGCACCTGGGGACGGGAGAGGTCGTCGATTTCGATGCGCATAAGGACTGCTGAGCTGGTGTCTCTGCTGGAACGACGAGGTCGGCGGCGCGATGGTGAGCCTGGCGAACCAAGTGCCATGCCGGTGGCCTGCAGCCCGACCTGCGATGCCTCGTACACGGCAAGCTGGGGCGGCTCGGAGGCCGGCGAGGCCAGAGCCTTGCCGAAGGCGCGCGAGGCCGGTACCCGGAAGTGCGCCTGAAGCGCCTGGGGGTCCTGCCAAAGCTGTCCACCTTCGCGACGACGCTGCCAAGTACAAGAATCATTGCGGCTCGAGTTCTGCGTGCGATTGCGGGAGCATACGACGGTCGCCTGCACACTGGCTGAGCGGCAGCGTGCTCGCGCCTGCGGGCGATGAGCCTGGGGTACCGCGGCGCAGGCCGAGCCGCACTTCGGACCGCGCGTCGCCTCGCCGCACGATCGCGAGCCTGACCAGGTGGTCGACGCGACGGACGTCCTCGTCGGAGTGGAAGGTCAGCTTATGCCGGCGTGCAGTCGTTCCGACAGCTTGGCCAGCATGCTCACGCGGCGGAAGGTCGTTCGAAGGCGGAGCTTGCGCTCGAGGACTGCGTTCGAGAACCTGCTGTCCATCTGGTTGCCCTTGCACAGCCAGTAGATCTCTCGGTCAGAGTGCGCAAAGTCATCCAGGTCGGTCCGGAGTGACGCCAGGGTGGCCAGCTGGTCAGCGCTGGGCGGCGCACCAAGGAACGCGACGTTCACTTCGCCTTCTCCGCCCAGCCTGCTTCGATGTGCACTTGCGGTGCCTGCAACGGCATGGACCGCGTCGCTGGTACGAAGAAAGACTTCGGACTTGAAGCCCAGCAGCGGCTCGAGATCGCGCTCCAGAGTCGACTCCAGTCTGTCGAGACGCGTTGCGCGCGTTCTGAAGACGACATTGCCGCTGTTGATGTAGGTCGAGACGTCGGACAGGCCCAGTGAAGAGAAGTGGTCCGCCAGGTCCGCCATCTTGAGAGAGCGGCCGCCAACGTTGATGGCACGCAGGAAAGCGACGACGGTGGGCACGGCGAACCTCGAGCGTGTGACCTGAGGTTCGAGCTAACGCGACCGGAGCAGCCACGGCACGGTGGGACCCGGGCCTGGATGCGCTGTCGGAGACTGGACCATGCTGGGCAACTTCGGTGGGGGTTCAGCGTCCGGGTGCAGCGATGCCTGCTGGGTCTGTTCGACGTACTGGCGGTGCAGTGGTTCGACCTGGTGTCTGCCGCCCCATCTCAGGGGGCGACACCGGGGGGGCGCCACGCCCCCGCTTGCGAGAATGTACCGGGTACTGCGAGATCGGGCGCGTAGGCCTGCCGTCGGCATCCCGCTCGAGCGAGGGGTCGGGCCTCAATGCGGGCCTCAATGCGGGCCGATGGCGGACTGAGGCAGCCCGAAGATCCTGTCGAAGGCCCACGTGTAACCGATGGCGTACACGAAGAAGAAGGCCAGCAGACCGAGGTTTGCGAGGAACGCGGCCCAGAACGTTGTCTCCAGCCACAGCGCCATGACAGGCACGAGCATGAGGGTGAGCCCACCTTCGAAGCCTGTTCCGTGTGCGAGGCGTCGCGCGAGGCTTCTTCCCTTGACGGCTTGTCGCGATTCCCATCGCTCGAACACAGCGTTGAAGATGTAGTTCCAGCAGAGGGCGATGGTTGACAGCACGACCGCCAGCAGAAAGGTCGAGCTGGCGGGCTTCTCGAATGCCAGACCAAGCACCGGGCCGACGAACGCGATCGCGCCGACTTCATACAGCACGGCCTGGAGTACGCGCCGGGTTCTTGGGGTCATGCGTGGGTCTGCGAGGAGCGGTGGCGACGTGGCGGCGCCGGATTCGTGAGGCCTGGCATTCGAACGAAGTGGGCCCGCCGTCGGTGCTCCGCCAGAGCGCGGGACCACGCGAGGTGCCGACCCGCGATGGACGGCCGTCAGCGCTCCAGAACGATGGTGCCTTGACCTTCCGTTCCCACCCACGTCATTCGATTGCCGGAGACACTGACGGTGTAGGTTTGTCCGACGGCGAAGTTGGTGGCCGAGGTCATGATTCGGTTGCCATCGACTTTCCACATGGTCTTGGCATACAGACTCTGCTGGACGGTCTTGTACTTCTCATCGCAATCGCTTGCGGATGCGTCCAGACGATAGGTCTTGTCCGCGTTGACCTTGTAGCGAATCTTGGCGGCGCAGGGTGGCTGCTGGAGCAGTGCGGCATGCGCGTCGAACGTACTGCCGCTCATGGTGACCATGTGAGAGACCACCCTCCAGGAGCCCTGCACGGACGTCGACAGGTCGGCTGCCGACAGCCCGCCCGTCGCGAAGAGCAAGGGGAGGATCCACCACGAGCGCGACAGCAGAAACGCAGGGGCCTTCGACAGCTGGATTCCGTTCATGGTTTCTTCGATGGGGTTGGGTGGATGGTCGTGGAGCGACGATACCGTAGGTGCGAAACTGGGTGTGCTGCGCCGCGTGACGCTCGAGCGGGCGCTGAAGCCAGGCGGCCCTGATGTGCCGGCCACGTTTCGCCGCGTGCTCATGGGAGAGGGGCCATCGCAGTCATCGGCAGTGGCAGGACGTACCTGCATGCGCATGCAGCGCCAGCGAAGGGTCAGGCGTTGCTGCTGGCGGACTTCGTGAGGTGAGCCAGCCTGATGCCGGGGATGGGCTCTGTGCGGTCGACGACGCGGTAGCCATGACGCTCATAGAACGTGACATTCCCTTCCATGATCGTGTTCGTGGTCAGCTCGATGCGCTGAACGTCGCCGAGTTCGGCCTCGAGCGCCCGAAGGAGTCTGGCGCCGATGCCCTGCCCGTGCCTCGACGGCTCCACGACCAGCGCGCGGACCGTACAGACGTCCCCGTTGATCAGTCCTCGGACGCAGCCGACCACGGCGTGTCCTTCCCTGGCCACCAGCGCGATCTGCGCTCTGACGTGTTCCAGGATCGACTCAGGCCGCTCCTGAAGAGGCGGGATCTCCCGCGTCCCGCACCGTCGCCCTTCTTCCTCGAAGGCACGCATCTGAAGGCGGTGCATGGCTTCGACATCGGTCTCGTTGGCGCGGTGGATCTTGAGCATGGTGTGTGGTGCGTGACGTTGGACGCCACCGTTGGGGGGCAATGGTTGAAGCGGACGTAGGATTGTTCATCGATCGTGCCTTCGCGGAGCTTGAGGCCATCCTTCATGGCAACCTCTTCAAAGCGGTCGAAGAACCGGACGACGGACTCTGCAGTGTCACGGGCCTCCGTTCGCGTGGCGCCCGAGCTGCCCAGCGGACGAGCCGGCTCCAGTGAAGGCTCGGCCGGCTCTGCGCAGTCGGCGGGGCCCGCTACTGCTTGGCAGGCTCAGCGGGCGGCTGCACCCGCGGTGCGCCCTTGTCCACGACCAGGCTGTTGAGTAGCCTGGCCTGCGCGTCGCCAACATTGCGGAAGCCGTGGACAGTTCCGCGCAGGTTGCTGTAGGCCTCACCGGCGGCCACCCGCCTGGGGGGCTGGCCTTCCACCACCAGCTCGACGAGTCCCTCGAGGACCGAGCCAACGCAGTCGCCTGGATGGGTGTGCATGGGAACTGCGCCGGTGGGCTGGATGGAGACGGACATGAGGACCATTTCCTTCTTGTCGTCTCCAGTCACCGGGGCAACCATGATCGGCTTGGAGGCATAGAGCGGCGCCGTTGGTGCCGAAGCTTGCTGTGCCTGGACCGAGTAAGCCGCCAGTGCGACCAGAGCCACAGCGGGAACAAGGCCCGTTCGAGCTGCGCGCATCTGCTTCTCCTTTGAACAAGCGGACAAGCCGACTTTGGCCTGGGCAGGCAGGTGGGGCATTGAGGGCGATCAGTGCGAGGGCGGGCGATCCGGCCGACGTGGAGCTCACTGGCAGGCCGCAGCGCGTCCGGTGGAGCTCAGGGAAGGGCTGCATGTCGCACCATGGCCACGCGGCTCCGCAAGCCAAGGGAGTGCTCGTTGGCAAGTGCTCGCCGCAGGTGGTCGAAGCCATGTGGCTCCGAAAGGGCGACGAAGCCGTGTTTTGCGTAGAACGGAGCATTCCAGGGAACGTGCTCGAAGGTGGTGAGCGTGGCCGCGGTCAGCTTGCGTCGCCAGGCGTGGTCGCATGCATGCTCCAAGAGACGGCCGCCTATGCCTTGCCGTCCATGCGACGGAAGAACATCCATCTCTGCGACGTGAAGGCACCCCTCCACGATCTGCGCCGCCAGGAAGCCGACGACTCCAGACGCCGGGACCTCTGCCACCCAAGCCAACGAACTCGAGATCGCCCGCTGAGTCTCCACCCTGGATCCGGACCTGCCGAGGCCTGCCGGAAGAGTTTCAAGCGAAAAGAGATCCGCGGCCTGAATCTCGATGGCGACCATTCGCTCCAGGTCGCCTTGCCTCGCCAAGCGAATCGCAGCGGTGTTCATGCGGCCTGGCGCAGCGGTGACCGGGCGGCGGAAGCGAGACGACCTGGCCGCGAGGTGCACGATGAATCCCACGCGCCTCGCGGCCAGGGTGCCCCGCCGTAGCGGGGCCTGTTGACCGACAGGTCAGGCCTCACGGTCTTTGCCAACGGAGGGTCGCCACACGTAGCGACTGACAAGCTGTGGACTGCCTTGAAAACGCATGAGTGTGTCGTCCTCATGAACGAATGCAGCGCGCTCCAAGGTGCGACGCGAAGGCGTGTTCCCGGACTCCGTGAGTGCCAGAAGGCGAGGCAGATGGAAAGACGCTGCGGCCCATAGGCAGGCTTGCAGCAGAGCCTCGGATCCGTAGCCCCGCCCGCGGGAGTCTTCCGCGATGGCATACGAAACCTCCACGTCGCCCTGGTACGGGCTGAAGCCTACGTGGCCAAGCAGGACTTCGCTGGCACTGTATTCGACGGCCAGGACGATCGGGCCCACTCGGGGGTCGCTTGGCGTCGAGCAACAGGCGATGAGGTATCGCATCCGTGAGGTGGCCTCGTCCAGGTTGGCATAGACATGCGACGGAAGCCAGCGACTGGTTGTCGGCTCGGCGTTCAACTCCATCATGCGCGCTGCATCTTCGACAACGATGTGACGTAGCCGGAGTGAACGGGTGAGGATCGGGAGCGGGCTCATGGGCGCGGGACTGCCAAGGCGGTCGATGTGCGAGGCCGATGCATTCAATGTACACAGTACATGCGACCAAGCCAAGGTGGCCTGCGGAGGTGCACCGAGGGACCGGCCGATGGCCTGCCGGTAGGTTGCCGGATCGCGAGGAGACGGGCCAAGGAAAGGGACGCCGTGGGCGCGAGCACCCGGCATGCCGGGATGGATGTCCACCAGGACGGCCTCGACATCGCCACCGCCGATGATGGGCGTGGTGGCGCGTTGCGGCATGCGGGGCAGGTCGGTAGCGACCTGACCGCGAGGCGCAGAAAACCAAGGCGCCGCCCGGGCCCGGACACCCTTGCTCTGGCGATGAGCACGCTCAACGCGCCCAGTGGCGGCGGCAGCAAGGATGCGCATGCCCTCATCAGAAGGAGTGTCCATGACAAGGATGCAGATCGCCACTGCAGTGGCGGCGGCAACTCTGGTTGCCGCGCCCGCTTGGAGTGCCGAGTTTTCCTACGACTTTGTCGCGTGCAGCCACAGCACGCAGCGCATGCTTGAGGCCGGGCCAGACCTGGTTGCCTTCGGCACGGAAAGCTGGGGGATCGTCGCGACCAGCACGTCCAAGGAGTGGGAGAGCGCCACGACACGCTGCGTCGGGTACTTGCGCATCGTCGGCGGCAAGTCGGTGGGCAAGGGCATGTGTCGATGGGTCCATGCGGGCGGAGACACCGCCGTGGGCGAATGGGAGATGACCCCGAGCGGGCAGAACCACTGGACCTGGATTGCAGGTACCGGCAAGCTGGCTGGCATCAAGGGCGGTGGCACGTTTGAGTGGGTCACGCGCGCGAAGGCCGTTGAGGCGGGGACAGGGCAGTCTTGCCGGAGGGACTGGGGCCAGTACACGCTGCCCTAGCCCGCGGCACGGCGCTCGCGCCGTTCCTGGGCGTCAACCGCGATGTTGCCGCTTCCGCTGGGAAGGCCGCAAACGCCAGCGTGTTCCTTGGAACCTGATCGCAGCGAGAGCCACAGCGTGTGGTTGCGCGCAACCTTGCAGGCGTGCCTCGTCGCCTTGATCCGTGCAAGCCAGCGGAGATGGCAGCACTTCTACCGCCACCGTCTCTTCGATGTACGAAGCTTCCATCGGTCCACCCAGCGATGGAACCGAACCGCCTGGCGTCTCGGCATACCTGACCGTGACCCAATGCCGGCCGGACTTGCCGCTCAGTGGCTGCCGATGCTCGGCGGCAAGAACCAGTTCGTTGCCTTGGCAGTCGATTGCCACGCCGGGAGACACGACCAGTTCTTGCTGCTCGACGGAGACCCGCAGCCCGGCAACGATTCCGGGGCCGATCAGGAGGCGGTTGCGAAGGCGGTTCTTGTCTCGGTGGTACTCCTGCTCGCGCTGGAAGTCCTCGACGCTCAGCAGCTTGCCCAGGAAATAGTTCGGGCGCTTGAATGTACGCAAGGGCATGGTGAGAGAGTTTCCCTGTGACGCCGAACGTTCGAGTCAGGTTGGCACCGACGGCAGGACGCGCGGGCCAGGTTGGCGAGAATGTACAAGGTACTGCCGACCTGGCCCGCGTGGCCCGACGTTGGGGCTCAACTCGAGCGAGGGGTCAGGCCCCGCTCGCGGTGCGCTGGAGATCCAGTTCGCAGACCCGCGCGGCATCGTGGACGATGCAGAGGCGTTCCCAGTCGGTGGGTGAGTAGGGACGCAAGGTCATGCGAGGCCGTAGCGCGTCCGGTTGACCGCAGCGACAGGCCGCAATGGGTGCTCTACGGGCATGCTTCTGGCTGACCCGGCCAGGCTACCTGAACTGCCAGGGGTCATGGAAGAGCTGCCCCTTCACAATGGGTTCGCCTTGCCAACGCTGGGGGGGCCAGCTTTTCAAGCCGAACAGCCTTGCCGTCCCTGGTGGTGATCAGCATAGAACGAATCAAGCGCTTCCAAGACACCAGCGTGCGCTCGCATCTGGCCCATGAGAGGCAACACGTCGCACCAGCCCACCACCTGCCCGACATTCACGGCGACGAAGTGCGCATGACCAGCCTCCACGATGCCTCGGTAGTAGGCAAAGGTCTGCTCCCGGGACCCGGCATGCGTGAAGGCCATGAAGCGCCTCTCACGGCACACAGAGTCGAACAGGACGTGAAGCTGCTCGAAGTGGGCTTCTTGCAGCGGTTCGAGGTGAATGGACATGGTCACAGCGACGCCTAAGGATGGTCTGAAGAATGCGTCATCCAGTGGTCCATCGCGTCGTTGCTGAGCCAGTTGGAGCGACTTGATGCGCTTCGAGTCGATGCAG
>LNFM01000556.1_pt1 | contig 27080 bp, 16 predicted proteins | sample 596031 | NCBI WGS metagenome assembly LNFM01 (sample SAMN04254537, study PRJNA301005) | activated carbon metagenome | isolation source: dual media filters at the Ann Arbor, Michigan drinking water treatment plant | place: USA: Ann Arbor | reverse complement strand
CCCTTCGTCTACTTCACCCGGCCGATGACGCCCGATGCGACGCGTCTCCACTTCGAGGTCGAGCCGCGCGTCGGTGGCGAGACGGTGTGGGTCGATCCGTACCGCGCCTACCTGGCGGGCGCCGACTTCGAGCTCGGCCGCCACTACGAGATCCGCGCGCGCGGAACGGTCGAGCGCGACGATGGGACGTCGGTCGAGATCGACGAGCGCTGGGCGTTCGACACCCGACCGCCGCTGCTGACGCTCGAGCTCGACGAGGGCCCGTCGCGGTGGTGGTCGGGCACCACGGACGACGACGCGCCCGAGGGCACCGTTCCCGCCGAGCCCATCACGCACTGGCGGGCCGGGCTCGACGTGCAGGCCGAGCTCCGCATCAGCGCCGACGCGCTGCGTCGACACGTGAGCGCCCGCGCGTGGCCCGTCGGCGGGAGCCCCGAGCTGGCGCGACCCGTCGCGGTCGAGGTCGTCCGCGGCCCCCGCGGGCACGGACTCCCCGCGGAGTTCGAGTGGTCGGCCGGTCCCGACTCGATCCACATCCACCCCGCGTCGCACTGGCCGGCGAACCACACCGTCGAGGTCACCGTCGCCGGCGAGTTCACGCCGCGGGGCGGCGGTCCGATCGCCGCCCCGGTGCGGCGTCGATTCCGGGTCACCGAAGGCACCGCCGTCGCGGTCACGTGCGCGACGGACTTCGACGACGGCTGCGGGCCGGGGGGCATCGACGTGCGCTTCTCGGCCCCGATGGCGGCCAAGGACCTGGCGCGGGTCAAGGTCTCGCCGCGCCCGCCGAACCTGCACGTCCACTCGGACGGCACACAGGGCGTGTCGATCGTCGGCGACTTCGAGATCGATCAGAGCTATCGCGTCGAGCTCCCCGCGAAGCTGCGAGACCGCCTCGGACAACCAGTGCTCGGCGGCACGCGGCACACGCTGGCGTTCGTGCCCCCGCCGCCGGCCGTCGATCTCGTCGTGTCCGGCGGCGTGCTGCGCCCGAGCCTGCCGGCGACCGTGGGCCTCGAGTCGCGGTGGGTCCGCAAGGCGCTCCTGCGCGCGGCCGTCCCGAGCGAGCGGGCGTGGATCGAGCTGCAGGGCCACGACCTCACCACGGTGCCCTTCCCCAGCGACGTCACGCAGCTGACCGAGCGGGAGATCAATCTCGACCCGAGCGGCCGCTACGCGTGGTCCTCGATCGCCCTCGATGTCGCCGCGCTCGCCGGCGGCCAGCGTCCGCTGCTCGTCGAGGTGGTGCCGCTCGAGATCCTCGACGTCGCCGCGCACCGCCGCGCGCCGAAGCCGTCGCGGGGGCTGTTCCAGGTCACCGGCCACGGCCTCGCGGTGTGGCGCTCGGCCGCGGCCACGCGCGTGCAGATCCGCGACAACGCGACGCTCGTCCCGTCGGCCGGGGTCGAGCTCGAGGTCCGCGACACGTCGGGCAAGATCGTGCAGCGGCGCACGACCGACGCGCAGGGCCTCGCGGACCTGTTGCCCTTGCGCGCCTTGCCGCCCAGCGCCGCACTCGTCGCGCGGAACTCGAGCGGCGTCGCACTGCTCGAGGTCGGCGAGCCGAAGCCGGAGGCACACGAGAACTCGCGCGACGACGGCGAAGATCGCTGGCTCAGCGAGATCGTCACCGAACGCGCGCTGTACCAGCCGGGCGAGACGGTCTCGGTGGTCGGGTGGGCGGCGATCAGCACCACGCGCAACGCCCATGGACTGCTGCGTCCGAAGGCCGGCGCCCCCGTGGAGATCGAGCTGGTCGATCGCAGCGACGAGGTCGTCGCGCGCCGGCGCGTCGCGATCACGCGGCACGGCAAGTACTGGGCCCAGCTCGCGCTCCCGGCCACCACGGCGCTGGGCGGCTACACCGTGCGGGCCAAGCTGCCCGAGCGCGGGCGCGGTCTGGCGCACATGCCCGCCGCCGAGGTCCGCACGCACTTCGAGGTCCGCGACGTCGTGATCCCCGAGTTCGAGGTGCGCACGATCATGGCCGACGCCGGGCTCGTGCGCCCCGCGGTCGCCGAGCTCGTCGCCCACGCCGGCTACTACTTCGGCGGCCCGGTGCCGATCGAGCAGCGGCGCACCACCACGAACTGCTACACCTCCTCGCCGTCCGTGCCCGGGCTCGATGCGCGCTGGGACGTGCTGCGACCCGTGCCGATCCGCGACGAACGCTCCGCGTGGTCGCTCCCCACCGAGGTCGTCGATGGGCCGCCCGGCGAGCTCCGCCTGCGCATCCCGACCACCGATCTGATCGCCGGCCTCGACGTGGTCTGCGACACGGATCTCGCGATCCAGGACGCGTCGTTCAGCGAGGTCGGCGCGGCCGAGCGCTGGTACGTGCACCCCAGCCGCTACGTCACCGTCCTCGGGCAGGCGCTCCCGCAGTCGTACCAGCTCGACGCGCGCGCCGTGGACGAGGACGGCAAGGTGCGCGTCGTCGAGAAGGTGGACGTCGAGATCGCGAGGCTCGAGCAGCGGCGCGACGCCAAGGGCAACCTCGAGGAGCGCCCGGTCCGCGTGCACCGCTGCTCGCTGGAGACCACGGCCACCGGCGCCGACGCGCGCTGCACCACACGCAAGCTTTCGCCAGGCCGCTACACGACGACGGTCACGGCCACGGTCGACGGCCGGGCCGTGTCGTTCGTCGAGCGGTGGTGGATCAGCGCACGGGAGCCGAAGGTGGAGACGCCTCGGGCCGAGCCGACCTCGCTCGAGCTGTCGGTCGACAAGCCGACCGCCGAGCCGGGACAGCGCGTGACGTTGACGATGGTCGCACCCAAAGTCAGCGGACCCGGGGTGCTTTCGTTCTCGCACGGCGGCCTGCGCCGGCTCATCCCGTTCACGCTCGAGTCCGGCGCGGCGTCGATCGAGCTGCCGGTCACCGACGCCTGGGTGCCGTCGGTCGAGTTCGAGGCGTTCGTCGTGACCAAGGGTGACACCGAGCAGGCCCCGCCGCGCTCGTGGCGGGACCGTGCACGCGTCGACGTCGGCGCCGAACACCGCCGCCTCGGCGTCACCGTCGAGGCCCCCGCGACGGCCGGTGCCGGAGACGACGTGACGATCCAGGTGAAGGTCGAGGGCAAGGACGGCGCGCCGGTCGATGGTCGCGTCGCGCTGTGGGCCGTGGACGAGGCGGTGCACGCGATGGTCCCGCCGCGGATCCCCGACTTCGTGCGCACGTTCGCGGCGGGCCGGTGGAACGACACAGTGCTGTTCGAGACGTTCACCGACGTGCTGCGTCCCTACGCGGTTCGGACCGATCCGTTCGAGGGTGGGTCGTACAACACCGGCTACGGCGCCGGGTATGGCTCGGGATCCGGCGCGGGGTTCGGCGGCCGCTCCGCCAAGGCCCCGAGCGTCTCGACGCGACGTCGGTTCGAGACCACGCCGATCTTCGTCGGCGACGCGCCGATCGAGCACGGGGTCGCGACGATCCGCGGCCGGATGCCCGAGAACCTCTCGACGTTCCGCCTGACCGCGATCGCCTCGGCCGAGGTCGAGGCGGGGCCGGGGCTCGGGCGCTTCGGCCACAGCGACGCGCGCATCATGCTGACCGCGCCCTTGGTCGTGCGACCGGCGATGCCGCGCATGCTCCGACCGGGCGACGAGGCCGAGCTCGCGGTGCTGGTCGACAACCTCGCCGGCGGCGCCGGCGTGCTCTCGCTCGAGGTCGACGTCGTGCGCGGCGCGGAGTCGATCGAGATCGTGAAGCCACCGGTGTCCCGCACCGAGCTCGCCGCCGGGGCCCAGCAGCGCTTCGGCTTCACCGTGCGGGCGCGGGCGCCGGGCAAGGTCGAGTTCGAGCTGCGCGCGCGCCTGGCCGGTGACACCGAGGTCCGCGACGCGATGCAGGCGACCCTCACGGTCGAGGCCCCCGACGCGCTGCGCCGTCACGCGGCCGCGTACGGCTCCCGCACCGAGGACGGCGCGTTCGCGGTCGCGCTCGAGCGGCCAAAGCTCGCGCCCGAGGGCGCCGTCGCCGTCGACGTCGAGCTGAACGCTACGATGCTCGGCGACCTGCAGTCGATCGCGCGCGACCTCGTGCGCTACCCGTACGGCTGCGTCGAGCAGACCACGAGCGGGCTGCTCCCGCTGGTCGCCCTGCGCGGCCTCGGGGCCCAGGGCTACCTCGACGTCGACGTCCGTGAGCACATCGACGTCGGCATCGCGCGGCTGCGATCGATGCAGGTCGACGGCGGCGGGCTCGCCTACTGGCCCGGGGCCAGGCGAGCCCACCTGTGGGGCAGCGCGTACGCCCTGTGGGTCCTCGAGGCGCTCGCCGAGGCGGGGCACGAGGTGCCTGCGTCGCTGCGCAACGGTCTGCGTGATGATCTCTCGCGACGCATCGGGACTGCCGCGGGCGAAGAGACCGCGATCGCGGAGCTCGACGACGTCGCGGCGACGATGGTGGTCCAAGCGCTGGTCGCCGCCGGGGCGCGCCCGACCGCCGTGATCGAGCGGCTGTTCCTCGCCCGCAAGGCGTTGCCGACCTTCGCGCGGGCCTTGCTGCTGATGTCGGCCCACGCGATCGATCCCGAGGGCGCGACGGCGACGACGTTGTTCGCGGAGCTGCGCGCGCAGGTCGACGAGCGCGCCGGCGCGGCGTTCATGCGCCGCGACCACACCCAGTACAGCGAGTACTTCGACTCGCCCGCGCGCACCGACGCGATGGTCCTGCTCGCGCTACAGCGGGTCGCCCCGGACGACGCGGTGAACGAGAAGCTCGTGCGCGGCCTGATGATCCACCGCGGGGACGCTGCGATCGCGAACACCCAGGAGCGCGCCTACACCATGCTCGCGCTGGCCGAGTTCGCGCGGCATCGGGAGAAGGACGTGCCGGCCCTGGGCGCCACCGTGTGGATGGCCGGCACGCCCACGGCCGCGGCGAAGCTCGAGGGCCGCGCGGCGCCTCCGGTGCACCGCACGGCCGCAGTCGCGCTCGGCGACACGGAGCCGCGCATCACGATCGAGCGGCGTGGCAAAGGCCGCCTGTACTACCGCGTCGGGATGACGTGGACCGACGTCGACGCGGGCAAGACCGCCGGCCAGCACGGCTTCGCCATCTCCCGAACGCTGCGGACGACCGCCGGGGAGGACGCGACGATCGCCGCGGGTGATCTCGTCGCGATGGACGTGGTGCTCACGGTCGATCGCATGCAGCGCTACGTCGCCATCGACGTGCCCCTGCCGCCGGGCCTCGAGGCGGTGGACACCTCGCTGGGCAAGGGTGGACGCGCGCGGGTGATCGCCGGGAGCCAGGGCTGGTGGGTGAGTCACCAGGAGCTGCGTCGCGACCGCGCGGTGATCTTCGCGGACGCGCTGCGCCCCGGTGAGCACCGCACCACGATCTTCCTGCGGGCGATCGCGGCGGGGTCCTTCGAGATGCCGCCCGCCGAGGCGCACGCCATGTACACGCCGGAGCTGCGGGGCAACACGGCCCGAGCGCGGGTGGACATCGCCCCCCGGCGGTGACCGCCCCCGGGGCCGGATCGCGGCCGAACGGCCACGAACGCCGGTTCGCGCCCGGATCCAGCGGCCGCTTTACAGCACATGCAACGGGGGTAAGCTGAAATGCTCTCTATGGACGCCGTGAACTCGACCCCCGACGCCCTCCCGACGGTCGTGCTGTGCTGCCCGAGGGACACGCGTCACCTCCTCGCGCCGGTGCTCGAGTTGCTGACCAGCCGCGGCCTCTCGGTCGAGGTGGTCTCCGGGCTCGAGCAGCGCGACGACGGGTTGCTCGTCACCGCGCAGCGCCAGCGCGACGCGGTCTACGTGCTGTTCGCGGATCCGCTGCCCCACGTGGTCGATCGGGCGACCGAGAAGCTGCGCCAGGCGGGCATCCCTGCGCAGCGCGTCGCGATCATGCCGCTCGAGTGGCGGGGTCCGGCCGATGTCGCGGCCGCGATCGAGCGCATGGGCGTGCCGATGCCCCGCGGCCCGCGGCGATCGACCGGCGCGAACCTGCCTGCGACCGGCACCGTGGTGTCGTTCCCACCGCCGATGACGATCGGCGCCGCAGCGGCGGCCGCCGGAGCGACGCCGCCACCCCGCGCACCGCTGCACTCGCAGTCGGTGCCGGTGCTCGAGCACGGCGACGGACTGGACGACGCGTGGGCACAGAACCGCCGACGCACGCGGATGGCCGTCGGTGCGGTCCTCGGCGCCGTGGTGCTCACGGCCGTCATCGCAGCGGCGGCGGCCTCGGGCGACGGCGACGCCCCCATCGCGACGTCGGCTCCGTGGTCGCAGTTCTCGGCGGCGAGCACGTCGAACGCGGCCGAGGTCCGCGTGGCCGGCATCGTCGGCGACCCCGCGGCGACGGGCGAGGCCGAACGCGCGATCGCACCGACGCCGACCGCAGAGCCATCTGTGGCGACGCCGAGCCCCGCTCCGATCGCCACGCCCGCACCGATCGCACCCGCACCGATCGTCACGCCCGCGCCGATCGTCACGCCAACGCCGGTGGCCGTCGCGTCGCCGCTGCCCACGGCACCCGCGGCCGCGCCCGAGGAGGTCGAGATCGTCGGCGAGCCCGAGATCGACGAGGCCGAGATGCGCACGATCTACGCCGGCCTCACCGCGCAGAAGTTCCGCGCCCTCGACATCGTGTTGATCGCCCCCGAGCCGCGCAAGAAGGTCCGCAAGCGCATCACCAAGTCGCCGGCGCGCCTCAGCTGGTCCGGCGCGAACGCCTACTGCGAGGCCCTCGAGATCGGCGGCGTCACGGGCTGGCGACTGCCGCGGGTCGGTGAGCTGGGCTCGATCACCCGCGGCTCGCTCATCGCCGACGGCAAGTTCTGGTCGCAGACCGAGGGCGACACCTTCGGCCGCACCCGCGTGGTCTGGAACACGCAGACCGAGAAGATGGGGACGGCCCCCGTCGCCTGGAAGGGCGGCCGGGTGGTGTGCGTGCGGACGATGGCGCGCGCCCCCGAGACGCCCGAGGCGAAGTGATGCCGCCGTCCCGCGTGCGATCGGTGCGCGCGCAGGGGATACTCGGGGCGCATGCCCGGTCGTACCTTCGTCGTCGGTGACATCCACGGCGATCTCGCGGCGCTCGACACCCTGTTGGCGCGACTCCCCGATCTCGACGCCGACGACACGCTCGTGTTTCTCGGCGACTACCTCGATCGCGGGCCGGACTCGGCGGGGGTGATCGCCCGCGTGCGCGCCCTCGAGGAGGCCACGCCCGCGAAGGTGGTGTGCCTGCGCGGCAACCACGAGGACGCGTGGCTGCGGGTCATCGATCACCGCTGGGACGAGTTCGTGTTCCCGCCGGGCAACGGCTGCCAGGCGACGATGCGCAGCTTCATCGGCGCACCGCCGCCCACGGACGGCGAGCCCGCGGCGCCGGTCGACTTCGAGGCGCTGTTCGCCGGCAGTTTCTTCCCCGCCGACGTCGTCGCGTGGATGCGCGGCCTCGCCTACTTCCACGAGGACGACCACGGCATCTACGTGCACGCGGGCTTGGTCGAGAAGGACGGCGCGTTCCCCCACCCGCGCGACGTCGAGCCGAGGATCGCCCTGCTGTGGACCCGCAGCGCGTCGTTCTTCCGCACGTATCGCGGCAAGCGGGTCGTCGTGGGCCACACCGTGACCGAGACACTGCCGCCCGAGCTGTCGTCGTACACGCCGAGCGATCCCACCGATCTGTGGGCCGGCGAATCGGTCGTCGCGATCGACACCGGCGCGGGCAAGGGCGGGTTCCTGACGGCGCTGGAGCTCCCGGGCCTCGTGGTCTGGGAATCGCGGTCGCCCTGAACGACGAACAGCGCCTGCTCCGACCGGGAGCAGACGCTGTTCGTCGTCCAGGGCGAGTCGCGATCAGGCCGGCTCGTCGTCGCGCTCGGCCGCGGGCGCGCTCGCGGGCGCGCTCGCGGGTCGCTGGCCCGCCGCAGGCGGAGCGCCCGGGCCACCCTCGACGCCGCGGTGGGCACCGGCGGTCTTCGCCAGCACCTTGGCCTGGCTGGCGTTGACCTGCTTGCCGTGGTGCAGCCGCTCGTAGCGACCGTCGACGTTGCGGGTGATGCCGGCCTCGGCGAGCACGACGTCGGGACGCGCGGCCTGCTCGGCGGTCAGCCGCTGCTGCGCGGCGTCGAGGCGCGCGAGCAGCTCGGCCTGCGCCTCCTTCACGCGCTCGGCCACGCGGGCCCGCTTGCCCTTCTCGCGGCGCATGTCCTCCTGGTAGCGCTTGAGGAAGTAGCCGATGGTCTCGACGCGGATCTTGATCGAGCCGGTGGGCTTGTTCTCGTCGATGTCCTTGAACGAGAAGTACGGCGTGCCCGAGCTCTCGATGATCTCCTCGATGACCGAGTAGATCGGCGCATCGTGGCCGCACTTGAAGCTCGACAGCTCGAGTGCCACCAGGTTCGGGTGCCGCGCGGTGTACTTGGCCGCCCACACCTTCTGGTTGGTGTTCTCGGAGTAGCTGTTCTTCCACACGTCGTAGACGTCGAACGGGGTCTGGATGAACCCGGCGTCGATGTCGGCCTGGAACAGCGGGCGGACGATGTCGTCGTCGATCGGCAGCGAGTGGATGGTGAAGATCGGGTAGCCGAGCTTCTGCAGCTCGTCCGGGATCTCGTGGTTCATGCCGGGATCGTTGTGGTACGGCCGCGCCAGCAGCACGATGCCGATCCGATCCTCGCGCTCGAGCTGCTCGAGCGTCTTGCGCCCCTCGGCCCGGAGCTCGACGTAGAAGTCCTCGAGCGCCTTGTAGCCGAGGTCGATCGCCCGGCTGTTCTCCTCCTCGGAGAGGCCCAGCAGGTCACCGAAGTAGCCGAGCATCTCGCGCTTGCACAGCTTGGGCTCGCGCATGTGCAGGAACGGCACGACCAGCTCGATGCCCTTCTCCTTGAAGATGTCCTTCTCCTTCATGAACGCCGCGCGCGTGGTGTCGGCCGAGCCGACCACCGTGGGGCACGCGCGCGAGCCGACGTTGTTCGTCAGCCAGGTGTCCATCGAGTCGACCTGCGGGAACACGATGAGGTCGAGCTTCTTCTTCTTGTGCTTCACCTCGACGAGGTTGTGCATGTGGGCGATGCACACCTTGCTCGGGAAGCACGGGTCGATCGCGCCCCGCTTGGCGCCCTCCTTGTAGAGCTCCTCGGAGGTGAAGTCGGAGTAGACGAGGTTGTTCGGCAGGATGCCGAGCGACTCGAAGTACGCCGAGAAGAACGGATTCTGCGAGTACTGGTTGAGCACGCGCGGGATGCCGATGCGCAGCTTCTTGCGGCCGCGGATCTTCTCGGCGCGCGCGAGCACACCGGCGCGCTTCTCGGCCACGGCCTTGGAGAGGGCGATGCGCTCCTGGGTCTTCGCGACCAGCTCGGCCACCCGGGGGCTGCGGTTGATCCGGGTCAGCAGGCCGTCGAAGCGGCCCTGGATGCCGGCGAGCTGCGGCGGCAGGTCGAAGTGCTCGGGCAGACCCAGGCCGTTCTCGACCGCGTCCGGATCGTCGGCGACCGACGCCGGATGCACCGCGCGCCAGATGTCCTTGGCCGCCGTCGCCGCGAAGTTCGGGAACGACTTCTTGGCCTGGTCGAGCCCGCTCTTGATCTTGCGCATCTTCTCGACGTCTTCGACCTCGCCCTTCTCGCAGGTGGCGATGATGAGGCGCTTCGTCGCGATCTGCGTCTCTTCCGTGTGCTTCTTGATCTGCACCAGCTGGCCCTGGGCCATGCGCTGCTCGGCCTCGGCGTTGCTGAGCTCGAGGTCGACGTCGATGAAGGTGCGCAGGCACTTGTTCTTGCAGAAGTAGCAGCGCGTGCTCTCGTCGCGCTTCTGGCTGTAGCCGATGGTCGGGACCTTCTCGAGGCCGATCCACTCGGTGACCTTGCCCTGCTCGAGGTGGAGGCGGCGGGCCTCCTTGGCGGCGCCGATGGCCCCCGACTCGCCGCAGTGCTTGTGCACGATGACGTCGGCCTCGACGCCCTTCTGCTTGAAGCGCTCCTGGATGAAGTCGACCTGCGACTTCACGGCGGCCATGTTGTGCTGGGTGCCGCCCTGCAGCACGAAGCGCTTGCCGAGCTTGGCGAGGTTGGGGATCTGCGACACGTACAGCCAGATGTTCTTCGGCAGCACGTTGGCGAGGCCCGCCATGATCTCCTCGGGCGACCAGCCCTGGCGCTGGAAGTCGACGATGTCCGACTGCATGAACACGGCGCAGCCGTAGCCGAACATCGGCATGCTCTCGGCCTTGAACGCGACGTCGGCGTACTGCTTGACGTCGTAACCGAAGCCGACCGCGGTGCCCTGCAGGAAGTAGCCGTTGCCGGCCGAGCACTGCGTGTTGAGCTTGAAGTCTTTGACCTTGCCGTTCTTCAAGATGATGATCTTGATGTCCTGGCCGCCGACGTCGCAGACCACGTCGACGTCGTCATAGAAGTGCAGCGCGCTCTCGCAGTGCGCGACCGTCTCGACGATCGCCGCGTCGGCGCGCAGCACGTCGCGCAGGATGTCCTTGGCGTAGCCGGTGGTGCCGATGCCGAGGATGCGCAGCGTGGCGCCCTGGGCTTCGATCTGCGCCTGGAGATCCGCGAACAGATCCTTGGTGTCCTCGATCGGGTTGCCCTTCGACAGCTGGTACACCTTGGCGACCAGATCGCCCTTGGCGTCCATCAGCACGGCCTTGCTCGAGGTCGAGCCGCCGTCGATGCCCATGTACGCCTCGACCACGGTGCCGGGCTCGAGCGTCGGCGCGACGAAGCGCTCGGGCTTGTACTGATCGAGGAACTCCTGCAGCTCTGCGTCGCTGTTGGCGAGGCCGCGGCCGCCGGCCTTGCGCTTCTCCTCGGTGCGGCCGACGGTGATGTACCACTCGAGGCCCTCGGTGCCCTTGTAGCGGCCGACGTGCTCGTCCTCGTCCTTGCCGAACTCGGCGGCGCCGAGCGCCGCGTAGTACTGGGCGTTGTCGGGGACGATGATGAGCTCGGCCGGATCGCGACCGCCGGGGCCGAAGCCCTCGGGCAGCGCGACGTTGCGCTCGGCCCAGAGCGGCGGAATGTTCGCGCGCCAGGCCTCGACCATCCCCTTGATGTACGTGTTGGGACCGCCGAGCAGCATGACCCACGGCATCAGCGTGTGACCACGCGTGAGCACCGACAGGTTCTGCTGGATGATCGACTCGAACAGCGACGCCATCAGCTCGTCGGCCGGGACGCCCATCTTCTGCAGCGAGTTGATGTCGGTCTCGGCGAACACGCCGCACTTGCCCGCGACGGGGTGGAGCTTGAGGCCGGCATGGCCGGCGTTGCAGAGCTCCTGCGGGGGCAGCTTGAGCTTGGCGTTGATCTTGTCGATGACCGCACCGGTGCCGCCGGCACACTTGTCGTTCATCGACGGGATCTTCTTCTTGCGGCCGCTGTCGGCGTCGGCCTTGAAGACGATGATCTTGGCGTCCTGGCCACCGAGCTCGATCACCGAGTTCACCTCGGGATGCTGCTTCTCGACGGCGAGCGAGACCGCGTTGACCTCCTGCACGAACTTCGCCCCGATGAAGCGACCGACGTTGCCGCCACCCGAGCCGGTCATGAACACGCGGGCGTTGTGCATGGTGACGCCAGTGTCGCGCTCGATGTCGCGGAGCATCTCGAGCGCCTTCTCGGGCTGCTTGCTGTCGTGACGGCGATAGTCCTTCCAGAGGATCTCGTCCGTGGCAGCGTCGACGACGACCGCCTTCACCGTGGTGGAACCGAGGTCGAAGCCGATGCGGAACTGGCGGTCGCTCATGGGGGTGTCCTCAGTGGGCCGAGCGATGACACATGCGTCAGTGACACGAGTGTCAGTCAATCGGGCTCCGCGGTTTTGCCACGCTAGGCGGGCCTGGGCAAGGTTTTTCCCCGGAGGCAGGCGGCGCGCGCCCGCCGCGGAGGGCGACGGGGTTGCCGGGGCGGCGGCGGGGCCCCGTGGTAGCCTGGACCCGTGGTGCCGGTCGGTTCGCGTCGGAGGATCGCGCTCGTGCTTGGCCTCGCGGGGGTCCCCGCGGGGTGTCGAGGGGACACCGCGGCGTCGTCGGGGACGACCGGGACGGACGGGTCGACGGGCGGAGATCCGGGCCCCACGGCCACGACCGCGGACACGAGCGGTGGCGGCGCCGAGTCCGAGTCGAGCACGAGCGCGGGCCCGGGCGACACGACCGGCGACCCCGAGACCACGGGCGGAGCCGAGGGGACCGCGAGCCTCTCGGAGGTCGACTGCCACGGCCGCGACGGGATCGAGATCGCCGCGGCGGCAGGGACCGATCTGGGTGACGTCGAGATCGTGATCAACGGCGCGACCGACTACACGATCCCGGCCGGCACGATCTCCGAGGGCCTGCTCGTGGTCCGCGAGGCCCAGGGCGCCGACCCAGGCCTCGCCGCGAACATCGGCTGCAGCGACGACACCGTCGCGCTGGTGCGGGACGGCGTGACGCTCGACACCGCGACGTTCCCGGCCTTTCCCGGATCGTTCAAGGGCACCACGTGGTGCGCGGGCGTCTCGGACGATCCGTTCGCGCTGTGCACCCCGACGCTCGGCGAGGCCAACCTGGCGTACGTCGATCCGGGCGGCATCTTCTTCGACCGGCTCGATCCGATCGAGATCGATCTGACGATCGACGCCGCCGGCATCGCTGCGCTCGAGGTCGATCCGCGCAGCTACGTCGAGGGCACGTTCTCGGTGACGACCGACGGTGCGACGACCGAGCCGATCGCGATCGGCATCGCGCTGAAGGGCAGCATCGCGGGCAGCTTCGCCGATCTGTCGGGCAAGGCCGCGTTCAAGCTCGAGTTCGACTTCGTCGACGCAGACACCCGCGTCCTCGGCCTCGAGGGGCTCAAGCTCAACAACATGCGCGAGGACCCGTCGCAGGTGCACGAGGCGGTGGCGTACTGGGCGCTCGGCGAGCTCGGGGTGCCGGTGCCGCGCTCGGGCTACGCCGAGGTCCGGCTCAACGGCGACAGCTACGGCCTGCACGCGACCATCGAGCGCGTCGACGACGTGTGGCTGTCGCGGTTCTACGACGAGACGCAGCACCTCTACGAGGGCACCGCGGACCTCGACATCAATCCCGGACGCGAGGACGAGTTCTCGGTCGACGAGGGCGACCCGCTCGACACGAGCGACCTCACCGCGCTCATGGCGACCACCGTGCTACCGGACGACATGTTCTTCGCGGGCCTCGACACCCACGTCCACCTCGACGGGGTGCTGCGGGTCTGGGCGGCCTCGCTGCGGCTCGGCCACGGCGACGGCTACGCGACGGCCCGGAACAACTACTCGATCCACAGCGACGACGCGGGCATGTTCGACTTCATCCCGTCGGGGCTCGACCAGACCCAGCAGTTCCTCGTCGACGTGCACGGGGACTCGATCCCGGCCGAGAACCGCGGGGTGCTGTTCGATCGATGCCTGGCGGATCCGCAGTGCCTGGACCGGTATGACCAGGCGATCGCGGAGGTGGATCTGGTGCTCGCGGGGTTGGACGCGCAGGCGGAGATCGACGCGATTGCGGCGGCGATCCAGCCCTGGGTCGACGCGGATCCGCGCCGCGAGCAGACGCTGCTCGAGGTCGAGCTGGCGCAGGATCAGACGCGCGCGTTCTGGGTGGACCTTGCCACCGTGATCGAATAGCGATCACCCCGTCCCGTACCAGAGGTCCGCGAGCACGCGATCGGGCTCCGAGACGATCGGTGCCGCCCCCACCCGCGCGAGGAACTCGTCCACCCGCGGCCAGAGCTCCGCCTCGGCGCTGCGGCGGAAGAACCCGAAGTGCCCGACCTTTCGCGCCTCGAGCTCGGCGATGCGCAGGTGATCGTGCTCGATGGTCGCGCCCTCGAAGCGGTCGAGCAGCCACTGCACGTTGCGCAGGGACGCGAACTCGTCGTCGTCGAAGGACAGGGCGTACAGCGGACCGCGCCAGCTCGCCATGCGCTCGCGCAGGTGCGGCAGCTCGGAGAACAGGTACTCGGGGTGGCTGCACCAGCGCGCCCACTGGCGCGCGACGCCGCGGGGCAGATCCTCGCCGAGGCCGGCCCAGCCCGGCAGGTGGCCGAACGCCGCCGACACCGCCGGGATGAGGCCCCGCATCACCGCCGCGTACCAGTGGCGCCGCGGCCCGTCGAAGCGGCCGACGTAGCCGCCCTGCGCCCCGACCGTGATGATCGCGTCGGCCTCGGGCAGCAGCGTGGTGGCGATCTGACCGCCGAAGCTGTGCCCCACAGCGACCAGCGGCAGCTCGGGCGCGCGCGCAGCGAACCACCGCTGCACCGCCTGGGCGTCGTCGATCCAACCCGACATCGTCACGGGCTCGTCCCGGATCGGCCGCGTGCGCGAGCGGCCGATGCCGCGGTAGTCGTACGTGAGCACCGCGAGGCCGCGCTCGGCGAGGTGCACCGCCCACTCGCGATAGAACCGCTGCGGCACCGCGGTCGCGCCGTGGATGATCACCTGCGCGCGCGGGGTCACGTTCGGGTGCACGAGCACGGCGCCGATCGGGCGGCCATCCTGCGAGGGGATCTGGACATCATCGGCGCGGACCATGGCGTTGTTGTGCACCCGAACCCGCCGGGGCGCCGCAACGGCCACCGCAGCCCGCCTCTGCGCCGATGCAGTCCGCACGGCGTAACCAGCCCGCGTCACGCGATGGATCCCGCGGCCGCGCCGCCCGCGTTACCATCATCGATGCGGTCCCATGCCCACCGAAGCCCTGAGCTGCCCGACCTGTAGCGCCAACGACAGCTCGCGCCCCGATGCCCACGGCATCCACACGTGCGTCTACTGCGGCGTCCGCTATCGCCTCACCGGCGGCACGCCACGGCCGCTCGTGGCGCCCGGCGGCGCCAAGCCGAAGCCGGGAGCCGCAGTGGTCGGCGCCCTCGCCGTCGTCGGTGTCGGCCTCGTCGTCGCAGGCGCCCTCACCTTCGTCGGCTCCAAGCCGACCACGTCGAGCGCGCCGATCGCCCTCGCCAGCGACGCGACGACGAGGGAGGTCTCGGCCGCGCCGCCGCCGACCACGAGCACGCCGCAGGCCGGGGTGACGCCCGCGAACCCGGTGGCGAGCGTCGACGCGCCCGTGTCCGTCGCCGTCGTGCCCGAGCCACCCGCGGCCGCGCACTTCGAGCTGACGCACCGCCGTCCGAGCTCGGGCAGCACGTTCTACGCCGCCGGCTGGGTGACCAACGACTCGCCCTACCCGATCGACAAGCCGAAGATCGTCGCCGTGATGAAGGACGCCTCGGGCGCCGAGGTCGGCACTGCGTTCGGCTTCGCCGACGACGTCCTCGACGCGGGCGCGAAGGATGCCGCGGAGGTGCTCGTGATGAACCCGCCGCCCTTCGCGACGATCAGCTTCGAGATCGCGCCGCGCAAGGCGACGTACATCCCCACGCGCGTCGTCGGCCTGAAGCTCGAGCCGGGTCCGGTCGGGCCGGGGAGCTTCGGCAGCGGGTTCTCGGTCAACGGCAAGGTCGTCCACGGCGGCACGGTGCCGGCCCGCTTCGTCCACGTCCGCGCGCTCGCCTTCGACGCGGCCGGCACGCTGCTCGGCATCGACGATACCTACGCCGACGTCGAGGTGCTGCAGCCGGGGGCCACGGCGCGCTTCGACATGACGATGTTCGATCTCGGCGCCACGCCGGCGCGGTGGGAGTTCACGGTCACCGGCGCGTCGGCGACGTGATCGAGCTCCACGGTCCCCGGCTCAATCCGGCGTCACCGGACCGGGCGCGGGCTCGGGGGCGGCCGCGGGCTTGGGCGCCGGCGGGCGGATGCGGTGCCAGACGGCCGCGACCAGCGGGGTGATGGCCAACGTCGCGAGGATGCGCAGCGGCTGCGTGGCCTTCGTCGCCAGCCACGCCGTGCCGATCGTCGTGCCGTCGGTCGCGGCGCCGTCCACCGCCACGCCCTGACCGATCGCGACCGCGAAGCCCGACCACGTCAGCGCGAAGATCACGAAGTAGGTCGCGATCGCAATGCCGCCGTACTCCGCGAAGTGGTCCTTGAGCTTCTGGCTCTGCCGCGACCACCACGCGCGTGCGCGGGCGAACCCCGAGGGTGCCGGTGCCTCAGCCATGGGCGAACGTCCTCAGCTTGGTGCACAGGATGTCGAGGGCGACCTCGTTGCGACCGCCCTCGGGGATGATCATGTCGGCCCAGCGCTTCGACGGCTCGACGAACTCCAGCGTCATCGGCCGCACCGTCGAGTAGTACTGCTGGCGCACCGAGTCGAAGCTCCGGCCGCGCTGCTCGATGTCGCGGCGGATGCGGCGGAACACGCGGATGTCGGCGTCGGTGTCGACGAACAGCTTGATGTCGAACAGCTCGCGCAGCCGCGCGTCGGCGAGCACGAGGATCCCCTCGACGATGATGACGCGCGCCGGGGCCACGCGCAGGGTGTCCACGGCGCGGCGATGGGTCGTGAAGTCGTAGACCGGGACCGACACCGGCTCGCCGCGCTTGAGCGCGGTGAGGTGCGTGACGAGCAGCTCGGTCTCGAGCGCGTCGGGGTGATCGAAGTTCAGCGCCGAGCACTGGTCGTAGGTGAGCTCGGGCCGATCGCGGTAGTAGCTGTCGTGTTGCAGCAACGCGACGTTGGTCGCGACCGCGTCGGCGAGGCGCGACGCCACCGTCGACTTCCCGGAGCCGGTCGCGCCGGCGATTCCCACGACGAGGCAGTGCACGGGCCTGGGGTTAGCACGCCGGCCCTGGTCGCGGTCGATCCCGAGATCCCCGGACCGGATCGGCCCGCCTGCGCCCGATCCACGGCGGACACCGCGGCCCGATCGCGGCCGATCCATGGCGGTGCGGCTGCAGCGCGCTACGCAAGCATCATGGCCCTCTCCGCTCGGCTCCGCGCCCAGGACCGCCCATGGCTGCGGCTGACTCCCCAGCAGCTCCAGGCGCGCGCGCGTGTGCTCGCGAAGATCGAGGACGGGACCTATCGGCTCGAGTCGGCGCCGTGTTTCTGCGGCGCGCCCGCAGGCGGCGATCTCCCCGCGGGATCGGACCTCGAGATCGCCGGCCGCGATCGCTACGGCCTGCCCGTGCGCACGGTGCTGTGCCAGGCGTGCGGCCTGCTGCGATCCGATCCGCGCATGGACGCCGACTCCACCGCGCGCTTCTACCAGGACGACTATCGCGATCTCTACACCGGGGCCGGCAACGCCGCGCCGCTGTTCGAGAGCCAGGTCGCGCGGGGCCGCGGCCTCGTCGCGCTGCTGGCCAAGCTGCTGCCGAGCATCGAGACCGTCTACGAGGTCGGGTGCGGCGCCGGGGGGTTGCTCGTGCCGTTCCAGGAGATCGGCAAGCGCGTGCGCGGCGTCGACCTGGGCGACGAGTACCTCGAGCTCGGCCGCGCGCACGGGCTCGCGCTCGTGCACGGCACCGCCGACGATCTCCTGCGCGAGGCGGGTGAGCCGGCGGACCTCGTGCTGCTGATGCACGTGCTCGAGCACTACCTCGATCTGCGCGCGAGCATCGAACAGACGATGCGGCTCGTGCGACCCGGCGGCATCCTGCTCGTCGAGGTGCCGGGAGTCGCCAGCATCGGCACCAGCTACCGCGGCGACGTGCTGTCGTACCTGCAGAACGCCCACAACTTCCACTTCACCGCCGCGACCCTCGAGTTCGTGCTGACGCGGTGCGGGCTCGACGTGCTCGCCTGCACCGAGTCGGCGGTCGCGCTGTGCCAGCGGCCAGAGGCTGACGGTCCCCGAGCGGTGCGACCGGCCCCGGGGACCGCGGCGAGCGTGCTGCGGATGCTCGGCGAGTTCGAGCGACGACTCCACCACCGCGTGCGCAGCGGGGAGGCGGCGTAGGCCCGTCGCCCCGCCCAGAACCGATCGCGCGTCGCCGCTCGACCGGGTACGATCGCGACCGCGTTGACGCCCCGCTCCCCGACCCCTCGCATGCGCGTGCGAACGCTGCTCGTCACCGCCGCGCTCGCGGCGTGTGGCACCGAAGCCGCGGCCACCGCCCCGACCTCTGCCCCGACCGTGACCGCACCGACGCCGACGCCCGTGGCCGCGCCGACGCCCCCACCGCCGCCGAGCGAGCCACCGCCGCCGCGCGTCGTCGGCTGCTGGGAGCGGGAGTTCGGCACACCGCCGGCCGCCGGCGCGACCGGCCCATCGTTGCCCGGACCCATCGAGGGCTGCGAGGGCTGCGAGGCGCTGCGCATCGGACCCAAGGCCGCCGGCCTGCACGTCGAGGTGCTGCGCCGCGTCGGATCGATCGTCGCGGGCCTCCCCGCGCCCGCCGTCGACGAGCCGGTGATGTGGATCAACTCGGGCGCGCGCACCGGCGATCCCGACGACAGCATGCACAACCAAGCGCTGGCGATCGACGCGGTGATCTGCGGCCTCGACACGCGCGCCACCGGCGAGAAGCTCCGCGCCGCGGGCTTCACCTGCGTCATCGAGTACTACGACGCCGCCGGCAACCCGTGCCACTTCGCCCACGGCGATCTGCGGGCGACGAAGTTCGCCGCCGGTGCCTACGCGAAGGGCGGTCGCAAGGCCCGCAGCTGCCCCAAGCGCGCGACGAGTCGATCGATGAACTGCGACAACGCGGCCAAGCGCGACTGGACCTACTCCGAGGGCTGACGCCCGAGCGCGAGCTCGATCCCGAGGGTCGCCGAGAAGGCGACGGGCGCCGTGGAGATGAGCACGTCGTCCCCGACGCGATAGTCGGTGCGGAACATCGGCACCACCGCGCCGACCGAGAGCACCGGGGCGACGCGGGGGTGCACCCACGCGAGCGCGCGCACGGCCCCACGCAGTCCGAGCCAGGTGTTGCGCGCGCCGGGCTCGACCTCGGCGCCGGTCGTGCGCACGCGCGTGGCCCCGGCCTCGAACGATCCGCACGGCCGCAGCTCGAACCACGCGCGTCGGATCCGGCCGCACACAGCGACGGCCGCGGCCCCGAGCAGGATGCTGCCGCGAACGCCGTTGCCCAGGGCACGCGCGTTGGGGGCGAGCGCCCAGCCGCCGACCTCCACGCCGACGCGGCGCCACGTCCATCCGAGCGCGAGGCCGCCGCCTGCGTCGACGCGCGGCAACAGACCGATCCCCGCGGTGCCGAACACACCGAGCGTCGGGCCGAGGATCGCCGGGCGTTCGGGGCTCGGTCGCCGCGGCGACCGGGCGGGCGCGGGGGTCGGGCGATCCCGCGACGGCTCGGGGGTCGCTGCGATGGGTGCCCCCTCGAGCGGCGGCGGCACGACCGCAGCGCCCGAATCCTCCGGGGCGCCGGGGGACGCGTCGGGCTCGGGCGCGTCGGGCTCGGGTGCGTCGGGCCCGTCGAGTCCGGCGGCGACGAGCAATGCGACCGCGGTCGCGAGCTCGTCGCAGCTAGCGCTGCGCAACGTCCGTCGACCCGCGTCGAGCGCGACCTCGGCCGCGAACCCACCCGGGACCGCGGTGATGCGCACCTCGACGGGTCGGTCGCGGGCGCCGAGCGCCCGTGCGCGCGCGGCGACGGTCTCGGCCGTGGGACACTGCGCAGGTGCGTCCCAGCGGATCGACCCTTCCGGGGCGTGGGCGGGCGCCAGGGCGAGCGCGCAGCCGACGAGCCGTGCGAACGCCATGGCGACCGGAGTGTAGCCGCTTCGATCGCAGCAACGAAAACTCCGCGACCCGGAGATCTAGGCCGGTGACCATGACGACGACGCGCCTCCCCCGTTGGACCGGACTCGGCCTCACCGCGATCACCTCCCTCGGCGCCTGCGTGCAGACGGAGGATCTCTCCGACCCCGCCGCGCTGATGACCGCGACCGACGGCGGCTCGAGCACCGCCGGTGACGACGGCGCAGGATCGGTCTCCGCGACGAGCACCACCGGCGAGGGCGCCTGCGCGACGACGGCGATGACCCACACCAGCTTCGAGCTGTTCGGCGGCCCGGCCGCGAGCCCGACGCTGTCGGGCTTCCAGGACATCGTCATCTCCGACGACGGCTCGGTCACCGTCGCGTTCATCCAAGGCGACAACATCTGGCTCGAGGTCGACCCCGACGGGGCGCGCAGCTTCTCCGGCGACGCGCCAGGCACCGTCGGCCACGTGGGCTACTTCGACGACGCGGCGGGTGGCCGTCGGGTCGTCGCGCTGGATTTCTTCGTCGGCGCCTCGGACTGGCTGCAGATGGTCGAGGCCGACGGCAGTGTGGTGTGGAACGCCGCGCAGTTCGACAACGGCGGGCCGTTCAACACGCTGGTCGACGACGTCGCGGTGCTCGCCGACGGGTCGAGCCTCGCGCACATGTACTGGGTCAGCGGCGAGGAGCAGTTCTCGCGGATCGCCCACATCGACGCCGCGGGCGTCGAGATCGACCACTACCAGGTCACGGGCTCGGGCTTCCGCGGCATCGTGCAGGCCCCGAACGGAGACGTGTGGATCGGGCGCGGCGCGGGACAGGACACCACGCTGCTGCGCTTCGCGGGCGGGTCGTTCGCCGCGCCCGCGCAGGAACTGACGCTCACCGGCCAGTGGCTCTCAGCGCTCGACGTCGACGGCGAAGGCCAGCTCCTCGCGGTGTCGCAGGATCCGTACGTCGACGAGGCGACGCCGATCACGACGCGACTGCAGATCGTCGATCCCGACGACGGCGCCATTGTCCGCGCGTACAGCAGCGCGACCACGGCGGGCTTCGGCACCGTCGTCGACGCGGTCGCCGGCCCGTGCGGGGAGCTGTTCGCGGTCGGCGCAGACCCGACGACCTACCAGGCGTGGGTCGCCGAGCTCGACGCGAACGGCGTGGTGTGGAGCGACACGCTCGACGCCGACGCGCCAGGGGTCACCGCAAAGGTCGCCGAGGACGGCACGCTCGTCGTCGTCGGTCAGGCCAGCGTCTACGACGCCGGCGTGCCGATCACCGTCGGGCCGTTCATCGCCCGCTACGAGCCGTAGGACCGAGCCCACGCGTGCAAGCCCTCGCCTCCCCCCTGCCCTCGCCGCGGTTCTCGGTGCTCTACCGCGAGCACGTGGCGTTCGTGCGCGGCGCGATCCGGCGCCTCGGCGTCCCGTCGTGGCTCGAAGAGGACGCAGTGCAGGACGTCTTCGTCGTCGCCCACCGTCACCTGCGCGACTTCACCGGTGAGCGTCACGACGGCTGGTTGTTGGTGATCGCCCGGCGGGTCGCGTTCCGTCACCGACGCACCGCGCTGCGTCAGCGTCGCAAGCTCGATGCGCTGCGCCTGTGGCTCGGACTCGCGCCGGTCGATCGCCCGTGGCAGGCCCCGGAGGCGCGTCTGTTGCTGCGCGAGCTCGCCGATCGACTCGGTCGCGATCAGCACGAGGCCTTCGAGCGCTGCGAGGTCCTCGGCTACACCGCGCTCGAGGCTGCCACCCAGCTCGGCCTCAACCCCAACACCGTCTCGACGCGGCTGCGCGCGGCGAGGCACGAGCTCGAGCGGGCGCTCGTCGACGGCCCCGCGCGTCACTCGGCGGCGCCCCCGTCGCGCGCCGCGTTCGCCCGGGGTTGGTTGCTGCTGTGGCCGCGGCTGGTCACCGGCGCGTGGTGGCCCGCCACGCAGGCCTCGATCTGGGCGATCGGCACGGCGGCGATCGTGGCCACCACGGTCGCGGCGATGCAGCCGTCGCCACCGCGGCCGGCGGCGGCGAGCCACGCAGCGGCCCTGCCCGACGCGACGCCACCCGCGGCCGAGGCCCCGGCGCCCGCCGAGGTTCCCCCCGCCGACGTGCCGGCGATCGCGACGCCGGCCGAGCGGCCGGCCGAAGTGATCGCACCACCGATCCAGCGACCCGGCCTTCGCCGTCCGCCCGCGGACACGCCCGCGGACGCTGACGATCCCGCACTGCCGCTGCTCGGCGCCGAGGAGCTCGCGGCCGCGTGGCAGGCGATCGATCGCGGGCACCTCGACGAGGCCCGCCGGCTCGTCGACGCGCACGAGCGTCGCTACCCCGAGACTCCGCTCGCCACCGAGCGCGCGCGCATCGTGCAGCGCCTCGCCGAGGGACCGCGGCCTTAGCCTGCGACGGTGGTCTACGCCGGCTGCGGCATCATGAACGGCGCGCCGAGGATCTCCGAGAGCGCCTTGTAGGCCCGATGCGCGCGCACGCGGACCGCCCCCTGGCGCACCCGCAGCGTGTCGGCGACCTCGGCCATGCTCATGCCCTGCAGCTTGTGCAGCTTCACGACCTCGCGCTGGCCCGGTGGGAGCTGATCGAGCGCACGGGCGACGCGCTCCGCGATCTCGCGGCTCTCCTCGCGGGAGATCTCGACGTCCTCCGGGCTCTCGTCGGACTCGGGGGCGCCGATCGACGCCCCATCGCCGCGCGCGTACACGGCCGCGTGCCGACGCTGCCGGCGGTAGTTCTCTCGCAGGTGATCCAGCGCGACGTTGCGGGCGATCGACAGGTACCAGCCCTCGACCGCGCGGTCGGCCGCCGACGGCAGCGACTCGAACCTGTCGCGGGCGAGGTGCCCACGCAGGAAGGTCAGCTGCAGGAGATCCTCGACGAGCGCCGCGTCGTGGACCAGTCGCCCGAGGCGCGCACGGATGCGGGGAGCGAGCGCCGCGTGCAGGGGCTCGAACGCACCCGGCAGGTTGGCGACGTACCGCGACATGAGCATGTGCAGGCGGCCCTCGGACGGGGTCGGAACAACGGCGGAGGTCTCGGGTTCGGCGTGCGACATGGCGGTGGCTTCCTGGTGGAATAGTTGACTGGTCGTCTAATCTGACGACGAAAAAAAACGGGCCTAGGGCGTGCTGGCCGCGACAACGGGCGCAGCCGGGTCGGCGTGGGGGGCGAGGGCCTGGACGGCGCTGGTCATGAGGCGGTCGAACACCTGGGGATCATTGGCGGTCTTGGTCAGGACCATCGCCCCCTGGATCTGGGCGACGAGGGTCTCGGCGGCGCGGCGGGGGTCGACCGCGGGCAGCTCCCCGGAGGCGACGCCCCGGGCGACGATGGCCTCGAGCGCCCCCCGGAGTTGGTCGAACACCGCGGCGATCTTTCGACGGATGGCCTCCTCGCGATCGGCCATCTCCATCGCGAGGTTGCCGATGGGGCAGCCGCGGGCGCAGCCGTCCTCGGCGCAGCGCTGGGTCACAGAGCTCTTGAGGGCCCCGATCATCATCCGGAGCTGCGTCGTCGCGCTCACGCCCTCGCGGGCGCCGACCTGGGCGAGCGCCGCGTAACCCTTGGCGTATTCGTCGATCGCGTCGAGGGCGAGGTCGAGCTTCGACGCGTAGAAATGGTAGAAGCTGCCCTTCTTCAGGCCCGCGGCGTCGCAGATGTCCGCGACGGACACGGCCGTGTAGCCCCGCTCGCGGAACAGCGCGACGGCCGTCGCGACGAGGCGTCCCCGCGCGTCGCTACACCGTCCCATGGGCCCTCGGAGTCATAGTTGACTGACTGGTCAACTATATACGGCCGGGTCCCCGGGTCGTCAAGGCGAGCCGGGTCGACGGCGGCGCGATCGGGCCGCGGCCGGGCCCCTGCCCTCGGCGGCCCGGTCGGCGGGCCGCGTGCCCAACGGGGCCGGCGGCAGGCCCGTGTGCTGGGTCAGGGCCGTGCCCCGCTTGGGCACCTTGCGGCGCTGGCCCTCCGGCATCGCGCCGGTCCCCGCCGGCTGCCACCGGGGCACCAGCTGATCGCGGCCCGGCCCGATCAAGTCGTCACGACCCATGCGGTGCAACGCGGCGCGCAGCATCGGCCAGTTGTTCGGATCGTGGTAGCGCAGGAAGGCCTTGTGCAGCCGCCGGATCTTGAGCCCCTTGGGCACGCTGACGTCGCCACCGTCGCGCGTCACCTTGCCCAGCGGGTTCTTGCCACTGTGATACATGGCCGTCGCGCTCGCCATCGGTGACGGCAGGAACGCCTGCACCTGATCGGGGCGGAAGCGGTTGCGCTTGAGCCACAGCGCCAGCTCGAGCATGTCCTCGTCGCGCGTGCCGGGGTGCGCGGCGATGAAGTACGGGATGAGGTACTGCTCCTTGCCGGCCTGCTTCGAGAACCGATCGAACAGCTCCTTGAAGCGATCGTAGGTGCCGATGCCCGGCTTCATCATCGCGGCCAAGGGCCCCTCGGCGACGTGCTCGGGGGCGATCTTCAGGTAGCCGCCGGTGTGGTGGGTCGCGAGCTCCTTGACGTACGCCGGCGATCGCACCGCGAGGTCGTACCGCACGCCCGACGCGATGAGAATCTTCTTGATGCCCGGCAGCTCGCGCGCGCGCCGATACAGCTGGATGAGCGGGCCGTGGTCGGTGCCGAGGTTCGGGCACACGTCCGGGAACACGCACGAAGGCTTGCGACACGCCGACTCGATCTCGCGGCTCTTGCAGGCGAGGCGATACATGTTCGCCGTGGGCCCGCCGAGATCGGAGATGACGCCGGTGAAGCCCGGCACCGTGTCGCGGATGCGCTCGACCTCGCCGACGATCGAGTCCTCGGAGCGGCTCTGGATGATGCGGCCCTCGGGCTCGGTGATCGAGCAGAACGAGCACCCGCCGAAGCAGCCGCGCTGGATCGTCACCGAGAAGCGGATCATCTCGTACGCCGGCAGCTTGGCGTTGCCGTAGCGCGGGTGCGGCTGGCGGTTGTAGGGCAGCTCGTAGACCCGATCCATCTCGGCCGTGGTGAGCGGGATGGGCGGTGGGTTGAGCCACACGTCGCGCTCGCCGTGGGCCTGGACCAGCGCGCGCGCGTTGCCCGGATTGGCCTCGTGGTGGAGCAGGCGCGAGGCGTGGGCGTAGAGCACCGGGTCGGCGACGACCTGCTCGAAGGACGGCAAGCGGATCACCGTCTTGCTGCGATCGTGGCGCTTGGCGTCGAGGTTGCGTCGGCGCAGCGTGACCAGGGCGCTCGGCCCGGCGGTGCTCGCCGGCCCAGCGGCGCTCGCCGGCCCAGCCACGCTCGCGGGCTCGACCGCGTACGGATCCACCTTCGGCGCGAGGGCGCCGGGAGTGTCGACCTCGCGCGAGTCGATCTCGCCCCAGCCCTCGGGGGCGCCGCGGGTGACGAACGCCGTGCCGCGGACGTCGCGGATGGTGTCGATCGATGCACCCGTCGCGAGACGATGCGCGACCTCGACGATCGCCCGCTCGGCGTTGCCGTAGATCAGCAGGTCGGCCTTGGCGTCGAGCAGGATCGAGCGGCGCACGACATCGGACCAGTAGTCGTAGTGGGCGATGCGGCGCAGGCTCGCCTCGATGCCACCGATGACGACGGGCACGTCGTCGAACGCCTCGCGGCATCGCGCCGCGTACACGATCACCGATCGATCGGGCCGCAGCCCCGCCATGCCGCCCGGCGTGTACGCGTCGTCGCTGCGCGGCTTCCGATCGCTGGTGTAGCGGTTCACCATCGAGTCCATGTTGCCGCCCGTGACCCCGAAGAAGAGGTTGGGCCGACCGAGGGACAGGAACGCGGTGGCGTCGTGCCAGTCGGGCTGCGCGAGGATGCCGACGCGGAAGCCCTGGGCCTCGAGCAGGCGCCCGACGAGCGCCATGCCGAAGCTCGGGTGGTCGACGTACGCGTCGCCCGACACGATGATGATGTCGCAGCTGTCCCAGCCGAGCTCGTCCATCTCGGCGCGCGTCGTGGGCAGCACCGGTGCGATTCCGAACCGATGGGCCCAGAACCGGCGGTAGCCGAAGAGGTCGCGCGCGGTGTCCATGCCGACCGCTCCCATACCAGGGTGGCCCCGGACCTGTCGAGGAGGCGGCCCGGGCGCCGCGCCCGGACCTCCGCTGCGCGCCTCAGTTCACGGTGGGCAGCAGCGACGTCGTCTCGGCGTACTCGAGCATCTGCGCCGCGAAGTCATCGGGATACTCGATCGTCACGTCGACGATCGCCTCGCCCTTCATCACCGGGACGAGCCGCGGCTGGATGAAGCCGACGTACGGCGCGATGCCGAGGGCCTGGTACCGCTTGCGGACCTGGGCGTGCAGCGCCGGGTCGACCTTCACCCCGTAGGTCTCGACGAGGGCCTTGCCCGCCTTGAAGTCACCCTGGCTCTTGATCCGCTGGACCTCGGCGAGCAGCGTACCGAACAGCGCCCGGAGCTTCTCGTAGTCGCGGACGACGAAGTAGGTGTTGCCGTCCCGCTCGACCCGCTCGATCACGTTGTCTCCCTTGCCCTTCTCGAGGACCCACGCCGCGATCATCTGGCGGTTGCGCATGTGGGCCTCCTCGATGTCCTCGCCGGGCTCGAGCCGCGCGAGCTGGACCATCAGGCCGTTGCGGATGTAGTTGTCGTACGCGGCCTTGCCAGCCTCGAGGTCCGTCATCACGCCGATCTCGATCAGCTTGGGGTCGAGCATGTAGTAGAGCGCGACGAGATCGGCGCGGGCCTCCTCGAGCGTGTTGCCGTAGTTCTTCAGCGTCTCGTTGGGCTGGCCGACGCCGGGCTCGAGCTGCCCCGAGGCGTGGCCGATGACCTCGTGCATGTCGGTGTGCAGGGTGTCGGCGAGGTCCGCCCACTTCTTGGCCCGCGCGATCTCCTCGGGCGAGGCGGCGAAGGCCTCGAGCACGCCGCTGACCTTCTTGGCCTGCTCGTTCGACGCCACGATGTTGCCGAGGTTGACCGACTTGCTGCCGTGCTCGGCGCGGACCCAGTTGGCGTTGGGCAGGTTGATGCCGATCGGCGTCGACGGGGCCGAGTCGCCGGCCTCGACCACCACGGTGATGACCTTGGCCGAGATGCCGGTGACGCTGGGCTTGCGGTGCGCGGGCAGCAGCGGCGAGTGGTCCTCGAACCACTGCGCCTGGGCGCCGATCGCCGCGATGCGCTTGCTCGCCTCGAGGTCCTTGATCGACACCACCGACTCCCACGCGCCGCGGTAGCCCAGCGGATCGCCGTAGACCTCGATGAAGCCGTTCACCACGTCCACGCGCGAGTCGGTGTCGGCGACCCACGCGATCGAGTACTCGTCGAAGGTCCGCAGGTCGCCGGTCTCGTAGTAGGCGACGAGCTTGTCGAGGGCGAGCTTCTGCTTGTCGTTCTCGGCGACCTCGGACGCGAGCTTCAGCCACTTCACGATCTCGCGGATCGCCGGATCGTACATGCCGCCGACCTTCCACACCTTCTCGACCAGCTTGCCCTTCTCCTTCACGAGCTTGGAGTTGAGCCCGAC